>CXWL01019295.1_pt1 | contig 28955 bp, 26 predicted proteins | sample 590931 | NCBI WGS metagenome assembly CXWL01 (sample SAMEA3498368, study PRJEB10139) | groundwater metagenome | biome: water well; material: biofilm material | place: Germany | collected 2015-04-27 | reverse complement strand
CCGCCATCATCGACGGAGCATCGGTCCATTCCCGTGCCGCCGACGGCACACCGGTCATTGTGCTCGCAGTCGCCGAGCGCAATCTCGAGATTGTTAAGCTGCTGGTCGAGAACGGCGCCCGCCCCGACGACCGCTCCAAGAAAGATGAGACGTCACCGTTGACGCTCGCCGCATCGAACGGCGACCTCGAAATCCTCACCTACCTGCTGGATCACAAAGCCGACATCGATCAGACCGGCGCCCTTCGCGAAACCGCCCTGATCAAAGCAGCACGCGCGCACCAGAACGACGTCATCAAGCTTTTGCTGGAGCGCGGCGCGAACGCAGACGAAACCGACGCATCCGGCGCGACGGCACTCGACATCGTTGCGCGCGCAGGCTGGAAGGACGCTGAAGCATTGTTCAAAACCAAGAAGGCGGCCTCAAAATAGCTGCTCTCGGACAAACCGCGCCGGCACAGGGCGCAAAGCCCGGCGCAGAAATTTCGTTCTTTCCCGTCGGTCTTTTTTCGGCTGAAGGAACCGGTGCCAGTTCCAATCTGCGCATGCGCACGCTTCTGGTCGTGCGCACGCTGGGGCTCATCGGCCAGCTTGTCGCGATCGTGATCGTCTTCTTCGGCCTGAGGTACCAGATGCCAATCGGGCAATGCCTGATGGTGATCGGCGCGACGTTAGGCCTGAACGCGGTGCTGTTCTTCCGCCATCCCGGCGTCCGCGTGATGAGCGAGCGCGAAGCCGCGGCCCAATTGGCGTTCGATATATTGCAGCTGACCTCGATGCTTGCGCTCACCGGCGGTCTCGAAAACCCGTTCACCGTGCTTTACCTCGCACCGATCGTGATCTCCGCCGGCAATCTGAGCCTCGGGGCCACGCTCACACTGGCACTGCTCGCATTCGGTAGCATCTCGTTTATCTCGGTGTTCCACTGGCCGCTGCCGTGGGACCCGGAAGCGCCGCTAGAACTGCCGGTACTCTATGTTGGAGGTACCTGGATCTCGCTAACGCTGGGCATCGGCTTCTGCCTGATCTACGCGTGGCGCACCGCCGACGAAAGCCGCCGCATGCAAGCAGCGCTTGCCGCGACGCAAGAAGCGCTGACCCGCGAACAACGCCTCTCCGACCTTGGTGCCCTCGCCGCCGCCACGGCGCACGAACTGGGCACGCCGTTGGGCACCATCGCCGTCGTCGCCCGCGAACTCGAGCGCGGCATGCCGAAGGAGAGCGAATGGCTCGAGGACGTGCGCTTGCTGCGCGGCCAAGCCGAACGTTGCCGGGAAATCCTGTCGAAACTCTCGCAGCAAGATACCGACGAAGACACGATCGCCAAGCGCCTGCCCCTGCCCGCCCTCATCGACGAAATCGCCGAGCCTCACCGTGGTTTCGGCATCGACATCAACATCACGACAACCGGCGCGGGCACGCTCACCGTTCGCCGCACACCGGAGATCGTGCACGGCCTCGGCAACTTCATCGAGAACGCCGTGGACTTCGCCGAGAACCGCGTCGACATCGAGGCCACGTGGGATGACGACGCCGTCCACATGACGATCGCCGACGACGGTGCAGGCTTCGACCCGGTGATCCTCGCAAGGCTGGGCGAGCCGTATGTGACGTCGCGCGCGGGCGTCGACCCCGAACGCGAGGCGACCGGCAACGCTCACGCAGACGGCCACTCCGGCATGGGCCTCGGCTTCTTCATCGCCAAAACGCTCATCGAACGCATCGGCGGTACCGTTAACTTCGGCAACCGCCCGAAGGCTGGCGCCATGGTGCGCGTCGACTTCCCCCGCAAGAGTCTTGAGAGCCCTGCAACTTCAAGAGGATAAGCGCCAAGACCCCGCTGGCCTCCAACCGCGCGCCCCCCTATATTCGCGGCCAGCCAAGCTCTGAGGGGAATTCAGTGGCCCTATCCGCCGAAGGACTGCCGGACAAAACGCTCCTGATCGTCGATGACGACGCGCCATTTCGCCAACGCCTTGCCCGCGCCATGGAAGCGCGTGGGTTCCTGGTGACGGCTGCCGAGACCGCGGAAGAGGCGATCTCTCTCGCCCGTAAGACACCGCCCGCGTTCGCAGTGGTCGATCTACGCCTCGGTCAATCCGGCAACGGCCTCGACGTGATCGAAGTGCTGCACCAAGCCCGTCCCGATGCGCGGGTCGTGATGCTCACTGGCTACGGCAACATCGCAACCGCAGTCACCGCGGTGAAGCACGGCGCGATAGACTACTTGTCGAAACCCGCCGATGCCGACGATGTGGCGAACGCATTGCTCGCACGCCCGAACGCGAAGCCGGCCCCGCCCGAAAACCCGATGTCGGCCGACCGCGTGCGCTGGGAGCACATTCAGCGCGTCTACGAACTCTGCGGTCAAAACGTGTCGGAAACGGCACGCCGGCTGAACATGCATCGACGTACACTGCAGCGCATTCTAGCGAAGCGCTCGCCAAAATAGTCAGCGCGCCATTCGCGAAATTGTGCCCGTCGTGCTCTGCCCGGGCACCAGCTCGATCAGCAGCACCTTCCCGCCATAAGCCGCCACGACGTCCGCGCCGACGACCCTGTCGATCGTGTAGTCGGCACCCTTCACCAATATACTCGGTCGAAGTGCCTCGATCAGTTGGATCGGTGTATCTTCGGCGAACAACACAACGGCATCGACCGTCTCCAGCGCCGCAAGCACGACCGCCCGTGCCGTCTCGCCGTTCACTGGCCGCCCCTCGCCCTTGAGCTTGTGCACCGATGCGTTGGTGTTCAGCCCGACAATCAGCCTGTCGCAATGCGCCCGCGCCTGCGCGAGCAGCGCGATGTGCCCGGGATGCAAGAGATCGAAACACCCGTTCGTAAACCCAACGGAGAGCCCCGCCGCGCGCCAATCCGCCGCGCGCTTCACAACCTGATCAAGCGACATGATCTTTTCATGCGTGCCCGCAAGCTCCGACGTTCGCAAAACACGCAAGAGCTCGTCGGCCCTGACCACCGCCGTTCCGCTCTTGCCCACGACGATCCCGGCCGCAACATTCGCGAGCGTTGCCGCCTCGCTGAGCGGGGCGCCGACCCCAAGCGCAAGCGCGAGCGTTGCAAGCACGGTATCGCCGGCACCTGAAACGTCGAACACCTCGCGCGCCTCGGCAGCCAAATGCTGTGCTTGACCGCCGCGTTCGATGACGCTCATCCCACGCTCTGCGCGCGTGACCACAACACCACCGAGCTGAAGTTCGCCAATCAGCTTGGCAGACGCCGCCTCGACATCGGCGTCGCTTTGAACGGGCAGCCCAGTCAACCCCGAGAGTTCGCGCGCATTTGGTGTCAGCAAATTCGCCCCGCGAAATGCCCCTATGTCCGCCGTTTTCGTGTCGACAATGACCGGCTTGCCCGCTGCACGCGCTGCGGCGACGGCACGCTGCGCAACGGTCCGACCAACCGTACCCTTCGCGTAGTCCGATATGACGACAGCATCGGCCTCGCGCACTTCACCGTCGATTGCTTCCAACAAACGCCGCTCGAAATCGTCGGCAATCGCTGCACAGTCTTCATGGTCCGACCGCAGCAGCTGTTGCCCTTGCGCGACGAATCTCGTCTTCACCGTCGTCGCCCGCCCCGGCAGCACGATGAGATTGCCGCTAAGCTGATCTTCCGCACCCACAAGCTGCGCCACCGCGCGCCCGGCTTCGTCGTCGCCCACTGTCGCGATCAGCGAAACCCGAGCGCCGAGCGCAGTCGCATTGCGCGCAACGTTGCCGGCGCCGCCCAACATCCGCGCCTCGCGCTCGACTTTGAGCACCGGGATCGGCGCTTCGGGTGAGATCCGCTCGACCGCCCCATAGATGAAATGGTCAAGCATCACGTCGCCGATGACGAGGAGCTTCATCCCCGCCATGCGCTCAATATGCCGTTGAAGTGCACCGCGATCGACCATCGTAGGGATGTTGACCATGCCCTTAAGGGCGGATCAACGCTTTGCCGTTGTTAAGGTGCAAACGGATCGCTCGCCCTGGCAAAACGCTCGGCCGCCGTGCGCCCGAAGCGGATCAGTAGCGATTTTCGCCGGGCCGCTGTTATTGCTGAATGGGGCGCCTCGCGGACGATTGCGCCGCCGAACCTGTCCGCCACAATAAGCCCGTGGGCATCCGGCAAGAGCTCAAGCGGGAACCCATCCGGCACCGCAAAATAATAGCGGTCGCAATACTCAAGATACTCCGGCCACTTTTCGTCCGCCCGAAAGTCGGCCAGGCTGACCTTGATCTCGACCGCAGCAACGTCCCCCGCGTCGGAGATCGCTGCCACGTCCAGCCGCCGCCCGTTCGGCAGCGTAAACTCAAGCAACGGCGAGTACCCGCGGTCGAGCAACATCCGACTCACCCCGCGCGCGACGTCGCTGGTCAGTCCGAACACACCGGAGGCATCGACACTCATTGTCAACACTTAGCAGAAAAGCTAAAGGGCGGCCGCAAGGACCGCCCTTTAACTGCATCTGCAATGTGGAGACTACTCGGCCGCGAGCAACACTGAACCCTTGTTCTTGGCGCCGAAGTTGATGGTCTGAAGGTACCTGATACCTTCCTCGGCGATCGCATCGCCGACCATCTGGTCGCCCTCGGCCTTGAGCTCTTCCATGTCGACATACATCGCATAGAAGGATTTCGTGCGGTCGGTGATGATGCCCGCCTTGAGCAGGGTCTTGATCAGCACGCGGAAAATGTCCGTGCCTTCGCGCATCCGCTCGCGGCGCTTGTCGTCGGTGATCGCTTCAAGCAACGACTCGTGCGCGGCCTTCCAGTCGATGCCGACTGACTCATAGACCGATTTCATTTGCTCGGGATTAATCAGGTTGAAGAGCAAGGTCTGGAAGCAGCTCGCCGCCCAATCCTCGACGATGTCCTGCTCTTGCTTGGTGAGCTTCGGGATCGTGCGGTCGGCCCAGATCTTGCCGAACTTGTGGTGGAACGCCTCGTCCGTCATGACGAGCTGCGTCAGGCGAACGAGCAGCGGATCGCGCGACTTCGTGTACAGCGTCGCAAACGCGCCCATCGCGAGCCCTTCGACCAGCATCTGCATGCCGACGATCTTTTTGTAGACTTCCGGCGCGAGCACAAGATCCGTCAACAGGGAACCCAGCGTCGGTCCGACGGGCAACGGCTTGCCCCACCGCGCCTGCACGTAGCGGGCGAACGCCGTAACGTGCCGTGCCTCTTCGCGCGTCTGGTTCGCGGCATATTCCTGCGCACCGGGATCGCGCAGAATGTGGCAGAGCGACGCCGAGAGCGACAGCGCACCCTGCTCGCCGTGCAGGATCGACGACAAAATCCAGCGCGCGGATTCGTTCGCGAATTTGATCTTCTGCGGGCGGGTCAGGTTCTCGCCGAACTTCGTTTGAAAAATCGGGAAGAATTCGTCGGGCAGAATCTGCTCGTTCTCAAGGTCGAACGGCTCGGAGAAGTCGATGTACTTCTTGTCGAGCGGATCCCAGAAATGGTCATGGGTCGCCGAGATGATCTTATCGAATGCGGTCGAGCGCGTGTTGTACCGGTCGACCTCCATCATGGCCGGAAAGTCCTTCGGATCCAGCGCGTCGTACGCGTTGTCCTTGGTAATCTGCAGCGCGGTCATGGACGGTTAGCTCCTCGATTTGGTCACCAATAGATCATTAGACTTAAAAATGACGGGACCGTCAACTTTATGTTGACGCGTTCGTCACCAATCGGTTAGCGCATGGACCGTTAGAGTCACCTTAAGAGGGCGCCCGTTATCTTGCGCGCAACCATAGATAGAACGGCGGGGAAAAGGACTTTGGCAGTGCGGCCCTGGCTCCACACCGGGGCCGGGTAATCGATTCCGGCTCAACCTGCCAGGTTCGCGCAATCTCATGATTGTGTTAGAGCAATTCCAAAGGGAGAAGCTGCCCATCACGGGCGGCCAGCCAAATGTGGCACCGAGGCGCTGGGGAGCGCGCGGCGCTGCCGGCGCTCTTGCGGGGGGAAGGGACGCTACAGTGTGTGGTCGAATTGCGCCTGAGTACGCCCTGACACCGGCCGCGACCCGGCCGATTCACGACAATCGAATTTCGAGCGAGCCCGCACCGCGTGCGGGATCGAACGTTCGCTATTGAGGCAAAGAAAACGCACGGCCGGCGGCACGTGCGAATGGGAGTAAACGAGTCCAATGATCCGGTTTCTTGAAACGATCTTTTTCCGCGGACGCGTGCTCGTCCTGGCGCTCATCGCGATCACCACGGTCGTGCTCGGATATGAAGCGACGAAGTTGCGTATGGACGCGGGCTTCTACAAAGGCTTGCCGGTCGGCCACGAATACATCGAAACCTTCCTGGAATATCAGGACCGCCTGTTCGGCGCGAACCGCGTCATCATTGTCGTCGAAAACACGAAAGGCGATATCTGGAACAAGCAGTTCCTGAACACGCTGAACGACGTCACCCAGGACGTCTTCTACCTGCCGGGCGTCGACCGTCGCACGGTGACGAGCCTCTGGACACCGAACACGCGCATTCTGGAAATCACCGAAGACGGTATTTCTGCGCGTGACGTGATCCCAGGCAAGATCACGCCGGAAGAAATGGAAGGCATTGCGATCAAGCAGCTCAAGAACGACGTCTTGAAGGGCAACCTGGTTGGCCGCCTTGTGTCGAACGACTTCACGGCGTCGCTCGTCGTCGCCGAACTTCTCGAATACGACCCGGGAACACAGAAGAAGCTCGACTACATCGACCTTGGTACACAACTCGAACAGAAGATTCGGCAAAAGTTCGAGAAGGGCGACCTGAAGATCCGCATCATCGGCTTTGCGAAGAGCATTTCCGACATCGCCAAAGGCGGCCTTGAGGCAACGCCGTTCTTCTTCGGCGGCGCGTTCCTTCTCACCGTTTTCGCGGTCTACTTTTACTGTCGCAATTGGCCACTCACCTGGCTAACAGTCGGATGCTCGCTGACAACCGTCGTATGGCAGTTCGGCCTGCTCACGGTTCTGGGCTACGGCCTCGATCCCCTTGCGATCTTGGTGCCGTTCTTAGTCTTCGCCATCGGCACCAGTCACGGCGTCCAACAGCTAAACATGATCACGTCGGAGCTATCGTATGGGACGTCGCCTGAAGCGGCTGCGCGATCAAGCTTCCGCGGACTTCTGATCCCCGGCTCCTTGTCGCTAATCACTGCGGTCGTGGGCTTTGCCGCGCTCTACATCGTGCCGATCCCGCAAATTCAGGAACTCGCAGTCACGGCCTCGATCGGTACCGGCCTCAAGCTGATCTCGAACCTGATCATGCTGCCCGTGATCTCGTCCTACTTCACCTACGATGCCGGTTATCGCGAGCGCATTTCGCGTGCGCGCGCATCGCGCTTGGGTTTCATGAAACTGCTCGGCGTCTTCGGTACGCCCGCCGTCGCGTTCCCGCTGACGTTTGTCTTCCTCGCCCTCTTTGCCGGTGCGATCTGGGCCAGTAAAGACCGCCACGTCGGCGACCTACACGCAGGCTCGCCGGAACTCCGGCCCGACTCGCGCTACAACGTCGATGCGCAAACGATCTCGAAGAAATTCTCCGTCGGCCTCGACCTATTTACGATCGTCGTCGAAACCCCGCCGCAAGCGTGCGTAAACTACGCCTCCATGAACTATCTGAACGAGTTCAGCTGGTATATGCGCAACGTCGATGGCGTTCGCGAAGTGCAAAGCACGCCGTTCACCGCAAAACAAATCGCGGCGGGTTGGAACGAAGGCAACCTGAAGTGGAAGGCTCTGCCGCGCAACCAGTACGCGCTGGTTCAGGCCGTGGGTCCGATTCCGTCCTCATCCGGATTGATTGACGTCGATTGCACGCTGCTGCCGTTGCAGGTGTTCTTGATCGACGGGAAGGCTACAACGATCCATCACGTCGTGAACGCGGTCAAAGATTGGATGAAAGAACGCGGCTTCCCGCCGATCCTCTCCGCCGGCCGCAACAATGGCGACCGCGTCATGCCGCCGGAGTTCTTGGCCGACGGCAAACCGCGCCGTGAACCGTCGAAGCCCACGTCCAGCTGGACGCTCACGCGCGATCAAGCGGCAGGCTTGTTGTACAGCTCGCCTGACCAGCTGAAGGACCAGACACAGGTCTTCAACGTGAAAGGCTACGAGCCGCCGCCGGACAAGATCGAATATCTGGGCCTCGTCGGCAAACCTGTCGCAGGCGCTGAGGGAACAATCGAAGTGAAACCTGGGCCGGACGGCAAGGCAAAGGTCGATCTTGCCTCGCTGATTGCCAAGCCGGAGTTCAAGAACGCGACATTGTTCGTGCTCGACGGCGTGCCGGACTCCTTCACGATCCGCCTAGCCTCGGGCAACTCGGGCGTGACCGCCGCGGTGAACGAGACGATCGAGTTGTACGAACAACCCTCGACGCTGATCGTCTACGCGATGGTGCTGTTCTTGACCTACATCACCTACTTCGACTGGCGCGCTGCCGTTGGCTGTATGTTGCCGCTCTTGTTCTCTACGTTCTTCGGTTACTTCTTCATGCTGAAGCTCGACATCGGTCTGAAGGTCTCGACGCTGCCGGTGATCGTGCTCGTGGTCGGTGTCGGTGTCGACTACGCGTACTACATATACAACCGCCTGCAGTACCATCTGTCGCAAGGCAACAGCGTGACCGACTCGTACCGGGAGACGATCCTCGAGACCGGCAACGGTGTGTTCTTCACCGCCTTGAACTTCGCGCTCGGCGTTTCGACCTGGTCGTGGTCGCCGCTGAAGTTCCAAGCCGACATGGGCCTGCTACTGACCTTCATGTTCTTCACGAATATGGTCATGGCGCTAACGGCCCTGCCCGGCATCGCAGTCGTCATCGACACGCTGTTCCCGCGCAAGAAGCTGCCCTACCCGGGCCCGGAGCCGGGCGGCCATTGGCACTAACCATTGGACGAATGTCCAAGATCGAAGGGCCGGAACGCCAGTTCCGGCCCTTTGCCTTTCGGCCCGTACGTGTCAAATTTGACGCGAGCCCCCGCCCCCGCAGGATGAGACCGCCATGTTCGACAAGATCGTCGCCTACCTCGAAAAGCGTATTGAAAACAACGCGATCAACCCAGATCCGTTCGAACGTCGGCAGGTCGCCGTAGCCTCGCTGCTGATTGAAGCCTCACGCCTCGACGGCCACTACGACCCGGTCGAGCAGGGCACTGTCGTCCGCCTTCTCAAAGAAACGCTGAAGCTCCCGGCAGAGGAAGCACGCACGCTCCTGTCCTTGGCTGAGATCAGACAAGCGAACACCTACGACGACTGGATCTTCACAAACGCGGTCCGCAAGGGCTACTCGCTCGACGAGCGCAAGGAAATCGTCAAGAACCTCTGGGAGGTGGCCCTTATCGACGGCCAGCTCGATCGCATGGAAAACCTGATGATCGATCGCGTGGCAACGGAACTCGGCCTGACGATCGCCGATACGACCGCTGCCAAGAAGGCCGCCCAAGCAAAGTCATAAGGCGGCTCACACGCCGACGAACGTCGCAAACTCGCCGAGCGGCGCGCGCTCGGTCCTCAGCGTGTTGATCGGGTGGGCCTCGTCCATGGTCCCGATCCCCATCCCGCAAAAGAGCATCAGCTCCGGCGGGATCGAGAAGAATTCGCCGGCGGTCTTGTGCCAAATCGCCCATGCCTCTTGCGGGCACGTGTGCAACCCATGCTCGCGCGCGAGCAGCATGACCGACTGCATGAACATACCGAGATCGGCCCATTGTCCCTGCTGCATCTGACGGTCGATCGCAAAGAAGTAGGCCGCCGGCGCCCCGAAGAACTCGAAGTTGCGCGCGAAATTCAATAGCCGCCCGAACTTGTCTTCGCGCCGCACGTTGATCGTCGCGTACATGTCCTCGCCGCATTTGAAGCGCCGCGCCTTGTAAGGCTCCTTCAACTCCGGCGGATAAATTTGATATTCCGTCCCCTCGCCGCGCGGGCTCGCCGACATCTTCTCCTTGATGATCGCCTTGAAGCGAACCATCTCGGCTCCACCCAGAACCCACACATGCCATGGCTGAAGATTTCCGCCCGATGGCGCGCGCTTCGCGGTTTCCAGAATGGCGCGCAATACGTCGCCCGAAACCGGCTTGTCCAAAAACGCACGCGTCGTGATCCGCGAATTGATCGCGTCGGAGACTTTCATGGCAATCCTCGTGAACAATGAGCGCGCAACACTAAGCGACGCACGCCGCCAACGTCGAGCGTGCGCCGGCCAACGCTACGGCTTCATGGGCTCAGACATCGAGATTCGCCACCGCCAGCGCGTTCTCTTGAATGAACTCGCGCCGCGGATCCACGACGTCGCCCATGAGCTTGGAAAAAATATCGTCGGCCGTGTCGCCGTGGTTGATGCGCACCTGCAGAAGCGACCGCGCGTTGTCGTCGAGCGTCGTCTCCCAAAGCTGCTCTGGGTTCATCTCGCCGAGCCCTTTGTAGCGTTGCAGGGTGAGCCCCTTCTGACCCCATGCCAAGATGGCATCGACGAGCTCGCTCGGGCCGCGCACCGGGCGCGTATCGTCCCCGCGCGTAATCGTCGCCGCCTGCCCATAGACGGCGTGCAGTTCCTTCGACCATTTGTCGAGACGCCGCGCATCGGTCGAAGCCACGAGCACGGAGTCGAGCAAAACCTCCTCATTCACGCCGCGCACGCGCCGGCGCAACACAAGGCCATTGTGCCCGCCTTCGCCGGTCCAACCCTGCTCCAACTCGTTCGACACCATATCGAGACGCTCTGCGACGACCTTCGCTGCAGCAGCCGCGCGCGCGGGGTCGGACAACGTGTCGGCGTTCAGCGCACCCACGATCGCTGCCTGTTCGACCGCGAACGCCGGATACTTCGAGGCGAGGTTCGAAACCGCACCCTTCGCCGCGCGCGCGAACTCTGCCATCGCGCCGAGGTCGGGCCCCGCCATCTGCTCGCCACTCGCAAGCCGCAAGACCGCGTCGCGTACACCCTCGGCCATCACGAACACTTCGAACTCGTGCTGGTCCTTCAGATAGCGCTCGGACTTTCCGCGCGTAACTTTGTAAAGCGGCGGTTGGGCAATGTAGAGATACCCGCGCTCGATCAACTCCGGCATCTGCCGGTAGAAGAACGTCAGCAACAGCGTGCGGATATGCGCGCCGTCAACGTCGGCGTCGGTCATGATGATGATCTTGTGGTAGCGCAATTTGTCCGGCGCAAACTCCTCGCGCCCGATCCCTGTGCCGAGCGCCGTGATCAATGTCACGATTTCGCCCGACGACAGCATCTTGTCGAACCGCGCGCGTTCGACGTTCAAGATCTTACCGCGCAACGGCAGCACCGCTTGGTTTAGCCGGTTACGCCCCTGCTTCGCAGACCCGCCGGCCGAGTCGCCCTCGACGATAAAGATTTCGGCCTTCGCCGGATCGCGTTCCTGGCAATCGGCAAGCTTGCCGGGGAGGCCGCCGTCGAAGCCGCTCTTCTTGCGCGTGAGCTCGCGTGCCTTGCGAGCGGCTTCGCGCGCAGCCGCCGCCTCGATCACCTTGCCGACGACGGTCTTCGCCTCGTTCGGATGCTCCTCGAACCAAATGCCGAGCTGCTCGCTGACGACGCCTTCGACGACCGGCCGCACTTCCGACGAAACGAGTTTGTCCTTCGTCTGAGACGAGAACTTCGGATCGGGCACCTTGACCGATAGGACGCAGGTCAGCCCTTCGCGGCAGTCGTCCCCGGTCAGCGCGACCTTCTCCTTCTTAGCCAAGCCGCTTTCGTTCGCATAGCCGTTGACGACACGCGTCAGCGCGCCGCGAAAGCCCGCCAAGTGTGTACCGCCGTCGCGCTGTGGGATGTTGTTCGTAAAGCACAGCATGTTCTCGTGGTAGCTGTCGTTCCACCACATCGAAACTTCAACGGTGATCCCGTCCTTGTCGGTCTTAAACGTGATCGGTTTCGAAATCAGCGGCGTCTTCGTCCGGTCGAGATAGCGCACGAACGCCTCGACGCCGCCGTCGTAGTGCAGCGTGACTTCCTTGCGCTCGACGCCGCGCGCGTCCGCGAACTTGATCGTCACGCCGGAGTTTAGGAACGCGAGTTCGCGCAAGCGGTGCTCGAGCGTGGCGAAATCGAACTCTGTCTTCGTGAAGGTCCCCGTCGACGGCAGAAACGTCACTTCCGTCCCGCGCTTGTCCTTCGTTTCGCCGACGACTTTGAGCGGCGCCTCGGGATCGCCGTGGCGGAAGCGCACGAAATGCTCTTTGCCATCCCGCCAAATCCTGAGATCCAACCACTCGGACAGAGCGTTGACCACCGACACGCCCACGCCGTGCAGGCCGCCCGAAACCTTGTACGAGTTCTGGTCGAATTTACCGCCCGCGTGCAGCTGCGTCATGATCACTTCGGCAGCCGACACACCCTCTTCTGTGTGGATGTCGGTGGGAATGCCGCGCCCGTTATCGTAGACCGTGCACGAACCATCGGCGTTCAAGCACACATTCACTTCCGTCGCGTGGCCGGCCAGCGCCTCGTCGATCGCGTTGTCGACGACCTCATAGACCATGTGATGCAAACCGGACCCGTCGTCCGTGTCGCCGATGTACATGCCGGGGCGCTTGCGCACGGCATCGAGGCCCTTCAAGACCTTGATCGAGTCCGCGCCGTAATCGTCGACGTCCTTCTTGGCTTTTTCTTTTTGCTTTTCCGCTTCTTTCTTCTTCTTGTTCTCGCGTTCTTGTTCGTTGCCGTCGTCAATCGTCGTCATGTCGGAAATCCATATCAATCATCTAATTCATCGGCCGGATTTGGCCCTCGCCCACGCGCTTGAACTGCGCGCGAGCCTCAAGCGCCGCAAAGGCCGGCGCATCCGTACCTGTCATCCAGGCCTGAACATGTAGAGCATCGATCTCATCGAACAACGCCCGCCTGCGCCCCTCATCGAGATGCGCAGCAATTTCATCGAGCAACAGCACCGGCGCCGCCGGAGCGCCCGGCGCGGGCAATCCCGCGCTCGCCAGCACCAAGCGGATCAACAGCGCCTTTTGCTCGCCCGTCGAACATTCCTGCGCCGGCCGTCCCTTCTCGCGGTGCTTGACCACGAACTCCGTCAAATGCGGTCCGGCACTCGTACGCCGGGCCTCCGCATCCGCGCCGCGCGATTGTGCCAGCATTCCTGCGAACTGATCTTCGACATCGACCGCCGCATGCTGCTCCAGCAACATCTCGACCGTACCCGCCACAGCAATATCGGCACGCGGGAACGCAGACGCTCGCTGCTCTTCCATCTCCCGCGCCAGCCGCGCCAATCCTTCAAGCCGCGATACTGCGACCACAACGCCCGTCTCCGCGATCGTCCGCTCCAGCGCCGACAACCACGCGCTTTGCGCGCCGGCACGTAGCGCGCTCAACCGCTCGCGCATCGCGATCTCGTACGCACCCCAGCGCCGCGCATGCGCCGGATCGAAGCTCGCAATCAGCCGGTCCAAAAACCGCCGCCGCTCCGACACCCCGTCGATGAAGAGGCGGTCCATCGAAGGCGCCAGCCAAATGAGCCGAACCCGCTCCGCCAACGCCGCCGGATTGGCGAAGGGAACACCGTCGATGCGCACCGCCCGCTTCGTCACCGCCTCTTCGCCGCCGGGCAAATACCCGACACCAAGCTGCGTTTCGCCGGCGGGCGTGCCAAGCGTCGCCGAAACCGCCCAAGGCCGCGCCGTGCTTTCGCCCGGCAACGACCGTGCCATCTCGCCAAGCTTGGCGCCACGTAATCCGCGCCCAGGAGCCAGCGTCGACAGCGCCTCCAGCACGTTGGTCTTGCCCGCACCGTTCGGCCCGACAAGCACCACGTGCCCCGGCTCGACCTTCAAATCCAGCATCCCGTACGAGCGAAAATTGGTAAGCATCAGGCGCGTGATCGCGACGCGCGCGCTCGCGCGAGGCGCCGCCTCTGCCCTGATCTCACCCAAACTCATTTCAGGCCTTACACCCGCATCGGCATCAAAACGTAGAGCGCCGCATCGCCTTCGCTGTCGCGCACGAGAGTGGGCGACCCGGCGTCGGAAAACGCGAACACCGCTTTCGCCCCGTCGATCCGCTCCAAAATGTCCATGATGTAGCGCGCGTTGAACCCGATCTCGATCGGCGTGTTTTTGTAGTCGATCAAGAGTTCCTCGGTTGCGGTTCCTGCTTCCGGACTGACGACACTGAGCGTCAGCTTGCCCTTATCCAGGTTCAATTTCACAGCGCGCGACTTTTCGGTCGAAACCGTCGACACGCGATCGACCGCTTCTTTCAGCTCGTCGCAAACGACTTCAAGCATCTTGTCGTTGCCGGACGGAATAACCCGCTGATATTCCGGGAACGTGCCATCGATCAGCTTCGACGTTAGCGTCACGCTGCCCAGCGCGAATTTGATCTTGGTTTCGGACACCGAAATCTCGACCGCATCCTCGATATCCTCAAGCAACTTGCGCACTTCGTTGATCGTTTTGCGCGGCACGATGATGCCCGGAATCTCGACCGCACCTTTTGGCGCGTTCAGTTCGTACCGTGCCAGCCGGTGCCCATCCGTCGCCACAGCCCGCAAGAATGTCTTGTTCTTCTCCGGGTGCGCATGAAGGTAGATGCCGTTGAGATAGTAGCGCGTCTCTTCCGTCGAAACCGCAAACCGCGTCTTATCGATCAGCTCACCCAAATCCTTCGATGCGAGCGAGAACTTGTGCGGCAAGGTTCCCGGCGCCATCGCCGGAAAGTCCTCGCGCGGTAACGCTTGCAGCTGAAACTTCGACCGCCCGGCCGACAGCATCAAACGCCCGTCGTTCTCGCCGTATTGCAGTTCGACTTGCGCGCCGTCCGGCAACTTGCGCACGATGTCGAACAGCGTATGCGCGGAAGCCGTCGTCGCACCGCCGCGCACCACGTCGGCCGCCACCGTCTCGACCACCTCGATGTCGAGGTCAGTCGCTGTCAGCGACAGCTTCCCTTTCTCCGCATGCAGCAGAACGTTCGAGAGGATAGGGATCGTGTTGCGCCGTTCGACCACGCTTTGCACGTGCGTAAGCGCTTTGAGAAAGCTCGCCCGTTCGATTGTAATCCGCATGCGAATGTCCGGTTGGATATCAGGGGGTGTGAAGACAAAAGCGCCGCGCCAGAAAGGGCGCGGCAACGCAGTCGCCAATATAACGTTAGAGGGCGCCCCAAGGGAACTGGAATTCGCCCCGGGACGCCCTATTTAACTCATTGAAATAGAAAGGAAATTTCCTCTCAAACTTGAGCTTGATCGCCCTCGGCCTGAGCCCCCGGGCGCAAGCCCCCGGAAGCCGCGTCCGTTGGCCAATTGCGGATCGACAAGCGCTGCTGTTCGACCTCGTCGGCGAACGTCGGATCCATTGTCGTCAAACGCTCGATAGTCTCGACGGCGTGCATGACCGTTGTGTGGTCACGGTTCCCGAACCGGCGGCCGATCTCTGGATACGACCGGGGGGTCAGCTTGCGCGCCAGGAACATTGCGATCTGACGCGGCCGCACGATCGAACGCGAGCGGTTCGGCGATTCCAGATCCGCAGTCTTCAAGCCGTAGTGTTCGGCCACCTTCTTTTTGATCTCGTCGATCGTCACGCGGCGGTCGTACGCGCGCAGGAAGTCCGCAAGCCACTGGTTCAGGTTCTCGATCGTGATCGGCCTGTTGCCTTCACTCTGCATCACCACACGGCTGAGCGCGCCTTCAAGCTCGCGCGTGTTCGTGTTGATGCGTTGCGCCATAAAGTGGGCTGCTTGCGTGTTCAGCACGAAGCCCGGACGCTCGCGCGCAATGACGCGCGCTTTTGCTTCCAGGATAGCAAGGCGAAGCTCGAAATCGGTCGGCGCGATTTCGATCGACGCACCCTTCAAGAGGCGCGACCGCGCGCGGTCCGACAACCCCTCGAACAACGACGGCGAACGGTCGGCGGAGACCACAATCTGCTTCTGATTGTCTGAGAGCCAATCGAACGCTGCGAGCAGTTCTTCCTGAGTAGCCTCTTTGCCCAAGATGAAGTGCAAGTCATCGACGAGAAGCAGATCGACGTTTCGCACTTGGTTCTTGAACGAAACCGTGTCGTTCGCCTTCAAGGCCGTCACGAACAAACGCATAAACGTCTCTGCCGTGATGAACAGCACGCGCAAATTCGGATTGCGCGCCAATTTGCGCCACGCGATTGCGTGCATCAAATGTGTCTTGCCGAGCCCGGTCGGCCCGAACAGGAACAACGGATTGGCGATCGGCAGATCGGCATCGGCCGTACGCTTCGCTTCGTTGAAAGCAATCTGGTTCGACTTACCCGTGATATAGGTTTCGAACGTGAAAGTCTTGTTGAGCGGGATGGAGCCCGTCACCAAAACCGGCTCGACCGGCGTCGCGCCAAGACTGTCGATCGTGGTCGCACGTGCGCTCACTGCTTGCGCTTGCACGCTGCGGGGACGCGAATCCACCACGAAGTCGACGTGCACGAACGACGCGTCCATCTCCTGAATCAGCGCAAGAATCCTGTCGCCATGGCTTTCGACGACCTTGTCGCGATCGAACCGGCTCGGGCACGCGATAACGACACGATCACCTTCGGCCGAGAGCNNGCCGAGAGCACGCGCAAGGGCGCGACCCAATATTGATACCGCGCGCCGAGTTCGATCTTCAGCCGCTCGCACACGCGCGGCCAGATCGCTTCAATTTTCTCACCGACAGTTTTTGCTTCTTGAGAGGTCACTTTTCTTTTCCCTTTTTTTGCCTTGCCTACCCCAGAACCGCGCGCTTGCCTGTGATGTTTCACCTGAACAGGCGGCGGCTTACTGCACTAAAGGCACGTCCCACTGAGCAGCGACCCCCCGCACTTCGAACGGAGAATGAATCCGTCCGAGCTCAATGTCATCACCTACTTTGGAAACACGAGCGACGAACGCGCCCGCTAACGCCCCAACACCATCCTCCCGCAGCAACTGCCCTTTTCGTGCTGCGCTAGGACTGCACCCACGGAAGACCTTCGGCCTTCCACCCATTCGTAGCCCCACGGTGCCGGTCGGCGTCGACATCCCCTTCGAAGCCACCGGCAACGTTGAAGCACTTCGTAAAACCTTTCGCCGTCATCGCGATTGCCGCCGCCCGGCTGCGCGCACCCGAGCGGCACAGAAACGCAATCGGCGTCGACGGGGTCGCATCCGCCGCCTTTAGCCGCTCCGCAACCACCTGATCGAATTCGGCATTCCGCGCCATACCCGGGAACACCTGCCATTCGACGAGGATTGGTTTGTGCTGAGAAGAGCTGAGATCGGGGACGCCCACGAACGTCCATTCCGCCGCCGAGCGCACATCCACGAGCTGCGCCTTCGGATCGCTCTTCAAGAGCGCCATGGCCTCCTTCGGCGAGATGTCCCCGGCATAACCCATCTGTCCAAACGCTCTCCCAGGCGAGCAGAATCCAGCCTCGTCCACGGGAGCCCCCGGGCCAAAACGCCGAATGTTAGGAACTACGAAGACAAGATCCGAGAACCAGATCCGTTGCTTTTAAGACTTTGCGCTACTTAGCCCGCTTGCTCTACGACCAAGCGCCAACCGCGCCTTCTTCTTTGTTATCTTCATTGTCGTAGCCCCAATGCTTAATCGCCCCTTAACCATACAACAGGCGTTTGAACTGTGAAAGTGGTCCAATGCGAGAACATGCACTTCGTGCGCATTAAAACACTTTCATGACGACCTAGGACGCGACCGCTCATTTTGAAATCTCTGTGCACAACGATCACACGAATGCGAGGTATTTCCTACGCTTTAGGAGCGCACTGGTGGACCGTCAATATGGCAATTCTGACGATATTCCGTATACGGAATATCGTCGTCGGCTCGCCTCGCGGCAATCTGCGAGTGCGCACACTGTGCACAGGCAAACGCGCGGCGCACGAAACCTTGGGACAAATAAAACCTAAATGGAGAACGCAGCGCCCCTTAAGTACTCAAAGGGGCCAGTGGGCGAGACGCGCCCGAACCCTACTTGGACAACGCCTTCACGCGCTTCGTCAGACGCGACACTTTGCGCGCCGCGGCACGCTTGTGAAGGATGCGCTTGTTGGCGCCGCGGATGATTTCTGGCTGGGCCGCACGCAGCGCTTCTTGGGCAGACTTGGCGTCGCCCGAGGCGATGGCTTCCTCGACCTTGCGGATATGAGTGCGAACACGGCTCTTCCGCGCGGTATTCACGGCCTCGCGGCGCTTACCTTTGCGCGCTGCTTTGGCTGCCGAGCGGATATTCGCCATGTGGATAATCCCTTGAAAGTCTTGCCCTGTTGCCCAGGGGCCGCGGGTTATAGACGGGGCATTAAAGCACCGTCAACCCGCAAAAGCCGCGTCAATCCGTCAACGGTGCTCGAACTTTGCTTTTCGCTTTTCGATAAAGGCGGCCATGCCCTCTTTCTGATCGGCCGTCGCGAACATGGAGTGGAAAAGTCGCCGCTCAAACCTGACGCCCTCGGCAAGTGTCGTCTCGTAGGCGCGGTTGACCGTCTCCTTCGTCATCATCGCGATCGGCAGAGACATCTCCGCGATCGTCGCGGCGACCTTCATCGCCTCGTTGACGAGTTCCGCCGCCGGAATCACCCGGCTGACGAGCCCGGCGCGCTCGGCCTCCGCCGCATCCATCATCCGCCCCGTCAGGCACATCTCCATCGCCTTCGACTTGCCGACAAAGCGCGTCAGCCGTTGCGTGCCGCCCAAGCCCGGCATCACGCCCAATTTGATCTCGGGCTGCCCGAACTTTGCGTTGTCGCCGGCCAGAATGAAGTCGCACACCATCGCAAGTTCGCACCCGCCGCCAAGCGCGAACCCTGCGACCGCGGCAATCATCGGCTTGCGGCAGCGCGTAATCCGCTCCCATTTCCTTGTGAAAAAGTCTTCGCCGAACGTGTCGGCATAAGTCTTCGGCTGCATCTCTTTGATGTCGGCCCCGGCTGCGAACGCCTTCTCCGAGCCCGTGAGAACGATGCAGCGAACGTCCTTGTCGTCGTCCGCAAGATCAAGCGCCACTCCCAATTCATCGAGCAGCTGCGCGTTCAGCGCATTCAAGGCCTGCGGCCGGTTCAGCGTAATCAAAAGCACCGCGCCGCGCGTCTCTGTCTTGATCGTTTCGTAGTTCATTGGGGGATCACCTGGAAATTTGGCGAGCGGTTTAGCGCAAGCGTCGACGCGACGCCAGCGCGCAAATGGCGCGCGAATACGCCTTGCGGCCCACACCAATTCGGCGCTGAACTCGTACAATGCCGGAACAGCACGACATCTACGATCCCGCCTTCGTGAAGGGCGTCTTCGACCGCTGTTCAGCACGCTATATCGGCTTCAGCTACGTGTTTTCCTTCGGCTTTACGGAACGCTGGCGTCGCCAATGCGTCGATGCATTGCCGGAAATACCAGCACACGCAGAAGGCTACGACCTGATGGCGGGTACCGGCGAAGCGTGGCCGCATTTGCTTCGCCGCTTCCCGCAAGCCCGCGCGATCACCGCCGTCGATATCTCATCCGGCATGCACCAGCGTGCACTCGAGAGGCTGCACCGGCATCGCACGCACACGATCGCGTTTATCGAAGATGACGTATTCGCGAGCAACTTGCCGTCCGAAGCGGCAGACTTCGTGATCTCCACCTTTGGTCTGAAGACCTTCAATCCAGAACAGCATGCTGAACTCGCCCGCTTGGTCGCGCGCATTCTCAAACCCGGCGGCGTGTTCTCATTAATCGAGGCGTCCGACCCAAAGGGATGGTGGTTGCGCGATCTCTATCGCCTCCACATGGACGTCGTTCTACCGATCGTGGAGCGTTGGCTGCTCAAAGGCGCGAATGATTTCGCAATGATCGGCGAGTACACAAAAAACTTCGGCGACGCCTCGGCCTTCGCCGGGATGCTCGAAGCTGAGGGTCTTGAAGTCGCCTACCGTCCCTACTTCTTCGGCTGCGCGAGTGGTGTGGCAGGCCGCAAGCCGCGTCAGTGAACTGCTAGCGCTGACACGTCGGGCAAAAGAACGTCGAACGCCCCGACTGCACGATCCGCTTCACGACGCCGGCGCAGCCTTTCTTCGTGCAACGCTCGCCCTCGCGGTCGTAGACGGAGAAGCTCTTTTGAAAATACCCAAGCTCCCCGCTCGTCTGCTTGTAGTCGCGCAAGCTCGACCCGCCGGCTTTGATCGCAGCTTTGAGCACCGCCTTCACCTCAGCCACCAATTTACGCGACCGTTCGCCAGGAATCGTCGAGGCACTCCGCTTCGGCGAAATCCCGGCGCGGAACAGCGCCTCGCACACATAGATATTGCCGAGCCCGGCAACGACACGCTGATCGAGCAGCGCCGCCTTGATCGGCGTGCGCTTTCCCTTCAGCGCCGTATCCAACATGGCGGGCGAGAAATCCGCCGACAACGGCTCCGGTCCAAGCTCCGCCAGATACTTGTACGTCGAAACCTCCGACGCCTTGAATAAGTCCATCATCCCAAAACGCCGATGATCCGTGAATGTGACGCGCGCGCCCTGATCGGTCTCGAACACGATGTGATCGTGCTTTCCCGCTTCCGGCGTCGCGTGCAGGAAACGCCCCACCTTCGCACCTTCGATCGAAAACCGTCCGGACATGCCCAGATGCATGATCAAGACCTCGCCGCCGTCCAGATGCGCGAGGAGGTACTTCGCCCGCCGCGTCAGCTTTTCGACCCGCCGTCCCGTCAGCCGTTCGGCGAACTTTGCGGGCAGCGGGAAGCGCAGATCGCCGCGCCGCGCAATCACGCGGGCGAACTTGCGGCCTTCGAGCACGGGCAAAAGGCCCTGGCGGACAGTCTCAACTTCAGGAAGTTCTGGCATGGAAAGATGTGTAGCCCAGCCGGGAGAAGATGCGAACCCCAACGCTCACCGGTGATCACGGCCGCACCAATGGCGCATGGGGCGCCGACGCAAGCTTCAGAAAAATGCGATCCTCGCGGCGAATAAACCGCTCGCGCATCGCAAACGCATAGTTTGCCTTGGCCGTGGGATGCGCGGCGAGGCGTTGTTTGTACGCCTCGTACGCGGCAAGCGACGGCACCGTATAAACGCCGTACGCGGTGGACGCCGACCCTTCGTGCGGTGCGAAGTAGCCGATAAGATCCGCGCCGCACGCCGGTATCGCCTCGCCCCAGTTGCGCGCGTACTCTTCGAACTCGGCTTTCTTGCAGGGGTCAATGTCGTAGGTGATGAAGCAGGTGATCATGTGGCGCTCCTCCGCGAACCGGAGCAAACTTAGCCGATTGCGCGTGCGGCATGGTTCGTCTATGGTCGAACTATGAAAGACGGACCGAACATCGCAATTGTCGCGGCACTCATCGGCGATCCCGCCCGCAGCAACATGCTTTGCGCGCTGGTCGACGGTCGCGCCTTGACCGCCAGCGAGTTGGCGCTCGAAGCCGGCGTCACCAAACAAACCGCAAGCGCGCATTTGACCCGTCTGGTCGAGGCAAACCTCCTGGCGCGCGAGGTCCAGGGCCGCCATCACTACTTCCGCCTTGCCGGCGCCGAGACCGCACACGCGCTTGAAGCGCTGATGGGCCTCGCCGCGGCAACCGGTCGGCGCACGCACCCAGGGCCGCGCGACCCGGCGCTGCGCAAAGCGCGCGTGTGCTACGACCACCTGGCCGGTGAAATGGGTGTCGATCTGTTCCAATCGTTCCGCGCCCGCCGATGGCTGAAAGATGAGGGTGGCGCGCTGCGCGTGACGCCCTTGGGTTGGCGCGGGCTCGCTACGATCGGTGTTGCACCCGATGATCTTCCGGCCTCCCGGCGCCCGGACTGCAAAGCCTGCCTGGACTGGAGCGCGCGCAAGCATCACCTCGCAGGCCGCGTCGGCCGAGCCGTCCTCGACCGCATGCTGGCGCTCGGATGGGCTAACCGCGCCCGCGGATCGCGCGTGCTGACCTTCTCGCCCGGCGGTGAGCGATCCTTCGCCAACTGGATCAAGTAAGCCGCTTCGAACGCGCGGCGACGAAACGCCACTGTTAACCCTTCGCAAATCTTCTAGGCCAGCGGCGGGCGCGTTTCCGGCATGGGACGCTGTGTAACGTAGCTCAAGGAATTTGCGGGCACTATGTAAGGGTGAACTCCATGGCGGACGAAAAACCAACGGCTTCCTTCGGCTTCCGCACCGTCGCGGAGGACGAGAAGTCGCGCCTCGTCGGCGAAGTGTTCACCAGCGTCGCCCGCCGTTACGACGTCATGAACGACCTCATGTCGATGGGCGTACATCGTCTTTGGAAAGACGCGCTGATCGACTGGCTCGCGCCTTCGCCCGGCATGCAGCTTCTCGACGTCGCTGGCGGGACGGGCGACATCGCGTTCCGCTTCCTCGAACGCCTCGGCACGAAACCGGGCAGTGCCGTCGTCTGCGACATCAACGCGGAAATGCTTGCCGTCGGCCGCGAACGAGCGCGCGACCGCAACCTCGTTGAGCGCTTGACCTTCTCCTGCGGCGACGCCGAAAAACTACCGATGCCGGACGCAAGCTTCGACGCCTACACGATCGCGTTCGGCATCCGCAACGTCACCCACATCGACCAGGCGCTGGCCGAAGCCTATCGCGTGCTCAAACCCGGCGGGCACTTTCTCTGTCTCGAATTCTCGAAGGTGAACGACGCGCTGCTGTCGAACCTCTACGACCTCTGGTCGTTCAACGTGATCCCGGTGATCGGCCAGGCGGTCACGAACGATCGCGCATCGTACCAATACCTGGTCGAGAGCATCCGCCGCTTTCCGCCGCAAAAGGACTTCGCCGACCTGATCACGGCCGCGGGCTTCAAACAGGTGAAATGGCGCGACATGACCGGCGGCATCGTCGCCATGCACTCGGGTTGGAAGCGCTGATGTTCAAGAGCTTCGCCATGATCGGCCGTCTGACGCGCGCGGGCCGCGTGCTGGGCCGGCATGGCGTTCTACCGCCGGCGGAATGGGAAGACCTCACCCCGCCGCAAGCGAAGCTGCTCAAATACATCTTCCCCAAATCGAAAGCCGAGGCCCACGGCCGCACCGGCGAGCGCCTCGCGCGCGCCCTCACGCAACTCGGCCCCTCCTACATCAAGATGGGTCAGTTCCTGGCGACCCGCCCCGACGTCATAGGGAGCGAGATCGCGCGCGACCTCGCCGAACTGCAAGACCGTCTACCGCCGTTCCCCGCCGAACAGGCGCGCCGGATCCTCGCCGAAGAACTCGGCGAAAACCTCGTGCGCCTCGGCGATGTCGGCGAGGCCATTGCCGCCGCCTCGATCGCCCAAGTGCACAAGGTCGAATTGCGCACGAACGAGGGCGAACCGAAGCAATTCCGCGCCATCAAAATCCTGCGTCCCGGCATCGAGCGCGAGTTCGCAAAGGAACTCGAAGCCTTCGCTTGGGCCGCACGCCAAGCCGAATACTTCGGCGGTGAAGACGCGCGCCGCATGAAGCCGACGGCCGGCGTGGACACGCTCGCCCGCTCCGTCGCCATCGAAATGGATCTGCGCCTGGAAGCTGCGGCAGCCGCAGAGATGACGGCCAACGTCGCGCGCGACCCGGACTTCCGCATTCCGGCCGTCGATTGGGATCTGACGACGCGCCGCGTCCTTGCGACCGAATGGATCGACGCCACGCCGCTCAAGGATATCGCCACGCTGCGCGCGAAGGGCCACGACCTCAAACGCATCGCGACGAACGTCATCCAGAGCTTCCTGCGCCACGCATTGCGCGACGGCTTCTTCCACGCGGACATGCATCCCGGCAACTTGTTCGTCGACGCAGAAGGCAAGCTCGTCGCTGTCGACTTCGGCATCATGGGTAGGCTGGACCCGCTCTCGCGCCGTTTCATGGCCGAAACACTGGCAGGCTTCCTGAGCCGGGATTACCGGCGCGTCGCCGACATCCATTTGCAGGTGGGCTTTGTCCCGCCGCGCCACAGTGTCGAAGACTTCGCGCAAGCCTTGCGTGCGATCGGCGAACCGATCTTCGGGCGCCCGGCAAGCAACATGTCGATGGCCCGACTGCTGACGCAGCTCTTCGAAGTCACGCGCATGTTCGACATGCAAATGCAGCCGCAACTCGTGATGCTACAAAAGACGATGGTCGTCGTCGAAGGCGTCGCCCGCCAACTCGACCCTCAACACTCGATCTGGGAGTCCGCCAAACCCATCGTCGAGCAATGGATGATCGACTCCGTCGGCCCGCAAGCCCGCCTGAACCAAGCCGCCGAAGGCATGTCGTCACTCGGCCGCGCGCTGACGGCGCTCCCCGAAGTCATGCGGAACGCCGAGCAAATCGCAGCCATGCTCTCCACGAACGGCTTGCGCCTCCACCCGGACTCGACCCGCGCCATCGCCGACGCCCAAGCCCGCCAAACGTCCCACGCCCGCATCGCCATCTGGATCGGGGCCCTGGCGCTGGCAGCGCTTGCGATCGCGCAGTTCTGAACCGAAAATCAGCCGGTTAGTGCGCCCCTCACCATCACAATAAAATTTCTACACCCCTTGTCGTGGATTGAGGTAATTTCCATCTTCTGAGTGCAATTGGAGCCACCGCGTGCTCACCGGCAAACGCATTCTGCTCGTTATTGGTGGCGGCATCGCCGCCTACAAGTCGCTCGAACTCATCCGCCGCCTGCGCGATCGCGGCGCGAAAGTACGCGCGATTGTGACCAAGGCCGGCACCGAATTCGTAACCCCGCTCTCTGTCGCAAGCCTGACGGGCGACAAGGTCTATCAAGACCTCTTCAGCCTCACCGACGAAGCGGAAATGGGCCACATCCAACTCTCGCGCGACGCGGATCTTCTCGTCGTCGCGCCGGCGACAGCGGATCTGATGGCGAAGATGGCATCCGGCCGCGCCGACGACCTCGCCTCCACCGCACTGCTCGCAACCGACAAACCCGTGCTGATCGCGCCCGCGATGAACGTGCGCATGTGGTTGCATGCAGCGACGCAACGAAACCTCGCGCAACTGAAAGCGGACGGCGTGACGACGGTCGGCCCGAACGAAGGCGATATGGCGTGCGGCGAATTCGGCCCCGGCCGCATGGCTGAGCCCGCCGAGATTCTGGCCGCTGTGGAAGCTCACTTCGCACAGAGCCAAGTGCTCGCGGGCTTGCACGCCCTCGTGACCGCAGGCCCGACGCACGAGCCGATCGACCCCGTACGCTTCATCGCGAACCGTTCGTCCGGCAAGCAGGGCTATGCGATCGCAGGCGCGCTCGCAGGCCTCGGCGCCGCGACGACGCTCGTCTCCGGTCCGACGAACATCGCGGCTCCGCACGGCGTCAAATTCGTGAAAGTCGAAACCGCGCACGAAATGCTGGCTGCCTGCGAAAGCGCACTGCCGGCCGACGTCGCCGTGTGCGCCGCCGCCGTCGCCGACTGGCGCGTCGATCACGCCGCCAACCAGAAAATCAAGAAAGGCAACGGCGGCCTGCCCACGCTGAAGCTGGTCGAGAACCCGGACATCCTGCACACGCTGTCGACCCTGAGCGTAAAGCGCCCACGCCTCGTCGTCGGCTTCGCCGCTGAAACCGAAAAGATCATCGAGCACGCGAAGGCAAAACGTCAAAGGAAAGGCTGCGACTGGATCGTCGCAAACGACGTCTCGCCCGGAACCGGCGTGATGGGCGGCGACGAGAATACGGTCCACATCATCTCGGCAACCGACACGGAGACCTGGCCGAAGCTCGCGAAGGGTGAGGTCGCGTCCCGCCTCGCGCAAAAGATCGCAGCACACCTGAAAGGAGCGCACGCGTGAGCGACGTCGCGATCGAAGTCCTCACGCTGCCGCACGGCCGCGGCCTGAACCTGCCCACGCGCGCCACCGCTGGCGCCGCCGGCGCCGACCTCGTCGCCGCGGAAGAAGCGACGATCGCGCCGGGCGGTGTACACGCCGTCGCAACCGGCATCGCGCTGGCCATCCCCGAAGGGTACGAAGGCCAGGTCCGCCCCCGCTCCGGCCTCGCGCTGAAGCACGGTGTCACCGTTTTGAACGCGCCGGGCACGATCGACGCCGACTACCGCGGCGAGGTGAAGGTGATCTTGATCAATCACGGCGGCAATCCGTTCCGCATCGCGCGCGGCGATCGTATCGCCCAACTCGTCGTCGCCCCGGTGAGCGCAAGCCGCTTCGAACGCGTCGAGGCGCTGAGCGACACCGCGCGCGGCACCGGCGGCTTCGGCTCGACCGGCATCAAGGGAGGTTAGACACCCATGCTGCGCCTCTCCCGCAAATCGATCCTGGCGCTTGAAGCCGTCGTCGATATCGCGTGCAACTCGCGGCCCGAGCCCGTGCAGTCGAAAGAGATCACCCGCCGCCAAGGCGTACCGCACCGCTATCTGGAGCAGGTGATGCAAGCGCTCGTCCGCTCCGGAGTCTTGAAAGGCGTGCGCGGTCCGCGCGGCGGCTACCGCCTGGCGCGCGAACGCCGCCGCATCACCGCAGCCGAAATCGTGCGCATCGTGGCTGATCTCGAAGTCGTGGACGAACCGCCCTTGAACGGCTCCTCGCCGATCGGCGAGACGATCGTGCGCCCCGCCATTGAGGCCATTCACAACGACTTGATGCACCAACTCGAGGCGATCACCGTCGAAGACCTCTGTCGCCGCGCAGAAGAAAAAGGCCTCGCCGACCCCTTGGGCGCACGCGCCGATTTCGCGATCTAACGAAAGGAAAAACAATGAGCAAAACCGCCGGCCGTGGCCGCGTCTATGACTCGATCACCGAGACGATCGGCGACACGCCGCTCGTGCGCCTGAACCGCGTCGCAAAGGAAGCGGGCGCGGTCGCCGAAATCCTGTTGAAGCTCGAGTTCTTCAATCCGATGGCAAGCGTCAAGGATCGCATCGGCGTCTCGATGATCGAAGACCTGGAAAGCCGCGGGCTTATCAAGACCGGTACCACGCTGATCGAACCCACGTCCGGCAACACTGGCATTGCGCTCGCGTTCGTCGCGGCCGCAAAGGGTTATCCGTTGATCCTCGTCATGCCGGAATCGATGTCCGTCGAACGCCGCAAGATGCTGTTGATCCTCGGCGCGAAGCTGGAGCTCACGCCCGCCGCCCAAGGCATGCGCGGCGCCGTCGCCCGCGCGAACGAGCTGCAAAAGGAAATCCCGAACTCCATCATCCCGCAGCAATTCGAGAACCCCGCGAACCCCGCCGTCCACCGCCGCACGACGGCCGAAGAAATCTGGAATGACACTGCAGGCAAGGTCGATGCGGTTGTCTCCGGCATCGGCACCGGCGGCACGATCACCGGCGTGGGCAACGTGTTGAAGAAGCGCAAGCCGGGCCTGAAGATGATCGCGGTCGAACCGGAAGACAGCGCCATCCTCTCCGGCCGCCAACCGGGCCCGCACAAGATTCAAGGCATCGGTGCAGGCTTCATCCCCGCGATCCTCGATCGCGGTGTGATCGACGAAATCATCACGATCAGCAACGAAACCGCCTTTGCGACCGCGCGTAAGGTCGCCAAACTCGAAGGTATCCCCGCCGGCATCTCGTCCGGCGCCGCGATCGCGGCCACGCTCGAAGTCGCAACCCGAAAGGACATGGCCGGCAAAACGATCGTCACGATCATCCCGTCCTTCGCCGAACGCTACCTGTCGACGGCCCTATTCGACGGGCTCTAACCCCATCCAGCACATTGCCCTTCTCCCGCGCGAGCGAGAGAAGGTGGCGCGCCGCACATCAGTGCGGCGTGACGGATGAGGCCATTTACCGCCTGAGGCCCGCAGCCATCGGCAACGATGGCGCGGCTTCGACCGTTGTGTGCAGCATCGGGATCTGCCGCGCCGCGTGAATGAGCTCGTTCTCGAGCGGATCGGCACTGCCTTCGCTGATCGGAAAACGCCTGAGCGCGCGCAAGTCGTCGCGAGCCACCTGCATCTTGCCGTCAGCCACCCCACCCTCGCGCCGCCGCGCAACCGCAACGCCCGCGCTGAACGCGGTTTGGTGTGACGCTTTGACGAGCTGCGTCTCCGGCGCAAACTCCGACAAAAAGATCGTCTTGATCCCGGGCCCACTTTGCAGGCCGACAACGTTGAACGCCTTCCCGTCCTCGGTCGCCAAGAACGAAGGCATCGTCGGCGTGTCGAACAAGATGACGGCGCAAGCACCGCCAAGCTGAAACGCATAACCGCTACGCACGACGAACGAACGCGCCACCGCCCCCGGCGTCAGGTGCGGAACCAATTCGCACGCCACATGTTGCAAACCGTGCGGCGTCTCTTGCGCGTGCACGACAAGCAGCGAGCGCATCGCATGTCCGCCGTTCGGGTCGCGCGTGCTGTCGTTCCGCTCCCGCGCGACAATGTCGTAAAGCCCGCAATACTCGGCGGACAAACGGCTGAGGTAACGTCCGCCGCCACCGCCATAGAGCGCTTGCTGCATCAATTGCGCCAGACTGTCGGAAGGCACGATCATCGGCGGCGAAGGCGCCGGCACATGCGCCGCATCCTCGTCAGGCTCCGCCTTCGGCGCCGCATCGATCCCGAGCTTCGCCTGCAGCTCCACCAAATCGGCGGCCGGAAAGCCCATCTCGGCAATACCGGAGGCAACAAGCGCACGCTTCAATTCCTGCGCCCAAGCGCGCGTGATGAACGGCGCGGAGAAACCCGTCTTCCCCTCGACGATATAGCGCTGCATCAGCCGCTGCTTCTGTTGGAACCCGAGGCCCGATCGCTTGCCCCCAAAGGCCGCTTTCTCGGCAATCCAGTCGGGATGCACCAGCCGAAGCGCCCGCGCCACCTGCGTCAGCGCCCACAATTCCGCATAATCTTCGCGCCGGGCGCGAAGATACCGGTCGCTTTTCTTCTGTGAAGGGAGCGCCGTCCCGGGCGACGGGTGCACGCGCTCAAAATTGGTCGAGAACTCGCCCTTACTCATACTGCCCCCCGGCCCCAAGGATTGAGATGACCGAGAACGCCCACGACACGCAATTCGCAAAAGCGCGCAACACGCACCATCGACGAAAATTC
>CXWL01003194.1_pt1 | contig 28956 bp, 22 predicted proteins | sample 590931 | NCBI WGS metagenome assembly CXWL01 (sample SAMEA3498368, study PRJEB10139) | groundwater metagenome | biome: water well; material: biofilm material | place: Germany | collected 2015-04-27 | reverse complement strand
CTTCGGTGGTGTCCCAGCCCATGCAGGCATCGGTGATGGACACTCCGTAGCGCAAATCCTTGGGGTCGCCCAGCTTCTGGTTGCCTTCGAACAAATTGGATTCGAGCATCACGCCCTTGATGGAGCGGTTGCCGTCGGCCACCTGGTGGACCACGTCGCGCAGCACCAGGGCCTGTAAGGCGTGGTTCTTGCGCGAGTTGCCGTGGCTGCAATCGACCACCATGTTGACCGGCAGCTTGGCTTTTTCCAGCGCGCCGACCGCCTCGCTGATGGCCACCGAATCGTAGTTGGGCACCGCCCCGCCACGCAGAATCAGGTGCCCAAACGGGTTGCCACGGGTCTGCGTGATGGCCACCTGGCCGGCGCCATTGATACCCAGGAAGGCATGCGGCTGGCTGGCCGACAGCATGGCATTGAGCGCCACTTCCAGGTCCCCATCGGTGCCGTTCTTGAAGCCCACCGGCGAGGACAACCCGCTGGCCAGCTCGCGGTGGGTCTGGCTCTCTGTCGTGCGCGCGCCAATGGCGCTCCAGGCAATCAGGTCGCCAAGGTACTGCGGGCTGATCGGGTCCAGCGCCTCGGTGCCGCAGGGCAGGCCCAACTCGTTGATGTCCACCAACAACCGGCGCGCCAAGCGCAAGCCGTCTTCAATGTGAAACGAGTCGTCCATGCGCGGATCGTTGACCAGCCCTTTCCAGCCCACCGTGGTGCGTGGCTTTTCGAAATAGACCCGCATGACGATCAGCAATTGCGGCGCCAGCTCATCGGCCAGCGCCTTGAGCTTGTGCGCATAGTCCATCGCCGCAACGGGATCGTGAATCGAGCACGGCCCCACCACCACGAACAGGCGCCGGTCCTGTCCGGACAAGATCTGCCCGAGGGCGCGGCGCGCCAGGCTGACGGTCTGCATGCCCTGGACACTGGGTGCAATATCGTCGTGCAACTGCGCCGGTGGCGGCAAGGTAGCTTGCGACACGATGTTCAGGTTTTCAAGGGCGGTGGGAAAGGTCATGGCAATGCCTGGTAGTGGCCGGGCGGTGGCCAGGTCATGCGCAGCATTTTATTGAAGTTTCCCGAGTGCTAACCCGTCATTGCGAGCGCAGCGCGGCAATCCATCTCTGTGTCGCCGATAAGAACGTCATTGCGAGGAGCGAAAGCGACGCGGCAACGCGCTGCGCTCGCGATGACGGGCTGGGTGGGTTGAGGCCTCGCGATGACGAGTATCTGCCTGGCTACTTTCCGCGCAACAACTGGCGCAGCACGAACGGCAAGATACCGCCGGCACGGTAGTAGTCCACCTCAATCGGCGTGTCGATGCGCAGCAGCAGGGTGTGCATGCTGCGGCTGCCGTCAGCACGCGTGACCAGCAGTTGCGCCTGGCTTTGCGGCTTAAGTTCAGCGTTGGGCAGGATGTCGATCAACTCGTTGCCGGTGAGCCCCAGGCTCTGCCAACTCTCGCCCGGCATGAACTGCAACGGCAACACACCCATACCGACCAGGTTGCTGCGGTGAATGCGCTCAAAACTGCGCGCCACCACCGCCTGGATGCCCAGCAACTGAGTGCCCTTGGCGGCCCAGTCGCGGCTGGACCCGGTGCCGTACTCCTCGCCCGCAAACACTACGGTGGGCACGCCATCGGCCTGGTACTGCATGGCCGCGTCAAAGATCGCCATTCTGTGGCCGAGGTCCGGGCCGTCGTGCTGGTAGAGCGTCACACCGCCCTCCTCACGTGATCCGCTGGCATCGGGCGGGAGCATCAGGTTTTTGATACGCACATTGGCAAAGGTGCCGCGCATCATCACCTCATGGTGGCCACGACGTGCGCCGTAGCTGTTGAAGTCGGCCTGCTGCACGCCATNNACCCGCCACTGCGGCGCTGCCCGCGACCGGAGTGTCTGTTTGGCCTGTGGCACCCGTGGTAGCTGTTGTACTTGCTATCGCATCCATAGCAAAATCAGCAAAGAAGGGGGGCTCGGCAATATAGGTGCTGCTCGGCCAGGGGTAGGCCGAACCCGCCACGCCTTTGATCTTTTCCCACAACTTGCCGGGCTCGGAGCCGATGCGTGCGTAGTTGTCGCGGTAGGCCTTGCCGCGCAGGGCAAAGGGCAGTAAGGCCTGCACCTCCTCGCTGCTGGGCCAGATGTCGCCCAGGTAGACATCCCGGCCACCCTTGCCCTGCCCCACCGGCTCGGTCATCAGGTCGCGCAGCACGGTGCCGGCAATCGCATAGGCCACCACCAGCGGCGGACTGGCCAGGAAGTTGGCTTTCAAGTTGGGGTGGATACGCGCCTCAAAGTTGCGGTTGCCTGAGAGCACCGCCGCGCACACCAGGTCATGCTCGGCAATCACCTCATTGAGTTCGGGGCTCATGTCGCCGGCGTTGCCAATACAGGTGGTGCAGCCATAACCGGCCAGCGCAAAGCCGAGTTTCTCCAGATAGGGCAACAGGCCCGATGCGCTGAGGTACTCGGTCACGATGCGCGAGCCCGGCGCCAGTGAGGTCTTGATGTGCGGCTTGACTTTGAGCCCCGCCAACACCGCCTTTTTGGCCAGCAGGCCGGCCGCCAGCAAGACACTGGGGTTGGAGGTGTTGGTGCAACTGGTGATGGCGGCGATCAGCACATCGCCGTTCTGGATCGGCAACGTCGTGGGCGCTGTGCCCGCCGGGTAGACCCGCCGCAACTTGTTGGGACTTTGGTTGAAGCCGTTCTCGGCATTGGGCTTGGAGAACAGCGCCTCAAACTGCTGCGCCACCTGGCCCAGCTCGATTCGGTCCTGCGGGCGTTTGGGCCCAGCCAGGCTGGGCGTCACGTCGCCCAGGTCCAGCTTGACCACGTGGGAGTAATCAATGTCCCCGGCCAGCGGCACACCAAACAATCCCTGCGCCTTGAAGTAGGCCTCGAACGCTTCGATCTCGCCTTTGGTGCGGCCGGTGCCTTTGAAGTAGGCGATGGTTTTTTCGTCCACCGGAAAGAAGCCCATGGTGGCGCCGTACTCGGGCGCCATATTCGCAATGGTGGCGCGGTCGGGCAAGGCCAGGGTGCGGGTGCCTTCGCCAAAAAACTCAACAAACTTGCCCACCACTTTGTGGCGGCGCAGTAGCTCGGTCACGGTCAACACCAAGTCGGTGGCGGTGACCCCGGCACGCAGGCTGCCGGTCAGCTCCATGCCCACCACGTCCGGCGTCAGGAAGTACACCGGCTGGCCCAGCATGGCGGCCTCGGCCTCGATGCCGCCGACACCCCAGCCCACCACGCCAATCCCGTTGATCATGGTGGTGTGGCTGTCGGTACCCACCAGCGTGTCGGGGTAATAAACATCACCCTTGGCACCACCCTTGCTCTTGTGCACGCCGCGCGCCAGGTACTCCAGGTTGACCTGGTGCACGATGCCAAAGCCCGGCGGCACCACGCCAAAGGTATCGAAGGCCTGCATGCCCCACTTCATGAACTCGTAGCGCTCGCGGTTGCGCTGGAATTCCAGCTTCATGTTCAGGTCCAGCGAGTTCTTCTTGCCGTAGTGGTCGACCATGATGGAATGGTCCACCACCAGGTCCACCGGCACCAGCGGCTCAATGCGTGCCGGGTCCAGCCCCAGTCGCACGGCGGTGCTGCGCATCGCGGCCAGATCGGCCAGCAGCGGCACACCCGTGAAATCTTGCAGCACCACGCGCGACACCACAAAGGGAATCTCGTCGCTGCGTTCGGCCATGGGCTGCCATTGCGCAAGCTTCGCCACATGCTCGGGCGTGATCTTCTTGCCGTCGCAATTGCGCAGCACCGCTTCGAGCACGATGCGCAGACTCACTGGCAAACGGCTGACGTTCGGGAACTGCCTGGCCAGCGCCGGCAGGGAGTAGAACTGGCCGGTCTTGCCGGAGGCGGTCTTGAACGACTTGAGGGCGGAGAGAAAGGCATGGGGCACGGCAGTCTCCTGGAAAGGCGGCGATAGTGGCATTCTGGCACCGCGCGCCACACTATGATTAGATCATGACAGGAAAGAAAAGCCCACCCACTGATAGCACCGCGCTGCGACCTTTTGAGGCTCTCGAAACCAAGGGATTCGACATTCTCTTTCAGGCTCGTGCCCGCTCAATTCTTGTCGGCGAATTTCCCCAGGCGCTGGTCGAAATTAGTCAAGCACTCAATGCGATTGAGCTACCGATCACTGAGATCATCGGCTCTGGTGGCGGCGAAACCAAGTTCACGCAGCGGCTGCGCAAATCGCTTTCAGCCATGGGCTGGAAAAAACACATCTTCCAAATCGAGAAGACGATTGACGGTGTGCCTCGGGAATCGACCTCACATGAAGTGGACCACGTAAAACGCTACGACGGGCTTGGCTCGGTGGCGATGGAGATTGAGTGGAACAACAAAGACCCGTTTTACGACCGCGATCTCGAGAACTTCAAACGACTACACGCCGAGGGCGCAATCAGTGTCGGCGTGATCGTGACGCGAGGGCGTTCACTGCAAGAATCGCTTCGAGATGCAGTGCATCGCTTTGCCGTTCAACGTGGCATTGCATCCATGGAAAATCTCGCCGAAAACGGGGTTGTTCCAACCCCCAAGCAGCGCGCCAACATCTTGAAACGCGTGCATCGCGACAAAGTGCCGACTCCATTTGCGGACGCGTGGACTGACAACTTCGTGTCCAACAAATTTGGGCAGGCGACAACCCATTGGGCGAAGCTCATTCACCGCGTGGAACGCGGCGTTGGCAATCCTTGCCCGCTACTGTTGATCGGACTTCCTGCGTCCATTGTTGTCTTCGACGAAGCCAAGGTTGATCAGCAAGAAGACCAGGAAGTTGATGACGAGAACGCCTGAACCCGGTTCACTCAGGCGAGCGCCAACTGCAACTCCGAGTGAGACTGTGAGTGATTCGAATAAGTCGGCCAGCTTGGCGCATAGGCCTCGTCTGCCTGGTTGCCCCAATTAACCCAGCCATCGCGCTTTCCCCGCGCAAACATTTCAAGAAACGGGCCAGGGCTGCAGGACGTGATGAGTGGGTACTGTTCGTCCGGCTTGCGAGAGTGCTCGCGCTTTCGCGTGCACATGATGTTCACCTGGGTACGGCCAGGCTGCAGGGTTCGCGCATTCTTGCCGCGAGTGCCAAAGAGCAATATCTCAGTGACATTGCGAAAGTAGAAACCAACACCCCTGCCATCTGGCCCGCCGTCTTTGCGAATCTTTTGCCAGACAACATTCGACTTGTATTTGAAACCCCACGCTTCCATGACAGCAAGTCCCTCAGGCAACAACGCGTTCGGTACCCAGAGATAAAGATGTGCTGTTTCGTCGGCAGCGTTGGCCACCGGCAGAGACTTGATGTCATCCAGGGTCAAAGTGCCGTAGCGGTTCAGGCGCTTGTGTTCTGGGGCGACTTTGCCGGTTCTGTTTTGAAACTGCCACGGTGGGTCAGCCAAAATGGTCTTGAACTTCCGACCGGCGAGGAAGCGAGACAAATCGTCGGCGGCAAGTGTATTGGTCATGATCGGATCATTGGCAGAAGGCCTGAATTGTGCCTGCATATTACTGTATGTAGATCCATGCCGCAAGGCAATTCATGATCAACAGAACAGTGCGTACCACCTCAAGTTGCGGGAGTCCTCGATACAAGCCGCACCAGCCCTGTCACCACCGTTCTGGACAGGGTTTTGCCAACCGTGCGTAAATGATTGCTCACCCAGTTGACCGCACGAGGAGCCCCCATGACCGAGACCACCCACCACCGCATCTGCCCCCTGTGTGAAGCCTGTTGCGGCCTGGAAATCAAGGTTCAAAGCGGCAGCGTGACCAGCATCCGGGGCCACGCGCAAGACGTGTTCAGCGCGGGCTACATCTGCCCCAAGGGCGTGGCCCTGAAAGACCTGCACGAAGACCCGGACCGCCTGCGCACGCCGCTGATCAAACGCGATGGGGTGTTCCACCCCGCCAGTTGGGAGGAGGCCTTTGCCGAGATCGAGCGCCGCTTGCCACCCGTAATGGCCGAGCACGGACGCCATGCGGCGGCGATTGTGGTGGGCAACCCATCGGCGCACAAGATTGGGCTGCTGACCTACTTTGCCAAGCTGGCCCGCGCCCTGGGCACACGCAATGTGTTCTCGGCTTCGACGCTGGACCAAATGCCCAAACAACTCGCCAGCGGGCTGATGTTTGGCCACTGGTTGTCTGTGGCCCTGCCCGACATCGCGCGCACCGATTTGTTGCTGGTGATTGGCGCCAACCCGCTGGCCAGCAACGGCAGCATGTGGACCGTACCCGACTTCAAAGGCAAAGCCAAAGCGATGCAGGCACGCGGCGGCAAGCTGGTGGTGATCGACCCGCGCCGCACCGAAACCGCCACCGTGGCCGATGCCCACCACTTCATCCGCCCTGGCGCCGACGTGTTTTTGTTGGCCGCCATGGTGCAGACCCTGTTTGCCGAGCAACGCGTACGGCTTGGTGCGGTGGCCGATTGGGTCAACGGTGTGACGCAAGTCGAGGCCGCCGTGGCGCCCTTCACACCCGAAGCGGTGGCCACACGCTGCGACATCGACGCCGACACCATCCGCCGCCTGGCACGTGAGTTGGCCAGCACCGAGCGCGCCGCCGTCTATGCCCGCATCGGCACCTGCACACAGGAATACGGCACGCTGGCGAGCTGGCTGGTGGATGTGCTCAACACCTTGACCGGCCACCTGGACGCACCGGGCGGCGCCATGTTCGCCAAATCGGCGGCGTTTGCATCCAACACCGCCGGCAACCCCGCGAATAGACCCGGTGTTGGCAAGGGCATCAGCACCGGGCGCCACCGCGCTCGCGTCAGCGGCGCACCCGAGGTGATGGGCGAGCTGCCCATCACCTGCCTGGCCGAAGAGATCGAGACCGCCGGTGACGGCCAGGTGCGCGCGCTGATTACGGTGGCGAGCAACCCGGTGTTGTCCTCGCCCAATGGTCCGCGCTTGTCGGCCGCCTTGGACCGGCTCGACTTCATGGTCAGCCTGGACATCTACCTGAACGAGACCACGCGCCATGCCGACGTGATCCTGCCCGGCCTCTCGCCGCTGGAGGACTGGCACTATGACGTGGCCTTTCCGCAACTCTCGTGGCGCAACCATGCGCGCTACAGCCCTCCGGTGTTGCCGCGTGCCGCCGGGCAGCCCGAGGAGTGGCAAACCCTGCTGAAGCTGGCGGCCATCGTGCAAGGCAAGGGCGCAGCCGTTGACGTGGAGGCACTGGATGACGCCCAGTTTGCCGAGGACGCGCAGCGCCTGTTTGGCCCGCACGCCGATGCGGTGATCGCCGCCACCAAGGGCAACAAAGGCCCGCAACGCGCGCTGGACGCAGCCTTGCGCAGCGGTCCTTATGGTGACGGCTTCGGCACGAAGTCTGACGGCCTGACGCTGGCCAAGGTCATGGCCTCCAACAGCACCGGTGGCATCGACCTGGGTGAACTGCAACCGCGCATTCCCGAAATGCTGCGTACGCCCACCGGCAAGATTGAACTAGCACCGCCCTCGCTGTTGGCAGACCTGGCGCGCCCAGCCGCGGACTTGCTGCGCCCGGCACCCGATCTGGTCATCATCGGTCGGCGCGACGTGCGCACCAACAACAGTTGGATGCATAACCTGCCGGTGCTGGCCAAGGGGCCATTTCGCTGCACCGCGCTGGTCCACCCGCGGGATGCCCGGCGCCTGGGACTGCGGGATGGTGCTCTCGCGGAGTTGACCAACGGCCAGCGCAGCGTGCGCGCGCCGGTGCAGATCAGCGACGAAATGATGCCCGGCGTGGTCAGCCTGCCCCACGGCTGGGGCCACGACCTGCCCGGCTCTCAGCTACGCCTGGCCGCCGAGCGCCCCGGCGCCAACCTCAACGCGCTGTTGGATGACCAACTGCGCGATCCGCTGTCGGGTAATGCGGTGTTGGGTGGGGTGGCGATTTCAATGCGGGCGGTGCAGGCGGTGGCGATGGGCGCGTGATCTTCGCTTCGCTGCTGGTGGTGCGGGTGATGAAATTGCCATACTGGATTGCAAGTGCGGCGGGCCGCGAGGGTGATTTGGAAATGGAATAAGCTCTTGGCGCCGCCAGCGCACGCCCTGAACTGGCCTTTCTCAAAAGGACAACTGATGGACGACCAACCCGCCGAGAACACGCCTTTGACTGAAGCCCCGGCAAGCCCCGCCACCGGCCCGCAAATCCAACCCAAACTGCCCCAGTTGCGCCAACTCTGGCGCCTGTCGGCACTGGCTCAGAGCACCGTGCTGGGTGTTGGCCTGATGCTGGTGATCTACCTCGTGGCGCCTGCCGACTGGCGCGCAGCCATGTTGGCGTTGGCGGGACTGCTGTGGGGTGGGCTGCTGGTTGCGGCCTGGGTCTATGCCGACCGGCGCTTCGCGGCCTATGAGGCGGCGCTGTTCGACGCCGAGGGTATGCGGGTACGCCGTGGCGTGTGGTGGCGCACCGAGGTCTGGTTGCCTATCGCCCGCTTGCAGCATCTGGACGTCAGCCAGGGGCCGCTGGATCGGCGATGGGACATGGCCAGCTTGGTGCTGCATACGGCGGGCACCCACGACCACGCGCTGGCGCTGCCGGGCCTGCCCCTTGCCGCCGCGCAGGCCTTGCGCGCCACNNCCCGCAGGAGCGCCGGCTACACGCCTGGTCGTGGCTGTTTTCGGCCAGCAATCAGCTCAAGGAGTTGATCCTGCCCCTGCTGGCCTTCGTCTTCTTCAAACGCGGCGACCCGGACTGGCTGGTGTTGGGCGGATTGGGGGCGCTGGCGGCCGCATCGTGGGGCGTGCTGCGCGCACGTTGTTACCGCTACCACATCAGCAACGGTGAATTGCTGGTGCGCGCTGGCGTGATGGACCGCACCGTGCGCCACATCGCCTTGGCACGCATCCAGAACGTGAGCCAACGACGCGGGCCCTTGCATCGCTTGCTGGGCGTGACCGAACTGCGACTGGAATCCGCCTCGGGCGGCAAACCCGAGGCGCTGATGCGTGTGCTCGGCCTGTCCGCCGCCGCCGAGTTGGAGGACTTGTTGCGCGGTACGCAGTCGGCGGCTCGCGCGCCGGGTGATGCCTGTGCCGAGCCGGTCCTGCCAGCGCGGCTGTTGCACCGCCTGAGCCTGGGTGAACTGATCCGCCATGGACTGGTCTCCAACCGGGGCACGCTGGTGTTGGCGGCCGGTTTCGGTCTGCTGGCGCAAAACGCGGAGCTGCTGCCCGGCGGCCGCAGGTTTGTAGGCGCGGCCCTGGAGCCAGTGCGTGAGTGGCTCAAACAGGAGTTGGCACTGCAACACGGGGCCCTGGTGCTGATGACGGTACTGGCGGTGCTGATAGGTGTCGTGCTGGCATTGCGGGTGTTCTCCATCGCCTACGCCCTGTTGCGCTACCACCGCTTCAGGCTGGAACTGCAGGGCGAACGCTTACACGCCGAATATGGTTTGTTGACCACGGTGCGAGCCGGCGCCCGGCTACCTCGTTTGCAACGATTGGTGCTGGAGCAAACGGTGCTGCACCGGCTGCTGCGTCGCTGCCGGCTGGCCGTGGATGTGGCCGGCGGCGCCCCCGGCAACGCGGCCGGCGCCGAGGCCCGCCTCACCGAGTTGGCACCGATTGCCACCCCCGATCAAGCCCGGGCCTTGCTGCGGGTGTGCGTGCCGGGTCTCGACCTGTCTAGCTTGCCGTGGCAGCGCCTGCACCCTGGCACGGCGGCGCGCCGCCTGCGCGGCGCGCTGCGCACGCTGCTGCCCCTGACGGCATTGGTGCTGGTGGCGGACCTGCTGCTGCACTGGCTGCTGCCCTGGCCCCTGGTCGTGGGCGGGGCGATGTTGACAGCCTGGCTCGCGTGGGCCCATTCCCGCGCCTGGGCACGTTTTGCTGGTTACGCGGTGCATGCCGATTGGTTGGTCTACCGCTGCGGGGTCTGGACCCAGCGCTGGGTGATCGTGATGCCCGAGCGGCTACAAAGTGTCCGTGTGCTGGAGTCACCCTTCGACCGGCGCGCCGGCATGCAGCGGCTGCGTGCCGATGCCCAAGGTGGCGCGCAATCGGGCCACGCGCTGGACATCGCCTATCTGTCGAGGGCGCAGGCGCAGGGCTTGCGCGAGTTGGTGTGGGCGCGCATCAGCCACCTCGCGCCAGGGTCTCGAATTGGTCAAGCGCCAGCGGACGGCCAAACAAGTAGCCCTGTAGAAGATCGCAATGATGCACAGTGTGCAGCACATAGCGCTGCGCAGGTGTTTCCACCCCTTCGGCCACCACTTTGAGGCCCATGCTGTGCGCCAGACCGATGGTCGCGGCACAGATGGTGACGGCATTTCCTTCATTCGACTCGATGCCCATCACAAACGAGCGGTCGATCTTGAGCTGATCGAGCGGCAAGCGGCTCAAATACGATAGTGAGGAGTACCCGGTTCCGAAATCGTCCAACGCGAAACCGACGCCCCGAGCCTTGAGCGCGCTCATCTTGGCAATGATGTCCTCGACGTTGGACACCAGCAGGCTTTCGGTCAGCTCCAGTTTCAGCAGTCGAGGGTCGGCGCCAGTCTGGTCCAAAATCGCCAGCACCCGGTCCACGAAATCGCCTTGTCGGAATTGGCGGGCACTGACATTGACGGCCACGCTTAGATGCGCCAGCGGCAACTGCTTGCCCCAGGCCGCCAGTTGAGAACAGGCGGTTCGCAAGACCCATTCGCCCAAAGGCAGGATCAGCGCGGTCTCCTCCGCCAAGGCAATGAAATCGACCGGCCCAACCATGCCGCGCAGCGGATGCTGCCAGCGCACCAACGCTTCGGCACCCGTGACGCGGCCTTCTCCGGTAACCTGCGCTTGATAGTGCACCCGGAACTCGCCGCGTTCCAGTGCCTGGCGCAGCCCCAACTCCAAAGCGGCCCGCTCGCCGATGACGGCCTGCATCTGCGGGTCAAAGAACCGCAGGGTATTACGGCCAGCCGCCTTGGCCTGGTACATCGCCAAATCGGCGCGCTTCAGCGGTTCATCAATCTGCTCGGGGCCGCCGCCGCCAAACAAAGTGATTCCAATACTGGGTGTGCTTCGATGCGCGTGGTTGCCGATTTGGTAGCTCTGATTGAGAACCGTGAGGATCTTTTCGCCGACGACTTCCGCGTGGGCCGCCGCGGTGGTCTCGATGACACCCAGTCCAACCAGCATGACGACGAATTCGTCGCCTCCCAACCGCGCGACGGTGTCGCCAGAACGGACACATTCCAGCAGACGCCGCGCCACTTGCTGCAACAACTGGTCGCCCACGTCGTGCCCGCGCGTGTCATTGAGGGTCTTGAAATCGTCCAGATCCAGAAACAGCAAGGCGCTGAAGCTCCTGTCTCGCTGACTGGTGGCCATGCCCTGTTTCAAGCGATCACGCAGCAAGGTGCGATTGGGCAGGCCGCTGAGTTGGTCAAAAAAAGCCAGTTCGGCAATTCGCTCGTCGGCCCGCCTACGCTCGGTGATGTCCTGTGTGACCCCGACGGCGCGCAGCAACGAGCCGTCAGCGGCATATTCAAACTCCGCCTTCTGGCGGATCCAGCGCACTTCGTGGTCGAGCACGATGCGGTGTTCGTGGTCAAAACCGGCTCCCCTGAGCGCCGCCGCCCAGGCTTCCTCCAGAATCTCCCGGTCGCCTGGGAACACGCGTGTCAAATACATGGCGTGGCTGCCGGTTGTACCCGGCGGCAGCCCGAAGATGCGACAGGTTTCGGTCGATAGCTGCATGTGATCGCGCTGCAGATCGAACACCCAACTGCCAACCCTGGCGACCGCCTGCGCCCGGTGCAACTCGGCCTTGCTTTGCTCCAGATCGGCGGTGCGGCGCGCCAGGTCGGTGCTGACTGTGTGCAACTCCCGCAAGCGCTTGCGGTAGGTGCGCACCACGAACACAATCAGCAAGCCGGACAGGATCGCCAGCGCCACCATCGCCGGTCCCAGCAAGCGCAGGGGTTGCTGAGGGGCCACCGCCGTCAGCACGGCGGCCGCGGCCAGCGCGCCCGCCAGCATGGCGGCGACCGTCAGTCGCAGGAACACCATGGAAGGCTCCCGCGACATCGGATCGTCAATGTCGTCACCTTGATGCACAAGCGGCGGGTCGGGGTTTCTCATGTCAGGTGGCGGCCTCACGGTTGCGCGCGAGCAAGTCGACGAGGGCCGTCGCCCGGACATCCTCGCCTCCCACACTATGGCTGAAACGGCCGCGCGGCACAACATCGACATCGGCCAATCAGGGTTTGCCCGTGTTTAAGGTGAGGCCTCAACTTGTTGAGCGACAGGCATACTATGCTGGCGGTTTTCGCCAATCTGACTAGGAGAGCTTTCTTGATATCCGACCTGATGAGTGATTCCGTACGCGCCGCCGGCCTCGGGGCACTGATGCGGGGTGCCGGTCTGGTGACCCGTTTCATCCCCATTCCTCAACCCACGCTGCTGGTGGGCCCTGGTTCCAGCGCGCGGCTCGGGCAGGCGATTGCGGGTTTTGGCCACGGCAAGATTCTGATCGTCACCGACAGCATCATCTCCAAACTCGGTTTGCTCAAGGACCTAACCGATGCGCTGACCGCGGGCGGCGCCAAGTATGTGGTGTTCGACAAGATCACGCCGGACGCCCCGATCCCGCTCATCGAAGAAGGCATCGAGTTCTACCATGAGCACGATTGCGATGCCATCGTGGCCTTTGGCGGCGGCTCGTCGATGGATGCCTCCAAGGCCATAGCGGTGTCCGTGGCCAACCCCAAGCCGCTGCGCCAGCTTGCCGGTTACTTCAAGGGCCTGCGCACACCGGTCAAGGTCTACGCCGTGCCGACCACCGCCGGCACCGGCTCCGAGGTCACCGTGGCAGCGGTTATTTCCGATCCGCAAACCCACAAGAAGCTGGTCATCATTGATCCTCGCATCGTGCCCAAGATGGCGGCACTCGACCCCTGCCTGATGACCGGCCTGCCGCCGCACATCACGGCCGCCACCGGCATTGACGCCCTCACCCATGCCATCGAGGCGTTTGTCGGGAACTGGACCACGCCCTACTCGGACGGCATGGCCTTGTCGGCGGTGGGACTGATTTTCGAGAACCTGCCGATTGCCTACACCGATGGCAAGAACCTGGCGGCGCGCGAGAAGATGGCACTGGCCTCGACCTACGCCGGCTTTGCCTTCACCCGCGCCAATGTGGGCTATGTACACGCCATTGCGCATCAGTTTGGCGGCAAGTACCACACCCCCCACGGCCTGGCCAACGCCATCATGCTGCCCTTTGTGCTGAAGTATTCGGCCCCCGCCATCACCGACCGGCTGGCCCGATTGGCACTACGGGCCAAGGTCGGCACGGCCGACGAATCCAGCGAAACCCTGGCGCAAAAATTTCTGGACGCGGTGGACCAGCTCAACCGCGACCTTGGCATTCCGACCACGCTGGAGGCGCTCAAGGAAGAAGACATTCCCGCGCTGGCCAAAGCCGCCTGCTGGGAGGCGCACACCGGCTACCCGGTGCCGCGCTACATGTCACAAGAAGTGTGTGAAGACATCATTCGCCAGGCCTTGCCAAAGCGAGCGGCCGCGCCCAAGCAGCCGGCCGCGGCCAAGCCTGCCAAAGCCACCCCGCGCAAGCGCAAGGCGGCCTGAGACCTTGCGGGACAAGTGTGTTCTTGCTCGTTGACTAAACAAGAGGAGTTGACAAATGAAGAAAGTGGTGACGGTGACGCTTGGTTCTTCCAAGCAGGACTTCGAGTTCAAGACCGAGTTTCTGGGCCAACAGTTTTCGGTGCGCCGCCTGGGCGCCGACAACGACACCGGCAAAGCCTGGGAACTGATGCGCCGCCATCAGGCCACCGCTGACGCGATCGGCCTGGGTGAAATCAGCGACCACTACCAGGTGGGCCTGCGCACCGTGGTCAACAAGGAAACGCAACGACTGATGAACGTGGTGACGCGGGTGCCGGTCACCACCGGCGCGACCCTGCGGCGCCTGTTGCAGGTGCGCGCAGTGCGCCATGTGCAAAAGGAACTGGGCCACTACTTCAACAACAACCTGGTGTTGTTCTTGTCGGGCATGCGCAACTACGACATGGCGGTGGCAATGTCGGACTACAGCAAGAACCTGAGCTTTGCTGACGCGGTGTTCCAGACCGGCGCACCCGCCATGCTGCCCTCGCTGGAGATGCTGGAGCTGTTCGCCAAAGGCAGCAACCTGGTGCTCAACAACACGCCCGGCCAGGTGCTGGAGTCCGCGCTGGCGGGCTTCAAGAAGCGCCGTGTCGCCGCGGCGGTGGCCAAGTCTCACGTGGTGGTGGGCACTTTCGGCGAGATCAAGGCCGTCACACAAGAAGGCAACCTGGTCGGCAAAACCTTGATCACTTCGGCCGTGGACGACGAGCGCCTGGCTTTCTTCAAGGAGCAGAAAGCCAACCTGGTGATCGACGTTTCGCCCAAGCTGTTTGACAGCGTGGTGGGCATCAACACGCTGGAAGCGATGATNNTTTGCGTTCGTGATCCACCCTTTGAGTCAGGACTACATCAAGAAGGGCTTTCCGATCCCGAAGGCAACGCCCCAGTTTGTCATGGACAAGGTCGAAACCCTGGCCGCCCACATGCCACCGATGGTGTACTGCAAGATGGAAAACATCATCTCGCCCAGCGGTGCCGAGGCCGAAGGCTGGTTGATATCGGTGGGCGGAACGCCCAAGGAAATGCTCTCGCGCAGCCCCGAGTTCACCTACCGGCGCTTGTTGCATGCGTCAAAGATTGCCGAGAAGATGGGCGCGCAAATCATGGGCCTGGGCGCCTTCACCAAGGTGGTGGGCGACGCCGGTATCACCGTGGCGCGCCGCTCCAGCCTGCCCATCACCACCGGCAACAGCTACTCGGCCTCCGGCGCCCTGTGGGCCGCGGCAGACGCCATGCGCCGCATGGGCCTGGTCAGCCTGAATCCGCACAACAAACGAGTGGCCGCCAAGACCATGGTGATCGGCGCCACCGGCTCGATCGGCTCGGTCAGCGCACGCCTGCTGGCGATGGCGTTTGAAGAAGTGGTGCTGGCCGGACGCGACCTCAAGAAATTGGAAGAACTCAAGGCGTCGATTCTGAAAGACACGCCGGACGCCAATGTCACCTGCTCGACCAACTACGACGAGTTGCTGGGCGACATGGACATGATCGTCACCTCAACCTCGGGTGCCGGCAAGAAAATTCTGGACATCATGCGGGTCAAGCCTGGTTGCGTCATCACCGACGTGGCGCGCCCGCTGGATCTGCCGCCTTCCGAAGTGGCCAAACGCCCCGACGTGCTGGTGATCGAGTCCGGCGAAATCGAACTGCCGACCAAGGTCAGGGGCATGAAGAGCATCGGCCTGCCACCCAACGTGATCTATGCCTGCCTGGCCGAGACCATCGTGCTGGCGCTGGAAGGCCGCTTCGAAGTCTTCACCATCGGCCGCGACACCGAGTGGGAAAAGGTCAAGGAAATCTACAAGCTTGGCCTCAAGCACGGCATGAAGCTGTCGGCCATCTCGGGCGTCAAGGGGGTCTACAGCGATGAAGACATCGCCAAAGTGATGACTCTGGCCAAAAAAGCGCGCCTGACCTGGAAGGGCTCCAGCGCGGCCAAGGCCGGCAANNCAAGAAGACGCCGGCCAAGAAAGCGGTGGCTGGCAAGGCCGCCGCGAAACGCGGCACGAGGGCAAAGGCCGCTTAGGTAGACTGGTCGGGGGTTGTGCCCAAAGCCTCGTCCAGCACTTCGATCCAGTGTCGCACCGGCGTGGCGGTGCCGCTTTGCAAATGGGTGATGCAGCCGATGTTGGCCGAGACAATCTGGTCCGGCGTTTGCGTCTCGAAGGTCTGGTCCAGCGCCTCCAGCTTGCGGTCGCGCAACTGGTACGACAGCTTGGGCTTGAGCACCGAGTAGGTGCCTGCCGAGCCGCAGCACAGGTGGGCGTCGCAGCCGGTCAGCTTGACCTCAAAACCGAGTTCGCCCAGGTGTCGCTCCACACCCCCGCGCAACTGCTGGCCATGCTGCAAGGAGCAGGGTGGGTGAAAGGCGATCTTGCCACCCAGCGCGCCGTTTCGTGCCGCGACCCGCGTCTTGAGCTTGGTCACCATCTCCGGTAGCCACTCGCTGATGTCGACGGTCAGCGCACTGACACGCGCCGCCTTGCTCGCGTAGAGCGGGTCGTCTCGCAGAATCTGACCGTACTCCTTGACCGTCACGCCGCAGCCGGAGGCGTTCATGATGATCGCCTCGACCGGCGCCGCGACGGCGCCCGCAGGCTCGATGTGCGGCCACCAGGCATCGATATTGGCCCGCATCTCGGCCTTGCCACCGTCCTGGTCGTTAAGGTGAAACTTGACCGCGCCGCAGCACCCCGCACCCGACGCCAACACGGTCTGCACGCCCATGGCATCAAGCACTCGCGCGGTGGCGCTGTTGATATTGGGCGCCATCGCCGGCTGCACGCAACCGGCCAGCATCAGCACTTTGCGATCCCGTTGGCGCGTCGGCCAGGCGCCAAACTGCTGCTTGGCGGGCACCTTGCTCTTGAGCACGGCGGGCAGCAAGGGGCGCACCAGTTGGCCCAATTTCATGGCCGGACCAAACCAGGGCGAGGGCAGCCCCTCCTTGAGCGCCCAGCGCAGGCCGCGGTCGGGCCACGAGCGGGGCACTTTGGCGTCCACCAGTTTGCGTCCGATGTCCAGTAGGTGGCCGTATTCAACGCCCGAAGGGCAAGTAGTCTCGCAGTTGCGGCAGGTCAGGCAGCGGTCCAGATGCAGTTGCGTCTTGGCGGTTGGCTGGGCGCCTTCGAGCACCTGCTTGATCAGGTAGATGCGGCCACGCGGGCCGTCCAACTCGTCACCCAACAATTGGTAGGTGGGGCAAGTGGCGGTGCAGAAACCACAGTGCACGCATTTACGCAGCAGGGCTTCGGCCACCTGGCCGTCTGGCGTGTGCTGGTACTCGGGGGCGAGATGGGTTTGCATCAGAACTCCGCGTCCAAACGGTCCGCATCGAAAATACCGGCCGGATCAAATTCGGCCTTGAGACGTTGGTGAATCGGTTTCAGTGCCGCTGCCAAGGGGCTGAAGCGGTTTTGAGCTTGCGGATCGTCGGCAAGGGCCACGACAAACAGCGTGGCGCTGCCGCCATGCCGAGCGGCCAGCTCACGCAAGCCCGCCGCGGCGGCGGCGGGTGCCCGCAGCCAGCGCTGCGCGCCCTGCCATTCCACCAATTGCGCCCAGGGCACGTCCAGCACCGGCGCGGTTTGGGGCAGGCTCAGGCGCCACAAATCCGGCGCGGCATCGGAAGCGGTCACAAAAAAGGGCAGGCGATGGTCGCGGCAATCCCGCCAATTGGGCATGGCTTCGGCATTGTCAACTTGGTGGCCACCCGCGTCGGCCGTCATGCGCGTCACGGCGGAGGCAACCGCCGCCACCGCACCGCGCAGGCGCACAAACAACTGTTCTGTGTCCGCATCCCGGACCCAGCAACTGGCGTTGAGCGGCAGGGGTTGCCCGCCCCAGCGATGCAATTGCGCCAAGGCCTCGGCCTGGTCGAGTTCAAATACCAGCGTGGCTTCGGCCGGCGCCATCGGCAGCACCTTGAGCGAGACTTCCGTGATCACGCCCAGGGTGCCCATCGAACCCGCCATCAAGCGCGACACATCGTAGCCCGCCACGTTCTTCATGACCTGTCCGCCAAAGACCAGGTGTTCGGCGCGGCCGTTGAGCAACTTCACGCCCAACACGTAGTCGCGCACGGCGCCAACGCTGGCGCGGGCCGGGCCACTCAAACCAGCCGCCACCATGCCGCCCACGGTGGCGACGCCCGACGTGTAGCGGTAGTGCGGTGGCTCAAAGGCCAGACATTGTCGGCGTTCGGCCAACACCTGCTCCAGTTCGGCCAGCGGCGTGCCGGCACGCGCGGTGACCACCAGTTCGGTCGGCTCGTAGCTGACAACGCCGCGCAGTGCGGTGGTATCGAGCAGGTCGCCGCGCGGCGTGTTGCCGTAGAAGTCTTTGCTACCACCGCCGCGAATGCGCAAGGCCTGTTTGTCGGCGCTGGCCTGGGCGATGCGGTCGGTCAGTTGTGCGAGGGCGGTGTCCATGCCCGCATCGTAGCGGGGCTGGCCACGCGCGGTTTGAATTATTTGAATGCGGCCTGTTCGAGAAATTGCAGCAACGTCGGCAGCCAATCACCATGCCAACTCATGGACACTTCCAAGACTCGTGACGGCGCATCGCAATGACGGGTTCTGCTGTCTGGCGATCGGGAAGGGTCAAGCGTCAACAAAGTAGTTGACCGGCAAGCCAGGCACCGCCACCCGCATGGACACCACGCAACCCGACAGGGGCTGCGCCAGCAGCTCATCCGCGCCGCGCCCCTTGCGGGCTGAAGTCAGATACAGGGTTTGCAGGTCGTCACCACCAAAACACGGCATGGTAGGGCACTGCATCGGCGTGGCGATGTCGGCCAGCAGTTCGCCGGTCGGTCCGAACTGCAGCAGCCGTGCACCCTCGTACATCGCCACCCAGTAGTTACCCAACACATCGACCGCCGCACCGTCCGGGCGCCCACCATACCCAGGCATGCCCGGCTGCCAGCCGGGTGGTTTGGGCTCGAAACGTTGGAACTCGCGTTGGTGGGTCATCACGTTGCTAGGCGCGTCCCAATCCCAGGTGTAGATCACGTGACGCGAGGTGTCCGACCAGTACACCGTGCGCTGGTCAGGCGACCAGGCCAGGCCGTTGCCGGTCAAGGCGCCGCCCGCCTGGTGCCGAACCGTGACCGGGCCTGGTGGGCGGCAGTCGACGGAAATCAGTTCGGCGCAGGCGTTGACCTTCGCTTCATCCACCGAGCCGACCCAGAAGCGTCCCAGCGCATCACACTTGCCATCGTTGGCGCGGGTGCTGACGTTGTCGTGGGCGAACTTGGCCAGGCAGCGCAGCTCACCGCCCCACTCACGGGCGCGGTACACGCCATCACGCAGTGCCAACACCAGGCCACCGCCTTGCGCCGGTGCGATGCATCCTGGCTCCAGGTCGTGCGGCACTGGCATGCGCCAGCGCTCCACCGTGCCCATGAACACATTGCAACGCAAGACCGCTTTCTCGGCGATATCGACCCAGTAGAGCATCTGCTCAAGTGGATGCCAGAACGGCGACTCTCCCAACTGATTGGGTTCGGTGGTGACGGCCTGCCAGGTCATTGAAATACCTCCGTGCTGCGCACTGCGGCTCATATGATGCGCGCGACGTGAATGCTCATCTCGGCCGACATCGACTCGCCAGGTTGCAGCACCCGCACACCCAGGTCGGCCGCGCTGGCACCCCCCTGCTCCAGCAGACCCAGGGCGTTATTGACGTGGCTCACCGGTTCCACCGCCACATACGCACGGCTGGCGTTGGTGTAGACCACCAGGTAGCGCAGGCTGGACGTGACGGTGGTGTGCAACACGGAATCGGTCAAGTGCAACGCGCCGCTCCAGCCGTCAAAACAGTGGTCCACATCGAGCCCCTGGCAGGCCTGATCGAGGCCCGGGCTGGCGACGCGGCGTGTGGGCAACTTGTCGTCACCCATCTCCCAGCGTCCGCTGGCTTCAAAGCGCACGTAACTGTCGGCGCGCTTGATGAAGTAAGGATGCCAACCCAAACCGACCGGCGCCGCCACCGCCGACTGATTGGTGATGCTCAGGGTCAACTCCAGCTCCTGGCCGTTGAGGCGAAACGCCTGCGAGGCATCGAAAGCGAAGGGCCAACTCTCGTCGGCCTGGTGTTCAAAGGACAGCAAGGCAAACTGCTCGTTCGCCTCCAGCACACTCCAGGGGCGCAGCCACCCCACGCCATGAATGGCGTGGGGCTCAAATCCCTCGGCCACCACCAGCGGATGATCGGTGCCAGCCCATTTGAGACTGCCGTGGCCGACCCGATTGGAAAAAGGCACCAGCGGATAACTGCCCGCGCCGCGTACCGATGTCAGGGTTGCCGCCGGGGTACTGCGCAGCACCGGCGTCTGCCCCAGCCAGAACCCAGCGATGGCCCCGCCGAGCGCGGGCGCGATCTCGCAACGCAAGTCGTTGCAGGCAAGAAGTAAGGATGAGCTCATGGTCTAAGGTCTCCGGGGGCATTGTGCCCGTCGGCACGGCGTTTGTGGGCCAAACTCGACACGCATGCGGTTTCAACCGCGTTACGAACCCGCGCGCCAGCAAACTAGAATTGACGGTTACACAGTTGTCCCGTCCACACGAACCCAGCACCCATGAACACAGACAACCGGCCGCCAGGGCGCAAGTCCGCATGGCCCAAACTCCCGGCGCGCCATGCAGGCCTGGTGATGCCGCTGCTGCTCTCGTTCTTCATGACGTTCCTGGTCTCGCTGATCAGCACGGTGCGCAGTCTGGGCTGGGCCGATGGCCTGATCGGCGTCTGGATGGGCGCCTGGCTCTTGTCTTGGATGGTGGCTTTTCCGGCCTTGCTGCTGGTGCAACCATTGGTGCGCCGGATCATGGGTGTGATGGTCGAGAAGCCCTGACATCGACGGCCACCGGCCAGCCCTGGCCCAAGCGCAATAGCGAAGAAGGCCCGCGCAAACCGGGGTTTGCGCGGGCCTTGATTCTGGGTGTGACATGCACACCGTTGCGTTGCGCCGAGGGAGCCCCCGACGGCAATCGATCAGCGGTTGTAGGCGGTCTCGCCGTGCGAGGTGATGTCCAGGCCTTCGCGTTCGTCTTCTTCGCTGACACGCAGACCCAGCGTCAGGTCAACCAGCTTGAACGCCGCCACCGACACCACGCCAGACCAGACGATGGTCAGCAGCACGGCCTTGGCCTGCACCCACACTTGGCTGGCAATCGAGTAGTCGGCGCTGGTGACCATGGTGGCCGTGACCCAATCGGCCACGTAGCCCGGGCCACCCAAGGCCGGTGAATTGAACACGCCGGTCAACAAGGCGCCGACGATACCGCCAATGCCGTGCACACCAAAGACGTCCAGCGAATCGTCCGCGCCGAGCATGCGCTTGAGGCCGTTGACGCCCCACAGGCAAGCAAAGCCGCCAATTGCACCGATCACCAGCGCACCGCCAATGCCCACGTTGCCGGCCGCCGGTGTAATGGCCACCAGGCCCGCCACGGCGCCGGACGCGGCACCCAACATGGAGGCCTTGCCCTTCATCAGCGCTTCGCCCAAAGACCATGCCAACACCGCGGCCGCAGTGGCGCCAAAGGTGTTGATGAAAGCCAGTGCGGCAAAACCATTGGCCTCCAACGCCGAGCCGGCGTTGAAACCGAACCAGCCCACCCACAGCAGCGAGGCGCCGACCATGGTCAAGGTCAGGCTGTGCGGCGCCATGGCTTCCTTGCCATAACCAATGCGCTTGCCGATCATGAAGGCGCCGACCAGACCCGCCACGGCGGCGTTGATGTGCACCACGGTACCGCCGGCGAAGTCCAGCGCGCCGGTTTGCCAGACGTAGCCAGCCTTGGCGTTGAGGCCATCCACCAGGTCCTTGGCGGTATAGGCGTCCGGGCCCATCCAGAACCACACCATGTGGGCAATCGGCGCGTAGCTGAAGGTGAACCACAGCACCATGAAGGCCAACACGGCCGAGAACTTCATGCGTTCGGCAAAGGCGCCAACGATCAGTGCGCAGGTTATACCGGCAAAGGTGGCCTGGAACGCCGCAAACACGATCTCGTGCATCGGCACACCCTTGCTGAAGGTAGCGCCAGGCGCGAAGGTGCCGGCGACGTTGTCCCAGACGCCCTTCATGAACAAACGGTCAAAACCGCCCACAAAGGCATTGCCCTCGGTGAAGGCCAGGCTGTAGCCGTACAGGAACCACAACACGACGATCATGGAGAAGGTGACAAACACCTGCATCAGCACCGACAGCATGTTCTTGCTGCGCACCAGGCCGCCATAGAACAGGGCCAGGCCGGGCACGGCCATCAGGATCACCAACAGGGTCGAGACCAGCATCCAGGCGGTATCGCCCTTGTCGACCTTGGGGGCCGCAGCGGCTGGCGCCATCGGCGCCGATGCCGGGGCCGCGGGCGCTGCCACGGCTTGGGCGGCCGGGGCCGGAGCCACTGCCGCGCTGGCGGCCGGCGCAGGAGCCTCGGCCGGTTTCGCATCAGACGCAGCGACGGCAACGGGCGCCGCTGCCGGGGCCTGGGCCGTGGCAAAGGTGCCAACGCTCAGCAAACTGAGCCCCAGGGTGAGTGAAGCAAGAATTTTTTTCATATGCGTGTTCTCTGTTTGGATCGCTTCGTTGTTTGCTAAAGGGCTTCCTTGCCGGTTTCACCGGTTCGCACGCGCACCACCTGCTCCAGCGGCGTGACAAAAATCTTGCCGTCGCCAATCTTGCCGGTGCGCGCGGCGCCCTCAATGGCTTCAATCACGCGGTCGACCAAGTCGTCCGAGATGGCGGCCTCGATCTTGACCTTGGGCAGAAAGTCAACCACGTATTCGGCACCGCGGTACAACTCGGTGTGTCCTTTTTGACGACCGAAGCCCTTGACTTCGGTGACGGTGATCCCTTGCACGCCGATGGCGGAGAGCGCCTCGCGCACTTCGTCGAGCTTGAAGGGTTTGATGATGGCGGTAACAAGTTTCATGGCTACTCCAGAGAAGTAAGGTGAACTCAAAAGCTGTACTTCACACCGACCACCAGAGCATCCTTGCCCAGGTACCTCCCTTTGGAGTCGGTGTAGAAGGATTTGTAGGCATTGGTGCTGATCGCAGCGACAGAGCCACTCACGCCGTTGCCAAAATCCTTGGCCAGCGTCAGCGCGAAATCGTTGCAGTCAGCCGCATTGCCGATGCGGGCTCCGATGCTCTGGTTGGGCACGGTCTGACGGCCGATGTGCGGGGTCAGGGTGAGGCCATTGCCGAGGTCAAAATTGGCACTCAAATCAATATAGCGACTGCCTCGGCTGTTGAGATTGCCCAAGAAGTCTCCCAGACTTTGGCTGTACTTCAAGGTGGCAACGCTGTATGTCACCGCGCCATAGAACTCGGTGGTGCTGGCATTTGAAAAGCTGCCCGCACCCGGCGTTCCGGTCGCACCGGAGTTGTTGCCGGGGTACTGGTAGGTGATCACGCCGAGGTCATACGTCACGCCCGCGGCAATTTCGCCTTTGTAGCCGCCATAAAGATCAATCTCGAAGTTGCCTTTGGTGGCCAGGTTGAAGTCCTTGATCCACTTGACGTTGGAGCCCCAGGCGCCGGCGTACAAGCCGCTCTTGTGAGCGAAGTCAACGCCACCCTGCAACGCCGGACCGCCGGCGGTTTGCGCCATGCCACGGAAGCGGTAGTCGCTGACCGCACCCACGTTATAGGAAAACGTGTAATCCGGTGCTGGCGCCGTCGTTTGCGCCATCGTGGTGGCGCCGGTAACAATGGCTGCAAACGTCAATGCAGATTTCAATCCGACTTTCATGGGTAACTCCAACTTGGGTAAATAGACGACACCTCAACGCATAGACCGTGCCAGGCTATTTCCCACATCGGCGCACCGTGGCAAAGCCGCAGCCACGGGGATTGCGTTAAAATATCTGTATAAATAGACAGTGAGCACCAACTCGGTGCCGCGTCGGGCTTGGCAAGGATTGCCGCGCACCATTTTGGAGAGGATTGAGCATGAGCCTGTGTTTGGTGCAGAGTCGCGCCCTGCTTGGACTGGACGCGGCAGCGGTCACGGTGGAAGTGCACCTGGCCAACGGCCTGCCCAGTTTCACGCTGGTTGGCCTGGCCGATGTCGAGGTCAAGGAGGCGCGCGAGCGGGTGCGCTCCGCAATCCAAAACTCCGGCCTGGTGTTTCCACATAACCAGCGCATCACCGTCAACCTGGCCCCGGCCGACCTGCCCAAGGACTCGGGTCGCTTCGATCTGCCGATTGCGCTGGGCATTCTGGCAGCCAGCGGACAACTGGATGGCGCCGCGTTGGCGGGTTACGAATTTGCCGGAGAGTTGTCGCTATCCGGCGAACTGCGCCCGGTGCGAGGCGCCTTGGCAATGTGCCTGGCGCTGCGGGCCAAACGCTCAACGACCCGCCTGGTGCTGCCCGCTGGCAGTGCCGAAGAGGCCGCGCTGGTGCCCCATGCCCAGGTCTACCGGGCACAGCACCTGTCGGATGTGGTGCGCCATTTCCAACCCGTGCCAGCCGACGGCCCACCACCCGAGCCGGCGCCCGGTTGGACCCGGGTCGAGGCCGCGCCGTTGGCCTGCGCGGCCCATTACGCCGACGTGGCCGATGTCAAGGGACAAAGCGGCGCCAAGCGGGTGTTGGAGATCGCCGCCGCGGGCGGGCACAGCGTATTGATGGTGGGCCCACCCGGGTCGGGCAAGTCGATGCTGGCGCAACGCTTTGCCGGCTTGCTGCCGCCCATGACGGTCGACGAGGCGTTGCAAAGCGCCGCCGTGGCCAGCCTGGGCGGGCGCTTCACGCTGGAGCGCTGGGCCACCCGCCCAACCTGTTCGCCGCACCATACCGCCAGCGCGGTGGCCCTGGTTGGGGGTGGCTCGCCGCCCCGGCCCGGTGAAATCTCATTGGCACACAACGGCATCTTGTTCCTCGATGAATTGCCAGAGTTCCCAAGGGCCGCCCTGGAAGCCCTGCGCGAGCCACTGGAGAGCGGCACCATCACCATCTCGCGCGCCGCGCGGCGCTCGGACTTCCCTGCCCGCTTTCAGTTGATCGGCGCCATGAACCCCTGTCCGTGTGGCTACCTGGGCTCAAGCCAAAAGGCCTGCCGTTGCACGCCCGATCAGATCGCGCGTTACCAGGGCAAGCTCAGCGGTCCGCTGCTTGATCGCATTGACCTGCATGTGGAAGTCGCCGCGCTGCCCAGCGCCGACCTGCTACAAGCGGCCGCCGGCGAGTCCAGCGCCACCATTCGCGCGCGCTGCGTGGCGGCGCGCGAGCGTGCGATGGCGCGTCAAGGCAGCGCCAACAGCACCTTGCAGGGCAAGGCCATCGATGAGGCAGTGCTGCTCGATGAAGCCGCCGCCAGGTTCCTGAACGTGGCCGCGACGCGCCTGGGTTGGTCCGGGCGCAGCACCCACCGTGCCCTCAAGGTGGCGCGCACCATCGCCGATCTGGCCGGCGCCCGCACCACCCAGGTGACCCACGTGGCCGAGGCCATGCAATACCGCCAGGCGCTGCGAGGGGTCTGACCTTCACCTGCCAGCGCAGCGTCTGAATCAGTCGACGATAGTCGGCACACGCGGCGCCAGGGCACACATCAACTCGTAACCCACCGTGCCGGCGGCGCGTGCCACCTCGTCGATGGGCAACACGGTGCCATTGGCAGCCTGGCCCCAGAGCGTGACCTCGCTGCCGAAGCCGGCGGCCGGCACCGGGCTGAGGTCAACCGAGATCATGTCCATGCTGACGCGCCCAACCATGCGGGTCGGCACCCCCGCCACCAGCACCGGTGTGCCGGTGCCGCAGTGGCGCGGGTAACCATCGGCATAACCGCAGGCCACCACGCCAATACGCAAGGGCCCCTCGGCCACGAAGCTGGAGCCATAACCCACCGTGTCGCCGGCTTGTAGCGTTTGCACACCAATGATCTTGGCGCTCAGGGTCATGGTCGCTTGCAGCCCCCACTGCGCCGCCGTATGGACCGGGAAGTCCGGCGCACTGCCATACACCGCGATGCCGGGGCGCACCCAATCCGAAGCCGTAATGGCATCTGCGCCTAAGTCGGCGCCAAGCGGGGTAGTGCCAAAACGCAAAGTGGCGGCGCTGTTGCCGACGCTGCGCTCGCCCGGCAAATCGCGCGTGGCCCGCTCAAACTGCGCCACCTGCCAGGCCACGCCCTTGGCGCCGTCGGCATCGCTGAAATGAGTCATGAGCGAGATTTCGTCCACCTGCGGCAAGGCGTTCAAGCGGGTCCACGCGGCGCGGTAGCGCTCGGGCGTGAAGCCGAGCCGGTTCATGCCCGAGTTCATCTTCAAAAACACGCGTTGCGGCGTATTGGTCTTGTGCATCGCCAGCATGTCAATCTGCTCTTCGCAGTGCACCGTGTGCCACAGGTCCAGGCGCGAGCACAACTCCAGGTCACGCACTTCAAATACCCCTTCGAGCAGCAGAACGGGGCCGCGCCAGCCCAAGGCACGCACGCGTTCGGCCTCGGCCAAGTCGAGCAGGGCAAAGCCGTCGGCGCCGCACAGCCCCTCGAAGGCGCGCTCGATGCCGTGCCCGTAGGCATTGGCCTTGACCACCGCCCAGACACGGGCATCGGGCACTGCCTGGCGCATGCGCCGCAGGTTGTGACGCAACGCGTCGGTATGAATGGTGGCTTGAATCGGGCGTGGCATGGGGATGAATCGAGCGTCGGACTGAGCGAATTCTGACACCGCCCGGGCATGCTATAACTCGGTGACGTTTGGACCAGCACCCTCAATAACCCGACATCAGCACGACTGATGCCCCACTGCACTTCATGAAACGCGGCTTTTACACCATCATGTCAGCGCAGTTTTTCAGTTCGCTGGCAGACAACGCATTACTCTTAGCCGCGCTGGCCTTACTCAGAAATAGCAAGGCTCCCGAATGGCAGCAGGCCGCCCTGGTACCGATGTTTGCACTGTTCTACGTGGTGCTGGCGCCCTTCGTCGGCGCGTTTGCCGACTCGATGCCCAAAGGCCGGGTGATGCTGATCAGCAACTTCATCAAGATCGTGGGCTGCCTGCTGATGCTGTTTGGAACCCACCCGCTGATGTCCTACGCCATCGTGGGGCTCGGCGCAGCGGTCTACTCGCCCGCCAAGTACGGCATCCTCACCGAGCTGCTGCCGGCATCACAACTGGTCAAGGCCAACGGCTGGATCGAGGGCCTGACCATTGCCTCGATCATCCTGGGCGCGGTCCTGGGCGGCCAACTGGTCGGCCCGACCTTGGCGCCGATGCTGCTGTCGTGTGACCTGCCGCTGATCACGACCAGCATCGACACGCCGCACGAGGCCGCCATCGCCTCGCTGACCTTTGTCTACCTGCTGGCCGCCTGGTTCAACACCCACATTCCGTCGACCGGCGTCGAAATGCGCCCCTTGCCCAAGCAAATCAGCTCGCTGTTGCCTGATTTCTGGACCTGCAACGCGCGCCTGTGGCGCGACCGGTTGGGCCAGATTTCTCTGGCGGCCACCACCCTGATCTGGGGCGTGGCGGGCAATCTGCGCTATATCGTGCTCGCCTGGGCCGCCGTCGCCCTGGGTTACTCCGTCACGCAAGCCTCGTCACTGCAAGGCGTGGTGGCCATTGGCATGGCGGTGGGCGCGGTGGTGGCGTCCATGCGCATGCGGCTGGAGGACGGTCCGCGCGTCATCACACTGGGCATTGGCATGGGTGTGCTGATCATCATGCTGATTCTGATCACCAACGTTTGGATCGCCGCGCCATTTCTGATCATGCTGGGTGCGATCGGCGGCTTCCTGGTGGTACCCATGAATGCGCTGCTTCAGCACCGCGGCCACAACCTGATGGGCGCGGGCCGGTCCATTGCCGTACAGAACTTCAACGAGCAAGCCTGCGTGCTGGTACTCGGCGCGGCCTACAGCCTGTCGACCGGTCTGGGGCTACCCACCTTCGGCGCCATCACCGCGTTTGGCGTTTTGATCGCGGGTTGCATGTGGTTGATCAAACGCTGGCATGCCAACAACTGCGTCGTGCACCGTGCCGAAGTCGAGCACCTGCTGCAGATCGCGCGCCACGACAATCTTCACGGCTGATGTCCGGCAAAGCCCTTGCCGCGGCCGCGCTCACGCTTAACGCCCTGGTTTGGGGGGTGTCATGGTGGCCGTTCCGTGAACTGCAAGACCAGGGTCTGCATCCCCTGTGGGCCACCGCCCTGATCTACAGCCTGGCGCTGATCTGCTTGCTGCTGATCAAGCCAGCCGGCTGGCGCGGCTGGCGTCACCACCCGCTGCTGTGGCTGCTGGCGGCGGCGGCGGGCATGACCAACGTTGGCTTCAATTGGGCGGTGACGGTGGGCGACGTGGTGCGCGCGGTCCTGCTGTTCTACATGATGCCGGCTTGGGTGGTGTTGCTGGCCTGGCCGCTGCTCGGCGAGAAACCCACCCGGGGCTCGCTGCTGCGGCTGGTACTGGCCATGACCGGGGTGGTGATCGTGCTCAAGACCGCCGCCTCGCCCTGGCCCCTGCCCGAGAGTCTGGCCGATGGGCTGGCGCTGATGGGCGGGTTTTGCTTCGCGCTGACCAACATCCTGCTGCGCAAGCTCAATCAATCGCCGTCCGAATCACGCATGCTGGCGATGTTTGGCGGTGGCGCGCTGATGGCCACCGCCGCGGCACTGCTGGGCATGCACGGGGGCCTGGTTGGCATGCCGCCCGGGCCCAATGGCGCCTGGCTCTGGTTGGCGCTGGGCCTCAGCGTGGCGTTCCTGGCGGGCAACCTGGCTTTGCAGTACGGGGCCTCGCGCCTGCGGGCCAGCACCACCTCGGTGATCATGCTGTCCGAAGTGGTGTTTGCCAGCGTCTCTTCGGTACTGCTCGGTGCCGGTGAATGGTCGTCCCGCACCGTCGTTGGTGGCGGCCTGATCCTGCTGGCGTCCCTGCTGTCGATGTTGAACAACACCGCCCACTCCTGAGCAAAGGGGTCGGACCCCGATTCAGGACGAGCATGTTTTCGAAGCGCGACAGTCTTGGTCGAAATCGGGCTCTGACCCCTCTGGTTGCAGCGCCAAGGCAGTACGATGGCGGACCACGCCTACAACAACGCCACACATTCATGGAGGAAACCTCCCCCCGCCTCACGCTACGGTCCGATAGCGCCGTGCCGCAGGCCCAACTGCTGGGCCGATGGACCGCGGCGCGCCTGGCTGACCCGCTTGCCTGGACCGCCATTCAGGACGCGTTGTCGGCCGCAAGGCCGCCCGCTAGCCCGGCTTGGGGTTGGGATCTGCAGGGCCTGGAGCGACTCGACCACACTGGCGCCCAATTGTTGTGGAACGC
>CXWL01001978.1_pt1 | contig 28956 bp, 29 predicted proteins | sample 590931 | NCBI WGS metagenome assembly CXWL01 (sample SAMEA3498368, study PRJEB10139) | groundwater metagenome | biome: water well; material: biofilm material | place: Germany | collected 2015-04-27 | reverse complement strand
GTCGGCGGCTTCTATGACAGAGAGAAAGGGGCTGGCATCCATGAAGCATCGCGGACGTACGGAGGGGGGAATCTACGGAAGTATTCTGTATGCGGCCGGAAGTCTGGTGTGCGTGCTGGCGATGGTGGGTTGCCAAAGTATGCCACCGCTTGGCGAGCAGGAACGCCTGGTGCAGAACAAGCAGCTCACAGTCCAGCAGATTTCCCCCAAGGCCGTGGTGAATGTCTGGGGCAAGCCGGTCTATCACCATAGTGAGTTCACTCAGTTCTTTGTCATGCCGGATAAGTCGATGATTCCGCGTTCACGGGTGCCAATTGGTGAAGCGCCAGAGGGATGGGAGGCAAGTTTCGAGGCCGGGGAAGGGGTGTTTCTGGGCTATCCCGAGCAAGGCTGGGTGTTAGTATTTTTAGATGATCGGCTTGTGTATCAGGAAGAGTTGAAGGCCGATAAAGTACACGCGCTTGGGAAGACGTGGCAGTTCGAAGACCGGTTTAAGACGAGCTTGGAAGGTGCGCCGCTCCGCTAGGATTATCTGGTTCTTTACATCATGGCGAGATCTCACCACATCGATTCACTGAACATTGTGATGGCCGCGTCAGAGGCGGTCCCCTACGTCAAGACCGGCGGGCTGGCCGACGTTGCTGGTGCGCTTCCAGTGGAACTTGCCAAGTTGGGGCATACGGTGACCTTGATTGTGCCCCGCTATCGCGGTTTTCAGACGGATGGAAGGTCGCTACGGGAGTTTGGGACGATTCGCGTCAGGGCTGCCAAGGGGCTCGTCGATGCGACGCTTGAGGAAGATCTGATTCCTGTGGGGGTGGTCGGACGATCGGTTCGAGTGGTGGCGGTTCGATATGATCCCTATTTTGACCGAGCTGGGCTGTATCAAGGTCCGGACGGAGATTTCAGTGACAATCTTGCTCGATTTGCTTTTTTTAGCCACGCGATCATTGAAGTGATAGCATTTCTTGGGAGCAGTTGCCGTGAGCCGATCCCTATCTTGCATTTGCACGATTGGCAGACGGCGCTTGCGGCTGTGTATCTGAAAACCACGGAGCGTGGTCGGGCAATCGTCGGCGATGTCAGGACGCTTTTGACGCTTCACAATGTGGGGTATCAAGGTATCTTTCCCGGTCCCCAATTTTCTGAGACGGGCCTTCCTTCAGATCTGTTTACTCCTGCCGGGTTGGAGTTCTACGGGTCGGTGAATTTGCTCAAGGGAGGGATTCTCTTTGCGGACAAGGTGTCGGCCGTGAGCCCGACCTACGCGAAAGAAATCATGACTTCTGATGGCGGGTTCGGTCTAGAAGGTGTGCTCGCTGGCCGTCGTGATGGTGTCGTAGGGATTATCAATGGTATTGATGTTGGCTCCTGGGACCCCGAGACGGACAGTCATCTTGCGGCCACCTACTCACGGGCTGACCTATCAGGAAAAGTTGTTTGTAAGAAGGCTCTTCAACTCGAGCTGGGTTTGCCGAATCGTGATGTTCCACTCATTGGAATCATCGGGCGGTTGACGTCACAGAAAGGGTTTGATCTGCTGGCGGAGATTATCCCGGAGTTGATGGCTGAGGGCGTTCAGATTGCGATTTTGGGTACCGGTGATCGAATTCTCGAAGATCGATTTCAAGCGGCGAAGGAGCGTTACCCACAGCAAATTGGCTTGTCTTTGAAATTTGATGAGGGGCGAGCGCATCGAATAGAGGCCGGTGCTGACATGCTGGTCATGCCGTCGCGGTATGAGCCCTGCGGACTGACTCAGCTCTATAGCCTGCGGTACGGCACGATTCCAATTGTGCGAAAGACGGGCGGATTGGCAGATACGGTTATTCCATACCGGCCCTCGACGGTATTGGCCGGACATGCGACGGGATTCCAGTTTGAAGGAGTTGCAGTGGATTCCCTGCTAGCCACAATTCTGTTGGCCCTGAAAGTCTACACAGATCAGGAGGAGTGGAAGGCGATTCAGCAAACTGGTATGGGAGTGGACTATTCCTGGGAGTGTTCAGCTAAGCGATATGTCGAAGTGTATAGGAAGTTAAGTGGGGAGAGATAGCCTAGGGAGTCTTAAGCGAAATCTGAACTCCATTTTCCATCTCAGCCAATAGTTTGTTGGCTTGTGCGAGGTAGTAGGTTGGTTCCTGATTCTCTTTGTGAAGCGTAATCACACCAGCAAGTGCTTCTCTGGCCAAGTCAATTCTTCCAGAACTGAACGCGATTTGCCCGGCATGGAGAGAGCACGAAGCTGCCATGGCGTGAACGTCCACGGCCAGGCGGTTTGCTGGCGTTGCGACGAATCGCTCCAGCTGTTGCGGCATCGGGAGCACAAAGCCCTCATGTCCCTGGCCAGCCAAGGCAGCCGTGGTGAGTTTTCCCATGGCCTGTTGAGTTTCACCTAGATCGGAGGTGGACTTACAGTGTGTGTATGTCCCCCAAAGGTTCATGAATCCTGGGTTGTCGAGGCCTACTGTTTTAAGAGGTGTGCCGGTCTGGCATCCTGAAACGAGTAGTGCCAGGCCTAGTAGGCTGCCGATGGATTGCTTGGAGAAAGGCTGCTTCAAGTCTAGGCTCCCCAGATGAAAGATTGCCCGCTTCACTTACTGAGGGTATTATGCAATCAATAGACCTGAGTGGTAAAATCATAAGTAGCTGAATTTATTGAAGTAAAATTCTATAAGCGCCAGCGCGATGTTGTGAAGATCGCTCAGTGTGGTGTCTTTGCAACAGGGGGTGCTGGGTAGCTTAGGAGTTGAAGATTTGGACTAGAATGCCTGTGCGGGTTGTTGCCGTCGTTTTTCGCATGATGTGTTTGATGTGCTCTTTGACCGTTTGCTCTGTAATGAGAAGGGCGTTTGCTATTTCTTTGTTGGTCCATCCTTTCGCCAAATGTTCTACCACGGCTTGTTCACGATTCGTGAGCTGGAACTTTTCGCGGGCATGGTCAGTATTGAGGTTCTGTCTTCTTCCAAGCTCTTCCATGGTAACCACCAGACGAGCATGTTCCACACCGCCACGATCAGGAAGGCCAAACCCTCGAAGCAAAATGGGCTGACTGGGATCCCCGCTCACCCGCTTGAGTTCAAATTGCTCCCAGTCTTTTGCTTCAGTCCGAACATGGAGCGCCTTGATAATTTCTCCGCAGAGTTCAGTGAGAGCTGTAGGCAAAACGCCGTGGGCCGACCGAGCAGCCGATCCTGCCTGTTCCGCGGCATTGATTTTTTTAGCTAGCTCTGTTGCCTGACGATTCATGTGGAGCAGTTGCATAGCGGCCGTTAACACAACAATCCCTGAACCGGCACGTTGATCGGCAAGGCCATCTGATTGATCGGCGTGCTGAGTTGATTCAGTCATGGGTTCTCTTTACGACAGACTCGGCAGTATTGCTAGACAATTGAACAAACTCTGATAGAGTGCAGCGAGTGAAGCGATCCTAGAAAGAGTACCTAACCCTTTAGGGGGAGTCAACACCTACGTTAGAGAATATTGGCCTACATCATCGGTATTGTTCGCCTCGGAGGCATTCCCTATAGTCCAGCATGATTGGAAAAAGAGTAGCGCAGGTTGGGTCAGCTACCATCAAGAATCCAATTCTCAATTTGCGGATAGGGAAGCCAAGGAATCAATCCTTACAGGGGAGGCGCGATGTGGGACAGATAAGCTGGGAATGGCCGATGACCGATTGTGGGGAAAGTCATAGGGATAGAGTGGCAATGCTGAGACCTATCCCTTATGAATTGACTAGACCTGCGGATGAACCTGCTTCATCAGGTCGTGAAGGCAAGGCGCTCTCCTTGAACATCAGCAGTGGGGGAATGCTCATACTGATGGAGCAGGCCCCTCCTGTAGAGCAGGTGTTGAAGGTATTTGTGCCGACTCCGGTTACGATCGCTGAGACGCCTACGTTGGCTGAGGTGCGGTGGGCAAGACGCGTCCCTTTTGGAAAAGGGGTTGGTCCGTACTTGGTGGGCCTCAAGTTCATGTTTTGAATTAACAGTTTTTGAATCCAGCTTCGTTGTTATGACTCTCTTATCTCCAAGGGAGAAAGGGGCTCAGTAAAGAACGGAAATCTTGGTCGGCGCTCGGTGAGCAAGTTGAGGGTAACGCGGATGCAAAAATGGTATATTGTCATGGCTAAGCCACGGCAGGAGCATTCCTCAACCTCATTTCTTGCCCGAGCAGGGATTGAGACCTACTATCCTGAAGTGAACGAATGTCTTGCCGTAAAGGGGAAACGTCGTTTCCGCCGCTCAGGTCTCTTCCCAGGTTATTTCTTTGCGCACTTCGACTATGAGCGAGAGTATCGAATTATTTCTTATTCCCGGGGGGTCCGAAAAATAGTAGCTTTTGGACATATTCCAGCTGAGGTCGATCCGGGTCTGCTTCGTGAAATACAGGAAAGCATCCGAAAGCGAGATGTTGTGCAAGTGCCGAGTTTTAGGCCTGGGGAGGTGGTTCGCATAAATAGCGGGCCATTTGTTGGAATAAGAGCAGTGTTTGAATCTGCAATGCCAAGAAAAGAGCGAGCCGTTGTATTATTGCATGTGCTTTCTTGTCAGAGTCGGGTAGTTGTGCGCTCCTCGGATATCGAAAATTTCCCAGAGGCAGTATAGGCGAGTGGTCATTTGGGGGCAGAATTTTGGGAGAGGTAGTGCCTCGAATGGGCGGTAGCTTATCTTGTTTGTCTGTCCCTGCTAAAGGAGTTTACACCGATGCAAAGTAGTAAAGCTTTCGCTGTGATTGTCGGGGTAAGTATGTGTGCCTTGCTCGACCCAGCGTTGGTGGTTCCTCAGGACACAGATGTCAAAAGAGGAGTAGCCTCCTTCTCTGCAAGATCCACGGCAGGCTCAGGAGACAAGTCTCTCTTAATAGTCACGCCAGAGTATATAATTGGCCCCGAGGATATTTTGGAAATTACTGTGTGGAAGAATGCAGATCTTTCCAAACAAGTTCAGGTACGGCCGGATGGCAGAATCTCTCTTCCGCTGCTGGGCGATATATCAGCTGTTGCTAAGACACCGGTGCAATTGGCCGAGGAAATCTCTACGGGCCTCAGGGCCTACATGGAGAACCCAACCATTTCGATTATGGTGAAGGAAGTAAACAGTTATCAGATTTATGTGTTGGGGGAAGTCAATAAGCCAGGTAAATTTCCGCTAAAAAGTAAGACCACGCTTTTGCAGGGGATTACCGTGGCTGGTGGATTTACCCCGATGGCGGCGAGGAATAAAATTGTCATCTTCCGCTTTTCCAAAGATGGTGAGGGGCTGACAAAACTTAAAGCGAGTTATGACGACATTGTCGTTCGTGATGGCTCGATCCAGAATATGGAGTTGAAGCCCGGCGATCAGATTGTTGTGCCGTCAGAGACGATGGTGGTATTGCCAAGTCGTTAAGCTGTTATATGGGTATTTCGGTTGCCTCTAAGCTCAGAAAGTTTTCAAGAAGTGGTGAGCTAAAGCATGGGCTGAGGGCAAGATAAATGGGGAGAGGTAAGACGACGATGACAGTACAGACTTGGGAGTTGGCTCGAAATCTTGTAGCTGCAGCGGTTCTGATTGTTATTCTTAGCGGGGTAGGGGGGTGTTCTCAACAGAATGTTCAATATCAAGGCATGTCCGTTCCCCCGACTGAGTTTCTCATCGGGCCAGAGGATGTTCTTGTAGTCACCGTCTGGCGCAATCAAGAATTGTCGAAAGAAGTGATTGTACGACCCGATGGAAAAATTTCTTTGCCTCTAATCGGCGACATCATGGCAGCGGGATTATCCGCGCAGGTTCTTTCAAGGCATGTGGCTGATGCATTGGCTGAGTTTATGTCCACCCCGACGGTATCTGTCCAAGTGAAAGAGATCAATAGCTACCACATTTTTGCAGTCGGTGAGGTTGGGAAGCCTGGGAAGATTCCTCTCAAGTCATTCACCAGTGTGGTTCAAGGGATCTCGTATGCTGGAGGGTTTACGACGTTTGCTTCCCGTAACAATGTTCATGTGCTTCGGATGGTGAAGAATTCGCAGGGAGAGACTAAACAGGTCATGATTCCCGTACCGTACCTAGACATTGTGCAAGGGAAAAACCTGGAGGCGAATTTCATTTTGAAGGCTGGTGACGTCATTGTTGTACCGTGATGCCGGCCAGCGAATAGCTAAAGCCGTTCTATTAATGTGGTTGGTTGCCTGGTGTTCGGCGGGAAGTTCCGTGTTGGCTCAAACGATCATTATCCCGACGTTGTCGGTTTCGGAAACCTATGACTCAAACGTGTTCTACACTCCGAAAACATTACTGGGCCCAGGTTTCAAACCAGAAGATTTTATGACCACAGTGATACCTCAGATCAATTTCGCTCACGCAGGCCCGCGCGTAAATGGCAGTTTTTCTGTGGGTGCTAATATTACGAAGTACGTGAATAATCCCAGCCTCGACTACACCGGTATCAATACCGCTGGCCAGGTGGATTTGAAGCGCTGGGCCAATAGTTTTTCGCAGCGCATCTCGGCGTTGTCCGTTCGAGGAACCTATCAGTTTACGCCGTCATTGAGCGGTTTCGGGGCAACGACTGGCGGGGCTCTGGGAACTGGGTTCGGGACGACGGGTATCACATCTCCGGTCGATACGGGACTCATCACCAATCGGGTATCGATGCATAATATGAACGGTAGTATTACCGGGGGATATGACCTATCGAGAAATACTTCACTTACCGCTGGTTATAACTATACAAAGCTCACCTTTGGGGGCCAATCAGGTGGAATCAATAACCAGTTGTTCGATACAGATGGGCATACAACAATGACGACTCTGACTACGAGGGTATCGCCGACAGACTCGGTGGGCACTACCGCGACGATGTCTCACTATATTCAGGGGGGAGCTTCAGGCGGCGGATCGGGTTCGTTTACGACCATTTCGGGGACGGCGAACTGGGCAAAGCTCTGGACGAAGCAATTGAGTACGTCTCTCGGCGGCGGCGGTATTTTTACCCTTCCTATCGAATCTACCGTGCCGGGCCAATCAATCAAGTCGACCTTTGCACCGACTGGGACGGTCACAATGACGTACCGTTCATTTTCGGAAGGGCTGCGGGCAGCGGGATCGGCGCCGGGACCGTTTGATAATTTACCGAGGGTGGCCGGCAGCCTGGCTCCGGGAGGGGTCATCGCACCAGGGGCCTTCACGACATCGCTGAGCTATAATTTCAGCATCTTCCCGAGCTACGCCCTTAACGCAGGGCCTATGAAGGCTCATGTTATCGGTGTCAACGCCAGCGCGGGAGTTACGTCTAAGCTCACAGCTCAGGCAGGAATGAATTACTCGCACGGAAGCACGAGTACACCGGTCTCAAGTTTTGACACGCTTGGAGCGACTGCGGGTGCCAGCTATCTCCTGGGGCCGGTAATGCTCAATCTCACCTATAACTGGCTATATTTTTCAAGCTCGTTTGCTCAAACAGCTCAGACCCAAAGTGAATATGCATTCTCGAAAAAAATGATCATGTTGTCGCTCTCCTACGCATTCACAAGTCAGTCGTTCTTTAGAATGGGTGGGCTAGGGAGCCTGGTGTCCCAGGAACCGAGAGAGGGCGCACCTGTTCCATCAGATGTGGGGGCAGGAAGTGGTCCTGCCGGGCCCGGCGTTTTAAAGAAGGAGTAAGAGGATTGTTTACTGGGTTGAGTACTCCTGAAGACTATTTCAGGGCCATAAAAAATCATAAGTGGCTGATCATTATTCCAATCGTGGTGTGTGTTGGTTTGGCCGCGTTGGTCTGTTATTGGCTGCCTAAGAGCTATCGCTCCAGCACGCTACTATACTTTCAGGAACAGAAGGTACGGGGTATTAAAGGTGTTGATGCTCCGGAATCGGGCGGTGAGGCTCAGCGGCCTGACATCATGATGGGGAATCGCATTGAGGCGCTGAGGGAAGTCCTCTACAAGCGAGAATTACTGACACAGGTGGCTAATGAGTTTCATCTCTATGAATACGACAAAGACAATGCTACGTCCACCCTCGATAACAGTGTGGCATCACGCCTTAGAGGTTTGGTGTTAATAGAGCCGCAGGTGGGTGGATTGCTGAAGGTCTCCTTTGCAGATGCAGAGCCTACGATTGCCAAAGCTGTGACTGCGAGATTGGCGGATCTGTTTGTCCAAGAAAATACGAAATCTCGGAGTGCGATCGCTGAAAGTTCCACTGAATTTCTTCAGCATGAGCTGGACGGATTAAAGGGGCAGTTGGAAGATAAAGAGAGAGCTATTGCACACTTCAAGCAGACTCATCTCGGTCAGCTGCCTGAGCAAATGGACTCGAATATGCGGGCGATCGATCGGTTGGAAGGTGAAGTCTCGGCACAGCAGGAGATGGAAAAGACATTGAATCTTCGCATCGAGTCCGTGGATAAGGCACTCAGAGAATATGAGGATCCTTCAAGCGATGTAAGCCCTAAGCGCGCCGAAAAAGATCCCCGGTTGGTGAAGATTCGTGAACTTGAGCGGACATTGGCTGGGTTTCGGTCAATGTATAAGGAAACGTATCCTGATGTGGCTCGTGTCAAGAACGAGCTGAATCAATTGCAATCAATGACGACTGAGGAGTACATCGCGCTGTATATAGAGCCCGAAGCCGCAGAGATCGAAGGGCCGAAGAAAATAAAGCGTAAACAGGTTGACCCATACAAAACGGAGTTGCTGAAGCAGCGTGAAGACATATTGCGCGAGGTTGAGCTTGTTCATCGTCGACAAGCTCGTATTGCAGAAGATATTAGAAAGTACGAATCAAGAATCCAAGGCACTACTGTACATCAACAAGAACTCATGTCGATTCAGCGAGACTATGAAAATCTCCAGAAAAACTACCAATCATTGCTCGAAAAGAAGTTAGCTGTCGGAATGGCGGGGAGTCTTGAGCAGAAGCATCAAGGGACCCAAATGCGAATTGTAGAACCTGCCGGTTTGCCGTCATGGCCTGAGAAGCCGAATTTGATTATCGTAATGTTCGGTGGATTAGCTTTTGGATGCGCTCTAGGATTTGGCAGCGCGATCGGCATTGAAATGCTTCGACGAGGGTTCGTGTCGGCCGAAGAAATCGAAGTAACGCTGGGGTTGCCAGTTTTTGCGGTAATCTCTCATTTTGAGTCGGCTTGGCCAGGGGGAGCGAAACTGACGGCAGAAAAAAATCGTCGAAAAGATCGGTTGCTAGCGCTTCCAGGGGGACGGAAAGAGGGATTGCTTGTCGCGAACGGAGGTCCAGCGGCTGAGCGTGGGCAAGTTTCGGTAGGGCCGGAACTGGTAGCGATGTGGTATCCAAGGTCTGCGGTAGCAGAGCAGTATCGAGTCGCGGCAACGAGAATTGGACTGATGGCCGGCCAGCAGGAAAGCACCGTGATCGTGATGGCGAGTGCGTTGATGGGGGAGGGAAAGACGTCCACAGCTCTCAATCTCGCCCATGTCTTTGCCAGAGATCTCAATAAGAAGACTGTGCTGGTGGATTGTGACTTGAAACGCCCGATGGTTCACGCCTATGCCGGGATGGAACTGGGTGTGGGATTAAGTGAAGTATTGCTCGGAGAGAAACAATTTGAAGAATGTCTTGAATATCATGAACAGCTAGGAGTCTGGATCCTTCCCTCAGGCATTATCCAATCCGGAATCGCGGCGCTAACCCACGTGGATCGGCTGTCCAAGCTCATTAGTAATTTGCGCGAGAAGTTTGAATGCATTGTACTTGATGCGCCACCCTTGCTGCCTGTCGCCGAGTCTCTCTTAATTGTGAGAATGGCAGATGTCGTGGCACAAGTGATTCGAGCCCGTAGCACTCCTCGGGACGCCGTCATGAGTGCCATGAAAATGGTGGGGCAAGAGCGGCCGATGGGAGTGATTCTGAACGGAGTGGAAGAGCAAGATTCGCCGTATTCATACTATAGCTATGGCAATAAGGTCTATGAACCTCACCGTACCCAACTCAGATAGATCACGCTCGGAGAAACTGGTGATCTTGCCTGTCGATCATGCCCCAAAGGCGATTTTTAGGATGCCAGGGGCACGCAGGCGGATCCTGATTTTAGGAGTTGGATCGCTGGCGAATAATCTGTGCTCGGTGCTCGTAGCGAGAAGCAGGATGTTTACTGATGTCGTAGGTTTTCTCGCCAAGGAAAGCGCACAAGTCGGTGCAGAGCTGTCTGGGGTGAAGATTCTAGGGACGATAGACCAACTCCTTCCGGTTGTTGAACGCGATCGTGTAGATACCATCGCGGTGTGTTTGGAGGATCGCCGGGCCGTACTTCCCGTCCAGGTATTGCTTGATTTGAAAGGAATGGGGGTCGACATCTGGGATGGAAATCATCTCTATGAGGAAGAGTCCGGTCGGCTTTCAATCGATGACCTGAAGCCCAGCGCAATCATTTTCTCCAGGGAGTTTAAGCGAGGCATTGTCGTCAGAACGATGAAGCGATCAATCGATCTGCTGATTGCCTTGATAGGTCTTGCGCTTATCCTTCCCTTCTTGGCTGTGATTGGAATACTTATCAAGCTGGATTCTCCTGGGCCGATTTTCTACCGTCAGGTTCGGGTCGGACTTCGCGCTCAGCCTTATATGATCTGGAAATTTCGCTCCATGTTTACGGATGCGGAAAAAGGGGGCGCCAGGTGGACATCGGAACGGGATCCCAGAATCTCGCGGGTGGGGTGGTATTTAAGGAAGTGGAGACTCGATGAATTGCCACAGCTCATCAATGTGATTCATGGAGAAATGAGTCTGGTGGGGCCACGTCCGGAGCGACCGGTGTTTGTCCAGGAATTGAGATCGGTCATCCCATTTTATGATCTCCGGCACGTCGTTCGACCTGGAATTACCGGATGGGCTCAAACTCAGTTTCGGTACGGAGCCTCGGCGGAAGATTCCCATGTGAAGTTGCAGTATGATCTCTATTATGTGAAGTACCTCTCTCTGCGGTTGGATCTCCGCATTCTGCTTGAGACAATACGAGTCATTCTGCGCGGAGAAGGTGCTCGATGAGCCTGCCGGCGGAGAGACCCATTCACTGTCTTTCCTTCGACGTGGAGGAGCACTTTCAGGTCTCGGCATTCTGGTCAGACGCGAGAAGGCAAGAGTGGGATCAGTACGAAAGCCGGGTCGAAAGAAATACGCGATCGCTGGTAGAACTGCTGGGCAAGCATGGAGTGAAGGCCACGTTTTTTATCCTAGGATGGGTCGCGGAACGGCATCCAGAGCTGGTCAAGTCGCTGGCGGCTCAGGGGCATGAGGTGGCTTCTCATGGATATGGCCACGAACTAGTGACCACTCAATCGCCTGAACAGTTTCGCCAAGATGTGAGAGTTGCCAAGAAAATCTTAGAGGACCTGACCGGAAGTCCAGTAGTGGGCTATCGAGCTCCAAGCTTTTCTATAACCTCCGAAACCGAGTGGGCGCTTTCGATATTGATCGAAGAGGGATATCAGTACGACTCCAGTATATACGATCGATTTCGCCGAACAGAAAAGGGGAGGCTCTCCGGAGAGATGTATCAAGTCGACACTTCGGCAGGTGGAATCTGGGAAGTTCCACCCTCAACATATAAGGCACTGGGATTTCAGATTCCTGTGGCGGGAGGGGGATATTTTCGGTTGTTCCCATATGCGGTGTCGAGAACCCTGCTCCGTCGACTCGAAAGTCAGGGAGGGACCCTGGTCATCTATCTCCATCCCTGGGAGATAGATCCTCAACAGCCTCGTATGGACGGGCCGTGGTTATCACAGATTCGACACTATCTGAATCTCGGTAAGACTCAGGCTCGATTGAGCCAACTGCTTGCGGATTTCAAGTTTGGATCTATTCGAGATATCGTTGCCTCCCAGAGAGAAATGGACAGAGCAACTTATTCTGCGCAGTCTCCCGTTGCAATTCATAGCTGAGGCGTCAGGAAGTCAGGGCTCTAGCTCGCCGAAAGTTAGCGTTGACATCAACGCGGCAGCGCCTTTGTGCTGTAGTGATGCCATCTGCCACGCATCGGCTCAAATTTCCTGTGCGCTGGATCCAACCTGTAGTGCCTAACCAGTGAGGTATATGCCGTGAGACATAGCTCATCCCTCGTTGTTATTGAGCCAAACAAGAGTTGGTTTGACCTAAAGTTGAGGTCGTTTTGGGATTATCGTGAATTGCTCTATTTCTTGGCTTGGCGGGATCTCAAAGCTAGGTACTCACAGACCGTCATAGGGTTGGCCTGGGCCGTGGTTCAACCGTTGTTCATGATGCTGGTGTTTACCGTTGTATTCAGTAAGATTGCGCAATTGCCATCCGATGGAATCCCTTACCCATTATTTGCGTATGCGGCATTGGTGCCATGGACATACTTCTCCAAGAGCCTCGATCGGAGTGGGTTCAGCGTTGTGGCCGAGTCTAACTTGATTACGAAAATATACTTTCCTCGGCTGATCATTCCTCTCTCAGCTACCTTGGGTGGTCTCTTTGATTTTGCGATCGCCTTTCTGCTGCTGGTTGCCATGATGCTATGGTTTGGAGTGTTTCCAACATGGAAACTTGTAACGGTTCCGCTGTTCTTGGCGCTGACGGTCTTGGCTTCACTGTCCGTGAGTTTATGGCTGTCTGCCTTCTTTGTGAAGTATCGTGATGTTGCGGCGCTAATCCCGCTCTTAACCCAGGTCTGGATGTTCGGATCTCCTGTTGCATACTCAGTCAGCATGGTTCCTCAGGAATGGCAGGCGCTCTATAACCTCAATCCGATGGTTGGGGTAATAGGGGGATTTCGATGGGCACTATTGGGGACTCCTGCGCCGGATCCAGTGTTTCTCGTGGTGAACATCGTAACCATCTCTGTGTCTCTTCTTTTGGGGATGGCATACTTCAATCGGATGGCCAATACGTTTGCCGATGTGATTTAGCTACTCAAAATCCGGTCTCAAGGCTAGGATGTGACTGATAGTTAAGTCTCGGCATGTAGTGAGGATGAATACATCATGGGCAATGTTGCGATCAGGGTAGAGCAGCTCTCTAAGAAGTATGAAATTCAGATCGGGAAAAGCCGAGGAGAGTCAGGTCTCGCTGAGCGATTTACGCAAGGGGTTCAGCGGATGCTGCGAATGAAGGACGCCTCTACTTCTTCGTCACCGAGACGGGAAGAAGTGTGGCCGATTCGCGATGTGTCCTTTGAGGTAGAGGCCGGAGATGTCGTCGGGATTATCGGGCGAAACGGAGCGGGGAAAAGCACCCTCCTGAAGCTCCTATCACGAATCACCGAACCAACGAGCGGTCGTGCACAAATGTTTGGAAGGGTCGGGACATTGCTGGAGGTCGGAACAGGGTTCCATCCTGAATTGACAGGGCGCGACAATATTTACCTGAGCGGTATTATTCTCGGGATGAAGAAGGCGGAGATTGACAAGAAGTTTGATGAAATCGTCGAGTTTTCGGGGATCGACAAGTATATCGATACCCCGGTAAAGCGCTATTCCAGCGGGATGTATGTTCGTCTCGCGTTTGCAGTCGGCGCGCATCTGGACCCAGAAATTTTGATTGTGGATGAAGTGCTGGCCGTCGGAGACTCGCAGTTTCAGCAGAAGTGTATGAACAAAATGCATGACATCGGGGAGAAAGGGAGGACGGTGATCTTTGTCTCTCACAACATGTCGGCCGTAGCACGGTTATGTAATAAGGCGATCTTTCTCCAGGGTGGGCGCCTTGTGAAGCAGGGGCCCACACATGAGATCGTAGGAGAGTACTTATACAATTCTGGGGCTCTCACAGGGTGTCGGGAGTGGCTCGATCCGACGAAGGCTCCTCAAGATGAGATTGTGCGCATGTGTGCGGTAAGGGTTCGGACAGAAAAGGGGATCGTCACCGATACCGTCGACATCGGAGAAGCCGTCGGGGTCGAGCTCGAATATGAAGTGCTTCAACCGGGCCATATCTTGGTACCGAATTTTGGTTTCAAAAGTGACGAAGGGGAGAGTCTCTTTGTGTCCAACGATCGGGATCCAGCTTGGTTACGGCGTCCCCGTCCTGTGGGGCGGTACTCAAGTACGGTATGGATTCCCGGGCACTTTTTGGGGGAGGGGACGGTGATCGTGGGGGGCGGGTTAATAAGAGAGGCTCCATTCCATGAGCATTGTGACCATCCAGAGGCGGTGGCCTTCCATGTTACCGAGAGCAATGAAGGGATTACGGCTCGGGGCGACTATACGGGTGATATCCCAGGGGCCGTTCGACCGCTTCTGAAGTGGACCACGAACCAGAATGTTTCTGAGGATAGCCACTAGTTCCGCCCCATGCTTTCTCAGCACAGAGAGATCCCTTTCCCGCGCAGGTGAACGGCGATGTGGCTATCCCGGTGCCTGAACACGTGTTTGACGTATGCGTAGTACGTGAGCTGAGGGCAAGAGAGGGATAGCGGCAGAGTTGGATTGGATTTCCCAGACTTTTGCGGACACCTTTAAGCCCGTTTCGATACGGCTTCAAACGCCTCTGGACTTGACGTCTCCCCGGAAAACGACAGCACTTCTAAACTAGGGTACGAGGCGGCATCGGCGGTCCCTTGCGAAAGGAGCGGACCCATGAAGCGGTCAAAGTTCTCGGAAGAGCAGATCGTGTATGCCATCCGACAGGCCGAAAGTGGGATCCCGATCGGCGATCTCTGCCGACATCTCGGCGTCAGCGACGCGACCTTCTAGACCTGGAAAAAGAAGTATGCGCATCTGGGTGTGAGTGAGTTGCGGCGCCTCCGCCAGCTAGAGGAAGAAAACAGTCGCTTGAAACGGCTCGTGGCCGATCTCTCGCTCGACAAGCACATGCTGTCGGAGGCCCTGCGAAAAAACGTCTGAGGCCCGCCCGTCTCCGGGAACTCGCCCAGTGGTTTCACGGGACGTTTCAGGTGAGTTGTGCGCGGGCCTGTCGACTCGCCCAGTTCGGACAGGCCTCGTGGTATCGGAAGAGTCAGGCCAAGGATCAAACCGCCCTGCGGCTGCGCATTCGAGACCTGGCTCATGCCCGGCCTCGGTTTGGGTACCTGCGGATCTGGGTATTGCTCCGGCGTGAGGGCTGGCTGATCAATCGGAAGCGCGTTCGACGATTGTATCGCTTGGATGGGTTACAGCTCCGCGTGCTTGATCGCGTCCTCGGGGAGGGCCAGGGGTCTCGCTTCATCACCGTCGATCATGGAACAGAATTCCAATCCCGGGCGTTGGAGGATTGGGCGTATCGGCGCGGTGTCCAGCTTGACTTCATTCGACCGGGGAAACCAGTCGAAAACGCGTTCATTGAGTCATTTAACAGGCGGCTCCGCGACGAGTGCTTGAACGTCCACCAGTTCGCCTCGCTGGCCGAAGCCCAAGCGATCATCGAAGCGTGGCGGATGGATTACAATCACCGCCGCCCACACAGCTCACTCGGGCACCTGACCCCCAATGAGTTTGTCGCACAACGTCAGGGGAATCAGATCGTCGAAGAAGTCGTCTGCTCTAGTTAAAGACTGTCTCGTTACGGGACCAACGTTGCCGACCGCCATTCCCGGGTTTTGGCGAGAACAGTATGTGGGGGATGGCAAACTATCGCTGGAACGAATTTCTCGAAGTGGCTCTGCGGGGGGTTGGATTGCTAGCCAATTCAAATTTCGATTTTAGGTTACTTGCTTTGAAGGAAATGGCAAGGTATTCAAAATTGAAGATAGTAATGTTTCTTTCAGAATGATGCTGTTTGCTGCACTGGTTAAGTTGCCCGACGAGCCGAAAGATATTTACCCGATACAACAATGGGTTGCTAGTTGGAGCGTTAGGGTATTGCATATGAGGAAGGGAAAGACCGTGAGCCTGAAAGTGCAGAAGAAAGTCGCCCGTTATGCTTATTCGGTTTGTTCCACGCCCTACAATTGGTTATAGGGCGCGAGTTGCTGTTGGCTATCGGGGAAGGCCAAATCCTGGGGGTGTGAATCTCTCCTCATGCTTGGACTAAAGCCTGTCACGAGTACTTCTAGTCAGACACTCTCCCGGGCATTTCCCGATAGCGATGTCTACCTCTCAATGGAGGAACGCATGAAGATAGAGGAGGCTAGGTTGGTACGCGCTGCCTTGGCGGTCACGGTGACCGTGGGGCTTGCATGGGTATACTGTCTCATCGTGCTGTTCATGGACGAGGCAGTCTTGGGCGTTGAAATTCGTCATCGGTATCTGGCTATCGGCGCGATTCTTGGTTTCTGTCTTATCTATTGGATCGCCTGCAGGGCTGCAAGGCAACATCTGGTGTCTTTATCGACGCTAAAGAATATTAGCCTGACCACGGCAGCCTCGCTTCTTGTCCTTATCGCAGCCGATGTGGGGTATAGCGGTTATTTGGTGTCTGCGTCTAAACCGGTCGGCTCGATAACCGATTTCGGGAAACGGCTCAATGATCCCAATATCTGGGTCGGTGAATTGCATCCTCATGACTATCTTCCTACGGAATCAAACTGGCATATCTTCAAGCCAGGTGTCACCGTCACAGGGACTCACTTTGGAGATGTATACTCGCCTGAGATGCTACAGTCTCCAACTTTGGTCCAGTCGGTGCTGCAACATCATCAAGTCTCGTTTGTCATTGACAATCATGGATTCCGAGAACTCACGGCATGGAATGAGAGCAGAATATTTACGCTCGGCGACTCATTTACATTCGGGTGGGGCCTAGACCAAAAGAAAAGTTGGACAGAACTGCTTGAGCTGACCTTGAAAGAACCTGTCTATAACCTTGGAGTCCATGATGCATCGCCGAAGCAGGAAGTGATGCTGCTGCAGCATTTACTCCAAAGGCAAGAAGACAGGCCGAAAATTCAGGATCTCTTGTGGATGATCTATGAGGGTAATGATTTGGAGGCTGGCTACGAGGATGGACCCCCACTGAGATACACGGTTCGCGATCTTTTTAGAAACACGATAGTAGAACCGCTTCTTTCCTTTCCGGAGCTCATTAAGCACCAATCTATAATTCAAAGCATTCGAGACGGACGAGTACGGCTCAGAGGGAGTTTGCGGGGGGATACGGCAAGCGATCCCTATAACATTGATGGAGTCCGTCTGGTAAATCCGCTTTACCATTCTTCCAGGCATGGCAATCGTGTTTTCTCGAAACGCTGTATTGAATTGGCACAGGCTCCAGCATCGTATGTCAGGAATCATCCGAATCGATCGAAATTAGATCGGGCCTTTCAAGATATGGCGCTGTTGTCAAAGGAACATCACTTCCGGGTCACGGTGGTGATCATGCCGACGTCTGAACGGCTCTATGCCTCCCAATTTGAGCAGTTCCCAGCTATTTCCGAGGAACCTCATTTTATCCAGTACGTAGAGAATCTTTCGAGTCAGACCGGGTTTGATGTGGTGAATCTCTATCATGATCTTCGGCCCTATGCCGAGGACGACCTGCTGTATTTTCGAGATGACGACCACCTGAATGAACGAGGTAGTGAGATCGTCGCTGGAATACTCGCTCGATATTGGGGAAAGACCCGTGTGGCTCATAGAGAACCGGGCAGACAGGTGAGTCCTGGTTTGTAGCTACTGGTGTATCTTCCAATGTCGGCCTTGCACGCGTTGACAGGATTTGGCAGGGATTCGTTCTGACATGAAGTTTGAAGGTGGGTAGCGTCGTTATGGAGGCCAGTATAGTGAAGGACGGAATCAGTCGAGCAAAATCGTTCATGAAACGTCTGTGGCCTCAGCGATCGACTGCAAAACGCTCGAACGGTGTGCTGAGAATAGATCATGATTGGTCTATCGGAATCTATAGTGGACGTTCACCGGTTTGCTTTGAGCCTCCACCCCATTTCATTAATCCGGTTCTCACGAGCCAGGATGTGTCGGATGTTCGTGCGTCAATCGTGGCCGATCCGTTTATGCTTAATGTGCAAGGCATCTGGTACATGTTTTTCGAGGTGCTTAATCGAGATACCCGAAAAGGGGAAATCGGTCTTGCCACGAGCAGAGACGGATTCACTTGGCAGTACGCACAAATCGTCCTCGCTGAGCCATTCCATCTTTCCTACCCGTATGTCTTTGAGTGGAAAGATGAGTACTACATGATTCCGGAAAGCAACGTGGCCAAGGAAGTTCGGCTCTACAAGGCAAGCCGATTCCCTAATGGGTGGGAGTGTGTCGGCGTATTGCTCAGCGGACAGCACTTCTCTGACAGCTCAATTGTCCGGCATGGGGAGTATTGGTGGCTCTTTACCGAAACGAGTATATCCCAATTTGACACGCTCCGGCTCTTCTACTCCACCAGTCTGACTGGTCCCTGGCGTGAGCATTCGAGCAGCCCGATTATTCAGGGAGACCCGCACATTGCTCGCCCGGCAGGTCGAATCGTAGTGCATGCTGATCGCATCATCCGGTACGCCCAAGACTGCTCCCCCAGTTATGGACAAAGAGTGCATGCTTTTGAGATCACGGATCTAACGACTTCCTCCTACGCCGAACAGCGTATTCAGAACGTAATCCTTGATGCAAGTGGTGCGGGATGGAACGAGAGCGGCATGCACCACATTGATCCGCATCTCCTGATGGACGGGCAATGGATCGCTTGTGTGGATGGGCGGATAGAAGTCGAAATCCGAGACTGAGGTGTCCATGTTGACTCGTGCAAAGGAATTCCTGAAGCGATATAGGCCTTTTCAGTTGGCAAGCGATGTTCATAATTGCCTTATCGGCAGTTGGCGCCGACACTACAAACCCGAGAAAGACTGCTTCACTCTCAGGCCTGAAGGAGCCTCGAAAGGGAATGTATTGCTTTCTTATATGACAAATGCCTATCGACTCAAGCCGGACGAGCCGATTCCGACCACTCATAATCGGATCTGGGAAGCATTTCAGTTCGCTAAGACCTTTGTTGATTTGGGGTATACGGTGGATGTGTATTCCTACCTCAACAAGAAATTCAGTGTAACCAAAGAATACGCAGTTTTTATCGATGTTGAAGACAATATGGCTAGGCTCGCACCGGTTCTCCCTAAGGATTGCATTAAAATATTTTGTATCACAACCGCCCATCCCTTATTCCACAATGCGGCTGAGGCGAATCGTCTGTTGGCTTTGCAGCGGCGCAAAGGAGTCACGCTTCCAGGACGGAGGTTTTTTCTTAAGCCTCATCTGGGGGTCGAGTTTGCCGATTGTTGCATCATTAAAGGAAATGACTTCACGGCCAATACATATCAGTATGCACAGAAGCCTTTTTACAGGATTCCCCCCTCATCCTCGGCGTGGTGCACATGGCCGGTAGAGGAAGATGTTGAGCAACGGCGCACTCGTTTCGTATGGTTCGGGAGCACAGGCATGGTGCATAAAGGGCTTGACCTTGTCTTGGAGGCGTTCGCGGAGATGCCGGAGGTTCATCTAACGGTGTGTGGCCCAATCGATAGTGAGCCAGATTTTCTCGAAGCGTATCGCAAGGAGCTCTATCACACGCCGAATATAGAGGTCGTTGGATGGCTAGATATCAATAGCCCTCAATTTGACAAGGTAATGCGCAGCTGTATTGGAAGTGTGTTCTGCTCATGCTCGGAAGGTGGCGGAGGAACGGTGATCGATACAATGCATGCGGGTCTGATTCCGATTGTAAGCTACGAAAGTAGCGTCGATGTCAATGAATTCGGTGTGCTGCTGAAGCAGGCGACGGTCAGAGAGATTCAGGAAGCCGTCCGCATGGTTTCCAGGAAGCCAGCGGATGAGCTTGTTCGACGAATGAAGCAGGCGAGAGCATATGCTCAAGCCAACCATACGCCAAAAAGATATGCGGAAGTCTATGGGGAAGTAATTCAAACGATTCTTGCGACGCAATGGCGCCGATAAGTGGTTGATGGCAGCAAGGTTGTGCAAGGAGGGTTTTCAATGAGAGAGGAAGTATCCATGATGCAGAAGGTCAAGGTGATGACGGCAAAGTACCTTCAGGATTTCAGCAAGCTCATCAGTCTCATCGACGGCGATGCAGTCGGTCGAGTCACACAGCGCTTGGCGGAGGCTCGGGACCGAGAGGCTACAATTTATATCGCAGGTAACGGGGGAAGCGCAGCGATTGCCTCACATTGGGTCAATGACCTTGGAAAGGCGACAAAGTGCGGCGGGCGCAAGCCTCTTCGAGTGATGAGTCTGAGCGACAATGTGTCGTGGCTTACGGCATTAGCTAACGACGAAGGCTACGAGCGGATATTCTCCGGCCAATTGGAAAACTTTGCGAAGCCTGGGGATGTTCTGATCGTGATCTCATCAAGCGGTAATTCCATGAATCTGGTACGGGCTGTCGAATTGGCAAAGAGTCGCGGTCTGTCCACAATCGGATTGCTAGGGTTCTCCGGAGGCACGTTGAAGAATATGGTGGAGGAGCACATTTTGCTTGAGACAGACAAAGGAGCTTATGGGTTGGTTGAGCCGGCCCACGAGATGCTGTGCCATTTGATTACCAAGTGTCTCGCCGAGATATAACGGTTTCTATTGAGTGATTGGCTGGTGGAGAAAATTGATGAAAGACACAGCGAGATCGGTTCATCGCCCAAGACAAGCGGTCATTCTTGCGGGAGGTCTTGGCACGCGGCTGCGTCCCCTGACTGATACTCGGCCAAAACCCATGATCGAGGTAGGGGGGAAACCATTTCTTGAGCACCTGATCGTCTTGCTGCGGTCCCAGGGATTTGATCGTTTTCTAATTCTTCTGGGCTATCTTCCGGAAGTCGTGCAGAATTACTTTGGCGACGGTCACCGGTGGGGGGTTACGATTGAGTATTCCGTGACGTCCATCGAAGACGAGACTGGACGCCGGGTCAAATTGGCTGCGCCAAGGATCGAGCCCTGCTTCCTATTGATGTATTCGGACAACTACTGGCCAATGCAGATGGACAAGATGTGGCCTCGGTTTGAGGCATCTGGAGCACCTGCGATGATCACGATCTACCGCAACGCCGACGGCTACACGACGAACAGTGTCCGTGTCGACGAAGATGGCTACGTCGCTGTGTATGACAAAACTTGCCAAAGCCCGAACCTCCAAGGCGTTGAGATCAGTTACGCGATCATGAAGCGAGAGGTGCTGGACCTCTTGCCGGATGAGAACGTGTCGTTCGAAGTTGCCGTCTATCCCACGCTTGCCCAACGACGGCAATTGCTCGCGCACGTGACGGATCACCGTTACTACAGTATCGGTTCTCATCGGCGGCTTCCGTTAACCGAGGCGTTTTTTCAACGGACGCCGACGGTGCTGCTCGACCGGGACGGAGTCTTAAATAAGAAGCCTCCGAGGGCGGAGTATGTGCGGACCTGGGCGGATTTCGAGTGGCTTTCTGGTGCGAAGGAGGCGCTGAAGCTCTTCAAAGATTCCGGGTACCGGGTGATTGTGGTGTCGAATCAGGCCGGCATCGCTCGGGGGGCCATGACCGAAGGGGATTTGGCCGACATTCATGAGCGCATGAAACGGGAGGTCGTGCAGGCGGGAGGACGCATCGACGCGATCTACTATTGCCCGCACGGCTGGGACGACAATTGCGAGTGCCGAAAGCCGAAGCCGGGCATGCTCTTTCAGGCCCAGCGAGAACATCATCTGGACCTGACGCGCACGACCTTTGTCGGCGACGATGAGCGCGACGGGGAGGCGGCCGATGCGGCAGGTTGCCCTTCCTTGGTGCTGTCAAGTCACGAATCGGTTCTGGACGCTGCGCGGAAAATAGTTGCGGCCCGGACGGAGGAGCTAGGGTCCATCTCGTCAAGTCGGTGAATGAGCGAGCAGTATATTTAATTGACAACCTGTCGAAGGAGTAGCGGACGATGTCAAAACCCAAGCGAGTATTGGTGACGGGACACAATGGCTATATCGGGTCGGTGATGGTGCCGTACTTTTTGCAAGCCGGGCTGGAAGTAGTCGGGTTGGACACCGGATATTTCGAGGAGTGCACACTCGTTCCAGACAAGGCTTCCGTGCCGACGATCCGGAAAGACATTCGCGATCTGGGATCTGCCGACTTGAAGGGGTGTGATGCCATCGTGCATCTCGCCGCACTCAGCAACGATCCGATCGGGAACCTTGTAGCCGGCTGGACGGAAGAGATCAATTGCCGGGCGTCGATTCGCCTGGCGGAACTGGCAAAAGATGCGGGGATTCGCCGGTACCTGTTTTCCTCCTCCTGCATCATGTACGGGATGTCGACCGCTTCGGTCGTGACGGAGGATTCGCCATTGGACCCTAAAACCGAGTATGCGAGGTCCAAAGTCATAGCCGAGCAGGGCATTTCGAAGCTTGCCGACGACCGGTTCTCGCCCTCCTTCTTACGAAACGGCACGATCTACGGAATATCTCCGCGCATGCGTTTCGACACGGTTCTGAACGATCTTGTTGGAACTGCCGTGACGACCAAGCAAGTGAAACTATTCAGCGACGGGAAACCCTGGCGGCCTGTGATTCATGTCCAGGACGTGGCGCGCGCATTCCTGACGGTATTGCAGGCGCCGATCGAAGATGTCCACAACCAGGCGTTCAATACGGGTGCCAATCATCTGAACCACCAGATCATCGAACTGGCCGAGATTGTCACGAAAACCGTGCCCGGCTGCACGCTCGAAGTTCTGGCACAGTCTGGTGCGGACCAGCGAACGTACAAGGCTGATTTCGGAAAGTTTGCGAAGACCTTTCCGAAGTTTGAATGGAAGTGGAATGCAACGAAGGGCGCACAAGAGTTGTACGAGGCCTTCACGAGCATCGGGTTGACGAAGGAGATGTTCGCCGATAAGCGGTTTACCCGCTTGAAGTGGTTGAAGTATCTCCTTGACTCGAACAAATTGGATAAGAATCTCCGTTGGACCTAACATTCACAAAGAGGTTACACGATGATCGACGGTGTGAAGATTGTTCCCCTGCGGCAGATCGTGGATGAGCGTGGCAAGATCATGCATATGTTGAAGGCTACGGATCCGCATTTCATCAAGTTCGGCGAGATCTACTTCTCCTGCGCATGGCCAGGCACCATTAAGGCCTGGCACATTCACCAGACTATGACGGTAAATAACGCCGTGATGTCCGGACGGGCCAAGCTGGTGCTGTACGATCTGCGCGAAGGATCGCCGACCAAGGGAGAACTGCAGGAGATCTACTTTGGCGAGGATAATTATGTCCTTGTGCAGATCCCGCCGGGGATTGCGAACGGCTACAAAGCCTACGGGGACAAGATGGTCATCATGGCGAACTGCGCTACCCATCCCCACGACCCGAAGGAAATGCTGAAGATGCCGCCGTTCACCAAGGACATTCCGTACGACTGGGGACTTCAGCATGGCTAGTTATATGAAAACGTCGAACCCGCGGCTGGTCATTACGCGCACGCCTATGCGGGTGAGTTTTGCCGGCGGCGGGACTGACCTCGCGGCGTTCTACGAACATGGCTACGGTGCGGTGTTCAGCACGGCCATCAATCAATACATCTACGTGACGGTCAAGCAGCACGGAGAGGTATTCAACGAACGCATCCGCTTGAACTATTCGAAGAGCGAGCAGGTTCAGAAGATCGACGAGATCGAAAATAATATCGCCCGGGAATGTCTTCGCTTCCTCCAGATCGATACTCCGATCTACATTAGCACGGTCGGGGATTTGCCAGCTTGTACAGGGCTCGGAAGCTCAAGTTGCTTTGCGGTGGGGCTTCTGAACGCACTCCACGCGTTTCGTGGCGACCGGGTATCTGCTGGGCAATTGGCGGAAGAGGCGTGTCACATCGAGATCGATGTGCTGAAGGAGCCTATTGGGAAGCAAGACCAGTATGCAGCCGCGTTCGGCGGTCTGAACTACTTCCGATTCCGGCCTGGAGGCGGCGTGACCGTTGAGCCTCAACGTATGTCCAACAGCGCGCTCAAGAAGGTTTTCGGCTCACTGATGTTATTTTGGACTGGAATCTTCCGCGATGCCGGGGCGGTCTTATCCGAGCAGAAAGCCAAGACATTGCAAAAGATGGACTCCTTGGTGGCGATGCGGGAACAGGCGATCGAACTGCAGCGGGTGGTGGGCAACGGGCATTGCGATATGGAAGCCTTCGGAGGAATTCTCGATCGGGGCTGGCACTTGAAGCAAGGCCTGGCCAGGTCGATCACGAGCACCAGCATCAACGACTGGTACGAACGAGCCCGGGCCGCCGGCGCCTACGGCGGAAAGGTCTGCGGAGCGGGCGGCGGCGGGTTTCTCCTATTCGTCGTACCTCCGACGCATCAGGACGCAGTCAGGAAGGCCTTGCCGGAATTGCCGGAAGTGCCGATCGGGCCAGAAGTGCACGGTTCACAAATCCTTCTCTTGGAGTAAAATATGAACGACGCAAAACCATTAATGGTGCCTGGGCTCTCCTGCATTGTCTGTGGCAAGCAGGCGGTGGAACGATTCCTGGATCTCGGCTCGACGGCGCTGGCCAATAAATTTCTCACCAAGGAGGAACTGGCGAAGCCGGAGGCCAAGTATCCGTTGCGTGTGGGGTTCTGCCACACCTGCGGCCACGTGCAGTTGACGGAAGAAGTGCCGCCCAGTGCGATGTTCGAGGATTATCTGTACGTCTCGTCGGCGTCCGATACGCTGAAAGCACACCTCTACGACCTCAGCGACATCGTGGTCAAGCGGCGCAACCTAGGGGCCAAGGACCTCGTGATCGATATCGGATGCAACGACGGTACGCTCTTGACCGGGTTCAAGCGCCACGGCGTCAGGACGCTCGGAGTCGATCCGGCGCAGAACCTGGCAGCCTTAACGAAGAATAACGGGATCGAGCGATACGTCGGGTTCTTTAATTCGAAGAGCGCCAAGGAGATCGTCGCGAAGTGGGGGCATGCGTCGGCCATGACGGCGACCAATACGTTTCCTCACATTCCGGCCCTGCAGGATTTCGTGGAAGGCATCAAGATTGCGCTGGCTCCCGGCGGCGCGTTCTTCATCGAAGCGCACTATCTGATCGATATCATCGAACAATGCGCCTTCGACACGATCTATCACGAACACATCTCCTATTGGGCCTTGGGCCCCATGATCCATCTGTTCGAGAAGCATGGCATGCAGATCGTAAATGCCGAGCGGTTGGCGCTTCACCATGGGCAGTTGCGCGTGACCGTTCAGCGTAAAGGGGAGGGAGTGCCGCAGCCAAGTGTGCAGGAGATTCTCGACGCTGAGCGTCGTCTTGGCCTCGACAAGATCACGACCTATCGGCGATTCGCGGAAAAGACCCTGCAGTTGAAAACAGACCTGCAGCGCACGTTGAAAGAGTTCCGTGCGAATGGGAAACGGGTGGTGGGGTATGGCGCTCCTGCCAAGGGCAACACGTTGTTAGGCTTCTTGGAGATCGGCCCCAACCTGGTCGAGTATATCGCCGACAAGAGCCCATTGAAGCAAGGACGCTATTGTCCTGGCGTGCATATTCCCGTTGTTCCGCCGGACCGTTTGTTAGCGGACCAACCTGACTACGTGGTATTGCTGGCCTGGAATTTCGTCGATGAGATCATGGAGCAGCAGGCCGAGTACCGTCGACGGGGAGGGAAGTTCATCATTCCCGTACCCGATGTGAAGATTGTCTCTTGAGCCTTGGGCGGCATCATAGGAGGGTCGTCGTGGGACAATTGATGAGGAGCCGATGAGCAGCACTGCAAACCATATCGGGGAAGAGATGCATCGGTGGATTGCGGAGATGTTTCCGATCTGTCGAAGCATTACCGGAAACGGTGTGCGGGAAACCCTCAAGCTTATTCAAAAACGTATCCCCGCCGAGATCTGCGAAGTGCCAAGTGGAACCAAGGTGTTTGATTGGACCGTTCCATTAGAGTGGAATATCCATGACGCGTATATCAAAGATCTTACTGGACGCCGAGTCGTAGATTTCACAAAGTGTAATCTGCACGTGGTTAGCTACAGCCAGCCGATCAAACAACGGATGTCGCTGGCTGAACTCAAGCCGCATCTCTACACCATTCCTGAACAGCCGGATTGTATCCCCTATAGGACATCATATTACAAGGAGAGCTGGGGCTTCTGCTTGTCCCACAATGACCTGCTTCAGCTGAAAGATGAACAGTACGATGTCTGTATTGACGCATCGCTCAAAGCTGGGCACCTGTCTTACGGGGAGTGTTTTCTTCAAGGCACGACGCAAGAAGAAGTGCTCATCTCTACTCATGTGTGTCACCCCTCCATGGGAAATGACAATCTTTCCGGAGTTTCTGTGGCGACGTTCCTGGCGGAATGGCTTCTTGCAAAACGCTCGAGGCGGTACTCTTATCGGTTTCTCTTTGTTCCTGGAACCATCGGTCCCATCACGTGGCTGAGTCAGAACCAAGGAGTGGCATCAAGGATCAGGCATGGGTTGGTGCTCACTGGTCTGGGAGATGCTGGCGCGTTTACCTATAAGAAGAGTCGCCAAGGGGACTCTATAATCGATCGAGTCATGTGTCATCTGCTCAAGCATGCTGGGGAGCAATTCAATGTGATCGACTTTTTCCCCTACGGCTACGACGAGCGGCAATATTGTTCCCCCGGATTCAACCTTCCTGTAGGCTGTTTCATGAGGACTCCACACAGCCAGTATCCGGAATACCATACCTCGGGTGACAATCTGGACTTTGTGAAGCCGGACTCATTGGCCCGATCGTTGGCTCATTGTGAGGCCGCTGTCGACATTTTGGAGAATGATCGCACATATCAGAATCAGAGCCCCTTTGGTGAGCCTCAGTTAGGAAAGAGGGGGCTCTATCGAGCCATTGGAGGGAATGCCGGCGAGAAGACAATGGAAATGGCGCTCCTATGGGTACTCAATCTCTCAGACGGGACGCATTCGCTCCTGGATATCGCGGAGCGATCGAACGTGCCGTTCGAGACCCTCGCTCGAGCTGCCTCGGCACTGATGGAACACTCGCTCTTGAGACCAGCACAGAGCACAGACTAGATGGCCCAATCAAGATCAGCGAGGGATTATGGGCTATGTCATTCTAAGTGCCATCATGCACAGACATCATCAAAGCGGCTATTCTGGAAGCGATCAAGAAGCCTCTTCGAGCGACTTAATCGGCAGGTAGAAATCTTCTCTCTGTGGTGCGAGCATTGTCAGGGGGGCCTTTTGTCCGTGTTGATTTGTATTCGATTGGGGAGCGCGTGATCTTTGGCGAAATGAATTGGTCTCCGGAGCGCGGGTTGGGGCGATTCAGTCCGGACATTTACGATCTACACCTGGGTCAGGCACTGACGCTTCCGAATCCGGTGAGTTCATCCCTCGTGAGTCAGCTTCCATTCTAATGTCGCCGATGGTGCACACTTGACTGTGATGCCATTAGGTGCCCCGCGGATGCCCTCGTAGCGCACGGCTTGTTACAGTCAGTCGCAAATCATGGCGGAGATTGCTTCATGGGAACTTTGACCAACACAACGGCAGTTATCACCGGGGCAAGCAGCGGCGTGGGCAAGGCTATCGCGCTCGCACTGGCGAGGGAAGGCATGCATCTGTGTCTTGTTGGAAGAAACAGGACGACATTGGAAGAGATTGCCGAGTTGGCTAAGAACAACACCAGGAGCATTTTGTGCTATCAGGCTGATCTCACTCAAGACGACCACATCCTTGGTTTGTCAACCTTCCTCAAAAAGAACTTCCCCAGTCTCGATATTCTGGTTCACAGCGCAGGGCTCATTGAGCGGGGTTCAATTATGCATGCCCCCGTTCAGGACTTCGATCGGCAGTATCGTACGAATGTTCGAGCTCCCTATCTCCTCACACAGGTTTTGCTGCCCCTTCTGAAGAGCGCTCAGGGTCAAGTCGTGTTTATCAATTCCAGCTTGGGGCTAGTATCACGAGGCGAGGTCGGTCAGTATGCGGCGACGAAACATGCCGTGAAAGCGCTTGCTGATAGCCTGCGGGATGAAGTGAATGAAGACGGAGTCCGAGTCCTGAGCGTGTTTTTGGGACGGACGGCAACTCCGATGCAAGTATCGATACACCGTATGGAAAATAAGGAGTACCGACCTGAACGCTTGATACAGCCGGAGGATGTCGCGCAGGTCATTCTCAATGCGCTGCAGCTACCCAAGAGCGCAGAAATGACCGATGTACATCTTCGGCCTATGCAAAAGCCTCTCAGTTGAATTCTTGCATTCCATCGTTCCAGTCGTGAATCTTCCGGATATAGTTTCGCGCGTCAGCTTTATAGAAGCGCTGCCTTTGAGCAGAGTTATGACCGAGTAAGCAAAATCTTACCAACTCATCTGAGCATGGCATCTGCACTCCGTCGCAGTCACATGCATGCCATCGCAAGGGGAGGAGGCATTCTGCTTGTACTGGGGATTACTCTGGTTCTTGCAGAAGCATTCGCACGAGCCGTCAACGTCATCTTCCCCCTAGGGAGGGCGTCATCTGGTGCGAACCCAGGGAAAACCACTACACTCCGGTCTCTGGCTTTGATATACATCCGAATGAAAAACTAATAAATTATACGCTGACGCACTCTTCAAGACTCTCCTCGAAGGTGAAGTATTTTCCCCTAACCATGCCGCAACGGTGACAAATGACGCTATTAGTTACTAAGACGGGACAGTCATGGAAGCAGCTCTACATAGGCGTGGCCATTGTGATTTGCAACGTCCTTGTCCTAGTGATTGGAATTAACCTCGTTTTGGCTATTGCCTATATGATCAAAGATCAATCCAAGAAACCCGATGCAGGCCATCAGCACAATCCCGAAATACTGTTCAATCCTGATGGCTCTCCAGTTAACAATGGCAAGCGTTCGGAGTACCAATTGGACTGGTTTGATTTCACCGCCTATGAAAGTAATAAACCAGGTGAGGTAGCTCAACTTCTGGATGAAAGCTATGAGATGGAAAAGCTTGGTTTTATTTACCAGCCTTGGGTCGAATTTTCAGAACCGCCATTCAGAGGTAGGCATATCACTGTGGGCTGCTGCCGGTTTCAAAGACACCGAGTTAGGTGTATGAAGGAAACCGGAGGTGGGTC
>CXWL01001307.1_pt1 | contig 28956 bp, 29 predicted proteins | sample 590931 | NCBI WGS metagenome assembly CXWL01 (sample SAMEA3498368, study PRJEB10139) | groundwater metagenome | biome: water well; material: biofilm material | place: Germany | collected 2015-04-27 | reverse complement strand
CACCACAAAAGGGTCATTCACCGGCTGCGCACTGCTCACCTTAAGATAAGGCTCGCCGTCTGCATGGTTGGCAACATCAAATTTGAACTTATTGTTGTAAGGATATTCAAGACCTGCATTTTTGTAGGTATCAGGCGATGCCAGCCGTGCGACCAAACTCGCTTTTTCCGCCTTGGTCACCGCAACCAAATTGATGTCGGCTTTCAGCTTCTCCCCCAAGCCGGATGTTACATTGATGCCGCCCATACCCACGGCAGTCGCGGCGGTAGAGAACATCAAAATGGCACACCCGAACAACCTCAATTTAGCCCGTGACATTGCTACCATTTCTTGGCAACTGAATCGAATGACCGCCTGTTCCATCAGTAATTTCATTTTTGATGTCCGCACGCTCACGCTCCCACTTTAATTTTTACACAAAAATTGATACGGAAAATTGTATACAAAAAAAATAATATCATATAGTTATCGGCACAAGCTAATAATTTTTCTCTTATTGATAGGGCAACAAATTCTTAAGCGCAGGCGACGCATTAACGCACTGCAAAACTGGCATCACTCCCCGCGTATACCAAACATGGGCAATGTAGCTTGCATCGCCCAATACATCCCTTCGACTAAAATTTGGCTAAATTTGCTGCATAAGTAGATTCGTCCGTATTACTATGCACACCCCACAACACAAGGAGAACCATCATGGCTAAAGGACAACAACGCAAAAACAAAGAAGCGAAAAAACCTAAAAAAGTACCCGTACCTGCCGCCTAAGCAGCGCGCTGAAACATGGCTTGGATTGTTACCAAGTATTTCCTTACCGCCGCAGTCGTCGTGCTGGTCTCTGAGCTGGCAAAGCGCAGTGACAAGCTCGGCGGCTTCGTCGCGGCACTCCCACTCGTTACACTGCTAGCTCTGATTTGGCTGTATGTCGAAAACCAATCAGAAGAAAAAATCGCCAATCACGCGTGGTACACCTTCTGGTATGTCATCCCCACATTGCCGATGTTCCTCGCTTTCCCCGCATTGCTGCCGCGCATCGGCTTCTGGCCAACCATGCTGGCGAGCGTTGCCATCACCGTGATTTGTTTCGGGCTATTTGTTTTGCTAGTACGCCGATTTGGTATTGAATTGCTGTAATGACCCTCATCCCCGAAATCAAACCCCATCAGTCTATTGAGCTGCTCAAAGAACTGCACATCCTCACCCGCGATGGCAAGCTCAATCAGGACAGCCGGCGCAAGCTCAAGCAGGTGTACCACTTGTTTCATTTCATCGAGCCGTTGCTGAATGAAGTGCTGGCGAGCAACCCTAACTTGACACTAGCGGATCACGGTGCAGGCAAATCCTACTTGGGATTTATTCTCTATGATTTATTTTTCAAAGCGCGCGATGAGGGGCATATTTACGGCATCGAAACACGCTCGGAGTTGGTGGGAAAATCGCAAGGCTTGGCAGAGAAACTCGGCTTTGCGCGCATGTCTTTCGTCAATCTATCGGTCGAAGCCTCCATCCACTCGCCACTCTTGCCGCCGCACATTGATGTCGTCACCGCGCTGCACGCGTGCGATACCGCCACCGACGATGCGATTAAATTCGCGCTGCGCAAGCAGGCAAAATTCATCGTGCTCGTACCCTGCTGCCAGGCGGAAGTCGCCGCGCAATTAAACAAAAACAAAAACCAATCGTTCGGCAAAACCCCGCTCTCGGAAATTTGGCGGCATCCCATCCACACCCGCGAATTCGGCAGCCAACTCACCAATGTGTTGCGCTGCCTGCAACTCGAAGCGCACGGCTACCAAGTCACCGTGACGGAGCTGGTGGGCTGGGAACACTCGATGAAAAACGAATTGATTATCGCCACCCGCAAAAATGCACCAAGAAAAAATGCGCGGGAGAGGCTGGAGAAAATCTTGAGCGAATTGAATTTGGAAGAGTTGCGGGTGCGGTTTGTTTATTGAAGCTTACGCAACTTATGGTCGAGAATTGTTTGAATAGCTGCTTTCGACACGTTGTGTGTCATTCAAATTTCCCAATAGTAAAATAACGACATCACGCGGGTTGCTCACGGTAATCGGTAAATTTGCACTTAGGATAGTTGGAGCAGCCAAGAAATTCTGTTTTCGCTTTTCGCTTAATAAGTTTTCCATCATTACATCTAGGGCAAGGCATCCCCTCGCTAACAGGTTTGGCGACAGGTATTTCCATCACTTCACAGGCTGGCTCAACCCGAAGCACAACGGCCACTAGTGGGAAGAGTGCGCTGCAAAAACTTGGGTAGCCTTGGCAAGCGAGAAAATCCGTTTCCGTTGCATCACTACGATTGATACTTTTGCGAATTAGTTTTTGTTGCCCGCATTTTGGGCATAGTGCACCCACTTTTGGTACAAAAGTCTTTTCAGGTTGGCGCATAGATGTCGATTTTGGTTTAGCTTCGGCTAATGTTTGCTTAGTCTCGGCGGGTAAAGCAGAAAAGGTATGTTCAGATAACAAAAACTCAGCCACAGCTTTAGCTTCATCCTTAGTCATATCCCAAACAACATCAGTTGAAATAAGATTTCTTGGGGCGAATATATTCGCCTTGCTTGCGAACTCGTCCAACTTTTTAGTAATAGCTCCCGCTACAACATCTGCCTTGAACAACTCAGCAACGTCCATTCCTCGTTCAATTATTCCACTGTCAGATATTGCAACATAGGTACAGACAGGACAATTTCGGAATCCCATTTGTATTTTGCCAAATAGCACCTTCCCGCGAAGTCGCTCAGCATTTTCCCTCAGCAATTCCTTAATAATTCGCCCTTGTTCTCGCGCCTGAAGCACGGGTGATGGCATGCCGGTAATTTGATCGTTGTATGTACGCTGCCAATCACCATGCTGGTTGATACTTATAGTTCCGTGAACGCTCTTGGATTCCACAATGAATAACCCATAAGTGGACACGACAAGATGATCTATCTGTGCAACGTCCCCATCATAAACCACTCGCAAATCGTTAATCACAAAACAATCATCTCGCTTACGAAATGCACGTTGCAAATGGAAAGCAATTTGCTTTTCGGCTTCCTCGCCAGCTCGCAATCTCGGATCTAATTGATTAGTAAATATTTTTTCTTTTAGTATCACAGTACACTCTCCCTAAACTTTGGCTCGCCAACGAATATTTTATATCTTGACCATCCGCTTCTGGCACATAACAGACATTCCGAAAATGTATCACACGCGCCAAAGCCTGATTAAATCTCATGCCTAGCCATCGCCCATTGCACATGCTCGCGCACCAATTCCGAAGCATCCTCAGCACGTACCATTAGCGCAGCCATCACAGTTTCGCTCTTAGGTGCATTGCCCAATGCCACGGCGATATTACGCAGCCATTGTTCATAGCCAATACGATAGATGGCACTGCCTGCCAATTTGTGTTGGAACTCGACCTCGCTCCAGGAGAATAATTCCACCAGCGATACATCGTCCAAGCCATGTCGCACGGCAAAGTCTGGCTCGACGCTGAGTTGTGCGAAGCTATTCCACGGACATACCAGCTGGCAATCATCACAACCATAAATGCGATTACCCATCAGCGGGCGCAGCTCAACGGGGATGCTGCCTTTGAGTTCGATGGTGAGATAGGAGATACAGCGGCGCGCGTCTAATTTGTACGGCGCGATGATGGCTTGTGTGGGGCAAACATCGATGCAGCGCGTGCAACTTCCACAATGTTCAGTTTGTGGCTCATCAACTGGCAAGGGTAGGTTGAGGTAAATCTCGCCGAGAAAAAACCATGAGCCATGCTCACGTGTGAGTAGCAAGGTGTGCTTGCCACGCCAACCAATGCCAGCCTTGCGAGCTAGTTCCACTTCCATCACAGGTGCGCTATCGGTGAATACGCGCCCGTCAAATTCCGCTACTTGGGCACGAATTTTATCCGCCAGTTTCGCCAAACGATTGCGCAAAACTTTGTGGTAATCGCGCCCCAATGCGTAGCGTGAAATGAAGGCTTGCTCGCCATCTTCGATCACCTGCCAGCTATCTTTTGCAGCAGGTGGCAGATAATTCATGCGCAGCGAAATCACGCGCAATGTGCCGGGAATCAACTCCGCTGGACGGCTGCGTTTCACGCCATGTTTTGCCATATAATCCAGCCCGCCGTGCAGCCCCTGCCCTAGCCATTGCAGCAAGCCCGCTTCGGCTGCATCCAGGTTGGTGTCGCTGATGCCCACTGCCTGAAAGCCCAGCTCGTGCGCCCACCCGCGTATCTGCTTGGTAAGCGCGGCGTAATTGGTAACTTGAGGATTTCCATTTTGCATAGTGTCGATGATAGCCGAATCACTTTAACTTTAGCCGATGAAAATGCCACGATGGATTTTGCGCGACTGCTTGCTGCGCAACTGCAACCCGGCATGGTGATTTATCTGCAAGGCGATTTGGGCGCGGGAAAAACCACACTGGTGCGCAGTGTGTTAAATGCACTCGGCCACACGGGGCGCGTGAAAAGCCCCACCTATACCTTGCTTGAGCCTTACCAGGTCGCCGAGTTAGACTTGCGCCACTTTGATTTGTATCGCATGAACGATGAGGAAGAATGGGAGTCGGCAGGGTTCCGCGACGAATTTAACGGACACAACATTTTCTTCATCGAATGGCCTGACAAAGCGCGCAACTTGTTGCCACCCGCCGATGTCGAAATCGCGTTTGAAATTTTGCCAAGTAGCCGCCGTATTGGAATTTACGGTCACACACAAACTGGAAAAGAATGCTTAAAGCATCTGTAAAAATTATCGTATTATTTCTGCTTGGCATGACGCAGGCTCATGCCGCTATCGCTATCAACTCTGCACGTATCTGGCCTGCACAAGACTACACGCGGCTTACCATCGAATCAAAACAAGCTATTCATCACACCATGTTCACCGTGGAAAACCCCAAGCGATTGGTGATTGATTTAGAAAATATCGAAGCGGGCGACAAGCTAAACGAACTCGGCAAAAAAATCAGTAGCAATGATTCTTACATCGCCAGTGTGCGTGTAGGGAAATTCAAACCGACGGTCACCCGCTTGGTGTTGGATTTGAAAAGCGATGTAAAGCCGCAACTATTTAACCTGAAACCTGTTGGCGATTACGGCTATCGCTTGGTGTTGGATATTTACCCTGCGCTGCCGCCAGACCCCATGATGACTTTGCTTGAGCCGCCTGTAACTACTGCTGCCAGCGCGCCTGTTGCCACTGAACCGCTCGCACAAAAACCTGCGGAAGAAAATAAAGTTGCCCTGCCCTTCAGCTCGACTAGCAATAAAAGTAATGGCTCGATCTCAAACCCCAAAGCAATTTTTCGCGGACGGATTTTAATCATCGCCATTGATGCGGGGCATGGCGGAGAAGACCCCGGCGCGCACGGCAAGCAAGGCTCACAAGAAAAAAATGTCACGCTGGCGATTGCGCAAAAAGTGAAAGCCCTGATTGATGACACACCCAATATGCGCGGCGTGCTGATACGCGACGGCGATTATTTTATCCCGCTGATTGGGCGTGTGGAGAAGGCGCGCAAGGTGAATGCCGATTTATTTATCTCTATACATGCCGATGCGTTTATCAAAGAAACTGCAAAAGGCTCTTCCGTGTTCGCCCTCTCCGAACATGGCGCAACCAGCAGCGCGGCGCGCTGGCTGGCAAAAAAAGAAAACGAGGCCGACTTGATTGGCGGCGTAAACATCGCGGTAAAAGACCCCTACTTAGCGCGCACGTTGCTCGATCTTTCGCAAACCGCGACCATCAGCGACAGCCTGAAACTCGCCAAACATGTACTCGGCGAACTGGGTGACATTAACGACTTACATCGCGGACAGGTGGAACAGGCCGGATTTGCCGTGCTAAAATCCCCCGACATTCCATCCATCCTGATTGAAACTGCTTTCATCAGCAACCCGGATGAGGAGAGGCGTTTGAACGACAATGATTATCAAATGAAACTGGCAAATGCAATTTTGAGCGGCATCAAACGCTATTTCGCGCAGAACCCCGCTTTGTCCAAACCCAAAGTCGCACAAATCAATTAAGGCATCGAACCGACATGAACGAAAGATTACTCAAAATACTGGGCGGTGAAACCAAGTTTTATCCAACCAAGCTGGAAACTGGCTACCCGCGCGTGTTTAACAACATCATGCTGTATTGGGATACACCCGAAATAGAAACTTATCTGAACGGATTGATGGTGACGGATCGTGAAGATCGTGCGGGCTTCCCCCCTGAAGTTGCCGCCGAAATAATGCGCTTGAGTTTGGTGCATGCCAGCCAGCATCCCCCGAAAAAGGATGACGTATGGCAAGTTGATACGGGTAAATTTGCCAGCTACAAACCGCAAACTGTGGTCGTAATTTCCGAGGAGTGGAAGCCACTGCCCCCCGCGACCAAACAGGCTATCGAGAATTTCGGCATCCCGTGTTCCGCAAAAGGCTTTCACCAAGCTGTAGAGGCGGGTAACCGTCAAGTCGTCGCGTTATTTCTAAGTGCGCGGGTCAATACCGAGGTTGCCAACGATCAAGGCTGGACAGCGTTGATGGTTGCGGCGATCAAAGGGCACACTTTAATTTCCAACCAGCTTCTACAGCACCGCGCCAATGTGCGCGCGCGCGACTTGGTGGGAAACACCGCATTGCATTGGGCGGTCGAAGTGGGCCAGGCAGAAACGGTCAAAATACTGCTTGAAAATCACGCGGAAATTAACGCACTCAACAATGATGGCTTAACCCCTTTGCTGCAAGCCACTATCCGGCGCGATTTCGGCATCCTACTCACACTGCTGGACAAAGGTGTCGATGTGAATCAATTGTCCACCAATGGCGGCACCGCACTGCATACGGCAGCAGGAAATGGATTCGCAGAAATTGTTAGGGCTTTATTGCACGATGCGGCCGACCCGCGCATCAAAAATCACGATGGCGATACCCCGCTCATGCTGGCGGAAAAATTTGGTCATGCGGCGGTGGTTAAATTACTCACGCCTAGGGTTGCAGGACAGTAAGCACTTAAAATCAAAATCGTGTCCACGAAAAACACGAAAGCCACGAAATAAAACCAAGCTAAATTCACGAGAAAGTTTACCTGTTGGGCTTATTCACTTTGTGAAGCTATCTGGTTTTTTCGTGCCTTTCGTGTTTTTCGTGGACATATGCCTTTGCGTCAATCTGGAAACACTCCAGTCGATAAATAACGATCTCCGCGATCACACACAATAAAAGCGATCACCGCATTCTCCACTTGCTGCGAGATGCGCAGTGCAACGCTTAGCGCGCCACCGGAAGAAATCCCGCAGAAGATGCCTTCTTCGCGCGCTAAACGGCGCGTCATGTCCTCGGCATCTTTCTGACTTACATACTCCAGGCTATCCACATTTTTGCCGCTGTAAATTTTCGGCAAATACGCCTCCGACCATTTGCGAATACCTGGGATTTGCGCGCCTTCTTCCGGTTGCACGCCGATAATTTGAATGTTGGGATTTTGTTCCTTGAAGAAACGCGAGCAACCCATAATCGTACCCGTCGTTCCCATGCTGCTGATGAAATGGGTGAGCTTGCCTTGCGTATCGCGCCAAATTTCCGGTGCTGTGCCTTCATAGTGCGCGAGCGGATTATCGGGATTGGCAAACTGATCGAGTATTATTCCTTTGCCTGCATCGCGCAATTTTTCAGCGGTGTCGCGCGCCAGCTCCATGCTGCCCTCTTTGGATGTCAGTACCAATTCCGCACCAAACGCCCGCATGGTTTGCCTGCGTTCCACACTCTGATTTTCCGGCATCACCAAAATCATTTGGTAGCCGCGCATCGCCGCCGCCATTGCTAGCGCGATGCCCGTGTTGCCGCTGGTTGCCTCTATCAATGTGTCACCCGGTTTGATTTCCCCGCGCGCCTCAGCACGCATAATCATCGACAACGCCGGGCGGTCTTTCACCGAGCCCGCAGGATTATTGCCCTCCAGCTTGGCGAGCAACACATTGCCGGTATTGCCAGGAATGCGCTTCAGCCGTACCAATGGTGTGTTGCCGACAAAATTTTCTATGGATGGGTACATGGCGTTGTTTAATTATTCAGGATAGGCAGCGTTTGACTATTGATTAGAGGAAAGGATTTTTGATTGCCACACCTGTGCCGCGAAAATCATCAACGTTGCGGGTGACCACAGTTAAATCATGAATCAGTGCAATCGCGGCAATCTGCTTATCAATTGCATTTTCAGGGTGCGGTGACATTAACCACCCCCACACTTGAGCACATTCTTCGTCGAAGGTTAAAATTTTATCCGCAAAATTTGCCACCACAAGATCAAGCCACTTTTCTAATTTTCGAGTTTGCGGAAGATCGCCACGATGACGTATGTTCTCCAACCCTCGACGTATTTCACCTATCGTTTGCGCGGAAAGATAAAGGTCATCGGCTTCGGCTTCTTTGAAAAATTTCTTAACACCAAGATTGGCCTTAGCACCCTTGCGAGCCTCGCTAATGACATTGGTATCAACCAGAAACATCTTTTTTAGACGTTGCGGAAATTGAAGTCCGCATCCACACCCACATTGGGCATGCCGGACAAAACCTCTGCCACCGAGCGACGCTTGGGACGTTGAAGCACTGATCGCAAAATTTCACGATGCTCGGCTTCCGCGCTCCTGCCGTGAGATGCGGCAAGCTGCTTCAATGCAAGCGCAACATCCTCTTCCACATTACGAACGACAAGATTAGTAGCCACGGCAAACTCCTTTTTGTAATCATTGATAGCAATCTACCAAAGAAATGATTTTGCTGCAATCTGCAGCTAGTTGGAAAACCATCAAATGACGACTTACGGAAAGGCATGGGGAAATTGTAAGATAAAATCTACCCAATGACGGAGAGTGACTTAAGGTTCTATCCATAACACAGGTTCGCGCAAATGCCACCCCATACTCATCATGCGTTTGCCCTGCTGAGGTGAAAGCGGCTCTTCCAATGCCAATGGACTTGATCGTGCGGACATCCCTCTGCTGCGTAAGACATGTTGCCAGGTTTGCTCGGCTTCATTCCACCACCACACATGCGTGTTTTGGTCAGAAATTTGGTCGTCGATACCATCTACGGCAATTGATCCTTGGCGTAAGAACAGTAAATTTTGACTGGGATTGCGTGGATCGGGGGCGATTTGCAGTGCGCAGAAACCATAATCACCATATCGATTTACTTCTATTTCTTGCGGCAGAGGCAGATCGTCCCAACTTGCCCCATTCAGCTTTCTGCGCGTTATCGCAACCACTTTATTGTCTGGAGACGCACTTAACGAAATCACCTGTCCATCTGAAGCAATCACCGTCGAAGCTACATAGTTGATCCCGCTAGGGCTTAACTTAGAGTCTGTCGAGGCCATGTTATCTTCCAGTGATAAGTTATCTTTCAGCGACAATTCTTCAACCAATGCCGTGGCTGAGTAAGGGCCAAAACCAACAAATTTCTCGGCACATTCGTTGACCGACGTTGCCTCACAATCGGCATCCAACACTGACACAGTATCGCCCTGCACTTCTCCACCAGCCATAACCAGCTTACCTTGAGGCAGTAAGCGCGCCATACCGCCGTGCCGACCACGCTGTGCTTGCTGCACCTTTATCAATATGCGCGAAACAAGATTGAACTTGTGAACTGCCCCTCCATCATCAAGCAGCAGTACATTGCTTCCTTCAGCAGAAACAATCTGCGCGCCATTCAATTCTGGCATAGCAAAAGGCACACCCCAGCGGTTTTCCTCGATGTTGAAAATTGCCATGTCACCGCTGCTAGGGGGAATAGCACTTGATAGATTTTCGTTTAACGCAAAGCCACGATCACCTGCTTCTTTGATGCCTTTGAGCAACACGCGGTCATCATCCAACCAAATCGCCTGCGCTGCGCCACTGGCAAAAGGCACATTAGGCAACTGCCGCGCGCTACCCGTAGACAAATCCAGCAATTCTGCCAACGCGCTGTAGCGCATTTGCCCCGTGCTGATAAATCCGAAACGGCGACCACTGGCAGCAAAAACCTTTTGTCCGCGCTTGGCGACACCCGCACCAATAAAACTCATTGCGAGTGATTGTTTGGTTTCGCTTGGAGTAATGTTGATTCGGTCATGTCCTGGATTGGCGTAACAACATGAAGGTAATTTGTTTTCTATACTAGACCACCCTCCTGTCACTATGACCTCATGATCCGACAAGGCTTCCACCACTCCACCGATTCGAGGCAGTGACATATCCCCATAAACATTCCAACTGTTGGCATAGCCTGTAGGTGATGTAGTGTTTCGTGGCAACACCATCACTTGTGGCTCAAGGTAGCCACCCACCACCAGCGAGCCATTTGGCGTTGCAGTTATAGAAGGGGACGTTGCGCCATAAGCATTCGCGCAAGGAACAAAAGGCAGCGCGGGCAAGCTACTCCAACGGTTAGCTTGTACGTCATACACATCTACACTGCGTGTCTTGGCAGCTTCATCATAACAACGTGGCGAACCTCCTGTTATTACGACACGATCATCGGACAACAACATCGCCGCAGCAAGGGTGCGCTCGTTGGGCATATTTGCCACAGGCTTGTCCACCCATGCACCTTTTTCCAAGTTAGGTTCAAGCAAGCTGGCGAGCAAGGGAGTGTTATACCCGCCCAGTAGTAATACACGTCCATCGCGTAACACTACCGCACTGTGTCCCTTGCGGGCTGTGTGATAGGTGGGTGTGCCGTCGTAAGAAAACAAGCCACGCTCTATCATCAACTGTGATCGTTTACCATCATTTGCTTGTGCCACAGCAAATAGCTTCAAATCTGGATAGTGATCAAGTACCCCGAACAACATCGCAGCGATTACCGAGAATAGTGCAATAACGATTAGGATTTTTTTCATAAACACACCTTAGCAGCCTGCGGAACTAGGGTCGAAATACTCGAAACTGCCCGCCAGCCCAACAAGCTCTCCTTCTTTAGCCAGTGAAGATAAATACAGCGCGACATGTATTCCATCTCCGCCGTGATCCATTATCAAATCTGGCTTGCCATCCCCATCCAAATCGCCTGCCCACAGCAAATAATCCTGCTGACGCAATTGCGGCATACCGCTGGTGTCAATTTCGATGGCTGGAATTGCATAACCCGGCAACTGCTGGCGTTGTTTACCTATGCGCAATTCAAAAGTGGCAATACCACTTAGGTTGGTAGGGTGAACACGCGGCACGATGTCCGCATAACGCCCATCACCCAAAGGTAAACGTACTTCTAATTTTCCGGGTCGTTGTGTGGATGGGTATTGCTGCATACCCAGATGTACATAGGTAGTTATCTCTCCGTTGTTGAACTTGAGGTTTTTCAAGCTGCGTATCGGCTTAAATAACGCAATGAGCGCAGGTGTTTTTGTTTCGACAGGCTGTACTGTGTCCAAGTTGTTGGGTAGAGGTGACCAGTGCAGTAGTTGGCTGTCCACAGGCTCGGAGTCATACACGCCATGCTTGGACTTCGTAACGAATAAGCTTGTGCTATGTAGTTTGCAGCCTTTTTTATCATCGTCCAGATTTTCATCTGTATCACACACCAATGCCCACCAATCCGAGCCTGCGCGGTATTGCCTGCTCGGCATATGCCAACCCATATCATTTGATGTTGTGGTACTTTGCTCTAAATTGTCGTGAGAGGTAAGCGCGCTCAAACTTCCCGGAAAAAACACCATATCTCCCTGAGTGACACTTGGTGTATCGGACACATCAAGTGCGTGTCCCCGCTGAAACGGTAGCATGGTCAACAAAAATGCCGCTACAAAATGAGCTAGTTTCAAATAGGTATTTTTCATAGTCCGTCCTGTCTGGTGCGATGCGATATAAAAATTCGGAGTCGATCTCTATCCCGTTTCCCTTCAGGGTGCCGATTGTAAGCCCTCATGAAATTCTGGAGTTGCGACCGCACCTCATTCTTACTTGAATGTTTATCACGCCACTTTAAGCATCTGCTCCACATACCTCGCCGTACCTTGTTCAACGGTGAGGAAAGGTTCAGCATAACCACTCCCACGCAATGCACCGATGTCCGCTTGGGTGTAGCTCTGGTACTTGCCTTTGAGTGCTTCAGGAAACGGGATGTAGTTGAGTATGCCTTGTTGATGCAGCTCGGCCAGGCTCAACACGGGTTTATTTTCAGCAGCACGTAAGGTATTGATGGTCGCCACTGCCACGTCGTTAAAGCTCTGCGCTTGCCCTGTGCCGAGATTGAAGATGCCGGATTTGTTAGGGTTGTCGAGGAAATACATATTCACTTTAACCACGTCTTCTATCGAGACGAAATCGCGTAGTTGTCCGCCGTTGGGGTAGCCGTCGCAACCTTCAAACAATTTTACTTTACCCTCGGCACGATACTGATTAAAGAAGTGGTACGCCACCGAAGCCATGCGCCCCTTGTGTTGTTCGCGTGCGCCATACACATTGAAGTAGCGCAAGCCGACGATTTGCGCAGTGCGTTTATTAAAGCGGCGGCGCACGATTTGGTCAAACAAAAATTTTGAATAGGCATACACGTTGAGAGGCGATTCAAATTCACGGCTTTCTTTGAACACACCACCACCGCCATAAACCGAGGCGGATGAGGCATACAGGAACGGGATTTCTTCGTTCTGGCAGTAATTCAATAATTCCAATGTGTATTGGTAATTGTTTTCCATCATGTAACGACCATCGGATTCCATGGTGTCCGAACATGCGCCCTGGTGTAGCACCGCCTTTACCAATCCATCGAAAAAACCTTCCTGCAATTTTTGCAGGAAATCTTTTTTATCCAGATAGTCGGCAATTTCACAATCGACCAGATTTTTGAACTTGTCGGCCTTCTTGAAATTATCCACCGCGATGATGTTGTTCTCGCCGCGCTCGTTAAGTGCCTTGACCAAATTAGAACCAATAAATCCTGCTGCGCCGGTAACGATGTAGTACATAACCCCTCTCCCCAGCCCTCTCCCACAAGGGGAGAGGGAGTAATTAGTTGTGCATATCCTGAATAATTTCTTCACGGCTGACCACTGCAGTCCCCAGCTTGCCCACTACGATGCCTGCCGCACGATTGGCGATGCGCATTGCATCCGACAATGTAGCACCGCTCGCCAACATCACCGCCAACGTGGCAATCACAGTATCACCCGCGCCACTGACATCAAACACTTCACGCGTATGCGTGGGTTCGTGCAGCACTTCATTGGCCTGATACAAACTCATGCCATCTTCACTGCGCGTCACCAGCAACGCATCAAGTTGCAATTCTGTACGCAGCTTTTCAGCTTTGCCATTCAGCTCGGTTTCATTGTGCCAACTACCCGCTACTTCACGGAATTCGCTACGATTGGGAGTAAGCAAAGTTGCACCAGCATATCGCGCGTAATCGTCACCCTTGGGGTCGACCAACACGGGTTTGCCCATGCTGCGCGCCAAACGAATCATTTCGGCGATATGCGTTAAGCCACCCTTGCCGTAGTCCGACAAAATCACTACATCCGCCAGCGGCAACTGTGCGCGAAAATCTTCCAGTGCGGCGTGTAACACTTCGTGGCTGGGTGGTGTTTCAAAATCGATGCGCAGTAACTGTTGATGGCGCGCAATGGCGCGCAGCTTGATGATAGTGGAAACACTGCTGTCACGATGCAGCAACGCCTTGAGATTGGCGTTCTCGCACAATAACTTTTCCAGGCAATGTCCTGCCTCATCATCCCCCACCACAGATAACAGCGTGGCCTGCGCGCCCAGCGCGGAAATGTTGCGCGCCACATTGGCTGCACCTCCGGGTCGCTCATCCACCCGATCCACTTTTAACACCGCAACAGGTGCTTCGGGTGAAATACGATTCACGTCACCGAACCAGTAACGATCCAACATCACGTCACCCACCACCAATACTTTTGCCGCCGAGAATGTGGGCAATACGCTCATAAAACCACTCCGATTTCTTTGTTGATATTCAGCAAGGCCTGCAACGGGTCTGCCGCTTGAGTAATAGGACGACCTATCACCAGATAGCTGGAGCCAGCTTGCAGCGCGGCTTGCGGGGTCATCACGCGTGACTGATCGTCCAGACTGGCTTGCGCAGGACGAATACCCGGCGTGACTAAAATAAACTCAGTGCCGCAATGTTTGCGCAACAGTGCCGCTTCCTGTGCGGAACACACCACGCCATCCAGACCGCAATCACGCGCTAACGTGGCGAGACGCAACACCATCTCGGCAGGTGTTGCCTGTATGCCGATGTCAGCGAGACCTTCCTGCGCCATGCTGGTGAGCATGGTCACTGCAATCAGCTTGGGTGGCTTGCTGGTGTTGGCAATCGCATCGGCGGCAGCCGTTAGCATTTTGCGTCCACCCAAGGCATGGACATTCACCATCCACACACCCAGTTCTGCTGCGGCTTTGCAGGCCTGCGCCGTGGTGTTGGGAATATCGTGAAATTTCAAATCGAGAAAAATTTCAAAGCCGCGCTGCATGAGTTTTTCCAATACAGCCGGCCCTGCGGCAGTGAATAATTCCTTACCCACTTTTAAGCGGCATAGTTCTGGTTGTAAGCGTTCAGCCAACTCCAGCGCGGGTGCAGGCGATGCGTAGTCCAGCGCGATAATAATTTTGGGGTCGTTCATAACGGGTCTTTTACAATGTAACGGTCATTCCAATTTCCTCGCTGCGCAGCGGTGAATAGCTGTCCCACGCTTGGCACGCCGGACAATGCCAATAAAATATTCGAGCGTTAAAGCCGCAGTTTGCACAGTGATGCATCGCTAAATTACGTGTGCGCTTGTGAACTAAATTTTTGACCAATTCAATATCGGCACGCTTATCCACTGTCACTTCTAGCAAGCGCGCTTCTAATAATTTATCCAAGCCTAACAAAGTTGGATTACGTTCCAATTCGTCCAGCACCAACTGATAAGCAGCAGCAGGCCCTTCATTTTTCAGCACGCCATCAAATACTACATTCATCAAATCAATCGAGTGATATTTGCTTAAGTAATCGCGTAACAAAGCCATGCCTTCAAGCTCGCGATTCAAGCTGCGATGCGCGTTTAGCATACTTTCCGCGACCAGTGGTAGATACTGTGGATTTTGTGTTTCAATATTTTTCCATGTAGCAATGGCGGCTTCTGGTTGGCTCTCGTTCACCAGCAGAACACCCAACATCATCGTGGCACGCACAGCTTGCGGATAGGCTTGCAACGCTTGCTGTAAATGTTCGCGCGCAGCCACCACATTTCCTGCGGCGATTTTCTCAGTCGCCAATTCGCAATAAAAAAATGAAGTCTGCTTACTGTACGATTGCCCTGACACAACAGCTAATCGCTGCGCCACGCCAATTGCCTTAAGCCAATCATGTTCCTTTTGGAATAACTCCAATAAAAATTCCAGAGAGGCTTTTCCGTAAGTGGATTTTTCTAATTCTCGGAACAAACTTTCGGCACGATCCAAAATACCCGCTTTCAAATAATCTTGCGCCAATTCAAATATAGCCTGTTGCCGCTTGTCATCATCCAGATCAGCCCTGTCCACCAAGTTATGGTGCATACGCAACGCCCTATCCACCTCGCCGCGACGGCGGAACAAGCTGCCCAAGGCAAAGTGCAGCTCAACGGTTTGCGGATCAACTTTTACCACGTCGATAAACGCTTCAATGGCTTTATCCTGCTGCTCATTCATTAAAAAATTCAACCCTTGAAAATAGGACTGCGGCAAGGCGTTCGATTCGGAAAGCAATTTTTTGGTATCCATGCGCGCAGCCAACCATCCCATTCCAAACACAATGGGAAAAATGATGAGCATCCAAAATTGAAATTCCATATTCGAACTATCTATCAGGAAATTTGTGTTGACGACAATTTATCGGCGACATCGCCAAGCTTGCTTTTTAATTTCATGCCTTTTTGCAAGCGTTTAATCTCGCGGCGTTGTTGCAATATGTTACCGAGCATCGCCAGTATGCCAACCACCGCACCCGCAGCAAAAAATATCAGCAAAACCACCACCAGCGGGGTATGCCACTCGTAACCAAAAAAGTAGCTCAACGTTATCGGCTGTTTATTTTTCACCGCAAATCCCAGCAGTAAAAGAAACAGCGCGGCACGCAACAGCCAATTGAAATAACGCATCGCCTATACCCGTAAAAATCCGTGCAACGATAACATAAAAAATATCAGAGATACTTTTCAAAAGTAACTTTCAAACAAATTGTGAGTACCTTGAGTACAAGTTGGAGGCAAAAAAATCCCGCCACTCGGCGGGAAATTTTTAACGGGTGAGCAGGGAAGAAATTATTTAGAGCATCACCATTTAATCACGTACCGTGAATTTACATTGCAGCCACATAGTGTCCATGAATTTTTAGCTTCCAAGAAACCCACGTGGCAGTCTCGCCAGTTCGTTTGTCTTTCACCAAAAGTAACCAACGCCCACGTGAATGCTCCAACAGATGGCGTGCCGAGCCAAAACGCCAGTTTCGATATCTGAATACCTCAAAGCTTTGTTCATGGCGTTCAGCAAGCACACTGCGCGTACCTGATGGTGAAATCAATACAACTTCAAGATCGCCTAACCGATTGTGGTCGGGCGCATCAAAATAAATGTCAACGAATTCCACTGTCATATCTTCAGTAACCTCAATAGCACTTTGAATGCCCTGCGGGTCGTCATCGGGAATATCTTGGTTTACTTGCAATCCATACGTCGTCGCTTCCGCCAATCCAAATGGCTGCCACACCTGAGCAAGTTCGACAGCGCGGCCAGCATCTACCAGACCAAATCCGTAACGGTGATTGATGTGTAGTCCAGCAGAGTTTGTAGTCCAATCCGCATCATTTGGATCATTACGTTGCGCGCTCGCCGCAAGAATGGCTTTCACATCGCGCCAGCTTAAGTTTGGGTTCGCTTCAAGCATCAATGCCACCACGCCCGATACAATGGGAGCCGATGCCGATGTGCCGCCAAAATTGCGTGTATAGGCAACATCAACCAGGTCGCTCTTGAAGTATTCCGGGTTGTAACCTTTATCGCCAGATGTATCTGTTGTTACAATACCCAAACCACTACTGCCTTTTGATGGTGCGCAAACAATCAGTGTCGCACCTGTCTCAGAGTAAGATGCCTTTTTACCGAATTCGTCATTAGCACACACGGGTATGGTGTAGCGGTTATTCACCAGCCCGCTGTAGTTCACATTGTCGGAAGGTAGCCCACCATTTGCTGTGTCGCCATTACCCGCAGAAAAAACATACACGACACCCTTCCCGTTACGACCCTTGCTAGTGCCATCCTCCAACGCCGCCTCCACCAGGGTTCGCAGTGCTAGCGGCTCGCCCCACGAATTGAAGTCACCCCAAGAATTATTAGAGACAGACACTCGATCTTTGTGTTGAGTTAGTGCATCGGCAAAATTACTCATGGAAGGTGCGCGCAGCACATTGAAACCGATCACCTTCGCCCCCGGTGCCACACCGCGACCGCCTCGACCATTATAGTCAGTTGCCGCAATCAGCCCTGCAACAGCGGTACCGTGATCCGCATCGGTGAAGTCAAAATTCTCTGCAATATAGCTGTAGCTACCTTGACCAATGTTCGAAGCCAAATCTTCGTGATTGATGTCGATACCATTATCAACCACTGCGACCAACACACCGTTGCCACTCCAACCTAGCGGGACGTTAGCATGAGCAAACCCCTTGTTTTCTGCAGCAACCCCCAAATGCCACTGCTGACTTGTGAGTGGGTCAGGCGGCAGGCTTCCGTCACCGCCGCATCCGCCAAGCACAGCGAGACACAATAAGGTGAATGAGACGTGCCACAGGTCAGCGCGCATTTTCCCAATCTGGAAAAGCGGCGGCAACTTCACCTGATTCCGCCAAACGATTAGCCAAGGTCAACGAGCTAGCAACATCAGAAGCAACATACAACCAAGTAGCCGAACCAATACCCATGTCACGCACAAAACGTAATCCGTAATGCGAAGTCATCCGATCTTGAAGCTCCGTGCTGGGTGGTGTGTGGTAACGCACAATCACGCGCCCCGTTAACCGCAGCTTGGGTGCACCGACTGTCGGAGTTTCCTTGAAAACAAGCGGAACACTACCCGTTTCTGCTGCCCACAATGAAATGCGCACATCACCATCGTACCAGTAGGCAGTCTGCCCATAAGCGTGCAGAGCTAGAGACAAAAATAGTACAACCCATATTCTTTGTCGTTGTTGCATCATCACTCCCCAAGTTCGTAGAGACGACCTGAAAAACCTTCTTCCTTGGGGCGTTGTTGAGTTGTTATACGCACATAACCAACCTCTTCAAGATCAACAGGCTGGCTATGTTGCTTGAAATCCGTACTCACCACCATTAAGGTGGGCATAGTGCGATATTCGCCGTGACGCTGTGGTTGCCATCCCAATACCAAAATAAAATTTTCAGTAGTGTGGCTGGCGGCTATAACCGCCTTACCACCCGTATCAAAAGAAATTTCATTAAGCTTATTAGCCTTTACGTCATAGTGCAGCACCTTCCCGCTTGTCCGAGTAAAGACGTAAATGGAATCACCTCGATCTACCGTATAAGTAATATCGTCATATGGCAGCTTGACTTTTGCCCGCCATTTACCGCTCTCTACATCTAAAGCGTAAATTGTACTCTTACGGAATTTACGTGGAAAACCAAGTGGCAGACCGTCTACCTTGCCAACTCGCGAACTCGTTACAGCATAAAATTTTCCATGAACACGCAAAATCTGCATTTCGTTATGCGGTACACCATCTTGCTCTGGATCAAATTCGTAAATGGCTTTTCGATGCCCCGTTTTCAGATTCATACTCATGAGTGCCGCTGAGCGCGTAACCAAATCATCGCCCTCTAACCAATCTCCCGCTGAAACATCACGACGATATGAACGCGTGACCTTGCGCTGATCAAGATCAAAAAAGTGCATCCAAGTGAACACATGATGGGTAGCTTGTTCCTTGTCTTTCTTGTCCCCAAAAAAATGCTTTTCGACCGCCAAAGGCTTATCTGTGGACTGTTCATGTTTAGTCAAAAATCCTAAGCTCGGATCTATCAGCTCTTTATGCAGGAGCGTTGTATCGAAAAGCACACCATTGCGATACGGAATTGGAGATGATGTGCCATCCTTGTCAAAGGGGTAACGCTCCATACGACCATTTAGCGGTCGAATTTCGATTCCTTCGTCCTGATAATCGAGTACCCCCCCTCTCCCACGGTACGAATAATTATTCACAATTTCATTGCGTCCACACAAGAACTGCGCAACCCCTACTCCTTTTTCTGGCACGCTTATGTCACTCACTAATTTGGTGTTAACACTCCCTAGTCCATGTTCGAATAGCTTAATCCATGTGTCACTTGAGACGATAAAAGTATTGTCACATGAAGAAATAGCGGTAGCAGCGGCAATAACTCCCAAATCCTGTTTTGCACACGCAGTCGCCAACGTCATCGTCAGTGCAATTGATAGGTATTGCTTAATCATCACCATCTCAAGAAGTTTTGAACACCCAAGCATACGCACTACGCCTTAAGTCGCTTGGAAAGACTACTGGTCCACCATCAGCATCAAGATCCATGCCTTGCCAAAAATAGGATTGCCACACTAGCTGTGAACAATAAGTATTAGCACTTGACTGCTTATTCCAAAAGTTCCAGTTGTACGGCTGCCCAATCTTTATCGCAGCATCATTTATTGCATACATACGTTTTTGGGTCTCTGCGTCGTAATCCAAATATGGAGCAGAGAAGCATACTCCGAGGTTATTACACTTAATATAAGGAACCCAAATTTGTACTGGATTCCAAATAAGTCTCATGCGACGACCTTCAGCATAGCTATAATTTTTTGCCCATGCATCCAGATTTGACACACGACGCACCCCACTATCAGTCTGCGCTTCAATTGCCGTTCTAGGCAAATTCCACATATCTACTATCGCGACATGACCGAATGGATTGCCACCCTCCAAATAGACAAAGTCGCCATGCACCCAGTCCCAAGAACTCAAGTTAAGGTTAGGTGGTGCAGGCGGCAGCGCGGGTGGCGGATCCTTACGCGGGTTCTTACTTCCTTTCATGGCAGGACTATAAGTGAACCATTTTTCAATCCGATCGGGCAACTCGTAGGGAAGATTATATTCCTTGCGCACCCGCTCCCATTTTGCAGCCCCTTGTTCCATATGTAACCGTGATTTTTCCATTGCAGCCAATTCCTCCGCGCTGAACACTGGATGTTTATATTCGCTGGTTGCTGGCGGTTCACGCAGTGAACCGCCTTGCTCAGTTGCAAGCTTGGCAAACGCTGCTGGATTTTGATTAACTTGCGCAAAAAACTGCGCCAGTTGACCACTCGCGTTTAGCATCATCAAACCTTGATGAAGCTGGGTAATGCTCGTTTTCACATCTTCCCCACGCTTATACTGCAACGCAAAGCCATTTGCCAACATCTGCAATTCTGGCAGGAATAACGGTTTCACTTCTGCTGGCAAACCGTATTCCCCCAAGTAATTTTGGTACAACCAATCTGCGTTCATGTAATCAGCCATCGTGCCATCAGCAACACTGACCGTTTTAGCATATTCGATAGTTGGTGCGTGTGCCTGAGTAGTACCCCCGCCGCCACAAGCGGCAACGGCAACACTACAAATAAAAACCAACAGAAATTTAATCGTTTTCATGGTTATTTAACTCCGTAGATAGTTTCGTGAGAAGTAGCATTGATCACATTGCCATGCAGCATGGAAAGATGTGATAAGACGGTGTGAAACATGACAAGTAAAAAATTTCCCGCACGAACGCACGGACTAGAAAAAACAAGGGTACGAAAGGGTGTTCGGGAACTTCTGGAGGGAGGTGATCTAACGGCTGAGTGCTGAGTGCTGAGTGCTGAACATCGAAACCCCCTTCTCTGAATCAAACAGTTGACTACCACTTGTTGGAGAAAATCATCCTAACTTTGACTTCGCACCAAATATTACGAGAAGGGAGGAAGTACGACCACTTAGCGACATAGGTGGATATTAACCCAGCTGTCTTCCGCTTGTCAAAACCATAAATAATGGCGGCAATACCTTACGATATGCCGCCATCTCCATTACTTCAGCTTGCAACTAAACGATGCTTTCGCTGACCCGGTCTCTGAGTTCCTTGCCTGCCTTAAAGTGCGGTACATACTTGGCCGGCACTTTGACTTTGTCGCCTGTTTTTGGATTACGTCCCAGACGTGGCGGACGATAATTCAAGCCAAAACTGCCAAAGCCGCGAATCTCGACACGCCCGCCTTTGGCCAGCGAACCCGTCAAAGCATCCAAAATCACCTTGACGGCAAAATCAGCATCTTTGGCAAGCAACTGCGGATGCAGCTCCGCAAGTTTCTCAATCAAATCAGAACGCGTCATATCGAACCCTTTAACTTATGCTTCCGTCTTGCTGCTGGTCATTTTCGCTTTTAGCAACGCGCCCAAATTAGTTGTGCCCGAATTTGAACTGCTTTCAGATGTAAGCTTTTGCATGGCAGCGGTTTCTTCAGTTTTGTTCAGCGCTTTGATCGACAAATTGATACCGCGATTTTTGCGGTCCACATTGATAATCATCGCCGTCACGCTATCGCCTTCTTTGAGGTGCATGCGAATATCTTCAACACGATCAGCAGACACTTCAGACGCTTTCAGATATGCCTCAACATCACCTTCCAGCGCAATCACTGCACCCTTGGCATCAATAGACTTAACTGTGCCGGTCACCACTGCGCCTTTTTCGTTGCTGGTAGCAAAGCCGCCGAACGGATCACCTTCCATCTGTTTGATACCCAGAGAAATGCGCTCACGCTCAACGTCAATCGCCAGTACCACGGCTTCAATTTCGTCGCCTTTTTTGTAGTTGCGAACCACTTCTTCACCGGGCTGACTCCAAGACAAATCGGACAGATGAATCAAACCGTCGATGCCGCCATCCAAGCCGATAAATACACCGAAGTCAGTGATGGATTTTATTTGACCCTTAACTTTATCGCCCTTTTTGTGGTTGATTTCAAAATCATCCCAAGGGTTGGATTGGCATTGTTTCATACCCAAAGAAATACGGCGGCGCGCCTCGTCGATTTCCAAAATCATCACTTCCACTTCATCGCCCAAGGCAACTACTTTAGAAGGATGTACGTTCTTGTTCGTCCAATCCATTTCGGAAACGTGTACCAAGCCTTCGATACCTTGTTCGATTTCAACGAATGAACCGTAGTCGGTCAAGTTAGTCACCTTGCCGAACAAGCGCGTACCCTGTGGGTAACGGCGTGCCAAGCCACTCCAAGGATCATCGCCCATTTGCTTGATGCCCAACGAAACGCGATTCTTTTCTTGATCGAATTTCAAAATCTTCGCTTCGATTTCATCACCAACCGTCAACACTTCCGACGGATGCTTCACGCGTCGCCAAGCCAAATCGGTGATATGCAACAGTCCGTCGATACCGCCCAAGTCAACGAACGCGCCGTAGTCCGTGATATTTTTAACCACGCCTTTGACAATCGAGCCTTCTTTGAGATTTTCCATGACCGCTTCACGATCCGCACCCATCGAAGATTCCAACACGGCACGACGTGAAACCACCACGTTGTTGCGCTTGCGATCCAGCTTGATAACCTTCAATTCCATGGTCTTGTTTTCGTATGGTGTGGTGTCCTTAACCGGACGCACATCCACCAACGAGCCCGGCAAAAATGCACGGATTCCGTTAACCATCGCAGTAAGACCGCCTTTAACTTTGCCACTGACAAAGCCTTCAACAATTTTGCCTTCTTCCATGGCGATCTCAAGATCGTGCCATGCAGCCAAACGCTTGGCTTTTTCACGGGATAGCTTCGTTTCACCATAGCCATTTTCGAGTGCTTCGATTGCCACGGTGACAAAGTCGCCCGCCTTGACTTCGATCTCACCTTTCGCATCGAGGAATTCCTCAATCGCAATCAAACTTTCGGACTTCAGTCCGGCATTCACGACCACTACGTTGTGGTCAACACGCACAACTTGAGCGGTAATCAATTCGCCTGCGCGCATTTCTTTACGCGTCAAACTTTCTTCAAACATTGCGGCAAAACTATCGGGATTTAATACAGCGGCTGCGGTTGCGTTCATCGGATATACCTAAGATAAAACTGTCCAAAAACTTTTGGTACAGCGGGTTAGTTAAAATTCCTGATTAACGGAGAGCCAATCAGGGCTTACGTTTCGACTGATAGGCAATTAAAACGTTTTCCACCGCCTGCTCGATACTCAGAGCCGTGGTGTCCAACAACATTGCATCGGTCGCCTGTTGCAAGGGCGCTACACTGCGCTGCGAATCTCGCTCGTCACGCGCTTGTATGTCCAACAAAAGGGCGGCGATATTAGCACTCATCCCTTTTTCTTTCAACTGCTTATAACGCCGTTCGGCGCGCGCCTCTGCGCTGGCGGTCAAAAAGATTTTCGATGCCGCATCGGGAAACACCACCGATGCCATGTCGCGTCCATCCGCCACCAATCCGGGTGCGCGCCGAAACGCGTGTTGCTTGTCCAATAATGCAGCACGCACCTTTGGCAGCGCGGCGACTTTAGAGGCATTCGCCGCACATGCCTCGGTACGCAATTCATCTCCCAGCAATACGCCATCCAGCCAAACCTGCTCACCCTCAAAGCGAACATCCATATTGGCGGCCAACTCCGCCAATTTTTCTTCCTCAGAAATTGCAACGCCATCGCGCTGCGCCGCCACCGCCAGCAAACGATATAGTGCGCCACTGTCGAGGTAGTGATAGCCCAGCTTATTCGCCACGCGCTGCGCCACCGTGCCTTTACCCGAAGCAGAAGGGCCATCAATCGCAATCACTGGCACGGCTTGCGTCACACTGAAAAATGCCGCGAAATAACCGGGGAAAGTTTTCGCCACACAGCCGGGGTCATTGATGCGTATGCCTTGCGCACCGAATGCCGCAAGTGAGAAGCACATCGCCATACGGTGATCGTCGTAGGTGTCAATGCCCGATTGAGGATTGAGGATTGAGGATTGAGCAGCGGGCGGCGTAATGCGTATGAAATCCGCGCCCTCCTCCACTGCGGCACCAACCTTGCGCAACTCCGTCGCCATTGCCGCGATGCGGTCGGTTTCTTTGACGCGCCAACTGGCGATGTTGCGTAACGTAGTTGTTCCCTCCGCGAACAAAGCCACTAGGGCTAGCGTCATCGCCGCATCAGGAATGTGATTACAGTCCAGATCAATCGCTTTCAATTTTCCGCTTGCGGGCGCGCACGCCTGCATCCAGTTTTCACCCTGCTCAATCTGCGCACCCATCAACGCCAGCGCCTCGGCAAAACGCACATCGCCTTGCACACTATTCTCACCGACACCCTGGACTCGCACAGAACCGCCGCCTATTGCTCCCGCAGCGAGGAAATATGAAGCGGATGAGGCATCCCCTTCGACATATATCTCTTTGGGCGAAACGTAACAACTTCCTGCCGTCACGGTAAAACTATTCCATCCATCACGCTGCACTTCGACACCGAAGCGCGCCATCATCGCCAAGGTAATTTCGATATAGGGCTTGGAAATCAACTCACCCACCACTTCAATCTTCACCGTGCGATTCAACAGGGGTAACGCCATCAACAACCCCGTGAGAAATTGGCTGGAAACATCCCCACGCACTTGCGCTGTATCACCTGCCAACTTGGTGGGCGAGATTCGCAATGGCGGAAAGCCTTCATTGCCGAGATAAGCAATGTTCGCACCCAACTGGCGTAACGCACCCACCAAATCTTTGATGGGACGTTCGTGCATACGCTGCACACCGGACAACTCGTAGCTTCCGCCCGCAAAAGCCAGTGCTGCTGTCAGTGGGCGAAATGCCGTGCCCGCATTGCCCAGAAACAACTTGACCTCTTTCACTGGAAAATTTCCGCCGCATCCCGTGATGCGATAAGCATTGCCGCCCAGCGATTCCACCGATACACCCAAGCTACGCAAGGCATCTAACATGCGCTCCGTGTCGTCAGAAAACAAGGCATCGCGCACCTCGGTCACACCTTCAGCTAAAGCCGCCAGTAGCAACACGCGATTGGAAATACTTTTTGAACCCGGCAGCGTGATCGTGCCGTGCGCACTCATCAAAGGAGGAATATCGAGGAAATTAGCAGCGGTCATTACAGTTGGACATGAGCAATCTTGTGAGGGCGAGATGATACCGCAAAGGGCAATTCAGACCTATTGAGTTCCTGATTTTCCCCGCACTTGAGCCTTTGCCCACCCTTGTGCAAAAGTAATTCGCAGTTCCGCGCCCATCGCCAATTGTTCCGCGCCCGACACTACCCGTCCCGAATCATCCTGCACCAAGCTATAGCCACGCGCCAAGACTTGGTGCGGGTTGAGCAAGCCCAAATGTTGACCATTATTTTCCAAGCGCGCCGACCACTGCGCTTGTGTACTGCGCATCGTTTTGCCGAAACGTTGCACCAGCGATTGCCACTGCCAATGTTGCTGTTGTTCGCGATAGGTAAAGGCGCGCTGCATGCGCTGTTGCAGCTGGTTTAATTGTTGCGTCTGGCGTTGCAGTTGTTGCGCGGGATGGACTAAACCGCGCTGCACATAATCCAACGACTGCATGGCATTTTGCAATCGGTTGCGCTGCGCGCGTCGCAGGTGTTGCATCTGGTCTTGTAAACCCCGGAATAACGCGTGGCGATCCGGCACAACGCGCTGCGCCGCAGCGGTGGGGGTTGGGGCGCGTTCATCGGCAACAAAATCGGCAATGGTGAAATCAGTCTCATGCCCAATGCCGCTCACCATCGGAATGGCACTGCTGGCGATGGCACGCGCCACCACTTCCTCGTTGAATGCCCACAGGTCTTCGATGCTGCCCCCGCCGCGACATACGATTAGCACATCACATTCGGCGCGCTGATTGGCTAGCGCAATTGCCTGCGCAATTTTCTCACCACTGCCATTACCCTGCACAGGCGTGGGGTACAGCACCACTGGCACGCTGGGCATACGAGATTTTAAGGTGGTCAATACATCGCGTAATGCGGCAGCTTGAGGCGAGGTGATGATGCCGATTTGTTTAGGGAATTTCGGTAGCGGGCGTTTGCGATCTTCGGCAAACAAACCTTCGCTATCCAATAATTTTTTCAGCCGTTCAAATTGCTCAAACAGAATGCCCAAGCCTGCGGGACGAGCTTGCTCCACCGTGAGTTGAAAATCGCCGCGCTGTTCATAAAGAGTGGCGAGTGCCAGCACTTCAACCATTTTCCCATTCATCAAGGGTTGTTCGATGAGATGACTCTTATGTCGGAACATCACGCACCGAACTTGCGCTAAATCGTCCTTGAGTGAAAAATAAAAATGCCCAGAAGCTGCCTTCACTAAATTAGAAATTTCACCACTCACCCACAGCAAAGGCACGTTACTTTCCAGTAACTGCTTGATTGCAAAATTGAGTTCGGAGACCCGCAAAACGCAACTTTTTTTTATTAAATTTTTTTCAGAACTCATCTTGACAACCCAAAATAATCCACAATCCAAGCAAATTCGCCAGCCNNGAATGTTGCTCAAGTAATGTCTGAGAGTTGTTGCTCAACTAGGTGCAACACGTTACAGTTGCGACCTGTTAATTTAAGCACATTCAGGGAGTTCTCGTGATTGCAATCGTAGAAGCGGCAGGCTGGCCGATCTGGTTTTTGATTTTTGCATCCATTATCGCCGCAGGTCTCATCATTGAACGGCTGCGTTATTTGCGCAGTAGTCACATTGCTCCACCTCAATTGCTCAACCAAGTGGTGAACGAACTCGGTCAACGCGAAGTCAACGACACCATGTTGGAGAAGCTGCGCAACAACTCCCCGCTGGGACAAATTTTTGCGGCGGGCTTAAAAAACATGAAGAGTTCGCCGCAGGTGACGAAAGAGGCAATTGAAGAAACAGGGCGTGCCGTCACGCATGATCTGGAACGCTTCCTCACCACACTCGGTACGATCGCCTCCATCAGCCCATTGCTCGGTTTGTTTGGCACAGTGGTCGGCATGATCGAAATTTTTGGTTCACAAAATGCGGTGGGCAACGCTCCTGCCGTGCTGGCACATGGCATTTCCGTCGCCTTATACAACACTGCATTCGGGCTGATTGTGGCGATTCCAAGCATGATTTTTTATCGCCACTTCCGCTCTAAGGTGGATAGCTTGACCATTGAGATGGAGCAACAATCCATCAAGCTGGTTGAAGTTTTACACGGTCAACGTACCCGCTAAACCAAGATGAATTTCCAACGTGGACGTACTCGTGAAGAGCCGGAAATCAACCTGATTCCGATGATAGACGTGTTACTGGTCATCCTGATTTTTATGATGGTGACCACCAGTTACGCGAAATTTTCCGAGCTGCAAATCAATCTACCACAAGCGGGTGGGGTAGCCGCAGCGGTAGAAGAAAAACCTATCAACGTCGCGGTGGATGCGTCAGAACATTACTCAGTGAATAATCAAACCGTGACTAACAGTGCGGTGGGAGTATTGGCGGCCTCACTCAAAAGCGCGGCGGGCGATCAAACTGATCCTACTATCGTTATCAACGCCGATGCCAAAGCCACCCATCAATCGGTCATCAACGTAATGGAAGCGGCGCGGCAAGCGGGTTACGCGAAAATTACTTTCACTACTCAAAATCAGCCAAAATAAATTAGACATTCAAAACGTGAACTGGCTGCAACACCACTGGTATCGCATCACCCCGCTGCANNCTTTATATCGCAGCGGAATTTTATCTAGCCAAAAATTACCCATTCCCGTCATCGTAGTCGGCAATATCAGTGTCGGTGGCACGGGCAAAACACCGCTCACGCTTGCTTTGGCGCAACAGTTGATTGAGCGCGGCTGGCATCCGCTTATCGTCAGTCGCGGCTACGGTGGTGCAGCGCAACAACCGCAACACGTCACCGAAAAAAGTGATGCGCAACAAGTAGGGGATGAACCATTGCTGATGGCGCGCCGTAAGCTATGCCCCGTGTGGATAGGTCGAGATCGTGCCGCCACCGCACAGTTGGCGATGCGCGTTCATCCGCAATGTGATGTGGTGGTGTGTGATGATGGCTTGCAGCACTACCGTTTGCAGCGCGATGTGGAGATTGTCGTCGTCGATACCCAGCGCGGCGTTGGCAATGGCTGGTTACTCCCTGCCGGAGCATTACGCGAACCCATCTCGCGCTTAAAAACAGTCGATGCCGTGGTAGTCAATGGTGAGCTGGTGTCTGCGGGTCAATATCTGATGCGATTAAACGGTACAGTTTTTTACAATTTGCTTAACCCCGCCCAGACCGCCTCGCCAGCCGATTTTCAATCAACCCAAAACCATGCGGTGGCGGGCATCGGCAATCCGCAACGCTATTTCGATCACCTGAAAACACTGGGTGTCAATTTCATACCGCATGCCTTTCCAGATCATCATGCTTACCTTGCGGGCGAGCTGTCTTTTGCCAATTGCGATGCGATACTCCTCACCGAAAAAGATGCGGTAAAATGCGCCGCATTCGCTGATAAGAAATTTTGGGTATTGCGTGTGGATGCCCAAATCGACCCAGCTTTGATTGACCTCATTACGCGGAAACTCTCTCTATATGGACGCAAAACTGCTTGATATTCTGGTTTGCCCCCTGTGCAAATCTTCGTTGGTTTATCAAAAATCTGCACAAGAATTGATCTGCAAAGCGGATCGCCTCGCGTTCAAAATCGAAGACGATATTCCCGTGATGCTGGCGGATGAAGCGCGCAAAATGACTGCCGAAGAAATAGAAAAAATTTAACGTGCCAGAAGTTACCTTCCACGTCGTCATACCCGCGCGCCATGCGTCCACGCGGCTACCCGGCAAGCCATTGTTGTCGATAGCCGGTAAGCCAATGGTGATAA
>CXWL01034077.1_pt1 | contig 28961 bp, 24 predicted proteins | sample 590931 | NCBI WGS metagenome assembly CXWL01 (sample SAMEA3498368, study PRJEB10139) | groundwater metagenome | biome: water well; material: biofilm material | place: Germany | collected 2015-04-27 | reverse complement strand
TGCCAGGAGGGGGCGCATGCGCGGTATGCTACGACTTCAAGGGGGCAAGTCCAGCGGCTTTCGGCATGAAGATTACCCGACGAGACCTCGGCGGAATGGCGGCCGCGCTGCCGTTTGGCGCGCGCGCAATCGTGAACGATCCCGAGGTCGTGATCGTGGGCGCGGGTGCATCCGGTATCGGCGCGGCTCAAACACTGATCAATGGCGGACGACGCGTGCAGATACTCGAAGCCGCACCGCGCGTCGGCGGGCGCTGTTACACGGACACCGCGACGTTCGGACTGCCGTTCGATGTAGGCGCAGGCTCGCTGCACAATGCGGACAAGAATCCGCTTTCCGGAATGGCGAAGCTCTATGGGTTCGAGACGCGAGCGCATGACGCGACCGAGGTGTTGTTCGTCAATGGCGCACGCGGCGTCAACGCAGCCTATGAGCGGGCGTTCGATGCGCTGAGCGGTGCGCTGTCGGACGCCGCCGAGAACGAGGACGACCTCGCCGCCTCCGCCGTGCCGTGGCCGGAGGTGGATGATGAAGCCCAGGCATGGCTTCCGACCGCGGCGGCCGCGATCGGCCCGTTCGAGATGGGCGTCGACTTCGAGGAAATGTCGGTCAAGGATTGGGCGCTGCGCGACGAGGCGGAGCCCAACAAATTGGTTCGCCAAGGCGTGGGTACGCTGATCGGCCGGATGGCGGGCGGCTTGCCGATTGCGGTCAACACGCCGGTCCGCGGGGTTGCGAGTTCCGGCCGCGATGTGCGCGTCACCACGGACCGCGGGACTGTGCGTGCACGGGCTGCGATCGTGACCGCGTCGGTCGGTGTGCTGTCGGCAGGGGCGATACGCTTCGAACCGAGGCTCGGCACGGTTATCGAGGACGCGCTTGCCGGAATGCAAATGGGATTGGTGAGCAAGATCGCGCTTGCCTTTGCGCCGGGGAGCCCGGTGCTTCGGATTGCGGAGGGTAGTGTGCTGGTGCCGCAAGTTGGCGGCGAGCGGGGACACTATTTTCTCATACGGCCGTGTGGCGCGCCGATCGTTGTTTGCTTCGTCGGCGGTTCGCTGGCGTGGGACATCTCGACACAAAGCAGTGCGACCGCGGTGGCATTCGCGCGCGACCGACTGCGTGCGTTATTCGGCGGCGACGCGGATCGCGGGTTTCGCGGGGGGACCGCGACGGCGTGGGGAACCGATCCGTTGACGCGTGGGGCCTATGCGGTTGCGCGGCCGGGCACTTGGCGTGCGCGCCATGCGCTTGGCGCACCGATCGCGGGCCGCGTGTTTCTGGCGGGCGAGGCGCTTGCGGGGAAGGCGGCGCAAACCGTGCACGGCGCCTATCAGAACGGACAGGCGGTCGCGCGGCGGGTGTTGCAGTTGCTCAAGACTTGAAGGGCGACGGGCCGCCAGTGGCCCAGTCGATCAGTTCGATCGTGTGCACCACCGGTACGGGGACTGCGGCCTTGATCTGCGCCCAACAGCCAATGTTGCCGGTTGCCACGATCTGCGGCTGGGTTGCCATAAGCGCCGTGGCTTTGCGCGTTTGCAATTCGCGGGCGATATCAGGTTCGAGGACGTTGTAGACGCCGGCCGATCCGCAGCAATTCGTGTCGCGCGGTTCGACGATTTCGAAGCTGAGTCTTCGCAACAGCTCGGGAGCGATTGTCGGTTGCTTCAAGCCGTGCGTCATCGAGCAGGCGGAATGGTAAGCGACGCGGATGCCTTTGTGCGCGGTGCCGGCCTGCATCGGAACATCTTTCAGAATATCGGCGATGTCGCGTGTGCGTGCGGTGACATCAGTGGCTTCTTTGGTCGATAGGCGAAATCCGTAGTCGCGGATTGTGGTGGCGCATCCCGATGCGGTTGTAACGATGGCATCGAAACGGCCGCGCGCATCTTGAGTTGCGATGTCGTTCACCAGGGCGGTGGCGCGGCGCTTTGCTTCAGCCGTTTGGCCTAGGTGGTGATTGAGCGAGCCGCAGCAGCCGGTGCCTTCGACGGTTGTGACTTCGAAGCCGTGGCGGGTGAGCACGCGGATCGCGGCTGCGGTGATGTCCGGTGCCACGACCTCTTGCACGCAGCCCATGTGTAGTGCGACGCGCTTCGTTGTGTGTGCATCGGGCTTGTGTAATCGCGTCGTAGCCGTCGGACCATGGACGGCGAGCCGCGCCGCTGCTTGCGCGGGAACGCGGAGTGCTTTGGGCAGCAGCGGCGAGGCGATTGCGCCGAAGCGCGCGAGCGTCAATGCCACGCGGAGCTTGCGGCGGTCGGGCAGTACGGTGCCCAACATCCGGCGCAGCCAGAGTTGGGCGAACGGACGCGTTGCTTTGCGATCGATGTGGGCGCGGGCTTCGTCGATGAGGCGCGGGTAGTTCACACCGGAAGGACACGCGCTGACGCACGCGAGACACGAGAGGCAGCGGTCGATGTGCGCCACGACTTTTTCGCTGGGCGTGCTGTCGGTTTCCAGCATGTGCTGGATCAACTGAATGCGCCCGCGCGGACCGTCGAGCTCGTCGCCCAACCGCGTGTAGGTCGGGCACGTTGCCGTGCAGATGCCGCAGTGGACGCAGGCGCGCAGTTGTTGCTCGGCGGCGGCGAGATGCGGATCGGCGAGTTGAGTGGCGGAGAAGTTCGTGCGCATCAGAGATCTTTGATCATGCGGCCGGGGTTCAAGATGCGCGCCGGATCGAACGCGTCTTTGAGACGTTGCGTTAGTGCCATGGTTGCGGCGTCGAGTGGCGTGAAGATGTCATCGATCGGCGATGTCGTGCGGAGCGCCGTCGCGTGCCCGCCGTGTGCTTTGGCGACGGTGTGCACGTTTGTGTCTGTGCGATCGAACTCGAGCAGCAGCAAGCCGCCTGCCCAATCGGCGACCCAGTTCTTCGGCTTGAGTTGCGCGATGGCGGCTTCCGCTTCCGTTGGTGGGATCGACATGCGCCAGAGTGATGTCGAGGGCCCGAACAGGGGCACGACTTCGCCGATTGTGCGGAAGAGATGTGCGCCTTCCTCCACGTCGAGCACGCGTGCGCCACGGGCGATGGTGCCGCAGAGTTCTCTTTTGCGTGCGGCGACGCCGTCGGCTTGGCCTTCCAAGCGGATGAGCGCGAGCGATTTTGCGGCGATGTAGCTCAACCCCGTCGGATCGAACGGCGAGGCGGCAACGCCGCGGAGGAGGCGAAGCGCTGGGCCAGGGTCGAGGCCGTCGAGCGCGAGGACGCAAATTGTCGTGCGCGGCAATGCGCGGAGCGTCAGTTCGGTCATCGCGAACAGCGTGCCGAACGAACCGGCCGCGAGTTTCGGAAGATCGTAGCCGGTGACGTTCTTGACGACGCGGCCGCCTGCTTTGAACACTTCGCCTTTGCCGTTGACTGCATGGAAACCCAAGAGGTGATCGCGCGCGGCGCCGGCGGCGAAGCGGCGTGGACCATTAATGGCGGCAGCGACGACGCCGCCGATGGTGGCGCCAGCGCCTGCCGGCTCGAAGGCCAGCATCTGATTGTGCTTTGCAAGGGCGGCTTCGATTTCGGCGAGCGGCGTTCCGGCGCGGGCGGTGAACACCATCTCATCCGGTTCGTACATTGTGACGCCGGTGAGGCCCGAGAGTTTCAACACCGTGTGTGCGGCGACGGCATGGCCGAGACTGCGCTTCGTGCCGTTGCCTTCCAGCGCGAGAGGTTCGCGCGCGGCGAACGCTTCGGCGATCGCTTGTACCACGTCGCGATCGGTTTCGGGTTTGAGGACGCGCATCACAGTCGCGGCAAGTTGGGGAACGGGATGCGACCGTGATGCACGTGCATCGCACCACCTTCGACGCAGGCGGAGAGCGAGGGGAAGACTTTGCCCGGGTTGAGCAAGCTTTGCGGGTCGAAGGCGCATTTCACGCGTTCTTGCACCGCGAGGTCGGTTGGCGCGAACATCAACGGCATCAGATCGCGCTTTTCGACGCCGACGCCGTGTTCCCCGGTGAGGACGCCGCCGACTTCGACGCAGAGCTTCAAGATGTCGGCCCCGAATTGCTCTGCGCGCGCCAGATCGCCCGGCTTCATCACGTCGTACATGATGAGTGGGTGCAGGTTGCCGTCGCCCGCGTGGAAGACGTTCGCGACGGGCAAGCCAAACTCCTTCGACATTTCGCCGATGCGCGTCAGCACCGGCGCCAGCGCTCGGCGCGGGATCGTGCCGTCCATGCAGAGCATGTCGGGCGCGATGCGGCCTGCGGCTGCGAAGGCGGCCTTGCGGCCCGCCCAGATTTGTTCGCGTTCAGCGTCGGAGCTGCTGGCCTTCGATTCGAGCGCGCCGTTCTTCTTGGCGATCGTTTCGACTTCGGCGGTGGTGGCGCGGACTTCGACGTCCATGCCGTCGAGTTCGGCGATCAAGATCGCGGTGGCGGCGGGCGGATAGCCTGGCGCGCTGTAGGTTTCGATCGCGTCCATCGCGAAGCGGTCCATGATTTCCATGGCGGCCGGGATAATGCCGGCCGCGATCACGTCGGCGACGCATTGTCCCGCCGCTTCGATCGACGGGAAGGCGATCAGCAGTGCCTTCGCGCTCGGCGGCTTGCGGCGCAGGCGGACGGTCACCTCCGTCACTACGCCGAGCAGGCCTTCGCCGCCGGTGATCAGCCCCAAGAGATCAAGGCCGGGCGCGTCCAGGGCCTTACCGCCGAAGCGCACGCGAGAACCATCGATGAGCGCGAATTCGACGCCCATCAGATTGTTCGTCGTCAGGCCGTATTTCAGGCAGTGGATGCCGCCCGAGTTCTCCGCCACGTTGCCGCCGATCGTGCAGGCGATTTGGCTGGAGGGATCCGGCGCGTAGTAGAAGCCGTCGGTTTCGACCGCGCGGGTGATCGCTAAATTGGTGACGCCCGGTTGGACGACCGCACAACGATTCTCAAGGTCGACTTCCAGGATGCGGTTCATGCGCGAGAGGCCGAGCAGGATGCCGTCGCCCAATGGCAGCGCGCCGCCGGAGAGCGATGTGCCGGCGCCGCGCGGGACGAGTTTCAGTTTGTTCGCGGAACAGAACGCGAGGACGGCGCTCACTTCGTCGGCCACCTTGGGCAAGACAGCCGCAAGCGGCTTTTGCCGGTAGGCGGTCAGCGCGTCGCAATCGTAGGCAACCAGTGCGTCGTCATCGGCGACGACGCCGTCGGGCACGAGCGCACGCAATCCGGCGATCAGTTCGCTGCGGCGGGCAAGGATGCTTGGGTCGAGGTCCGGCATCTGCATGCCGGCAGTATTATGGGTCGCTGGCGCTGGCGCCAGGCCGGGCGCTTAGCCCTGGCGCGCCTTGAAACGCGGGTTCTTCTTGTTGATCACGTAGACGCGACCCTTGCGGCGGACAACACGGCAGTCCTTGTCGCGGCCCTTCAGCGATTTCAGCGAGTTGCGGATCTTCATCGTTCAGGTCCTAAGGCGCGCAGTTTTGGCGGCGTTTTTCGAGGGGCGGAGCATTAGTGTGGCACTTACAGGTTGTCAACCGGCCAAAGCACCGCCGGGGGCGCTGATTCCCTTGCTTTGCGGCCCTTTGTCGTGTCATCCGAGTCGTCATGTTTGTCGCACGTTTCTCAATGATTCCCGCCCGCGTGCTGGGTGCGGTGATCTTCGCGTTGGCCACCCTGCCCGCCCAGGCGGATACGGTCAGGATGTCGACACCCGTGCCGGATGCGGCCGACCGCACGGCCGCGTTTTCGACGTGGGTCGAGGGCGTGAAAGCGGAGGCTCGCTCGAAGGGCATCAGCCAGAGCACGTTGGACGCCGCGTTCGCCCATGTCGACTTGAACGAGCGTGTCATCGAGCTCAACGAGAACCAGCCCGAGTTTTCACGCGCTATCTGGGACTACATGGATAGTGCCGTATCGTCCGACCGCGTGTCGAAAGGCCGTCAGATGATGCGGAAATACCGCAAGTCGCTGGGGCGAGCGGAGCGGAAGCACGGCGTGCCCGCGAGCATCATCACGGCGATCTGGTCGCTGGAGAGCAATTTCGGGCAGAACCTGGGCGGGTTCAACGTGATCGAAGCGCTGGCCACGTTAGGCTTTGAGGGGCGGCGCGCCGCGTTCGGCCGCGAACAGCTGCTTGCGGCGCTTCGGATTCTTGAGAACGGCGACATCTCTGCGGGGCGCATGATCGGCTCCTGGGCCGGCGCCATGGGGCAGACGCAGTTCATTCCGACCGTGTTCCTGCAATACGCGGAAGACGGCAACGGCGACGGAAAACGAAATCTTTGGGACACGCGTGCCGACGTGTTCGTTTCGACCGCAAACTATCTGGAGCAGAAGGGTTGGGTCGAAGACGCGCCTTGCTTCGACGAGGTGCGGCTGCCCGACGCATTCGACCACGCACAAGCCGACATCGGCACGGAAAGGTCGGTTCGCGACTGGTCGGAGATGGGGGTGATGCTGTGGGACGGACGCTCGCTGAAGCGCCGCCCGGATCAAGACTCCAGTGCGCCGGCGGCGATTCTTCTGCCGGCGGGACACAAGGGGCCCGCGTTCATCGCTTACCCCAATTTCAAAGTCGTTCTCGCCTACAACAACGCGATTTCGTATGCGCTGGCGATCTGCCAATTGTCGAACCGCTTCAACGGCGGCGGCTCGTTTCATACACCTTGGCCGCGCGAGGAAACGCCTATCCTTGCGCGCACCGACCGGGTTGAACTGCAAATGCTGCTCGCGCAGCGCAAGTACGATGTGGGTGAGCCGGACGGTGTGATCGGACGCCGAACGCGCGAGGCTATCCGCGGCTATCAGCGCGGTGCCGGCTTGAAGCCCGATGGGTTCGCGACGCTGGCGCTGCTGCAAAGCCTGCGCCAGTCGCCAGTTCCCAACTAAGTCTTACGCCGCGATCGCTTTGCGTTTCATCGCTTCGGCGACGGCCTGGACGCGCGTGGCGACGCCCAGCTTTTTCTTCGCGTTTTCGATGTGGAAGCGCGTGGTGCGCGGGCTGATCGTCAAGATGCGACCGATTTCGGCGTCGGTCTTGCCGGCAGCAGCCCAGCTCAAGCACTCCACTTCGCGTGGCGACAGCAAGCCTGCCGACGGACGGCGTGGGTTTGCTTCCAGCTGTATCACCTGCTCGAACGCGCAGTAGGCGAGGAGATGCAGCGCCGAGCGGACGATCGGCGCCATCTCCGGCGTGTTGCCGCCCAAGAGCACGATACCTTCGAGTGCGGTCGCGCTGCGGATCGGGATCATCACGCCGTCGAGCACGTGCAGCGAGAGGTTGATCTGCACGAGCGCGCGGCGCTGATGCACCGTGAGCGGCATCGCCCAGAGCTCGGCCGCGGAGTACGGTCGCGCTTCTTTCAGCGCATGCGAGATCAGCGGGTTGTGCTTCGACAGGCCGAGCTTATCGAACGATTCGGCAAAACCCTCGGGCATGTCGTTGTAGAGGACGCAGCCCGAAACCGAGTCGATCACGCTGTTCTTGCCTTTGAGGACCAGCATGTACTGAAAGCCCTGCGTTTCGGCATAGGTCTTGATCGCCCTCCACACGGCGTCCGGTCCGGATGCCCGGCCGATTTCTTCCACCGTGTTGACGATCGTCGTACGTAGTTCGCTCATCATTTCCTCTTCCTTCAAACGCGGTTTGGTCCTGCGTTTTCCACGAAGTGTTGTTGCGGAGGCCTGTGCTTAGGCTGCGATCGCTTGCACCTTGAGTGCTTCGGCGACAGCTTGGACGCGGGTTGCGACCCGCAGCTTTCGCTTGGCGTTCTCGATGTGGAACCGCGCCGTGCGGGCGCTGATCGAGAGGATCACCGCGATCTCCAAATCGGTCTTGCCGGCCGCAACCCAGTGCAGACACTCGACCTCACGCGGCGTGAGGTTGTGCGCCTTCGTCGCCGTGCCGTTCGCCAGGTCTTGCGCCCGCGTGAAGGCAGTGTGAGCCGCCAAGTGCAACATCGAGCACGGCAGCGGCGACATGTCGGGCTTCAAGCCACCCAGCATGACAATGCCTTCAAACGCTCCGTCGCGCGCGATCGGGAATGTCCAACCGTCGCGTACGTTGAGAGAGACGCTGACACGTTGGAGCACGCTCCGCTGTGTCACCGTTAGGTGCGTTGCGTTCGTTTCGGCGTTCGAGAACGGTTCCAGGCTCTGAAGCGCGCGCGTGATCAGCGGGTGGTCGGGCCCGAAACCTTCGCGATCGAACTGGGCTGCAAAGCCTTGCGGCGCGTCAATGTAGATAATCGCGTTCGCGATGCGTCGCGGCAGATCGGCTGTACGCTTCAGGACCGTCAGATGGTCGAAGCCGAACTGCGAACTCAGCGCCTTCAGCTGACGCCAAACTTCGTTACCGCTGTTGACGGTGTTCAAGCTCCGCGCGAAACGCGCGGTGTCGTTCGAAGGCCCGTGCATAGCTTTCCTCGCAAAAACACAGAGCCTGACGTTTTTCAGAGTCAGGATTGGGTCATTTACGAAGGCTGTGCTTGCGCCCTGGAGAGCCTTCTCGGTCGCCCGAAATGCCAGTGTGAACACCGACAGGGAGATTCATAATACCTCCCTGTCCTTTTGGCTATAGTCCAATAATGAACTCCAGATTAAAACTTGATCACGAGGGCGTGATAGGGGTTCGTCTATGGTGGCTGGATGTCCGAAGATGTGCCGTCAAACGTTTGAATCACAGCGGTTTTTATCCGCTTATTGGTCACCACGAACGCCAGCAAGAATAGCATGAGGATCGCGCCAAACCAATAGGGCGCAACGTGGCTCCAAGAATAGAGTCCATTGCCGACTAGAGGCGCGAAAATGAAACCCGCCGCCCCCGCGCCACCTGTCAGTCCCGCCATCGCACCCTGTTCTTCGGACGAAACCGAGAGCGAGGCTGCGGCTGCGATGCCGGGGCGGAGCATGCCGAAGCCTAGCCCTGAGAGCATCAGCGCGAAGGCGAGGAGGCCATAGTTCGGGGCAACGACAACGAGCAGGTTCGAGATGATGGCCACGACGATACCCGCGATGATCAAAAAGCGGATCGTCAGCTTGAAGCGCTGCACGAGCACGAACTGGGCAAACAGCGCTGCGATCGCCATTCCCATGAGTGCCACGCCTGCGAGCTGCTGGGTCTCAGAGATCGAGAGCTTTTGCATGTCGCGGATCATGAAGGCGACGGTCTGGGTCGGAATCGAGCCTGCGGTGCCTTGCATCACCGCGAAGACCACGAACGGCAGTACCCGCGGGTCGAACCAGGACAGCGCCTTTTCGACCTTACGCTGATGCGGCGCCGAGCGTTCGGGCAGCAGCAGCCACACGGCGATCGCCGAGACGAACGCCATGAACGCCACAAAATAGAGTGGAGCTACGACGCCGAAGACGGTCAACGCTGCGCCAACGCCTGGGCCTACCGCCGCGCCGAGGCCGAAGGCCGCATTCAGCATTGCGATGCCTTCGGTGCGTTCGGACGCGCTCGTGCGGTCGGCGATGTAGCCTTGCGCGGCCGGATATGCGCCCGCACCGAAGAGGCCGTAGATCGAGCGGGTCGCCACCATCAGCGGGAAAATCAGCGCCGGCGCAATCATGTGCCAGAGCCCGAACTGCAAGACACTGGCGAACATGAAGGTGGAGACGGCAAAGGCTGCGATGCCGATCAAGATGACGGGGCGGCGGCCCCATACGTCGCTGCGCGCGCCCCAATAGGCGGAGGAGAAAACCCACAGAAGGGCCGACACGGCGAAGACGGCGCCCACGCCGATTTCGGTGAGGCCCAGATCCTTCGCCAGCGGCGGCAGCATCGCGAACATCACCGTCTGTCCGAGGCCGTTCGCAATCAAACTCGTGAACAGCAACGCCATCGCGCGGCGGCGGCCTTGCTCTGACGTCGTGCCGTCGGCGCTCTCCGGCGCGAAGTTTTCGCGCGTGCGGTCGAGCCAGGATTTGGTTTCACCGGGTGGTGCGGGTTCTTGCATGGCACTTGGTGTGCCTCGCGGTAGCCTCAGTCGCGCAGATGACAAATGCGCGCAAGCTATCGAAATCATCGGCACGCGGGGCGGTGACTTTGCGCGGCGCGGGCGTAGGCTTTCACTATCAGGCGGCCGCTCCCTCACGGCTGCGCCAACAGAGAGACTCTCCCCATGATCAAGACAATCACAGTCATGTTCGCCGGCGCGGTTGCGCTGTTCACGGCCGTGCTTCCAGTTCAGGCCCGAGACGCGGACATTTACACCGGCCTCTTCTCGTCGCTCGCGGTCGGCGGGTACGACGCGGTTGCTTATTTCAAAGAGAACAAACCCGTGAAGGGCAATGCCGCGTTCACGTTCGACTACAAAGGCGCAAAGTGGCAGTTCGCGTCGGCCGACAATCTGAACGCGTTCAAAGCGAACCCGGCCGCTTACGCGCCGCAGTACGGCGGTTACTGCGCGTGGGCGGTGAGCCAAGGCTATACGGCTTCGGGCGATCCGCTTGTATGGAACATCGTGGGTGGCCGCTTGTTCTTGAACTACGACAAGAGCGTGCAGGCGACGTGGTCGAAGGATATTCCCGGCAACATCGTGAAGGCCGACAAGAATTGGCCCGGCGTCTTGGGCAAATAACTCTGCAGCAGCGGGCGGCTTCGTTACGCGAAGCCGTCCTGCTTAGTGTTCGAATTCATCGCCGCCAGGCAATTGGCGCAGTTCCTTGAGGCGCGCCTTGGTCGTATCTGCCATGCAAAGCAGGTAGGCGAGGCCCGCGTGAGTCCCGCCGTAGTAGACTTGGTACTGATACTTGCAGTTCGCGTCGCGGAACGAAACCCAGGCGCGCTGTGCGTCGCGCAGCATCGCTTCGCTGTCGGGCATGTTCTCGTAGCCTGGATTGGTTCTTGTCGAACGGTAGCTTTCGCGCGCGTCGGCAATCGCTTTGTCGTAGGCGACGTTGAGTTCGGCATCGGCCTTTTTCCAATCTTTGTCGGCGCACATTTTCATGTCGACGTTCGCTTGCGGGTCCTTGCAATCGGCGGCGTGCGCGACCCCGGCAGACGCGGCGAGCAGAAGGGCGGCGGTCATGAGACGCATCTAGTTTTCTCTCTTCAATCGGATTTGCGAGGTGTCGCTGCGGCCGTCGGCGTCGACCACGGTGATGCGGGCGAAGCCTTCGCCGTCGGGGGTCCACCAGCTGTTGGTCGCTTCGAGCGGCAAGCCGTTGACGATCCAGCGTTGCGGTTCGCGACCGCCTTGCGCTTTCAGCGGCAGGGCTTGCGGCTTCTTCGGGTCTTCGAGTGAGACGGTGGCGCCGTTCGGCGGGAACTGGATGCGCGGCGGCTGGACGCGTATGAGGCCCGCGGCCAACCTCGCGTTCGAGCGGAAGCGCTGGAGTGCCGGCGGGAGCTGTTCGGCGTTTTGCGCGATGAAGGCGCCATCGGGCGGTGGCGAGGGTGAGCGGCCCTCTTGCGGCAGGAGGTCAAACACTTTGAAGAGCAACGGTGCAGCGTCGTTGCGGCCGATGTGACCGACGCGCGTGGAGCCGTCCGCACGGCCGACCCAGATGCCGACCGTGTAGTGTTTCGAGAAGCCCAAGGACCACGCATCGCGGTAGCCGTAGGAGGTGCCGGTTTTGAACGCGATTTGGCGCGCGCGTTCGATGCCTTGGCCCATCGACCAGCCGTCGGGGAGGTTCGCGTCTTTCAGCGTGTCGGCGAGGTACCAGGCGGCGGCGCGGCCGAACAGGCGATGGACGTCGCCCTCCGGCGCGTCGTCGCGGTAGCGCAGTGCGCGCACTTCGCCACCGGCTGCGATGCCGGCGTAGAGCATCGTCAGGTCGCGCAATGAGATTCCGACGCCGCCGAGTGCGAGCGGTAGCGACGGGAGCGCGCCTTTCTTCGGAAACTGCAGCTCGGCGCCGGCGTTGCGCATCGTCGCCGCCAGCCGCACGGGACCGACGCGATCGAGCAGGGCCACGGCCGGCACGTTCAGCGACATTTGCAGCGCGGTTGCGACGGTCACCGTGCCTTGGAAGCCGCGGTCGAAGTTGCGCGGTTCGTAATCGCCGAACATCGTGGGCTTGTCGTCGATCAGCGTCTGCGGGTGGACGATCAGTTCGTCGAACGCGATGCCGTAGATGAAAGGCTTCAGCGTCGAGCCCGGCGAGCGCGGGGCATTGCCGAGATCGACCTGGCCCGCTTGCGTCCAGAAATTCGCGCCGCCGAGATAAGCAGCCACCCGGCGCGTCTTGTTCTCGACGACGATGACGGCGAGGTTCGCGTCGTCGTCGAAGTAAGTGCGTTCGCGGTGCGCCAGGTCTTCGAGCTTTGCCTGCACGCGGGCATCGAGCGTCGAGATGATAACGGGTTCGTTCGTCTTGTTCTCCGACAGCAGCGCTTGCGCCAGATGCGGGGCGTGGAACGGGAAGCGCTGGCGGCGGTCGGGGATCGGTTCTTGTTTCGCTTCCAGTGCATCGCGCGCGGTGAGCAGGCCGCGTTCGGCCAGCGTGTCGATGACGCGGTCGCGGGCTGCCTTTGCAATAAGCGGGAAGCGGTCGGGGCGGCGGCGTTCGGGCGACTGCGGCAGTGCCACGAGCAGCGCCGCTTCGCCAACCGTCAGATGTTTCGGTTCCTTGCCGAACCAGGCGAAGCTTGCGGCGCGCACGCCTTCGAGGTTGCCGCCATAGGGGGCGAGCGTCAGATAGCGTTCGAGGATTTCGTCTTTCGTCAGGTGCCATTCGAGCTGCAGCGCGCGGGCGATCTGAAGCACCTTGGCGCCGAACGTACGCGCACGAGGCTCCATGAGGCGGGCGACTTGCATGCTGATCGTCGAGGCGCCGGAGACGATGCGGGCTTCCGCCGCGAGCTGGTAGGCGGCGCGCAGCATCGCCAGCGGATCGACGCCCGGGTGATCGCGGAAGCGGTGGTCTTCCCAGGCGAGCAGCATTTTCTGATAGCGCGCGTCCACTTGCGCGGACTTTACCGGCAAGCGCCAGCGGCCGTCGCGCGAGGTGAAGGCGCGGAGAAGCGCACCGTCGGAGGCGGTCACGATGACGGAGCGGTCGTCGGCGCGCGTGCCGGTGAGCGGGTTCAGGCGGTCGGCCACGCCAGCCGCGAACGCGAGGCCCACGAGGGCGAACGCGGCGATGATCGAGGGCGTGCGTAACTTAGCGAGGACGCTCATGGCCTTTGTTGTGCCGGCGCCAGCGTGGCGAGGCCAACCCTCACCCCCGACCCCTCTCCCTCCCGATTCCGGGAGGGCGAGGGGCGTTCTGGTTTATTTCGTCGCAACCGTCATGGATCCCATGTTCGTGCGGGCCGTGATGTCGGGGGCGTACATGTCCTCGACCACCGCGGCCGGCACCGTGTAGGAGCCCGGAACCGTTGCGCGCACGATGTAGGCGAAGTGGAACGTCGGACGCGCTTGCTTGGCGCGTTCTTCCGGCGTCGACGGCTGGTAGTTCGAGCCGATGTCGAACGTCGTGACGAACCGGTCGTCGCGGGCTTCGGCGATGTTTGCCTGCGCCAGCACCGGCAAGAACGAATAGATCGTCGAGCCGTCGTCCTTGCGCTGCACCACGCCTTCGATCTCGAAGCCCGCAGGCAGGAGATCGAGCAGCGCCATGAGACGCGCGCGGTTGTCGGACATCTCACCCGACAGGCGCACGATGAAGCGGTCGTTCTGCTTCACGGCCGAAAGGTTCGCCGGCGCGCCCGTCATGGTCAGGATCGCCTTCGAGATCGAGACACCGTTCTGGGTCGCAGGCAGCGCCGTCGCCGGAATGCCTTCCGCCGAGACAATGCGCCAGACGTCCTTCTGACCGTTGTTCTTGAGCGAGATCGATTGATCCATCTCGGTCAAGGTCGGGCTGAAGCGCAGCACCTTGCCGCTTGCCGTCGCCGCCGCGCCGGAGACCGTGACGTTCACGGGCGGCGTTGCTTCTTCGATCTCATGCGCTGCGAGCAGCATCCAGGCCTTTTCCTGCGTCGTCGTGTAGTTCAGACGCGGGTCGAAACCTTGGACGCGGCTGACGAGCGCCGGAATGAGGCCCGCCTGCCCTGCCCTGGCCGACATTGCGGTCAAGCCAGAGACGTCGCGGAGGAGCGAACCGTAATACGTCGTATCGGAGACGTATTTCACCACGTCGGCGCCGGCCGCGAGATCGCGTGCCTTCGTGAAAGCCGGGGCCGCACGTGCGCGGTCGCCGATGTCGGCCAACGCCGCGCCCATGAGGCCGAGCGCGAACGGGTTCGTCATGCCTTCGACGCGCGTGTCGGCGAAGTAGCGCAGTTCGCTAGGGTTCAGCTTGCCGGCGCGCGCGAGCAGATAGAAGCCGTAGGCGCGCGCGAGGTCGGTGTTGCTTTCCGTGCCCGACGCTTTGCGCGCCCATTTCAACGCGCGTTCGATGCCTTCTTCCGGGATCACGTATTTGTGGTCCTTGGCCTGCATCAAGAAGTCGGTTGCGAACATGCCGATGTAGTTGTCGGCCTCACCCGAGATCGAACTCCACATGCCGAACGAACCTTCATAGGTCTGCATGTCGAGGATGCGGTAAGCGGCATCCTGCACGCGTTCCTTGATGTTCTTGTCCTGCTTGACCTGCGCGAGCAGCGCCATGTCGTTGTAGTAGACAAGCGGGAAGGCGCGGCTGGTCGTCTGTTCGATGCAGCCATATGGATAACGGTCGAGCCAGCGCAGCAAGCCCGGCACGTCGTCGAAGCCGCGGGCGCCCGTCACCGTGACGGCCACTTGCGCGGTGCCCGGCTTGAACGAGGACAAGAGTTCTTTGCCGAACTTGTCGTCGCGGCCGGGTGTGATGACGGCGACGTCTTCCGACGACACCGGCAACTGCGGTTCGCGCACTTCGATCGGCCATGAGCGGTCGACCTTGAAGCCGTTCGGGCCTTCGACGTGGAGCGCGATCGCGCCGATACCGATGGCGCTAGCTTCGAGCGGGACCTGGACCAGCGAGCGCTGACCAGCCGCCATGTTCATCGCCAGAGACGTTTGTCCGCCGGGACTCGTGACCGCACCCGAACCTTTTACGGTTGCGGTGTAACGGCCAACGCCGCCTTCGACATTGTGCATGTTGAGCGCGGCCGCGATCTTGTCGCCCGGTGCTATGAAGCGCGGCAGGATGACTTCGGCGACGACGCTGTCGCGCACGGTCATTGGCATTTCGGCGTGGCCGAGTTTGCCGTTCGTGTAGGCGACCGCCATCAGGCGCAGTTCGCCCGCGAAGTCGGGCACGTTCAGCGTGATCGAGCCCTTGCCGCTGTCGCCCAAGGCCACGAGCCCTGAGAACAGCGAGACCGTCTTTTGCGGGACGACGGCGAGCGAGCGGCCACCGACGCCGTCACCACCGGTTTTCAGTTCGCCCACGATCGCGCGATCGGTCGAGATCAACCGGCCGTAATCGTCGCGCATGTCGAGGCCCAGACGGCGCTTGCCGAAGTAGTGCTTGTTCGGGTCGGGGCTTTCGAAGTCCGTCAGCTGCAGGATGCCTTCGTCGACGGCGGCGAGCGTCACGTAGACGGCCTCGCCCCAGCCTTGGTTCTTCACCTCGATCGGGATCGAGACCAGCTGGTTCGGCTTCACCTTCTTCGGCGCGTTGATCGCGACGCTGAGCGTGCGCGGTGCCGGATCGACGGCGAGCCAAGCCACGCCGATCGCGCGCACGGGTGCACGCGTCTGCACGGAGGCGAGCGGACGGTAGTGGGTCACGAGCGCGTAGGCGCCCGCGCCCCAATCCGACGACACGGGGATCGACACCGTCGTGCCGGAGGCCGAGACGTCCACCATCTTCGTGAAGTGGATCTTGTTCGAGGCAACGACGATCAAGGCTTTGCCGTCGGTCGGCGCGTTGATCTTGATGCGTGCGCTGTCGCCAGAGGCATAGAGCTGCTTGTCGGCCGTTACTGCGACGCGGTCCGGACGATCGTTCGAAGCGCCCGAGCCCCAGCCCGACCAGAAGCGGTAGGACGTGGTGGCGCCGCTTGCGCCGTCGGCCACCGTCAAGCGGTAGGAACCCCACGGCAGCGCCTTCGACACTTTGAACACTTTGCCGGCCGAGAGGTCGGTCTTGCCGCCCGCCACGATGCGGTCGTTGACGACGCGCTCGTACTTCCAATCGTTGTCGACTTGGTACCAGCGGTAGTCGACGTCTTCGTTGACGAGTTCCCAGGTGACGTTGGCGACCTGCTTGAAGCGGCCGTCGGCGTCGACTGCGACCACGTCGAGGTTGGCCGGCGTGTTTTCCTGCACCGAGTCGTATTCGAACTCAGGACGGACACCGAGCATCGTCTCGCGCGTGCGGACGGGCAGCGACACTTGATCCGACGTCGTGCGGCCACCGGGTTCGAAGATGGCGATATTGATGTCGGCTTTGAGCGGCAGCGAGGTTTCCTTGAGTTCGTCGATCGCAGCGGTTGCTTGCGTCTTGCCTGTCGCATCGGTTTCGGGGACGTTCATCGTCACTTGCGTGCCTTCGAACGTGTCGTCGACTTTGCCGAAGCGGTAGTCTTTGAGCGCGGCCACGGTGGCGAACGGCGTCGAGTCGCGCGTGATCGTCATCGTGCCTTCGCCGCCCAAGCCCGCCGCCGGCGCGCCGTAGAGGAAGCGGCCATTGACGTCGACAACGGCTTGGCTGCCCGGACGCAGAATCTTCTGCGTGGGTTTCAGTTCCACCTTCAGCTTTTGCGGCACGAAGTCTTGCACGTCGAACGCGACGCGGCCGACGGGGCTGCCTTTGGGGTCGATGAAGGCGGCCACTTGCCAGCGGCCGCGCGGGGCGGTGTTCGTGAGCGCGACGGGCGAGGCGATACCGCCGGCTTGCAAATCCTTCACGACCCACTTCTTCGCTTCCAAGCCGTCCGGACGCGAGAGCACGAAGTTCAGCTGCACGTCGCCCAAACCCTTGCCTTGCTGGTCGCGCAGCATGGTCGTGACGTTGACGGTCTCACCCGGGCGATAGACGCCGCGGTCGGTGTAGAGATAAGCGTCGATCGCATCCGGCGAGGCGCGGCCTTCGACGCCACGGTCGGTCAAGTCGAACGCGGGACGGCGCAGGTCGAGGAACGTGAAGTCGTTGCCTGACCCATAGGCCATGACGACGACGGGTTCGGAACCGCCTGTGCCGCGCGTGACGGCGGCGTCGAACTGTACTCGGCCGTCGCCACCGGTCGTGCGGGTGACGAGCTCTTCATTGTTGCGCGCGACGAGCGTCAGCTTCACGCCGGAGATGGGTGCCGCGGTGCGCAGCGAACGGACGAAGACGTTCAGGCCGTCTTTGCCTTTGAACGTCGTCAGCGCGAGGTCGGTGTCGACCACGAACTGCGCCGCTTTCGGCTTCCACTCGACGTTTTCTTCGGTCGAGGATTTGTCGGCGGCATCTTGCGCCACGATCAGATACACGCCCGGAAGTTTTTGCGGCATCGCCTTCCTGATCGGGAACAGCGTGATCGCTTCGTCATTGCGGCGGTTGCCGGGCACCTTCAGCTGACCGGTCCAGACGACCGTGCCTTGTTCGCTTTCGATGTTGTTGCGTTCGTAGTCGTAGAACTCGCGTTGATCGACGACGCCGGTCTGCAACTGCGACAGCAAACGGTCGCCGACGCGCACGACTTTGACGTCGAGGTTCGCCACGTTGACGGTCGTGATCGGCACGCCGTCGGTGTTTTCGCGCGGGAGCACGAGGCCGTTGCCGAAGCGCACGAGTGCGGGCTTATCGCGCAGTTCGACGGGCAGTGTTTCGGCTTTCGTCAGCTTCTCTTGATCTTTGCCCGTCACCTTCACCGCGGGCAGGCCGGGCTTCAGTTCGAGTTGATACGTCTGACCGAACGCCAGACCTTGGATGCAGAGGCGATCTTCGGAGACACGCAGTGCGAACGTCGCTTCGGGATCGAACTTCAGATAGTCCTCGTACTTCGTGGCGCCGGTGTTATCGAGCTTGCGCGTGAAGACGAGACAGGCTTCCGGTTCGTCGCCAGACGTCTGAACCTCAAGCCTGCGGAACGCGAAATACGGTGCGGGTTCTTCCGGCGTTGCGGTGACGGGACCGGTCGTCGTGGTGCCGGTCGTGCCGGTGTCGCCGGCGATCGTCGACGTGTCGGCCGTTTGAAGGCCGCCCTGCTGTCCGACGTAACGCACAGACAAAAAGATCGCCGCCGTGAGAGCCACGACGACGGCAAGAACGATCAGCACGCGCTGCATTTGATTTAAGTCCCCGAGATCAAAACAGTTCGGCGCGAAGGTCCGATCGCGCCTTGGTTCCGCTTGTTAGCACATCATGCCGGTGTGCACAGGTCAGCGGTGACCGTCACACTCTTCCGCCATCGTGTTCGCTTTGGGGCACAAGTTCGGGTTGTTTGAGGCATTTTTTCCCCGGGGCTTGTGCAACGCAGCAACGGCTGCGGTTCATCTTGGTGCTGATACGTTCGGCCCTCGCGAATCGGTGTTGCGACGGACACCCTCAGGGTTGTTCAATCGCGGATCGAGGGTGGTGCGGCTTACCTGGGAACAGCGCATGCTTGATCGAGTTTTTGCCGTGCGCGGGTGGCTCACCTGTGCCGTTTTTCTGCTGTCGGCGCTGCCTGCTGCGGCGGCGTGCGATACAGCCGGTGCCATTCAACGGGCGGGCGGATCGATCGACGCGGCGGCCACGCGGGCGTTCTACGAGGCCTATGGCCCGGTCTGCGCTTGGGACGACAACGACAGCCAGGTCCTGATTTCCGTACTGCAGATGGCGGGCGATCAAGGGCTCGATCCCGAGATTTTTCACGCCTTCGGGGCAACGCGAGCCGATGCGTCGACGCGCGACGTGCTCTTGACCGACGGCGCACTGAAATATGCGGCCGCGATGAGCCGCGGACTGAGCGGGGAGCCGCCGGCGAAGACCGACCTTGCCTATTCGCGATCGGACGCCGAGTTCGTGGACGGGCTGATCGACGCGCTGACCCAAGACGAGCTCACGCGTTGGCTCGATTCGTTGCCGCCCAAGTCGCGGACCTACACGCAGCTGGTGGACGCCTTGCGGATGTACCGCGCCATCGATGCCGCCGGTGGGTTTCCGGTGTTGCCCGACAGTTTGGTGCAAAAATCGAAGCGCAAGGGGCGCAACTATGCGCCGCTGCGCCAGCGTTTGGTCTTGGAAGGCGACTTGGATGCCGATGACGNNAAGAAATGGGACGCGGCGCTGGAGGCTGCGACCACACATTTTCAGGCGCGCAACGGGCTTCGTGCCGACGGGAAGATGACCTGGAAGACGCTCGAGAAGCTGAACATTTCGGCCAGCGACCGGGTCGCGCAAATCGGGCTCAATCTGGAGCGGCTGCGCGTGTCGGAGCGCGAGACGCCGGAGACGCGGATCGAGGTCAATATTCCGGACGCGACCGCCATCTTTCACCGCAACGGCGAGGTTGTGCTGGCCATGAACGCCGTCGTGGGCGCCGTTGGGCACGAGACGCCGACGCTGACGAGCACGATCGACACCGTAATCCTCAACCCCACTTGGACGGTACCGGAATCGATCATCAAGAATGAGATCACGCCCGCGATCCGTAAGAACAAGAACTACCTCGCCAACAACCGCATGTACTGGGCGGGCGAGCAGCTGGTGCAAGAGCCGGGCGCGCACAACGCGCTTGGCCGGGTGAAGTTCGACTTCCCGAACCGCTACAGCGTCTATCTGCACGACACGCCGTCGCGGCGGCTCTTCACCGATCCCGAACGCGCGCAGAGCCACGGTTGCGTTCGGTTGGAGAAGCCGCAGGAACTGGCTTTGCTGCTGCTTGAAGGCACGGAGCAGTGGGATAAGGGCGCCATCGAAGAGGCGATCGATGCCGGCGCGACGCGGCGAATCGCTGTGCCGGAACCAGTGCCGGTCGTTCTGACCTACCGCACGGCGTTCCTTGGCGAAGACGGTAGGGTGAACTTCCGGGCCGACGTTTATGGGTGGGACACCAAGCTCGCCGCGAACCTGGCGCAAAAGGCTGCCGCCATGGGGGCAGAGCCAACACAGTGGTGAGCGATTTCGCGCGCGCCTACCTGTGGCATCTGGCGCGTGCGCTCTGCTCGTATTATTGGTGATTCAAGAAAAGTGACGTGGGGGCGGCCGGATCACAACCGGCGGCAAGAGCAAGTGCGGTCAAGCCTATTTCTTCTGGGGATGCTTTTCCTCGCCGGTTGCGCATCGACGGTTGTGAACACGACCGATTCGGCAACCGTGGCGCGTCATGACGCGTTCAAAAGCGCCAACGTAACGCTGCCCATGGGCACGCTCGAAGCGGCGGAATGGACCATCAACCGCCCCGCGGCTTACGACCTTTTGGCGGCAGGCGAGTGGCGCTCGCTTGCCGACCTCGTGCAGCGTAAGGGCATCAACAACGACCTCGCCTGGTACTACCTCGGCCGCGCGGCCGAAGGCCTTGGCGATGCGAACTTGGCGCGCACGTACTATCAGCGCAGCCTCGATCGCACGAACTCCGAAAAATACAGCGCCACCTGCCAAGGCAAGGTGATGAGCATGTGCGACGGGTTCGATTTCCCGGACGTTGCACAAGCGCGCCTTGCCTCGCTGCAAGCGGCGGCACCAGCCGATCCGGCGGCGCCTACGATCACGCCGCCGGCCGAAGGCGGCAGCACGTCGGCGCTCTTGCGCACCGGCACGGGCTTTACCGTCGATCCGTCCGGCTTCGTGGTGACGAACTATCACGTCGTGCAGTCGTGCGGGGCGGTGTCCTATCTTCTGATGAACTCAAAGTCGGTCGACGCCACGGTCGTCGCCAGCGATCCGGCGAACGATCTGGCGCTCTTGAAGCTGAAGAAGGCCACGAAGACGGTGGCCGTGTTTCAGGATCCGGAAAAGCTGCGCGCGGGCGACGACGTGATCGTGTTCGGCTATCCGCTGCTCGGGCAGTTGGCCAGCAGTGGGAATCTGACGCGCGGGTCCGTCACCGCGTTGAGCGGGTTGCGCGACGATGCGCGGTATTTCCAGATGTCGGCGCCGATCCAGTTGGGCAACTCCGGCGGGCCGGTGCTCAACGCGGGCGGCCGGGTGACCGGGATCGTGACCTACAAACTGAACGCCGCGCGCGAACTGAAAGCCACTGGCGACATCTCGCAGAACGTGAACTTCGCGCTGAAGTCGTCGGTGCTGCGCGCGTTCCTCGACTCGAACAGCGTGAAGTATACGCGCGCCGAATCCGTGGCGGCCACGCAAGCACCCGCGGACGTCGGCGCGGACGCCGCCAAATTCACCGGCATCGTCGGCTGCTATAAGACCTGAGTTGAGGGTGGCATCATGAGCAAGTACGCCAACCGTGCTTTGCTGCTCGGCTACGTTCTCGCTGTCGCCTTAGTGGCCGCTGCGATGTTTTTGGACATGCCAGTCGTTGGACTTATCGGCCTTGGTGTCTTTGCTGTGTTCAGCGGCTTCTGGGCCGTTTCAAAGAACGTTTTGAAGTTCTGAAGCCGGCCGAGCGAAGGCCCTATCTTGTGGGTCGGCTGCTATAAGAGCTGACGCTCGCCGTCGGCGCCGTTAGCGGGTAAAGCTCGTTCGCCGAGAACGCCAGCGATCCCATGGTCAAATTCTGTTGCGAAGCTTTGAAATTCAACAGCCGCAGGCGCGAACCCAACGTGCCTGAGGAACTGAAGAGCGACGCCTACTTGGAGTACGGCATGGGACGGTGGTGGTTCCTGCGCGACAAGGAAGGCGGATACCGCATTGGCGTTCGATATTGCCCGTGGTGCGGGTCGGCGCTTCCTGACGCGTCGAGCTGACGTGACCGGGCGCTATTGGGTCCGATTGAAGGACCATCTCAATGCGGAAATGATCAAGAGCCTAAGCGGCGTCCTCTCAAGCTATGCGTTGAGTTTGAAGCAGGGGCCGGCAGACCGGGAGTTCACCGTTGAATTGATGCCCAAAAAAGCACCCGAGGACTTTGAGCGCACTGTAAACGTGTGGGTTGGTGCCGGCTTCGTTGATTGGCGGAAGCTCAACTCCAATCCGTAGGGCTGCCAACCCGTCGAGCCCTCTCCTAGTTGGTCATGGTCCGCGAAGGCGGACCATGACAATCATGTATGAAATGCAGTCATGTATGAACTGCAGTCGAATCGGCTCAGGTCAGTCGGGTATCTGTCTCTATGAACGTCGTTATTGTCGGCGCGGGGTTGGTTGGGATTACGTCGGCTTATGCGTTGCATAAGGCGGGGGCGAAGGTTGTCGTGGTGGAGCGCCGCGCAGGGCCGGGGCTCGAGACGAGTTACGGGAACGCCGCGCTTCAGCACCCGAGCCTTGTCGATCCGTGGAATTCGCCGGGCGTTGCGTGGGACTTGCTGAAGTGGATCGGGCGCGACGATGCGCCGATGCTTCTGCATCTGGCGCAGGTGCCGCAGTTGGCGGGTTGGGGTTTGCGGTTCTTGAGGAACTCGGCCCCCAAGCGGTTTCAGGCGAATACGCTCAAGAACTTGCGGCTGGCGCTGTTGGCGCGGCGCGAGATGGCGGCCATTCGCGAGGAGACGCGCGTTGCCTACCAATGCCGCAAGACGGGGACGCTCGCCGTTGCGCGATCGGCCGCTGTGCTCAGCGCCGCGCAGGCGCACGCCGCGTTCATCGCGCCGCACGGCGTTCAGTTTCGCAGCCTCTCGCGCGACGAGACGGTCGCGTTGGAGCCGGCGCTTTTGCCCGTCGCGTCGGCGATCGAAGGGGCTGTCTTCTATCCGGAAGACGAGCGCGGCGATCCGCATGCGTTTTCGGTGGAGATGACGAACTATCTGACGGCGCGCGGCGTGACGTTCCTGTTCGAGACCGACGTGACCGGCTTGCGCGCCGATAAAAAGCGCGTGCGCGCGGTCGACACGGCCGCCGGCGAGATCGAGGCGAATGCGTTCGTGCTGGCGGCGGCGAGCTTGAGCCCTGCCCTTTCCGCGCCGCTGAAGGTTCGCATCCCCGTTCGTCCCGTGAAGGGGTATTCGGCGACGATCACTGCCAAGGGCAATCCGCATCTGCCGAAGACGCCGGTTTCGGATGCCGGTTTGCATGCGGCGGTCGTTCCCATCGGCGACGATCGGCTTCGGATGGCGGGCACGGCCGAGTTCGCGGGCTTCGACGACACGGTGCGCCGCCCACGCGTCGACAATCTGCTGAGGCTGTTGAAGCGCATCTATCCGAAGTTCGTGGAGAGCGTGGACACAGCCGACTTCGAGGCCTGGGCCGGATTTCGCCCGACGAGCCCGGACGGCGTTCCAATCATCGGCCGCACGCGGATCGAGAACCTTTATCTGAACACCGGCCACGGCCACATCGGTTGGACGACGGCGGCGGGGTCGGCGCGGCTGCTGGCGGACGTGATGCTGGCGCGCACGAGCGTGCTGCCGGTCGGCGAGTACGGCTTGGCGCGGTTCTAACGCCGTCGGATATTCGGGCAGAGGGTGCCTTGGAATTAGGCACAGCCAAGGTTGACGCGAGCGTGCGGGCGTTGCTTTCTGCCCGCATGGAAGTGGCAAAGAATGAGCGGGTGCGGCCCACGATCGTCGTCAATCGGGCGCGGCCGGGGATGGACAAGCCTTTCGCCGACTACGCCTTGGGCGCCGCATGGGACGAAATGTTCGCCTCCGACGGCGTGCCCCGCGCGCATGCGGCGGCGCTTTATGAGGCGCTGACGACGCTCCCTGCCGAAGAATTGGTGCGCCGGCAGCAGGCTTGTGACCAGTCGTTTCTGCACCAGGGCATCACGTTCACGGTCTATGGGCACGAGGAGGCGACGGAGAAGATTATCCCGACCGACCTTCTGCCGCGCATTGTGCCGGGGGCCGAGTGGGACAAGCTTGACCGCGGTCTGCGCCAGCGGCTGACCGCGCTGAACCTGTTCCTCAAGGACATCTACAACGAGGGCAAAATCCTGAACGACGGGATCGTGCCGCGCGATCTCGTCTTCGGGTCGAAGCACTATCTGCGCTCTATGCGCGGGGTGAACGTGCCGCTCGACGCGTATGTCAACGTTTGCGGGACGGACATCATCCGCGGCGAGGACGGCAACTTCGTCGTCTTGGAGGATAATCTGCGCGTGCCGTCGGGCGTGTCGTACATGCTGGCCAACCGCGAGGTGGTGAAGCGTGCGTTCCCGGATCTCTATCGCGCCTGCAACGTCAGGCCGATCGAGGCTTATGCGCAGGAGCTGCTGACCACGCTGAAGGAGCTCGCGGTCGGGTTTCGCGACGAGCCCAGGATCGTGCTGCTGACGCCCGGCATCTTCAACTCCGCCTATTACGAGCATGCGTTCTTGGCGCGGCAGATGGGCGTCGAGCTCGTCGAAGGGCGCGATCTTCTGGTGCACGACAATGTCGTCTATATGCGCACGACCTCCGGCGTGAAGCGCGTGGACGTCATCTACCGGCGCATCGACGACGATTTCGTCGACCCGCTGGCGTTCCGGCACGATTCGGCCTTGGGCGTGGCTGGGCTGATGAACGCCTATCGCGCGGGCAACGTGGTGGTCGCCAATACGATTGGCACCGGCGTCGCCGACGACAAGGCGGTCTATTCGTATGTGCCGGCGATCATTCGCTATTACCTGGGCGAGGAGTCGCTGCTCGGCATCGTCGAGACGCATCGCTGCCGGGAGCCGGCTGCGCTTTCGCACGTGCTCGACAATCTGGACACGATGGTGGTGAAGGCCGTCGGCGAGAGCGGCGGGTACGGGATGCTGGTCGGGCCGCATGCATCGGCCGCGGAGCGTGAAGCGTTTGCCGAGAGGGTGAAGGCCGATCCGGACAACTATATCGGCCAGCCCACGATTCAGCTTTCGACGGCGCCGTGCTTCGTCGGCTCGGGGATCGAGGCGCGCCACGTGGACTTGCGTCCTTACGTGTTGACCGGGCGCGAGACGCGGCTGGTGCCGGGTGCGTTGACGCGCGTGGCGCTAAAGCGCGGCAGCTTGGTCGTGAACTCCAGCCAAGGCGGCGGATCGAAAGACACGTGGGTGGTCGGATAATGCTGTCCCTGCAATCGCGCTCCAAGTTAGCCGTCATGGCCGGGCTCGACCCGGCCACCCAGGGTTACATGCGTCCAACGCCGAGCGTGCGGNNGCCCTGGGTGGCCGGGTCAGGCCCGGCCATGACGCGTTTTGTTTGGGTGGTCGGATGATCGGCGGGGCGGGGATGCTTTCGCGGGTGGCGGATTCGCTTTACTGGATGGCGCGGTATTTGGAGCGGGCGGAGCACAGTGCGCGGGTGCTGGCGGTGAAGCTCGAGGCGATGCTCGATCAGACGCCGGAGGATGCGGCGGAGGCTTGGGTGCGCGTCGTGGGTGCGCTCGCCTGGCCGATGACGGGCGAGGTGCAGGGCCAGCCGATCGAGATTGCGCGGCAACTCACGCTCGATAAGGCGCATCGCTCCAGCATCATGTCGTCGGTCAAGCTTGCGCGCGACAACGCGCGCCAGGTGCGCGAGCTCATCTCCACCGAGATGTGGGGACAGATCAATCAGCAATACCTGCGCCTGACCGCGCACGACGCGGCGCAGGAGTGGAAGGCGCAGCCGGTGGCGTTCCTGCGCGAGATCGCGAACGACTTTCTGCTGTTTGCCGGTATCACGGATTCGACGATGCGCCACGGCGAGGGCTGGCATTTCATTCAGCTGGGCCGCCACATCGAACGCGCGCTCTTGGTCAGCCGGTTGCTGGACCTCTACTTCGGCGATATGCCGAGCGACGTGCCGCACAAGGTGCGCGCGCCGCGCTATTTCGAGTGGATCACGCTGCTCAAACAGACGACGGCGTTCGAGGCTTATTGCAAGGTCTATACGGCCGACGTTCAGCCGGCGAAGATCGCCGAGTTCTTGATCTTCGATCCGGAGTTTCCGCATTCGATCCGCTTTGCGGTCGACGGCATCCAGAAGGAGCTCAGGCATCTGGGGCCCGGCGGCGCGGTTGCCAAGCGCATGCAGGCCGAGCGGTTGGCGGGCCGGTTGAAGGCGAGCCTCGACTACGGACAGATCGACGAGTTGATGGCGGGCGATATCGACGGGTTCCTGCGCGGCATTCAAACGTCGTGCAAGCAGATCCACCAAGCGGTGTACGACGCGTTCATCGGCTACGCCGTCGACGAACTGTTGCCGGGATAGGAGCTGAGCGCATGTTCTATTCCATCCGGCATGTGACGCGGCATCGGTACGATGCGCCGGTGCGCGAGAGCGTGATGCAGCTTTACATGCAGCCGAAGAGCGAAGGGGCGCAGCGGCTGCAGTCGTTTCAGGTGGCGACGAACCCGCGTGCGGGCTTGCAGGCCTATACCGACCATTTCGGCAACGCGGTCTATCACTTCGACGTGCCGGGCGAGCATCAGGAGCTGACCGTCGAGGCCGATGCCGATGTCGAGGTGATGGCGATGCCGGCGCCGCCCGAATGGGTGGACGGATCGGCTTGGGCTGCGCTCGCCTCGCCGCAGCTCAAGGGCGAGAACTACGACATGCTGGCGCCGCACGGGATGGCGCGGGTGACGCCGGCCTTGAGCGCGTTCTTGAGCGAACACAATCTGAATAAGACCGAAGATCCGATGACGACGCTCAGGCGGCTCAACCGCGTGTTGTTCGACGCGTTCGCCTATTCGCCGGAAGAGACGGAAGTGGATTCGCCCATCGACGTCGCGCTCCAGAAGCGGGCGGGTGTGTGCCAGGACTTCGCGCATATCATGATCGCGACGGCGCGCAGTTGGGGCATCCCCACGCGTTATGTGTCGGGCTATCTCTACACGAAGCGCGATGCGGGCGACCGGTCGTCGGCGGACGCGACGCATGCGTGGGTCGAGGCGTTCGTGCCGGGTGCGGGCTGGGTGGGGTTCGATCCCACGAACAACGTGCTGGCGGGCGAGCGGCATATTCGCGTCGCGATCGGGCGCGACTACGACGACGTGCCGCCCTCACGCGGCGTGTTCAAGGGACCGGCGAACGGCGAGCTTGCGGTGGCCGTGCGCGTGACGCCTTCGCAAGCGCCGCGGCGGCGCGACGATTTCCTGCGCGTGGTGCGGCCGCTCACGAACACCGTCGAGCGGCCGGATGCGGGCGGCGCGGACGCGCAGCAACAGCAGCAGTGAAGCGGCCTACTTCTGCTTCGCCAGATAGGCGATGACGTTGGCGCGGTCTTGGGGTTTGCGCAGGCCGGCGTAGGCCATCTTTGTGCCCGGTATTTTCAGCTTCGGGTTCTCGAGGTAGTCGGCGAGCACCTGCGCCGTCCATGTGAGGCCGGAGTTCTTGTTCGCGGCCGTGTAGGTGTAGCCGGCGACTGTGCCCGCCTTGCGGCCGACGACGCCGAAGAGCGTGGGGCCGATCTTGTTCTCGCCTTGCTTCACGCTGTGGCAGACCGCGCAGACGGTGAACTTCTTTTGGCCGGCCTCCGCATCGCCGGTGTAGGAGGCGCCGGCCGCGTCCTTAATCACGACGGGCGCGGGAGCCGCCGGCGGCGCGGCGGCGGCGGCTGCGAATTGGGCGAGTGCGAGCAACGTTGCGGTCGCGATGAGAGCTGGTACGCGCATAGTGTCTCCTTGACTGATTGCCGGTTTTGTTCGCCCGTGCCGATGACATAGTATCATTTGCTCCCAAGCTCAACCGGATCAATTCAGCGCAGGCCATGACCGACCGCTCGCTCTTACGTGCTCTTCGCGGCGAAAGCCTGTCGCCGCCGCCAATCTGGCTGATGCGGCAAGCGGGGCGGTATTTGCCCGAGTATCGCGCGGTGCGCGCGCAGGCGGGCGACTTCTTGTCACTGTGTTATTCGCCAGCGCTTGCGGCGGAGGTGACGCTGCAGCCGATCAGACGGTACGGTTTCGATGCGGCGATCGTGTTCGCCGACATCTTGCTGATCCCGCATGCGCTGGGCGTCGGCTTGCGGTTCGCGGAAGGCGAAGGGCCGAAGCTCGATCCGATCCGCGACGTCGCGGGCTTGGCGCGCCTTGCCGATGCGGCGACGGCGGCGGCGAAGCTTGCGCCGGTTTACGAGACGCTTGCGCTCGTGCGCGCGAAGTTGCCGGCCGAGGTTTCGCTCATCGGGTTTGCCGGCGCGCCGTGGACGGTTGCGACCTATGTCGTCGAAGGCGGCGGCTCGTCCGATCAAGCGGCGGCGAAGCTTTGGGCCTATCGCGATCCGGCGGGCTTCGCGCAGCTGATCGACAAGCTGGTCGAGGCTACGATCCTTTATCTCGAGCGCCAGATCGAGGCGGGCGCCGATGCGCTGCAGCTCTTCGAGAGTTGGGCGAGCGGTTTGTCCGAGCCGATGTTCGAGCGGCTCTGCATTCGTCCGACCGCGCGGATCGTCGCCGCGGTGAAGGCGCGCCACCCGCATGTGCCGATCATCGGCTTTCCGCGCGGCGCGGGCGTGCTTGCCGTGCGTTACGCGGCCGAGACCGGCATCGACGCGATGAGCCTCGACCCGTCGCAGCCGATCGCGTGGATGCGCTCGCAGCTGAAGCGGCCGATCACGCTGCAAGGCAACCTCGACCCGATCGCACTTGCGGCAGGCGGCGAGGCGCTCGCCGGCGCGGTGCACGAGATTCTGGCGGCGGCGAAAGGCGCGCCGTTCGTGTTCAACTTAGGCCACGGGATTATTCCGGCGACGGACCCGGCGAACGTGGAGCGGTTGGTGGCGTTGGTCAGGGGCGAATAAGGCCGTAACGCGGTTCGATCACCTGGCGGCGAGGCGGCGGGTGGTTTTCATTTCGGGCATCTACGCTAACACATGTTGGTGGCATGCTTCGGATCCATCTGATTCAGAGGATCTCAGACATGCTCGATTTTTTGAATGCCAATTCCGGTGCGCTAACGCTCGTCTTCTCGGCGATCGTCACGATATCGACTGTCGCGTACGCGGTGCTTACCCATGTGCTCGTAGGTGAAACAAGGCAGCTGCGGAGGGCTGAAACCGAACCTGCCCTTGCGGTCTATCTCACAACGAGCAAGCACTGGCTCAATCTCTTCGATGTTGTGATCCACAATCACGGCAAGGGAGTCGCGCGCAATCTCACTTGGACCCTCAGCCCGTCCCGTGACGAACTTGGCAAGCTTGGTGTCAGAGCTGCCTCTATG
>CXWL01001306.1_pt1 | contig 28965 bp, 27 predicted proteins | sample 590931 | NCBI WGS metagenome assembly CXWL01 (sample SAMEA3498368, study PRJEB10139) | groundwater metagenome | biome: water well; material: biofilm material | place: Germany | collected 2015-04-27 | reverse complement strand
TCTTCCTCATCTCCACTACCACCATCCTCTTCTTTCTGCAGTACCAACTTGCCGGCTGCCAAACTCGCATTCAGATCCGTCTTCGCCACTTCTTCATGCACCAGATTCTGGTGACAGTCTATACAGGTCGCCCCTTCCGTCTTCAACTTCTTGTGCGCTTCCTGTGCATCTGCTCCGGGTGGATTGGGATCCTTGTGACAGTCGCGACAAGTTATACTGTCCCATTTCTTTAGGTTCATTCGCGCATCATGCGCCATAATCAAACGACGCTCATTGAATTTCTCTAATGTCGAATAATCATTCATCAGTTCCAAGTATAATTCCCGGGCGCCATCTACCGCATGAGAATAAACCGCCAAATGAAAGTTCTTGAATCCCTGCGGAATATGACAGTCTTTACAGCTCGGATTTACTCCCAGCGCTCCATAGTGCGTCGATTCCCTTAGTTCCTTCTGCGTATAAGTCATAGAGTGACAGCTGGTACAGAATTCTTCGGTTGAAAGTGCCGCTTCCCCTCCAAATACTACCGCTACCAGTACTATCCCCAGCAACCCACCTGTCAGTAGCGTGCCTATCGCGCCTTTTTGTATGCCTGTCATTACTCTTTTCCTTTACCTTTTTTATCNNTTAAACGTGTACTTTGCATCTACTGTCGGCGTAAATGGCGTATAAGGCGGTTTCGCTCCTTTCCACGGTGAACCTTCATAGTTCAGGTGACAAGCACTGCAAGCTTCTTCAAAGTGGAAGTCCTGACCTTTGTCAGCAACTACTTTCCGCTGCATCGCGGTTCCTTTACTCTCAAATACTTGCCCTGCTTTGCGGTGATCTCCACGGTAGCTTTTACCAGGCCCATGGCAAGATTCACAGCCAACTGCTGCGAGTGGCTTCTTCGGTGTGTCGATTACATAACCGCCTTTCTTGCCAAATCCGTCAACGTGACAGCCTACACAGTCTTTGTCTTGCGTGTAGTCTTTCTCAGGATCCAGTTTAGCTTTAACTTTGGCTTCCTTATGTACGCCTGGCTTTAGCGATTCCATCGCTTTCGCATGCGCCGTGTCTTTCCATGATTTGGCTTGCGATTTGTGGCAGGAACTGCATTTGCTGCGTCCCTCAAAGGTGTCTGCTATTGCCGTACTACTAAAAAATCCGATCATTGCCAGTACAGCAAGTATGTAGGCTATTGGGTGTTTCATCCTTCCTCCTTTATGCTTTTTCTAATTCAAGTTTTTATGCCGCGTATTGTACGCTATCATCAGATTGTGTAAATGACTATGTGATCGCTTTGTATATTTTTGGTTCAGGTGTCTCTTTTTATTTGAAGTATCACCTAGCCTTTGTGCATTATCTATTTAGGGTATTTTGTAAACCCAATAACCGCCTTGTTGATATATCAGTTGCGCTACGTCCAGTTCTACCGGCGCTTTTTTGTCTACAAAGGGTAGCATTCTTGCTAATAGCGTTTCACTACTGGCTTTATCACTCAGAAAGAATGCTCTGATTTCATTATCCGATAGCGATTGTAATGTGTAGGTGTCGAAACCGCTTTCCTTGAGTTGCATTTTCATTTGATTGATCATGCCGTGCATATTGCCTGTCATTGGGAAGTTCTGATACGCAACACCCATTTTGTCCGGGTACATGATTCCTAATCTGTATAGGTCAGTGACGTGTACGATTACATAAGCTTCTCGACTTGAACCAATCAGTTCNNGTTCAAATTGTTCCCGCTCCTTCGGATCGACTTTGCTTCCCCAGAACTGGTTTTCATAAGCTTGTATGGCTTTACTTTGTTCTAACCAGGTTACCGGTATCATCAGTGGTTCGTTCAGATGATTGGTAAAGAGTGTGTCGTGTCCGGTAAGTAGTTTGATTTGCCGGGAAGTATCCCACCAGGAGAGTATCAGGGCGTCTTTCGGTGCGTACTTGCTGATTGCTGCTGCCAGTGCACTGAGTTCCGATGGCTTTCTGTCAAAATTGTAAAGTATTTCATTCGTACTGTTCTTCCAGTAGATTAGTACCGGCGGTCCTTCATTCTGTCTCGCAACGATGAATTCAGCAATCGGTTTGTCTACACCATCCGCTTGTACCTTGTATTGACCAAGCTTCAGCTCCGGCCAACCATCCAGGTCCATCTGCGAAAATCGTTTACTGTCACCTTCCGCTATCAGTTGATATTGGTAGGGAGCAGGCGGCAGCTTAAACCAAATATAAGCAAACCAGCCCAATAAAACTAAACCTCCCGTCACCAGGAGTATACCTAATGACGGGAGTAGTTTGTCTCCCGATCGCACTACCTTGGCGGTAGTGCGATCGGTTGCGTTAGTGCTTATCAAGCCTCGCCTTGCTTACGTTTGCGCCAGCCCGCTAATGCCAGTGTTCCGGCCAGCAGCATGCCGCCTCCTAAACCACCCAGAGAAATCTTCTCTGCTGTGCTGTCTAAGTCCAGTAAGCTGGTTTTCTTAGATTCAAGATTCTTAACACGTTCTTGCAGTGCAACCATTTCACGGATGCGGGTGTTTTCGTCTTGAATTTCAACATAGGCACGGTTAATTGGACCCCAGCCTTCGGTATAGGTCCAACCACCTGGATTAACGTGGGCTAAGCCTACGTGCATCTTCGCTAAGTCATTTTCATGCATCTCTAATACTTTCAGTTCAATCGCTGCCGGACTGTTACCTTTAGACCAGAATAGCTGTGCAAAATATGCATAGCCTTCTTTCTCAGGTGCAGGGGGTGCAGAACGATTGGTTTTTTGACCTGTCAACAAACCTTCCTTGTACAGTTGATGAACAATGCCATTCGCTTCTTGGTATTTAGCCAATCCTGCCAACGTGCCTTTGTCCATCAGTTCCAGATAGGAGCGAGCAAAACGTTCTGAGTGACATTGGGTACAGGTTACTACCCATGAGTCCAAACGTGCTGATGACCATTCACTGTTGATGTTCTCTGCAATACCTGGAACAAATGGATAGTTCGCCCAACGGATCTTTCTAACCATGTTGTGGGCATACTCACCTTCATATTCCATGTGACAGCCTGCACAGGTTGGCGCGCTTTGCCCACCCTTGGCATACGCGTCTTTCAATTGTACGTCCCAGTTCCATTGGTTACCCAGCATCGATACCATCTTGCCATGCTTGGACATGGAGTAGGCTTCCCAGTTGTTGTGGTCTACACCACTATGACAGGTTGCGCAAGCTTCTGGTTTGCGTGACTCTGCCGCTGAGAATTCATGACGGGTATGGCAGGAGTCACATTTGTTTTGATTGGTGTGACACATCGAGCAGCCTTCGGCTACTTCACGTTGTGGCATTGCCGCCCAAACTGTGGTTTCTACGTTCGCTTTGTAGTCCAGTGCGTGTGATGGACGTCCATCCGGCCATTGTCCCGCTGGCCAAATCATCGTATCGCGTTCCGATTCACGTTCTGCAAATTCTTGCAGGTGACAGATACCGCATACGTCTGCTGTCGGCATTTTCAGGTCTTTAGCATGGTTCGCTTTATTCTTCGCACCAACCTCTACGTGACAGTCAATACAACCGACTTCTTTCAGTTGCTCGCCTTCCGCCAGTTTACCGTGCGAACGTAAGTTCTTCTCTACGTCTTCCAGTTTTCCTTTCTTGTAAAAAGTAGGATCACTTGGCTTGAGGTTACGGATCTTGTCCAGGTTCGCATGGCTGCTACGCTTCCAGGCTTGTACCCATACCGGTGATTCATCTGTGTGGCATTCTACGCATTCCTTACGACTCGCTACGTCTTTGTTCGAGGTCGGGGCTTTGTAAAATGTCGCCGGATCCAGATAAATACCATACGGTATCGGTTCCCAGTATTGCGCTAACGTTCCAGGGCCAGCCCCTTGTGCTGGATCCTTGTAACGCTTCACCACCGCTTCGTATAATTCCTTCGGACTCGTCTTCTCACGATCCAGCTTCAGTGCTTCATATAACTCGTTCGGAACTGTCGGTATGTTCGCTTGCGCCACCCCTATCAGCAACACTCCAAACATTACCGTAACTATCCTCAGCCATAGCTTGGCAACCATCTCTCTCTCCTTTGTTTTTCTAAAATTTTCTCGCTTCTCTCTCAAGCTTCTTCTCGTCTTCTATCGCATGACCTTCCCATTCATACTACATCATGCCGTCCACATTACTAGTCTTCCTTTCCATCATGCCCAAAACAACCCATCCAGGCCAGACTACTGACTCATAACTAACCTGTCAAGATAATTCAACCAGCTTCTCGACAGCAAAGAATATATTAAGATTTATCTGCTAACTGTTTCGATTTCCTATAATGTAAAAAATAAAAGCCGCCACCAACAGATACCAGCAATAATATGATAAATTCCATCAGACCAAAACCACCGCCATGACTACCATGACCGCCAGCACCACCGACGCCAAAAGGAATACGGCCAGCAACAACAACATTACCCGCATCATCCTTTCTTTCTAGCAAAATCTCATAATGCCCTTTTTCGAGTACTGCAGAAACTACTATGATTCCAGAAGCATGTTTCATATATGGAATGTAATTAATACCATGCTCAGCTGCGCTAGGATCTGCTCCTCCAGGCCCTTCATGCTCCATCGCATGATCGGAATGCTCATCCATATTATGACCGCTGTGATCTTCTTTATTGCTTGCTACTTCTTTACTGGCCGCCGTGCTTCCATGGTTATCGCTATGCCCACCGCCGTGACCACTATGTCCAGCTTTTACCAAACGTACAGCCAGTGGTATTTCACGAGAATCCCAGTCAGACAATTCTACAGTTAGTTGCACTCTACCAGGCGTTGGTATGTTTGAACAATATGAGTGCATTGGCGGCAGATCGTTTTCAGGAACTTCATAAGCACTGAACGCTATTGGAAATTCAGCATTGGTTATCGTACAACCCCCTGCGTCATGATGACCTTCATGAGCGAGCATTAACTGTGCATATACCGGTAGCGCTAAGAAAGATGCCAAGATGGCGCCGCTTAATTTTGCTACCCAACCACTTCTAGAAACTACCTTCATGTTCTCTCCAATTTGTTATCTGTAAGCTAATTTTATTCATTTATGTATGCTCAGAAATCCCGCCCGAACAACTTAGCACAGGATTGTATAACAAAAAATTCAGAATTTTAATCGAAATGAGCATTTTTAATCGTTTAACTTTTGGATCTCCGTTAAATTCCCTTGCTTATCAGGTGATGGCAAATCGAGTACCGTATTCAACCTGCAGACAGTGCCTCCCATTTTTTCAGCACAAGCAATAATTGGGATTCGGTATTGATCATAAGAAAAATTTTCGGAATTGCATTAATAAATTTGATCTATTCACCACAGGCTAGTCGTTCATCAACCAATTCAATCCAGTGTTTGACAGATGTTGCGGTGCCGCCTTGCAAATGCATCAGACAACCAATATTGGCAGTAGCAATCTGATCAGGTTTACCAGACTCCAGAGCAACTACTTTGTTTTTCAGTAGTTGCTGAGAAAGCTCAGGTTGCAAAATGGAATACGTACCAGCCGAGCCGCAGCAAAGGTGTCCATTGGGAACGATAACCAAGTCAAAACCAGCGGTAATCAGGATTTTTTCAACTACACCACGAATTTTCATACCGTGTTGCAAAGTACAAGGGGAGTGAAAAGACAATTTTATTTTATCGGTATTGGCATTTTGTTTATTCATCAATCGCTCGATGTTTTCAAGCTCAGCATGGAGTATTTCGCTAACATCTTTTGCAAGTGCTGATATTCTGGCTGCTTTCCCGGCATAAACTGGATCATGCTGCAATAAGTGTCCATATTCTTTCACAGTTACACCACACCCGCTGGCTGTCACCACAATCGCTTCAACTTCGTCCCGCTCAACCCATGACCACCACGTATCAATATTGCGGCGCATATAATCCAAACTTTCCTGCTGGGCATTCAGGTGAAAAGTAACAGCGCCGCAGCACCCCGCCTTCTCTGCCTTGATCAAAGATATACCGAGATTATCCAGTACACGTGCAGTCGCTGCATTGATGTTGGGCGCTAATACCGGTTGCACACAACCATCGAGTACCAGCATTTTGCGTGCATGATTCGCGACAGGCCATTTTTTAACAGGCTTAGGCCTGACCGGAATTGTTTTTTTTAAATTTTCCGGCAGAAATGGGCGCACTGCTTGCCCTGATTTAAGCAATACATTGAATATCAATGAATTTGGCAAGATCTTGCGTAGCATATAACGCATCACATCCGACTTAACATCACGTTTCACCTGCTTTTCAAGCAGATCGCGGCTGATATCCACCAATTCTCCATATCGCACGCCTGATGGACAAGTCGTTTCACAGGCGCGGCAAGTCAAACAACGATCCAGATGCAGTTGCGTTTTTTGCGTAACCGGCTGCCCTTCCAGCATCTGCTTCATCAGATAAATACGACCGCGCGGACTATCTAATTCGTCACCTAGAATCTGATAAGTCGGGCAAGTAGCCAAACAAAAACCACAATGCACACAACTGCGGAGAATGGCATCCGCTTCCTGTCCTTGCGGAGAATTTTTTATAAAATCAGCGAGCTTAGTTTGCATTTACATCTCAGAATAAAGTCGGCCGGGATTCAAGATCCCCGACGGATCAAATTTTTCTTTCAGCGCACAATGAATTTTCAGCATACCGGGATCAAGCGAATGAAACACAGAAATACCTGGTTCATTGCTGCGAAACAAGGTCGCATGCCCCCCCGCATCATTTGCTGTTTTGCGAATGGTTACTGCATCCAATTTTTCATCGCCCAGTAGCCAGCGTAAACCGCCATTCCATTCTATTAGCTGTTCTGCAGGCAAAGTCAAAAGAGGTGTTGTCGGATTGATCGATAAACGCCACAGAGAATCAGCAGATTGGAAAAATTCATGCGTTTGTTCGCGCATCGATCTCCAGAAAATTTCACTCTCACGCAATTCTTCGCCACCCAATTTTAACTGGGCTGCACGCAGCGCCGACTCAGCACCGGATAACCTGAGAAACAGTTCACCACTCCTATAGCAAGTCGCAGAAATCGGCAGTGGTTTACCGGCCCATTGATTCATTTTCTCGATGGCTGCAGCTTCATCCATTTGCATATGCAGAGTAATTTCGGCCATAGGCTTAGGCAAAACTTTGAGCGAGACTTCAAGCAACATCCCCAGCGTACCCATTGCACCCACCATCAGTCGCGAAACATCATAACCCGCAACATTCTTCATCACCTGCCCGCCGAAATTGAGATCCTCGCCTTTGCCATTCAGCAATCGTACACCCAACACAAAATCACGCACCGAACCGGCAGCGGCACGACGCGGACCCGATAAACCAGCAGCAATGCAGCCACCCAACGTTGCCGCCGCGCCAAAATAGGGTGGCTCAAACGCCAGCATTTGCCCCTTTTGGTCCAGCGCAGCTTCCAAATCAGCCAAACGCGTGCCTGCACGTGCAGTGATGACTAACTCAGTCGGCTCATAATCGATAATGCCGTTATAAGCCGTCGCATCCAGTAGCGTATTATTTTGCGCCACTACCGAATTGCCATAAAAGTCTTTCGTGCCGCCGCCGCGTATCTGCAGCGGTTTTTTCTGTTCAGCCGCAGCACGAATAGTTGCTTTGTATTGGTCAATAATGGCTTGCATGGGCTTTAAAAACGCGGCAATTCAGCAAATTTTTCTTCACCGCGATGCACATGCATCGCACCCAATTCGGCACAACGATGTAGTGTGGGCACAGCTTTACCGGGATTGAGCAATCCTTCAGGATCAAACGCCGCCTTCACCGCATGAAACATTTCCAGCTCGCCCGCTTTAAATTGGCTGCACATTTGATTGATTTTCTCCATCCCCACGCCATGTTCTCCGGTGATCGTGCCACCGGCATGAATACACATTTCCAGTATCTTGCCGCCAAATTCTTCCGTTCTCTCCAGTTCACCCGGCTGATTGGCATCATACAAAATCAACGGATGCAAATTGCCATCTCCAGCATGGAACACATTCATACAGCGCAATCCATATTCCAGGGAAAGTTTCTCAATGCCGTCCAACACATGCGCCAAATGCTTGCGCGGGATGGTGCCGTCCATACAATAATAATCCGGAGAAACCCTGCCCGCTGCCGGAAATGCCGCTTTACGCCCGGCCCAGAACCTGAGCCGTTCAGCTTCATTTTGAGAAGCGCTGATTTTAGTCGCGCCACTTTGCTGCATGATGGCATAAATGCGCTCGATCTCATCGGCCACTTCTTCAGCGCTTCCATCCGATTCACACAACAAAATAGCCGCCGCATCCAAGTCATAACCCGCATGCAAAAATTCTTCCACCGCATGGATGGTAATTTTATCCATCATTTCCATACCGGCAGGAATAATGCCCGCACCAATCACATTCGCCACCGCATTACCGGCTTTGTGCACATCATCAAACGCCGCCATCACCAGTTGCGCCTTTTCGGGTACCGGAATCAGCTTCACCGTAACTTCCGTGACAATGCCCAGCATGCCTTCACTGCCCGTCATTAACGCCAGCAAATCATATCCCGCACTATCCAGGCTTTCACCGCCAATTTCCAGACATTCGCCCTCGATAGTCATAACGCGCAATTTGAGGATGTTATGCACGGTGAGGCCATATTTTAGACAATGCACACCACCTGAGTTTTCCGCCACATTGCCGCCAATCGAGCAGGCAATTTGTGACGAAGGGTCCGGTGCATAATACAAACCATACGCTGCCACCGCTTCACTGATCGCCAAATTCCTGACGCCCGGTTGAACCCGCGCCATGCGGGCGAGCGGATCAATCGCGATGATTTGGTTCAACTTGGCGAGTGACAATAAAACACCTTGGGCATGCGGCAATGCGCCTCCCGATAAACCCGTACCCGCACCCCGCGCCACAACAGGCGTTTGGGTTGCATAGCAAAGCTTGAGGATTTTGACGATTTGTTCTTCCGTTCGCGGCAAAACAACCACCATCGGTAATTGCCGGTAAGCCGACAAACCGTCGCACTCATACGGCCTTAAATCTTCGGTTTCATACAACACCGCCTCGGGAGGCAAAAAAGACCGCAAATTATTGACGAGTTCTTGAGGAGACATACAATTATTCCGGATGCTTTTGAATTTCGTGATTGGCTAATTTTTCCAGCATTTTTACAATGGCTGAATTATCCCATCTCGCGCCGCCATGTGCGAGACAAGCAGAAAACAATTCGCGCACGGTCGCGGTATTGGGCAAGCTCACCCCCAATGCAGAAGCGCTCGCCAAGGCAATATCCAAATCTTTTTGATGCAACTCGATGCGAAAACCCGGTTCGAAATTCCGCTGAATCATACGTTCGCCATGCACTTCCAGCACGCGCGAAGCCGCAAAACCACCCAGCAAAGCTTGCCGTACTTTTTCCGGATCAGCGCCCGCCTTGGATGCAAACAACAATGCTTCAGCCACAGCTTCTATGGTTGATGACACAATAATTTGATTGGCAACTTTACAAATCTGACCGGCACCCGTCTCACCTACGTGCGTAACCGTCTTACCCATTAATTCGAGCACCGGTTTAATTCTTGCAAATACCGCTGCACTTGCACCCACCATGATAGTCAACGTCGCATTTTGCGCCCCCACATCGCCGCCCGAGACCGGCGCATCGGCGTACTCTTGCCCCAGCACATTCAGCCTTGTCGCAAACTTTCGTGTTTCCAGTGGCGAGATCGAGCTCATATCCACAATCATCTTGACCTGATCAGAGTGGGGTTCTAAGCCCTCAACAACGCCATTCTCCCCGAATAGCACTTTCTCCACATCTGGCGTATCCGGCAACATGGTAATAATCATATCCGCATGCTGCGCCACCACCTTGGGCGAAGAAAATGCCCTGCCGCCCAAAGCAACCAGCTCGGCAGGCACCCCGCTGCGCGAATGCAAGAACAAACTGTGCCCGCCCTTGATCAAATGCCCGGCCATGGGTTTGCCCATAATGCCCAGACCGATAAAACCGATGTTTGCCATAACTATTTACTTTGAAAGTGGATAGCCGAATGATATGTCGATAGCCGGAATAACGAAAGAAAAAACTATCGCTGGTGCTGGGATGATCGGGCCCGCCACAACACCGCCAGCGAACTGCCGACCAAAGAATGCATCAATACTGAAATCGCCCCCACAACCGGTGCCAGCGGCAGCAACGGAAATGCCTGTTTGGCCAGCACAATCGCCAGGCCGGAATTCTGCATGCCGACTTCAATCGAAATAGTCCGGGCACTCTGAGTATGACAACCGAGGATCCGTGCGAGTTGATAGCCAATCAGAAAACCTCCACCATGCAACAACGCAACCGCAAGAATTAACGCACCGCCATGCGTAAGAATGGTCTCAGCATTGGCTGCGAACACCACCGCGCAAATCACGCACACACCCAGCACCGATAGCAGTGGCGCGACAGGCATCACACGCTGCACAAGCTGCGGCACCCAGCGATTGAGCAAAACCCCCAGTACAACAGGCAAAATCACAACTTGCAGGGTTTGCTTGAACAACATCCAGGTATCCACCGGAACCAAAGCACCCGCAAATAATTGCGTCAGCAGAGGCGTCAGAATCACCGCTGCCAATGTGGAGCAAACGGTCATCACCACTGACAGCGCCACATCAGCTTTCGCGATATAAGACACCAGATTCGAGGCCGTACCGCCCGGACAGCAGCCCACCAGAATCAATCCGACCGCAAAATGCACCGGCAAATCCAGTCCCGTCGCTATTCCCCAAGCCAGCAAAGGCATGATGGTATATTGCGTCGCAAAACCAATCGCCACCACTCTCGGCATGCGGGCAATCCGGCGGAAATCATCGAAGGTTAGGGTCAATCCCATGCACAGCATGACAAAAGCCAGAATCAACACCACAACGGGCCCTTGATTCAGCGGCAATAACCACTCCGGCGAGGACAAAGCCAAAGCACCGGCCAGTATCATCCACAGCGGAAACAACAGGGTCAGTCTTTGCAACATAGGGATTTTTGTCGGATTCGTTTAGATTTATGGCAAGGAAGCGCGCGCAAATAACAAGGTATGGTGCTGCCCGTACTGATTGACGATACGGCTGACTTGCAAACCGGCCGCTGCGGCCATTTCCTGTAATGTTGAAAAATACTCCGGATAATCGTGATCATGCACGTGCGTGCACGCTTCTTCCAATTGATCCGGCGGTATTCTGCTCCAGGTGTCGCGCATACATTGCAGATAACCGTCCAAATAATCCTCGCGGCTCTGGTTTTCCTCACGCACCACATCCACCAGAATCAACCAGCCGTTTTCCGCCAGGCAACCCCCAACGGCCTGGAAAAAACGCGCTTTATCCGCAGTCGTTAAATGGTGCACCGCAAACCCCGTGAAAATCACATCCCAGGTTTTGCCGGTGGCTTCGACAGCTTGCAGCAGATCACCCTGCGTCAACGTAACCGCCGAACCGGGCAAGTCAGCCAAATAGCCACGCGCTTCAATCAATGCCGCTTCGGACAAATCCACCCCTTCATACACCGCCGAAGGGGATTGCCGCAGACAAGGCGCTAGATAGCGCGCATTGCCGCAACCCAAATCTAGCAAACGGTAACGGCCGGCATCGTCACGCAAGCTCAGTAGTCGCCCTACCCCCGCATAGATTTCCTGATGAAACATGTAATTGTGTTCCGTGATCAGATCGTACAAAGACCAGGAACGCGTAAAGATGGCGGTGGATTCAGCGGATGTCATCAGTGATTAAATAAGAAAACTCAGTAGGCAGCACTTTACATGAAATTTAAGCGATAGTGGGTGCCATTAGGCGTAACACAATGCACCGGGCGGTGGCTCCATAACGGATGACGCTTCGCTTATCCACCCTACAAACCCCAAAAACCAAACCCGCAGGGGCTACGCCCCTGCACCCCGCAAAGGGACAAAGGACAAAGCACAAAGGTCAAAGTCAAAAAGCCCTGGCAATACGAAAACCCAGGTAGTAGCTGGCCCCATCGGCGAAGTTCCAGCCACGGAAAGCCGATCGCAAGTACTGAGGATCGGAGTACCACGAACCGCCCCGAACCACCCGGCGACCACAAACGCTGCCATTCGCATCCATCCAAGCGGAACCATTATTCGGTGCATTCTGATAGTTTTCATGCCAGCAATCCTGCGTCCATTCCCAAACGTTTCCGGCGGTGTCATAGAGCCCGAATACGTTCGGCTTGAACGATCCAACCGGAGCCGTTTGTTTGTTATCCCATTGGCTGCCGCAACCATCGCATACCGCATTGTTTTTACCGATATCATTGCCCCACCAGTACGCAGTTTGTGTACCAGCGCGCGCGGCGTATTCCCACTCCGCTTCAGTCGGCAGGCGATATTGCTTACCAGTTTTGTTCGACAGCCATTGCACGTACGCTTGGGCGTCATCAAAGGTTACGTTGATAACAGGCCGCTTGCCACGCCCCCAGCCGCGATCATCCGGTAATGCGCGATTGGCCGCCTTGGCAAACACATCGTACTCATCAAACGTCACCTCATATTTGCTGATTTCAAAGGCGTACGCGATGGTGACTTCGTGTTGCGGCTTTTCATCATCGTAATCAGCGGAACCCATCAGGAATTTGCCAGGTAGGATGCTCACCATTTTGGGTTCGAAGGGAAGTCTGGTTTCACTGGGCGGTTCGACAGTAGATTGCTTTGCCACCCATTCCTCCGGTTCAGGGGCTACTGGCTGCGAAATCTGTGTGTCAGTATCTTGTGTAATCCATGGAGAATAGTGAAATAAGGCGAATGCCGCCAAGATAATAGCAACTGCAGCGAAGATAGCCGCGTATGGTATTTTAGGTGGATCGGGTCTCACTGGTGGCAGTGATGGTGTTGGCACACCCATAATTTTTTCTAGCGCTTTTATCAGCTTGTCGGCATCCGTATGGAAACGATGATCGGTGATTTCAATCGCCTGGCGCCGTGTCAATGGCACCAGGCATTCGGGCAGTTGCGTCGATTTCGGCATCGTGGCGCCGCCGACCAGTACCGGAATGACACGGATATTCCGTTCGAGTAATGCGGCGATTTCAAGCCGCACCCAATCATCCGGATGGTCCAAACGCCGCTGCCCGTTCGCATCGGCGATATCCAGCCAGTGTTCTCCGATCAATACCACAGCCACTTGCACCGCTGCCAGTTTCTCCTGGATAACTTGGTCGAACACCTCGCCCAGCTCGATCTGATCGATATCCATAAATACATGGTCATGACCGAAATGGACGGCCAGCCGATCATACAGCCGGCCTGCGTAAGGCGCACTATCCTTGCGGCGGTAATTAATGAAAATTTTGGACATAGCGAATGTTATTTTTCAAACCGCCAATCATACTGGCAATCGATTTTGCTGGTCAAAAAAAGCATTGGTAGCAACTCGAAATCAACGCTCAGATTTACCATCCCCGTTACGATTTACGAACTTTCTGTTTCTCAGATAATACTTTAAATGACGGTGAAAATATCTTGATTTGTTGTGACTAATGGTTGTGTCATCACGAAAAATCAAGTAAATTGACTGCCATCGATCACGTTAAATTTTAATGATCCTGTTGATTACTATGAATAAAAAACCTTTATCGTTACTCCGTGATGGCATTGCACACACCTTTTTCGCTGGCCTTTTTCTTCTAAGCGGCTGTCAATCGTTTCTAACTCAACCATCGATTCAAGCTACTCCGGCGATTAAATCGCTGCCCATTCCGGTGGCTAGCCATGAGTTCAACTTTGATCCCGCTCGTGATGATGTAGTCGGTACGCTTCAGGTGATCACCGTCAATACCGACGACACGCTTTCCGATATCGCCCGGCGCTTCAACCTGGGCTACGAAGAGATCGTCAGCGCCAATCCGAATGTTGATCCTTGGCTGCCGAAAGTAGGCACTCCCATCGTGATCCCCACCCAGTTCGTGCTGCCGGACGCACCGCGCCAGGGTATTGTGATCAATCTCGCCGCCATGCGAATGTTTTATTTTCCCAAAGCCAAGGCTGGTGAACCACAGAGAGTCATCACCCATCCGCTCGGCATCGGTCGCGTGGAATGGAAAACGCCGGAAGGCATCACCAAGGTTGTATCCAAAAAGGAAAATCCATCCTGGATTCCGACGCCTTCCATTCGCAAAGAACATGCAAAAAACGGCGATCCATTGCCTGCTGTTGTTCCACCCGGACCGGATAACCCGATGGGCACGCATGTATTGAAACTCGCGTGGCCGAGCTATGCCATTCACGGCACCGATAAACCGCCGAGTGTCGGTCTGCGCGGCAGTCATGGGTGTCTGCGCATGTATCCGGAAGATATTGTGGGCATATACAATAACGTGCCGGTCGGCACAGCCGTTCGCGTAGTGAATCAACCTCGCCTGCTCGGATGGCGTGATCAGAAGTTGTATCTGCAAACCTATCCGATTCTGGAAGACGACAAGCGCAATCACGCTCAGTTACTTAAGAAAACGTTAAGCGCCGTGCGCGCAACCCCTAAGGCAAAACGCGAGGCGCGCGCCCAAGCCAAGATCAACCAGGCCCTGCTCGATGAAGTCATCCGCAATCCGCGCGCTGTAGCCACGCCGGTCACGCAACCGGATATGACGTTACAAACCTATCTTGACCGCGCCACGCGCGTGCAAAACATCCTGCCTTTCAACGCAACTTGGGAAGGCGAAATGGATGGACAGTTGACAGCGGCAGAAGTCCTCAAGTTAGCGAATAAGGAATCCGGTCAGGTTCGATAGGATTACCCATTGTTTGTTTCAGTTCGATTGGTATGCTGACTAACAGAACTAAGTATCCAAACGCGCCTTCAGCTTGGCATTGGGATAATCCTTCAGCCACACGCTCAATTGCTCGGGTGAAGGCTGGCCGCCACGTCGCATCAGGTGCGCCCAGGCAAGTACAGCAATCGGTGCAATGATAAAAGTGCCGGCAATAAACAGCTTGCGTGTCTCGGCAACAAAAGCCTCATGCTCAGTAACAGGCACCTGTTCAAGATCGTAACCCCAGCCCAGCCATGCAGTGATTACCAGCATAAAGATGGCAATGCTGAACCAAAACAATGGCGCGAATAATCCCTTGCCGGGCACATAGCGCAGTTGTAACGGTTTGTCTCCAAACAGTTCGCGCTTGGCCAGCGCCACATCCACCCGCTGATTGATAAAGATGATCACCCACCCAACGACAAACCAGCCAGCATAATTCGCCAGCGTAACGTCAAAGTGCCAGCCAGGATCAGGATAGTGGTAAATATCGCCCAGAAACCAGTGCTTACCCAAGTGCGCAACGGGATCAGTGATTAAGTCCAGCACCATCATGAAGAATGCACCAACGAACAGCGCGGTAGCGCTGTTACGAAGATCGCGTGGCGTGATGCGTTGCACGTTGAATCCACGATGCCAGTGCGGAGACAGGAAAAATTGCGCGAACGAAAAACTCACATAACTAAGAAAAACAAATGAAAGTGAATCAAAAAACGGTACGCCGAAAACGACCAGGTCGTTTTCCAGCGCTTCGTAATGGTACGCATAGTAGCCAAACGGTATGCCGTGGTTAATGCTTCCCCACTCGGCGGCAAGCGCAACCAGATAGCCCGTAACCAGCCAGATAAAAGTGCGTAGCTTTCCCTGCTCGAGCCAGCTCAAAGTCAGAAAAGCCAGCAGGAATAGGGTTACATAGGGGCGAAACGCGAGGCTGTAGAGAAGTTCTAACATGAAATGATCAGATTGATTTATCAGACATACTGAAATTTAATAAAGCAGAATGAAGAATAAAAGTGAGATTTAGTTTTCGCATACGCTACGGGTCAACCCCGCCATAGCATACAGCAAGGTAATAACCGGAATATTATTTTTGCTGAGTGATGGCTATAACATCGCTAGCCAGCGTCACCTGCTCCCCTTCAATCATCACGGCATGCGCGTTGTGCTCAACCAGTTGGTAGTAGTGCAAATATTTTTCCACCTCCGCTGGATGACTAGTCTTGCGGCCATAGTATTTGCCAGCATGGGGAAAAACCTCGGTGGCAACCTGTTCGTCATACACCGCAAAATCCCATGGGATATTCGTATCCCTATCGCTCACGGCATTAGCCCCTGGGAATTCATCCCGAAAAGCTACCCGGATATCGACCCCGTCTTTCAGCTGGGCCATCATGATTTTCTGAAATTCCGGCTCTACAAATTCTTCCCGGTTCATGACAAAAATCCGTGTGATACTGACCTTCCGTTCCAGAGCCCGCAAGTTGCTCTGGTAGAAATTCACCAGTGTCGCGCGAGCCAGCCAGCCAAAAGTGACCGGATCGACAGCTCTGATGCGCAATGTGGCCGCATCACTGCATTTTGCGCCATCCAGGTAGAATTCGGTTTCATCCAGCGGAATAAACCCATTCTGCAACATGGTAATGGTGCGCATCGTATTAGCCAATAGCTCTTGAGCCTTTGCCTGACATTCGGCATCGGTAACCCGGCTGATGGCGTAGGTTACTTCGTGGGCTTGGTGGTAAAGATCGGTTAATTCAGTGCGGGTCTTTTCAATGTCTTCCCGAAGCAGATAGGTAGCCAATGACAAAAGCACTCCTACACCAAAAATCAGGTAGGATGCCATTTCATTGTGCAACACCAAGTGAAAGAAAATGGCTAATCCTGCACCGGCGAGGAATTCGATAAATACCGCCATCTGCTGCAATTTATGACTGAACTTCATTGACTACGTACCTCCTGTGTGCTTTAGGGCTCCAACTTTAGACTGCAGAAATTTCCACCAAAACCCTGTACAGGTAAAAAGTCTCAGATGTCTTGGGAAGACCGATAGGCATTCCAGCCTATCCTTATATATAGTTTTTGGTAGTATCAAGCACCGGCTACGCGCGGTTTATTGCAGTTGAATCGCAGAGGCACACTGTTTGCCCAATGCTCTCATTATAATCAAGGCCGCATTGCGCAGTGTAACGCTGTATGTTTATTGAGAAAAGAAACTTTTATCATAATATCTATGTAGATTCATTTTTTATGCTATTTATTAGCAAAGCACGGATAGGATTTGTGCGCCTGATGACGACTTTTCGGGTGGCAGAGTTGGTCAATGTCCAGATTTCGCTAATGCCAGCACTGCAGTCACTGTAATTTAGGAAGACACGAAAAATTAATTGAATAGACGGCCAATCATTACTGGCTTCACAGACTCATCTTTAATTCTGCTGGTCATGACATTACAAACGAGAATAACTATGGCAGATAATTCGCCCATCCGGCTGGTGATCCACGGTGGTGCCGGGGCTATCGAGCGCAACAAACTGACTGCCGAACGTGAGCAAGCCTATAGGCACGCGCTTGCGCAATCGTTGATTGCTGGCCATACCGTGCTTGTAGCAGGCGGCAGCAGTATGGATGCTGTCATTGCGGCAATCATGGTGATGGAAGGCTCACCTTTGTTTAATGCGGGCAAAGGCGCGGTTTTCAGTCATGCTGGCCGCAATGAGCTGGAAGCGTCAATTATGGATGGCGCCACGCGCATGGCGGGCGCCGTTGCCGGTGTCACAACAATCCGCAATCCAATCCGCGCCGCGCATGCGGTGATGACAAAAAGCGCGCATGTGATGCTAATCGGCCAGGGTGCCGAAACTTTTGCAGCCGAACAGGGTTTGGAAATTGTCGATCCTTCCTATTTTTACACGCAACACCGCTGGTATCAGTTGCAAAAAGCCATCGCCAGAGAAAGCGTTTTGCGTGACCACGATGCTGATCCCGGCGCACCGCTGCCAGACGTCGATGAAAAACGCGGAACCGTCGGTGCTGTGGCGCTGGATCACCATGGCAATCTTGCCGCCGGTACATCGACCGGCGGACTCACGAATAAACGTTACGGGCGCATAGGGGATTCTTCGATCATCGGTGCCGGAACTTACGCGGACAATCGCTCCGTTGCAGTATCCGCAACTGGCACTGGAGAAATGTTCATCCGCACTGCAGCGGCTTTCAATACTGCAGTGCAAGTAAGGCTACAGCACATTCCGATTGCCGAGGCAGCGGATAATACACTGGCAGAAATCGCCGCCATCGGGGGTGACGGCGGCTTGATCGTGCTGGATAAGCGCGGCAATTATGCCATGCGTTTCAATACCAGCGGCATGTACCGCGGCACCATCGGCAATGATGGCATTGCATGGATAAGTGTTTTCCCGGAAACTGTTCACTCGTAGCGGTTTACAATGCGCTCCTTCATAATATGAAACTCGCCAAATTCGCTACTAAACATTAACTGTTACGATTGGTGCTTGAATCTGCCCATATTTGAATCAGACAATCCGGCAATTGGTTAGAACCAGTAGTAGCCAAAGTTTAAGATAAGAAATCCCTATAAACACATCCATCAATGATTCCAGATTCACGACTATGAGATGAAAATAAAATGAAAAATTATCGAGCAAAACCCGGAAGCAAATTGAATCTGTCTCATTTTGACGCTGACGATACTGGTGACTACAAGAAGACCGACAAAAGCAAAGAAAAAGCTAAGGCTGTCACAGAAAAATTGATCGACAGACTTGGGGAACTGCAGGAACGCCTTTATGCCAACGGTAACCGGTCGTTACTGATCGTGTTACAGGGGATGGATACCAGCGGCAAGGACGGAACGATCAAGCAGGTGATGTCCGGCGTGAATCCGCAGGGTTGCGAGGTGGTGTCCTTCAAAACGCCATCGCCAGAAGAACTCGATCATGATTTCTTGTGGCGCGTACATCAGAAAGCACCTGCCAAAGGTCAGATCGGAATTTTCAACCGTTCGCACTATGAAGATGTACTGATTACCCGTGTGCATGGATTGATATCGGATAAAGTGGTGAAACAACGATTTAATCAGATCAAAGAATTCGAGGAATTATTGTCCGAGAGCGGAACAGTGATTCTCAAGTTTTTCCTGCATATCTCCAAGGATGAGCAGAAAAAACGACTGGAGGAGCGTATTTTTAATCCGGAAAAGCGTTGGAAGTTTAACGAGGCGGATCTCGAAGAACGCAAATTATGGAAAAACTATTTGGATGCGTTCGAGGCCATGATGGCCGCCACGAGTACCGATCGAGCNNTCGTTAACGCATTGGAAGATATGAAGCTGAAAACACCTTCTGCACCGGCAGGAATCAATTTTGATAAGTTAAAGATTGAATAGTAAAGTATCTGTCTCTACTGCTGCACGCAGTGGCAGTGGCACTAGCAGGCTGTTGAAAAACGTATTCGAGGCAGCCGATGCAAGGCAAAAACAGGCGAAAAAGCGCAGTTCATGCTTAATAAATGAGCATTTTTAGCCTATTTTTTAACACCGCAGCGGCAACGCAGATAGTTTTTCAACGGCCTGATAGAAAAGGAATCGATATGGAAATTGAACTGAAACTGGCCTTGCATCCGCGCCATACTGCGCGTATCCGGCGACATCCCTTGTTGAACAAAATCGCGCCCAAAATACGCCCGCTGCTCAGCATTTATTTCGATACCCCAAAGTTTGATCTGATGCGGCGCGGCATCGCGTTGCGTGTACGCCGGGTGGATGATCAGTGGATTCAAACGTTGAAAGCCGAGGCACAATCCGTCGGTGCGTTGTCGACCCGTCCGGAATGGGAAATGGCGATTACCAACGGCAACCATCCGGATTTTTCTGTGCTGCCAAGAACAGCATTAGATTTACTGACTGGAATCAAGCTAAAGCGCATTGCGCCGGTATTCACGACCGAGTTTGAGCGCACTACCTGGCAAATTGGCAATTCTGCCGCGCAAGCCGAAGTCGCGCTCGATATCGGAAAAATCTATGCAGGAGAAATGTGCCGGGATATTTGTGAAGTGGAAATTGAGCTTAAATCCGGAGAACCTACATTTTTGTTCGATGCCGCAACACAATTACTCGAACAGGTGCCGCTCCACATCGAACCGCGTAGCAAAGCGGAACGCGGCTATATCCTGAGCGGCGCGGTGATTCCTGCGCCAATCAAAGCAACGCACGCGGTAATTCACAAGCATCAAACTGCCGGTGCAGCTTGGAATGCAACGATGCAAGCTGCGCTGGTGCAATTGGTCGCCAACGTGCCCGGTTTTCTGGAAAATGCGCACGACATCGAATATCTTCACCAACTTCGCATCGCATTGCGCCGTCTGCGGACTGGCGTGCTGCTGACGAAATCGATAGGCATAGAATCTCCAAACTGGGATCAGCCGTTACGTGAATCACTGCATACGTTCAATCCGGCGCGCGACTGGGATGTGTTCTTACAGGGGACTTTATCTCAAACCTTGGCGGCACTGGGAGGATCACCGGGGAATGCATCAGTTAAGGACACAACGTTTGCTCTGATGCGTGACGCTGCTACGCACGCTCGCCTGCAGGCGCAAACATTGTTGCTCAAGCCCATTTTCACCCGGCTTGTACTCGACATCGGCCGCAGTCTTCTGGTTACGCCATCCAGCGTGGAAATAGGAGATGCTAAGGCCTGGGCAGAGAGGGTTCTTGAGAAACGCTGGCAAAAGCTAAGCAAACGCTGCCACGGCTTTGCCAGGCTGGATGCTTCCGAACGCCATTTGGCACGTATCGCCGCCAAGAAGATGCGTTACACGGCAGAAGCTTTCGCGCTGCTCTATGGAAAACACGCTCACCATTTCATTACCGCTTTGTCGGCATTACAGGATGAGCTGGGACGTGAAAACGATATGCGGGTCGGTGAACAGTTACTGCGCGCATTGCCCAAAAAATCCGTCACACACAGCTTCGAGTTGGGCCGACTCAGCGGCGCGTTAGAATTGAAAGCCGCTCAGCAGGCGCATTTATCCAATTCTGTCTGGCGGCGACTGGCAAGATCGAAATTGTTCTGGCACTGACCCTACTATTCAGACTCGATAGTTCCCTATTGTTAATAGCTATCTGAGCTTTCCCGCTTGTAATCTATTAGGTCTACTTGCCTACCGTAGGAAACATTTTTAAGGAATCTCTGGATAACTCACCTTTGTTATTCCAAACATCGTGGCAGTTATTCAGAAATTCCTTAAAATTTATAATGAAAAATCTTGGATGACTCTGAATTACACAATCACCCCTTTTCTACGACGTGCCATAACCCCGAGCAAGCCTAAACCTGTCAGCAACATGGCGTAGATTTCCGGTTCAGGGATTGGTGAAAGAGTCGGAATAAATATAGGGTTAGGAGTAAATACGGTATCGGGCGTATACGACAATAAAAAAGCTTCTGAGTGACCATTGTGTTGACCATACCCAACCATCTGCCCATTGTTATTGATGCCTCCGACATAAAGATCACTCCATCCGGCTGCGACGACAACATTCAGCATATTAAGATCAGTCATTCCACCGTGACTAAAGAGGAAAGCGTGAGAATCGATACCATTGATGTCAGCCCATCCAACCACTTCTCCGGAATCGTTGATGTCATAGGCATCACTATTCGGTCCACCCAAGGTACCCAGGTCGATCATGCTACCATTAAGATCCGTGATGAACGCATGGTATCCGTTGGAGTAGAATGATCCCACTACCTGCCCCGAATCGTTGATGCCAGTGGCAATGCTTGATGTTCCACCCAAGGTGCCCAAGTCGATCATGCCAATACCGTCAGGACCCGTTATGAAAGCACGAAATATGGAATCAGCAGTACCAAGCCCATCCCACCACTTGCCCGGCATCGTTGATATCACTGGCAGAACTGTATGTTCCACCCAAGGTACCTAGGTCAATCATGCCTTTGCCGTTAGAGTCCGTGATGAAAGCATAAATGGTGGAGTTTCCACTGATTTTAGAATCCCCTACCACNNACCACCTGCCCGGAATCATTGATGTCACTAGCGTAGCTAGCCACTCCACCCAAGGTACCTAATCCATTAATTGACCAGTCCGCATGGACCATTGTGGGGATTGAAGCTGTGGAAATTCCAGCGAGCAATATTGCAATGCGTTTAAGTTTTGCAAGTTTCGTTTTCATCATGACCTCATCGATAGAAATAAATCTGTTGATCAATTTAACCCGGATTTTTTGAGGAATAGAGCGGGTTGCGTCGCAACTATTACTGGATGCCACACGGATTCGCATCAAACCGCAGTTGCAACCTCGTTCCATCGTGTCATTCTTCCCGGTATATTTCCTTCTCTATGCTCTATCACCCGCGCACATGCACTAACCAAGCAATAGTGCAGATTAATGTAATACACGTTGCCAGTGACATGATGGCGTTGCGACGATATTTCTGCGCCAATAAGGCTTGTGGATATACCGAGATAATAAATGGCTGTGCGGCATTTACCGGTTTTGTAATGATATTAGTATCCGGCTCCAGAACCAGTTGATCATAAATTTTCTGCGCTTCTGACTGCGCTTGTTGGCGAGCGGATTCCCACTCTTCCTGATCAATTCTGCCATCCTTGTTGCTATCAAACCGGTTTCGCAATGCCTGCTGATCTTGTTTCCATTCGTTAATCAGATTAATCATCACGTCCTTGGCTGATTGCTGCGTGGTCGCAGACCAGGTACTGAATTGACCCAATATATATAGTGATTGACCCGGCAGTATCAACCATTCACTATAGCGGTAGTTGTTTGTCATCGCATTCACAATTGACTGGCTTTCCAGTATCTGAGTCCGAGTTGGCCATTCGGTATTGCCATACCAAATCAATTTCTCGTTGCCGTTGACTTCCGCGTCATCCGGATCCACATAGCAACTGCTTACCTCATCTGTCAGCATAAAACGATGATCACTATTATTTTTGTAAACAACATTCCAGCGTGTTTGCGTACGGCCATTCTCAGTAAACGATTCCTGTTGTTCGATCAGACTGCGATACCAGAGGCACGGGTGATTCGAAAGTGGCGCGTAAATCGGCTGATCATCAACAAACTGCCCTTTTCCTTCTAGCTCAATGTAGCCTTGGTGCGCGGAACGTAGTTTGGCGGTAGGCGTATCCTCGATAATACGCAGCCGCTTCCAATTGCGAAAAAACAAGTAAAAGCTGATTAAGACGGTCAGTAGCAATGCCCCCACAATAAATTGATTTTCTTCCGGTGAAAGCTCTGCTGCCAGGATATTCATCTGAAAACCGTACGCTACCCAAACAATTTGCCGATATTGACATCCTGTTTGTCCGCGTAACTAAACTCGAGCAAATCGCGTGGCTTGAATTTAAACCAATTGGCGATAATGACATCGGGAAACTGCTCAATCCGCACATTGTTAATTCTNNGCTGGAATTTCTCACTGGCTTTCAACTCCGGATAATCTTCCACCACTGCGAACAAATTGCCCAGCCCAACCCGCAGCATATTTTCCGCAGAACCCAATGCGCCGATGTTGCCAGTTTCCCGTGCGGAGGCAACCTGCGAACGAGCTGCAATCACTTGTTTGAGCGTTTCCTGTTCAAAACCCATATACTGCTTACAGGTTTCAACCAGCTTGGGAAGTTCATCGTGGCGCTGCTTCAACAAAATATCAATATTCGACCACGCCTGGGAAACGCTATGCTTAATATCAATCAGGCTGTTATACAGCATGATGCCGTATACGAGGACGATGGCTATCCCTGCCAGGGAAATATAGATGATGGTATCCAATGTATACCTCCAGTAAGTTACATTGATGCAATATACCTGAGTAAGAATCCAGGAAATGGCTCAAAAAAGAGCCACTAGTGGCTTTATTTCTTTTTTTGCATACCAATACCTTGCACTGCTTGCGAAAATGCTATTGACGGATGACACTGCGCTTATCTATGCTACCCCGGCTTAAGAAAAATACAATCACGTATCAGGAGTCACCCATGAGTGTTTCAAAAGAAATAAGCCAATTAATCCAAAGAGTAATGCTGGCATTACTCATCATCGGCTGCGCGGAAGTGTCAGCGCAACCGGAAGACGCCAAAGCAGTAACGATCATACTCGGCGAACAAGGCCCTGATGGATGCGAATTACTCGGCAAAGTGAAAGGTTCATCAAAAGAGAGCGAGAGCGAAACCGAAGAAGACAATACCCCCTATACCGACCGGCTGATTAAAGCCAGAAACAACTTAAGAAGCGAAGCACAGAAACTGGGCGGCAATAATGTGCATATTATCTATTCCAATAACACTGGAAAATATGAAATTCCCGGGGTTGATAAGGAAATCCTATTTATCGGCAACGCCTATCGTTGCGAATAACCCCGGAGAATATTGGTTAATGTTTATGAATTAACCCTTTCAATCTTTTGCTGTACCTTGGTAATCCGTCAACACACCCACTGCGATAATGACCAGACCAGCCGCAATATAAAAATTCCGCGCGATCTCTTCATTGGCAAAACCGAGAATAAACGGCACCGCAATCAGCGAAGGACCGACGATGCGTTCAATCCAGCCATGGATGGGAAATGGAATGATCTTGATGATGCCGAAAGGAAAGTCGGATGCCAATGTAACGATCAGATGAACTACCGCCAGGCCATACGCAAGCATCGCTGGTATCTGGCTCAAATCTAATAGTGTTGGGGCAAGTAAAAATAGAATAACGGTCAGAAAATCAAGATAGCCGTGTAGGCGCGGTGAAATCACTTTCATGTTAATGCTCCTGTATTAATGAATGGTTCCCCCAGTGGTTACCATGTTGCATACATTAATACAGCGCTGCCGCGATGTCTGTTAGCTACCAAACAAACTAGAGATTACTTGGTGTGACAGAAATCACTGAGTGCAGCATCATTGATACAAATCTGGTCGCGCGTATAGTCGAGCATGCCGCGGTTTCTTAAATCATTCAGAATGGTGCTCACGACCGGACGGCTGGCACCGATCAAATCCGCCACATCCTGCTGTGTTAAGTGAATTTCCAATGCATAGCCATGCGTGCACCGGATTCCAAACATCTCGGCCAGCTCCAATAACGTTGCGGCAAGGCGCATCTCAACCGGTTGCGTCAGAATAGTCCGGAGTTTACGTTCGGTTTTCTGCTTGCGAGCGTATGTCTCCTCAAAAACATGCCACGCCAGTTCTGCGTGATGTGACAGCAATGCCTTGAAATCGCTATAGGCCAAACGATAGTAACTCACTTCCCCGAGTGCTTGCGCCGTCTCCTCCATTTCCTGACGGGCGGAATCGCCCTGCAAATGGCCAATGACATCCCCTTTTCTCAGCAGCGCAATGGTGATTTCTGTTCCCTGCGCTGTCAGATGAGAGAGCTTTACGATACCGCTTCTTATCCAGAAAACGTAGACACAACGATCCCCTTGACGATAAAGAAAATCTTTACTTGCCGCATGGATTTCCTGAATCGAAGAATAATCCTGCTTTAATTGCTCGAAACCACGCTCAAAGAACGTATCTACTGAACCCGATTTAGCGCTGTGCTCTGACAAAGACACTCATTTTCCCTTTAATTCCGAATTTGGCAATTTACGCACTCTTAACGACTGGAGAACGCACAAACAATACAGTTTTACGATGAAAAACGCTATTATTCTGCAAAATGCAATAAACAAGAAAAATAGAATCGTGCAAAAAAATAATAAACAAGCAGAATTGCCGCTACCACAAGGCTGTGTGCTTGTATCGGTGCCAACATGGTCATGCAAAAAATCCAATCAATAATCGCCAAAGTGTTGCAACACTTTCAAGTCACGCCGGTAGCGAAGCATCCGGTGGCAGAGATTACATTTAAACCGCGTTATAGACTAGCGGTAATATTCAAAAACTCTAAGAAGCAATGGCAATATGGTTAATAATCAAGAAATAATAAATAAAATATATGATCATGTTGAGAATGATGATGTTGATAAAGCAGTATTCTCTTGCCTTCGATTATCAAGGAACATTGGAGATGTTTTCAGCACTTTAATGTTTCTAAAGGAGTTGTATCCTGATAAAAAACAGTCTTTTCAGGCTTTCCATGATGAGGCAGTGAATCTAAATAAAGAGACACAAAAATTTTTGTGGAAAACTGTAATTGACCATTGGATAGAAGAGAGAACATTAAATTTTAGCCTAACTGATGATCCAGATAAAACTGTGTTGGCTCTAGGAGTTGGTGAAATGCAGAAAGAAATCTCTCATATAAAAGAAACAATATCAGACCTAAAAGCACCAGAAGAAATGGGCGAGTATGATCTCGCTGCATTTACAGATCGTTACGATCATACAAAGTCACAGTTCAGATTGAGAATATCTGCGATAAATACAATAAAAGAGAGAATTAGAACTCGTTGTCTGAATTATGCCTCGCGCATTGAAAAGCAGATAGAGATGCAAGAAAAAACGAATTCTTTTTTGAGCGATGTTCAAAATAAAGTAAATTGCTATTTCTCGACTAGGTCAGAAGACACATATAGAAAATTACAAAAAGCGACCAATTTGGTTGAGTCGACAAATCCTGAAGACTCAGCTTTTCTTCTAACAGCAATTAGGAGAGCTATCAATTCAGTTGCCGATTATTTCTATCCTCCTGAAAAAGGTGAAGTTATTTGTATTGACGGAGTTAGTAGAAAAATGGGGGATGATCAGTATTTAAATCGGCTTCAGGAATTTTGTTCAAAAACATACAAATCATCAACGTCTAATGATCTAATTAAGGCCGAGCTGGATTATTTGATGGTATTCGCTAGAAAGCTCAATGATATTGCATCTAAAGGGGTTCATGCAGAGGTCACATCTGGGGAAGCAAAGCAAGGTTTGGTCGGATTGTACTTATTTCTATCAAATATTATTGAAAAAATGGAGAGTAATGGTTCTTAGTAAAACCTGTGCGTAGCGTAATCGTTATTGCGCTAAATGAAAACACCCAATTCAATGCCCTCAGATTATAAAGTCTTGTTATGATAACTTTATCGAATCATCCATTTGATCCTGAACACATCGCTCCCCACCTAGAAGGAATCATAATGTCAAAATTTGTTGTTTGTGCACTGTATAAATTTGTCTCCTTACCGCAATACAAAGAGATACAACAACCGCTGCAGGCAAAGCTGGTTGAGAGTCAGGTAAAAGGAACGTTGTTGCTGGCGGAGGAAGGGATCAACGGTACCATTTCTGGCAGCCGGGCAGGTATCGATTCTGTTCTGGGGTGGATGGAAACGATACCTGAGTTTGCTGGCATCGCGGTCAAGGAATCCATAACCGACGAGATGCCATTCAAACGCAGTAAGGTAAAACTGAAGAAAGAGATCGTCACAATGGGAGTTGAGGGAATTGATCCTAAGCAATTGGTTGGAACCTATGTGGCGCCTCGGCAATGGAATGAATTAATTAACGATCCGGAGGTTTTGTTGATCGATACCCGCAACCAATATGAGGTTGCGGTCGGTGCGTTTGCCAATGCAATAAACCCCCACACCACAACTTTTCGTGAATTTCCACACTATGTATCCCAACACTTGGATCCCTCGGTGCATAAAAAAGTAGCGATGTATTGCACGGGCGGAATTCGTTGTGAGAAATCGACGGCGTATTTAAAACAGCAAGGATTTGAGGAGGTTTACCATTTGCAGGGCGGCATTCTGAAATACCTAGAGGAAATTCCACAGGCGGAATCCTTATGGCAGGGTGAATGTTTTGTGTTTGATGAGCGGGTTACCGTAAATCATCAGCTTGAAAAAGGCAGCTATGATCAGTGTCACGCTTGCCGTTTGCCGATTTCAGAAGAAGACAAACTCAGTGAGTACTATCAACAGGGAATTAGTTGCCCAGCTTGTTACCATGACCGCTCGGAAGAAGACAAAGCCCGCTACCGGGAGCGAGAAAAACAAGTAAAGTTAGCTGAGATCAGGGGCGAGATTCATATTGGGGAAATCAACTGTAAAAACAAGTGATCGTTGCGCCTGATTTATAGCGCTTGAGTTTCGTTTTGTCTTTCGACCGCCTATTTACTGATGGTGCATAGGATGGTGCGAATGTCCCGGTACAGCATGGCGTGCATGGTCACTGAGTTGGGCGTCAAACCACTGATGGATGGCATGCTTAAGTTTCTCAACCTCGGTGAAATAAGTGATTTGTGCACCGTCTGATAGTTCCTCATACTCGAACTTAACCTGCCCCGATTGTGCCGCTTTTAATTCAGCCAGGCCAGGCATGTTCTTACCATGAATTTTTTCCGGATTAGAAAAGTTACCCTGCTTAAATTCACTATAAACTTCAGACAGATGAGCGCGAATTAAATTGATCTGCCCGGTATCCGATTTATTTTTAGCAATTACTTGTTGCACCCCTCCGTTCGGAGTCTGTGTAAAAATATGTGTGGTTTTTTCCAAGTCAAACGGCATGACATGCGCGCCGCGCTCTGCAATCTCATCAAGTTGTTTTCCATCTGCTTTCTCCGCAGCATGCACAGGAAATATTGCAGACAGAGTTAGCCAAAAAGACATCAACAGTAGTTTCGTCATGTTATTTCTCCCGAATCAGAACAATATTTACACATTCTACATGATCGTCAACAATCACAGAGTTGGCTAAAAGTAGCTGCCAGAGTTTCCATCTATTTGGGAATCTTCTCTTGATGTCTCTTGCGATAATTGTCATCTATTTACATGGATCACATGACAATATCATTGTGTTTTATAACGAGGAATAGATTTAAATTGGATATTCTGATAAAACTGATAGGACAAAAACTTCAGATTACTTTCTCTTTGCCAAAGCCTGCATCAAGCAGTCCCTGAGCATACCCATGGATGAAAGCTCGCTGGGTTCAACCATACCCGTTGCGCCTGTTCGCCAGTCAGCATAGATCAAACCAACAGCACGGCCATTGAGAACCAGGGGCAACAGAATGAAAGCATCCACATCCGGCAAGGCTTCTCTCAGCCAATCCGGTATACTGGGTGTTGACTGATTTGAAGTAATATCCTGGATAAATACATCGAGAACTTTGCACGGCTAGAGTCATTTTCAGGTGTGGATGATGATATAATAACGTTTTTAAT
>CXWL01019656.1_pt1 | contig 28970 bp, 18 predicted proteins | sample 590931 | NCBI WGS metagenome assembly CXWL01 (sample SAMEA3498368, study PRJEB10139) | groundwater metagenome | biome: water well; material: biofilm material | place: Germany | collected 2015-04-27 | reverse complement strand
GGATTGAGCGAGCGGGCGTACTGCACGCCGTGCAGCACGCCCTTGTTCACACCACCGACCAGAACCACCATGGTGTGCGTCTCACGCTTGGGTCTGTAGCCGGGCTCGACGGCGACGGCGGCCCGGCCCCTGGAGTAGTGCGCGCCGACGGATCGGAAGCCGAACACCATGATCGGGATCAACGCCGCCGGGATCCAGGCACCCTCGGTGAACTTCGACACCACCACGATGGCGGCGATGAGGCCGGTCGTGAAGGCCCCGATCGCGTTGATCACCATGCCGACCTTCCAGTTCGGATCGCGGTGCTTCAGGTGGTGCTTCACCATGCCGGTCTGGCTGAGGGTGAAGCCGGTGAAGACACCGAACGCGTAGAGCGGGATCAGCTTGGAGATGTCGCCGTTGAACGCGACGATGAGCGCGCTGGCGATGATCGCCAAGAACAGGACACCGTTCGAGAAGACCAGCCGCGCGCCCTTGTTGAAGAACTGGCGCGGGAGGAACCCGTCCTTGGCCACGATCGACGCGAGCCGAGGGAAGTCGGCGTAAGCGGTGTTCGCGGCGAGGATGAGGATGAGGAACGTGGCGATCATGGTCAGCCAGAACATCACCCCCTTGCCGTCGTAGAGGTACTCCGCCATCAAGCCGAGGCCGTTGCCGTCGTCCTCCCCACGGAACGGTTTCAGGTGCGACGCCAGGATCGATACGCCGAGGAAGCAGGTGCCCAGGATTCCGCCCATCCACATCAGCGTGACGGCCGCGTTCTTGCTCTCGGGCTTCTGGAACGCCGGCACACCGTTGGACACGGCCTCTACCCCCGACAACGCGACGGCGCCCGACGAGAACGCCCGCAGCAGCATGAACAGGCCCAGCGTGCCGGTGGCCCTGCTTGTTTCGAGCGCCTCCTCGCTGAGCAGCTCGTGGGGGATCGGGCCGACGTGCTGGACGAAGATCCGGTAGAAACCGACGCCGATCAGGGTGACGAGCATCACGACGTAGAAGTAGGTCGGGCCGGCGAACGCGGCGCCCGATTCCTTGACCCCTCTCAGGTTCATCACCGTCATCACGAGAACGCACAGAAGGCAGACGGGCACCGTCCACTTGCCGTCGAAGCCGGTGGCGGTGCGAATCGCCAGCACCCCACCGGCCACGCTGACCGACACGGTGAGGATGTAGTCGACCAGCAGCGACGACGCGGCGACGAGCGATGGGGCGGTGCCGAGGTTCTCGCGGCTGACGATGTAGGCGCCACCCCCGGAGGGGTAGGCCATGATCGTCTGCCGATAGGAGGTGACGACTATGGCCATCAGTACGCACACCACGATCGCGATCGGCACCAGCGGACGGAACGCGGTGAGACCTACGCCGGCCTGGAGCACGATCACGACGAGGATCTCGTCGGTGGCGTAAGCAGTGCTGGAGATGGCGTCGCTGGCGAAGACCGGGAGGGCGACCTTCTTGCTGAGGCGCTGGTGTCCCTCGTCTGCGCTCGAGATCGGCTTGCCGATGAGGATGTGTTTGAGTGCTGGCATAACGCGCCGACGCTTGCGGCACGACAACACTGCCTGTTCCCGTCGCTCGGGACGCAGACGTTAACGGTTTCTTAGCGAGCCGGGATGGCCTCGGCAGGCGGATCGAAGCGGTAGCCCATCCCCTGTTCGGTGTGGAAGTACCGCGGTCTCCCCGGCACGGGTTCAAGCTTGCGCCGGATGTGGGCCATGTGAACCCGGAGGTAGTTCGTCTCGTCGCTGTACTGCGGCCCCCACACCTGCTGCAGCAACTGGCGGCCGGTGACCAGGCGGCCGGCGTTGCGCACCAGCACCTCCACCAGGTGCCACTCTGTCGGAGTGAGGCGTGCCTCCCCGCAGGTCGTGAGAACGCGACGGGCTGCGAGATCGATGGTGAGGTCGGCGGTGATCACCACAGCGGTCTCGTCGTGGGTGATGGTGCGGCGGAGCGCGGCGCGAACTCGCGCCAGCAGCTCGCCCATCCCGAACGGCTTGGCCACGTAGTCGTCGGCGCCGGCGTCGAGCGCGGCGATCTTGTCGTGTTCGCCATCGCGCGCCGACAGCACCACTATCGGCGCGGATGTCCAGTGACGCAAGGCGTGGATCACCTCGATCCCCGACATCCCCGGCAGACCCAGATCGAGGATCACGACGTCCGGCCGGTTCTCTGCGGCTAGCTGCATCGCCCGCTCCCCGGTCGGCGCCAGGTCGACGTCGTGGTGGCGAGCGCGCAGGTTCGCGCCGAGCGTGCGCAGCAGTTGCGAGTCGTCGTCAACGCAGAGGACTCGACTCATGCCGGGATTCCCGATCGGCGAGGCACCGTCACCACGACGGTCAGGCCCCCGCGGGGCGTGTCGCGCAGGTCGAGTCCGCACCCCATCGCCGCGGTGAGGCCGTTGGCGATGGCGAGACCGAGGCCGAGACCGGACTGCGTGGTCTGATCGCCGAGCCGGTGGAACGGCTGCATCACCATCGCCCGGTCCTTCGGTCGGATGCCAGGCCCCTGATCGATGATGTGGACCTGCACGTCGCCGGCCCGCTGGTGAGCACTGAGCCGAACTCGACGATCGGGCGGCGACCAGGCGACCGCGTTGGCGATCAGGTTGGCCACGACACGTTCGAGCAGCGCGGGATCGGCGACTACGTCGGCGAGGTCGGGAGGGAGATCCAACTCGACACCGTCGGCGCGATGGCCGAGGCTGTGCAGGGCCGCCGGGACGACTTCTTCGAGCGAGATCGCACGTACCATCGGCTGCAACGCACCCGCCTGAAGGCGGCTCAAGTCGAGCAGGTTGGTGACGATCGAGGTGAGCCGATCGGTCTCGTCTTCGATCCCGGCGAGGAAGTCGTCGCGCACGTGGGGCGGCCACTCGACGTCGCGTTGGCGCAGGCTCGACACGGCTGCCTTGATGCCGGCAAGCGGCGTGCGAAGATCGTGTGACACGGCTCGGAGCATCGACGTGCGCAGCGCATCTGCCTGACCGAGCGCGTCGGCACGGGCCGCCACGGCGGAGAGGCGGTGCTGATCGAGCGCCCTCGACAACTGGCCGACGAAAGCCCGCAGCACGCGATGGTCGTCGGCGGTGAGCATTCGCCCGCTGGCGGCGAGCACCACGCCGGCACCGATCGTCTCGTGGAACATGGCCTCGTCGGGCGTGGTCGGTGGGTTCGCCCCCGACGCGGCCGCGACCTCGTAGAGGCCGGTGCCTTCGTCGACGCGCAGGACCGACACCCCGTCGAGGCGGAAGCTCTGCTGGAGCTGTTCGGTGATCGACGCCAGCGGATCGATCCCACCCGATCCCGCCAGTGCTGCCAAGGTCTCAGCCTCGTCTCGCGAACGCCGGGCCTCCTCGGCCCACCCGGCTGCCAACGAGACCATGCCCGAGACGATGATCGCAACCGACACGAACACCACCAGCGAGACGATGTTCTCGCCGTCTTTGATGCGCAGCGTGTGGTACGGCGGTATGAGGTACCAGTTGATGAGGATCGGAGCGACGACCGCCGAGATCACGCCCGGCGCCCGCCCGCCGAGGGCCGTGACCGAAACTACGCTGAGCAGGTAGAGCGACAGTGCCGTGGCCAGCGAGATGGTGTCGCGATCGGCGACCAGCACGGCGGTGAGCACAGCGAGCCACACCGCACCAACCGCGAAGCCAGCGTTGCGGCGCCGCCGCGACACCGAAGGCCGGGTCGTCGATGCCCAGTCGATCCGATGACCGGAGTGCGCGGCGTGCGAGATGACGTGCACATCGATCCGGCCGGCTCGGCGGATCACCTGGTTGATGATCGATCCACCGCGGATGGTTGCCAGGCGGCCCTGCCCCGAGGTACCGAGCACCAGCTGTGTCGCCCGCTCCGTTCCGGCAAAGGCGACGAGGGTCGCGGCGACGTCGGCGCCTTCGAGCTCGTGATATCGGCCGCCGACGTCGCCCACAAGGGCGCGTCGAGCAGCAAGTTGCGCTGACAGGCCGACGTCACCGGGCCGCCGAACGTGCACGCCGACGAGCCGCGCTCGCGACCGCTGGGCGAGCCTGGCGGCGCGGCGGATCACGATCTCCCCGCCCGGGCCGTCGGTCACCGCGACCACCACCCGTTCGCGTGCCTCGCGTGGATCATCGGGGCCGGCAGTGAGACGATCGGCCAGCCAGAACAGCAGCAACGCGCGGAGCTCGGCGAACGCCGGCGAGTTGAACAAGTCGGCCCGCTGTGGGTCGAGCTCGTCGGGGCCGAAGACGTTGCCGTGGGCGATGCGCCGGCGGATGGCCTCGGGGGTGATGTCGATCAGCTCGATCTGCCCGGCATGCCGGAGGAACTCGTCGGGCACCCGCGCCGACGGCACCATGCCGACGATCTGGCGCACCGGGTCCGCCAACGAATCGATTTGTTGCACGGAGAGCGTCGTGATCACATCGATCCCGGCTTCGATGATCGCCTCCACCTCCTGCCACCGATGGCGGTACGCACTCCCTGACGGGTTGTCTACGGCGAGTTCGTCGACCAGCACCACCGCGGGACGACGGCGCAACACATCCTCGAGGTCGAGGAGGGCGGAGCCATCACCAGAACCGGTCAATGCCACGAGCTGGCGCGTCGTGTTCGGCCGCTGGTGGGTCTCGACGCATCCGACCATCACGTCGGCGCCGCGATCGCGCCGGCGGATCCCCTCGTCGAGCATCGCGTAGGTCGTGCCGACTCCCGCCGCTGCTCCGGCATAGATGCGCAGTTCGCCGCGCATCGGCGGAGGTGCAGGGCAGAGAGGCGTTGGGACACCTGGAGACATGCACCCAGTCTGCCTGCTGTCGACCCGGCCAGCTCCATGCGCCGAACTCAGGTGGCGGCGAGCACTCCAAGGGTCCAGAGCGCCACGGCGTGGCTCTGCGAGAAGGTGAACTCGTTCATCATCGGGAGCGTTCCCAGGTCGTACCACGACCACAGCAACGGGGTGTCGGCAGCATCCGGTTGCACCCCGGCTGGAGCGAGGACGAACTCGTCGACCCAGTCGTCATCGGAGCTGACGCGCAGGTCGTGGATTCCGTATTGGAAGGTGCCCGGCCACACCGGGAGGCCCTGTTCGATCGAGTCGCCGATCAGCGGGAAGCGAGCCGGGTTGGTACCGAGCCCAGTGGCGAACGAGGTGTTCAGCGGGTTGGCTCCGAGAGAGAACGACGCGGCGCGCACCATCGCCGTGCGGTACCGCTGATCGCCGGTGAGCACGTAGGCGCGCAGCAACCCGACACCGTGCGGGATCGACGGGCCGAGACCCCAGACGACCGGGATGTCGGGACGCTCGATCACCCACGCAAACGCCGTCGTGGCCTGCCCGGCCAGCGCCGCGTCGGCGTTGCGGACGATGCTCTCGACGGCGTTGGCCTGCCAATCCGCTCTCGCCACGCTCGGATCGAGCCGGGCGTAGATCCACGCCGCGCTGCACTGCGGTCCGTCGCAGTCGAGCAGATCGAGCGGCGCATCGTCGATCGTCGAGGCATCACCGAAGACGTCGTTCCAGGCGTCGTCGCCGGTTAGCGCGAGCATGGATGCCGCGGCGACCGCACGTTGTTCGCCGACCTCGAGCCGAAGGTCTTCGTCGGCCGAGACCACGGCCGCGGCCCACTCCGACTCGGCCCACTCCATCGCCCGCCGGGCCGAGTCGGCGTACTCCTGGCCGAGGTCGGCGTCGTAGGCGGCAAGCACGACAGCAGCTTGAGCGGCTGTGGCGGCGTAGGCGTAGGTGGACCACACGTCGGGTGCGAACACGTACACGCCGATCGAGTTGTCCCACGATGATTCACCGTCATCGCCGAACCGGCCCTGGTCGACGTTGCCGGGTACGCCGCCGTCGTCGTTCTGCAGGCGGCGGTACAGGTCGAGGTCCCACAAGCCCTCGTCGATCAGATCGGGGATGTCGTCGCCGGATTCGGGGAGGTCGAGGTCGAGGTCGGCGAAGGTGTCGGGGTAGAGGCGCACGAGATCGAGGGCCATGCCGAGATAGGCCAGGTGCTGGATCCGCGAGTTCCAGTCGCCGGCGTCGAAGTGACCGCCCCAGGCATCGGTGCGCGTGTCTCCGGTCGTGTGGGTCGGGTACTCGTCGAACCGGTCGTCGCGACCGACATCGGTTGGATCGTCGATCATCGTGAGCGTGGTCTGCTGGAACACGGTGCCGTCGTCCGGATGGAACGGCCGCGGCCGCGCGACCGCCGTGTACGGCTGGCCGAGCGCGGTGCCACTGCGTTGGTGGTATGCCGCCCTGGCGACCGCCACGGCTGCCCGGCGCCACGTGGAGTCGGCGGAGATGGCGAAGCTCTCCGAGCACCCGATGGCCTGGAAGCAGACCTGGTACCGCCCCGGCGCCGACACCTGCGAGAAGTCGGCCTCGTGCACCTCGGAGCCGGTGAGGTCGCCCTTGCCGTACTCGTCGTCGGTGCCGGTGCGTCGGGCGGTGATCCCTGACGCAACGGTTGCTCCGGTCGCGGTGTCGATCACCTCGAACGTCGTTCCATCGGCGTAGGTCACTCCTCCTGCTGCGCCGCGCCACTCGGAGAGCATCGCCACCTTGCCGGTGTCGTCCGGGCGGAAGCCGAGCTGGTTCACGTGCACGGCGGGGCTGACGGTGGACCGGTCGTCGATGGTGAACGCGACCTCCTCCACGCCGGCCGCGAACGACAGCACCATCTCGACCCCGAGCGGCAAGGCGCGATCGAGCTGCAGGTAGTAGTCGTGGATCATCGGGATCGTGCGTTCGTCGCCGAACGTGGCCTGGCCGTTCGGCCGGCTCACCCGCGACACGGCCGTGACGGCTGGTGCGTCGCCGGGGCCGATCCGAAATGCCGCGGGATCGTCGAGCGGAGCGGTGTCGAGTGGTCGACCGATCACGAGGTCGTCGGGGGCCGCTCCGTTCCAGACCACACGTCCGGCCTCGATCCGCACCTTCAACAGGTCTGGCGCGGCCAGGCGCGCCCAGCTCGCTCGATGAGGTCGCCCGTCGGCCGATGCAGTTGCCGCCTCCCAGGTGGTGTCGACGACGATGCCCGCGACCCCGATCGGCCCGGGCGCGCCATCGGCGCCGGCGCGCACCCGGGCGAACACCATCTGGTAGCCGCCGTCGCGGACCGAGATCGCATGGTCACCCTCGAGCGGCTGCCAGGTGGCCTCGGGGAAGCTGGGGTCGACGTCGATCTGCACCTGATCGGCGGGCGCCGGGGCGTGCACCTCGACCTCGATCAGGGTGTCGGTGCTCCGCTCGGCACCGCCGTCGAGCATGATCCGAACCGCGTCGTCAGCGAGCGCGGGGACCGTTGCACCGGACTCGTTGCTGGTGGCGCCCTGGGGTCTTTCCGACCCGCCCCAGCCGAGGGGTCCGGTGACGACGACGACCGCGGAAACTGCACCGGCGGCGGCGAGGACCCCGATCGCTACGGCCGCGCGCATCGGTTCAGTATGGCCCATCGTCGCCGGCCCGCGCGGCGGAGCCTCAAGAACCGCTCTCGACGCCCGCCAGCGCCGGTGGTGAGCGGATAGCCTCGCTGCGTCGCGACTGCGAGAGGTCACCGAGATGGAACTGTCCTTCATCATCAACGCGGTTCGCCGCTACTGGTGGTTGTTCACTGCCTGCATCGTCGTGGGAACGATCCCCGGCTTCCTCTCGTCGCGCGGCGACGAAGTCGCCTTCGTGTCGGTGGGTACCATCCTGGTCACGCCACCGAGCGAATCACTGGTGCAGGTGTCGTTCAGCAACGACCCCGATCGATACGTCGTCGGCCAGCTCAGCGTGCTGCGTTCGGAGCACCTCGCCGAACAGGTCGCCGCCAAAGTGGGGCAAGACCTGACGACGGGCGACGTCGGCGGATCGATCGCGTTCACCCATGCGCCAAAGACCGACATCGTCGACATCACCGGCCGTACCGCCAGTGCTGAGCTGTCGCGCGACATCGTCGATGCCTACATCACTCTCTACTTCGAATCGCTGCGCACACAGGTCGACGAGAGCCAGCAGCCCGAGATCGACCTGCTCAACGAGCAGCTCGTCGACCTCCGCCAAGCGGTCTCGGTCGTCGATCTGGCGATCCTCGCCAGGATGGAGCCGTACCTCAACCCTGTGCCGAACGCCCAGGGGACCTACCCTCCGCAACCGTCGATCAACGAGGTCGCCCCAGATCTGGTCTCCGAGAAGGAGGTGCTGCTCAACGAGTACAACCAAGTGCTGTCGACCAAGACCCAGCTCGACCTGAGTGGCAAGTTGCGCGTCACCAGCGTGCCGGTTCAACGGGCCACGCTGCCGGTTGCGCCGGAAGTCGAGTCCAACACGCTGCTGCTGGCCGCAGGTGGCGTAGCCGGCGTTCTGCTCGGCTTGATCGCCTGCGTCCTCGTGGCGCGACTCTCGAACAAGGCCCTCGACCAGAACCAGATAGCCGAACTGCTCGGCCAGCAGATCGTCGGCGAGTTCCCCAGCTCGCGGGTGCTCGCCAAGAACCGGCGTGCCGCCCTCGAGAACCTCCCGCCGCGGGTGCACGAGTTCGTCGACTTCCTGTGCGTGCGCGCCGAGGCTCACTCGCGGGCCAACGAGTCGCTGTCGGTGGTGGTGGTCGGCACCGAGCGCTCGGCGGGCACCACGACGCTGGCAGCGGCGATGGCCAACCGCTTCGCCGCCAATGGATCGCAGGTCACCCTGATCGACGTCGACCCTCGAAACCCCGAGCTGACGCGACTGTTCGCCGCCGGCAGCCCCGGCATCCCGGCGCTGCTGGCCGCCACCACCGACCACGGCGCGCTGCCCAAGCGTGGACGTGACGGGTTGCGACTCGACCCCTACAGCCCGACGACGATTCGCGGGCTGAGCGTCGTTGGCATCGGTGACAAGGCCGATTCCACGGGACTCCGTCGACAGAACGTTCCCGATCTGATCGCCACCGCCGCGGCCCATTCGCACGTGGTCGTGTTCGACGGCGGCCCGTTGATGGACGCCGCGTCGTCGGTGCAACTCGCCCAGCTGTGCGACACCTTGGTGCTTGCCGTGCCGATGCGCCGCCAGCTCACGCGCACCCTGGCCACGATCGCCACCCAGGTCCGCGGCCGCCGCGGCGAACTGCTGCCGGTGTCGATGCCGGCCACGCGCTCGCGCGCGACCAGGGGTGCAGCCTCGGCATCCCAGGCTCCGCTCGGCCTCGCCGGCGAGCCCGACATCGTCGAGCGCCCACGCGTCGAGGTGCTTCCCCCCAGATAGCTCTCCCGAACCGAGGTCATCGCCAGCCTCGGCGCAGCGACCGGGTGCTCGCCTTGGCGCGGAGGCGCCGGTACCGGCCGATCCGGTCGTTGGTTTCGGTCTCGAACAGCTCGGCCGACACCCAGGCCTCGTCGGCGCGCCCGGTAGCAGGAGGCTCCGGCGCGTACACCGCCTCGGTGGCGATGTCGGCGACCGGTGCCAGGATCGAGGCCGACTCGCCCACGGTCGCGGCTCCCCGCGCAACCAGTTCGGCGTTGGTCGCGGCGCGCGGCGCCGACCCACCCAGATCGATCAGCACCTCGATGCTCGAGATGAATGCACCAACGGCCCGGTCCCGCGGATCGGCCGCCGCCCGTCGCCGGCGCCGCTTGCGAGCCTTCAGCCAGACGATGAACGTGACGTAGGCGGTCGCCCCGATGACCAGCCCGGCCGCTGCGACCACCACCCCTACGGCCGCGTTGGGGACCCGGTCGGTGGGTTCGGCGACAGCGGTGTCGTTGTCGGAGGTGTCGGGCAGGGTGGTCTGCGTGGACGTGACCGCTGTCGTGGGCGGACGTTGCTCGGTCGGATCCTCGGTGGGGGCGATGGCTCCGTCGCCGAGCGCCGGGGAACCGTCGTTCACCTGGCTGGGGACGGGGTCGAACGGCATCCAACCGAAGCTCTCGAACTCGACCTCGGGCCACGCGATGGCCCGGTCGCTGAGCGCGATCGTGCCGGCGCCACCTGGCGCAGCAACGGATTCGAACCCCACGGCGATGCGCACCGGAAGGCCGACGGCGGCGGCGAGCAGGCCGTAGGTCGCGACGAACTGCTCGTCGCGGCCCCGCCGGCTCCGATCGACGAACAGCTCGAGCACTGCGATCGAATGGCCGGGTGGGCTGTCGATGTCGAGCACGAACTCGTCGCGCAGGTACGACGCGATCATCTCGGCCCGCTGCAGATCGGTGCGAGCCCCCACGGTGATCGATGTGGCCAGCTCGCGGAGCTGCGGCGACAGCTCGAAGCCGTCGATGAACGGCGAGTCGGCCGCGGTGATGCGTGCCGCGGCGAGTTGAGCCGGGTTCACGCTGAGCGGTTGCAGTTGGAGCTCGTAGGTGGTCCCCGCAACGGGTTCGGTCGCGGCGAGCAGCCCGCTGCGGCCACCGTCGATCAGTGTCGTTTGCGAGACGGAGAGCGTGCGGTCGAACGTCGGGAGCCAGGCCGCGTCGAGCTCGCCGATCTCCACCCCGATCGTGGTGGTGGCCAGCGCCGGGTCCGGCTGTGCCAGCACCGAGCCGGCGCGCCGGTAGTCGGCGGCCGGCAACCAGGTGCGTCCGTCGTAGCGGGTGAGGCCCACGAGCCGCCACCTAGCTGGTGTGGGGAGCGTGGTGGCGAACAGCTGCCGGGCCGGCGTGAGGCTCCTCCACTCGTCTAGGCGAGCCAACGGGCTGATGCCACTGCGCGGCTCGACCGGTGGGACGATCTCGAGCCGCGGGTCGTAGCGCTCGGCTTCCAGTTGGCCGGCGAGCACCACGGGAATCGACAGCGCCGTCACCACGACGACCGCCGCGAAGAGCGACGTGATCGTGGACCTGTAGGCGAAGGTGCGCGAGCCGAGCACGCCGAGAGCGGCGACCACGTACGCCGCGACCGACCACGCCGGCGGTGGCCCCCCCGGTGCCGACAACATGGCAACGAGGCCGATCAGCGCGAGCGACGGGAGCAGCGCGGTTCCCGGGTTTCGGCGAACTGCCAGATCGACGGCGGCGCCGGCGCACAGGCAACCGATCAGTGCGATTGCGCCCGCTCCTGCGGCCAGCGGCGGTGAGGGCCACACGGTGCCGACGACATCGCTGATGCCGCGCAACGGGGCACGGATCAGATCGTCGGGGAACGTGCCGTCGGCGGCGAAGATGGCTGCGGCCGCGCCGGCGATCGACATGACCGCGAGGGCGAGCACGCGCCCGGCGGCGGGAGCCGACGACATCAGCAGCGCGACGATCGTCGTCGCCACCGCGGCCAGCAACAGGGGCCACACCCGGTAGTCGGCGGTGAAGATCCTGGTTGTCTGGTGCAAGACGATGCCGACGGTCGAGGCGGCGAACGCCGCGCCCGCCGTTCGACGCCCCCATCCCAAGGTGAGACGGTCGCGACTCATGGAAGCACCAACCCGCGTCGCCACCTGGCCGCGAACTCCTCGGCGCTGTTCACGTCGACGCATCGCTTCGACAGGCGACGTGCTCGCGCCGAGCCGTCGTTGAGACGGATGACGAAGAGGCGCTGTGACAACAAGGCGTTGCCGGCGAGTTGCACGATGAGAGGTGATGAGGCGCCGGCGACGAGGAACACCTGGTCGCCAGGGTCGCCGGCCAGGCGCAGCTGCGCCGGGAGCAGCGTGTCGGCGCCAGTGGTGCGGCGCACCCGGGTGAACAGCTCGAGTGCCTCCTGCCGGTTGGCGATTGCGCCAAGCCGGCCGGGTGTGGCCCTGTCGCGGGTGCGCACCACCACGTTCACGCCTTGGTCGATCGACTCGCACACGATGCTGGCGGCGATCTCGACTGCGTCTTCGAACTGGGCATCGGTGGACGAACGGTCGAAGGTCTCGAGCACGACGCAACGCGTAGTGCGCCGAAGTTCGAAGTGATCGCGGACCATCAACGATCCGGTCTTGGCGGTGCTCGCCCAATGCACCAGCCGGGCATCGTCACCGACGGCGTACTCGCGCAGCGAGCGGAAGTCGGCCATCGGATCTTCGCTGAACCGTGGCACGACGGCACGGGTCTGGCGCATCTGGCTGCCCGTCTCGGGAAGGTGCAAGCGGTGGATCAACGGGTGCACCAGGATCTCGTCGGTGACGTCGTGGCGGACCGTTCTGATCGCGAGCGCGAACGGGTCGCCGCGCTCTTCCAGCAGTGGGCCGATGTGGTGCACCCCGCGCCGCGCCGCGTGGATGCGGTAGCGCACCACGGCTGGTCGATCGGGTTCGATCTGGGGGAGCTCGATCGGCACCGCCAAGCCGGCGAGCTGGTCGATGATCCGGGTGGGGGGAGCCACACTTCGCGCCGAAGCCTCGAGGCTGATGCCGACGATGGATCCCCTGGCGACGTAACGGGGCGTGTCGATGCGACGGAACGAGATCTCCGAGGTGAGTCGAGGGATGCCCAGCGCGCAGAGGAGCACGACCGCGCCGCTGGCGCCAAGGAGCGCGAACTCCCGATAACCGGTGAAGATGCCGAGGATGACCATCGCCACGGCGGCCACCGCCACGCCCGTGCCGGCGGGCGTGAGCCGCAGGTGCGACGATCTACTCATCGTCGGGCATCGAGCGGGTCCTCGGAACGGGCACGCGATCGAGGATCTGGCGAAGCAGGTCGGCGCCGGTCAAGCCATCGATCTCGGCATCGGCGGTGACCGCGACGCGGTGGGCGAGCACCGGCAGGGCCAGCACCTTGATGTCGTCGGGCGTCACGAAGCCACGGCCGCCGGCGAGGGCATAGGCCCGCGCCACCCCGAGGAGGATCAGCGTACCGCGCGTGCTGACTCCGAGGCGGAGGTCGTTGTGGTTGCGGGTGGCCTCGAGGAGGTCGGCCACGTAGCCGCGCAACGACGACTGGACCGACACAGCGCGCGCCGCGGCGATGATGCCGCGGAACACCGCGGTGTCGAACGCAGCAGGCAGGTTGGCGAGGATGCTGCCGTAGTCCTGGCGGGCCATCAGCTCGAGCTCACTGGCGCGGTCGGCGTAGCCGAGCGAGATCTTCATCGCGAACCGGTCGAGCTGCACCTCCGGCAGGGGATAGGTGCCCTGGAAGTCGAGCGGGTTCTGTGTGGCAACAACCATGAACGGGCTCGGCACCGGGCGACTGACCCCGTCGTAGGTGACCTGCCTCTCCTCCATCACCTCGAGCAGTGCGGCCTGCGTCTTCGGTGACGCGCGGTTTATCTCGTCGGCGATGAGGATGTTCGTGAACGCAGGTCCTGGTCGGAACGAGAACTCGCCCTTCACCGGGTTGAACACCGAGACGCCGGTGATGTCGGATGGCAACAGGTCGGGCGTGAACTGCACCCGCTTCACGTGCCCACCGATCGCCGCGGCGATGGCCTTGGCGAGCGACGTCTTTCCGGTGCCCGGCTTGTCCTCGATCAGCAGGTGACCCTCGGCCAGCAGGCACGAGATCGCGAGACGGACCTGGTCGGACTTGCCGCGGATCATCGTCTCGATGGTGTACTGCAGCTGCTGCACGGCGGCGGTCGCCTGTTCACGGGTGAGCTGGCGAACGGTGGTGGTGGGGGTGTCGGTCATGGTTCCATCGGGTCGGTGGCGGTGGGATCGGGTAGCGGTGGGATCAGGTGCGGTGGGATCGGGTGCGGTGGGATCAGGTGCGGTGGGATCAGGTGGACGCCGGCGGGGCGGCGGTTGCCGGTGGAGCTGTGCTGTCGGTGACGGTGATGGTGAGCGTGCCGGAGGCTGAGTCGCCGTCGAGGTCGGTGATGGTGTAGGCGATGATCACCGTCGCCGGCGCGGTGAGCGTCGTGGCACGGGTGAACGTGATCGATCCGCCCGAGGCGATGACGGTACCGACCGAGGGGTCGATCGGTGTGACGCTGAGCGTCAGGTCGGCGGTGGAGCCGTCGGGGTCGCTGTCGTTGGCGAGCACGGGGTTCGCAACCGAGATCGCCAGGGCGAGATCGAGGAAGTCGACGTCGGCCACCGCGATCGGCGGGCGGTTCGTGACGTTGACGGTGAGCGTGCCCGTATCTGTGTCGAGNNGTTGCCGCTGGCTGTCACCGAGCCCGCACCGGCCGGGGGCGAGACGATCGCCGGTGTGCCGATCAACGACAGCTCGTCGCCGTTGGGGTCGGTGTCGTTGGCGATGACGGCTACGACGATCGGCAGGAGGCGTGCCGTGGTGGAGGTGTCGGGCACCGCCACCGGTGGTGCGTTGGCCACGTTGACGATGACCGTCGCTGTATCGGTGAGCCCGCCGACGTCGGCGATCAAGTACGTGAAGCCCGCCTGACCCGTGAAGCCGGTCGCGGGGGTGAAGGTGACCACACCGGCCGACAGCGACGGCACGCCGTTGACGCCCAGACCGACCGACACGACGTGCAGGGCATCGCCGTCGGGATCGGTGTCGTTGGCCAGCACCGGCACGATCACCGGCTGGCCGCGGCCGGTGTTGACCGGGTTGAGCGCGGTGCCGTCGTCGACCGCGTTCGGCGCCCGGTTGACGGTGATCGAGATGAAGTCGTTGGCGACGTTGCCGCACGTGGTCCGAACCGAGTACCCCATCGTGGCGATGCCGTTGAAGCCGGCCGCCGGCACGTAGGTGACGGCGGTGCCGGCCGCGTTGAGCGTTGCCGTGCCGGCGGAAGGGGCCGTGATCGTCGTGGTTGTGCCGGCTGGCGCCGTGCCGCCGTCACCGAACAGGCCAAACGCGACGGCGGTCTCGAAGCCGGTGATGACCGAGATCGGGTTGAGCACCGGTACAGCAGGGCACGCGCTGACCGTGATCGCGACTGTGGTCGTGTCGGTGGCGTTCTGCGCATCGCGGACGGTGTAGCTGAAGCCGACCGACCCGCTGAAGTTGCCGATCGGAGTGAAGACGATCTGGTTGGCGACGATCGCGGTCGTGCCGGCGATCGCCGGCACCGGGGCGCTGACGCTCACCAGGGTGAGCGCCCCTCCGTCGGGGTCGACATCGTTGTCGAGCACGGACAGGGTCGTTGCGACCGACAGGCTGATGTAGGCGTCGGCCACTGCGATCGGCGGGTTGTTCGGCGGCACCTGCACCACGACGGTGATGGTGCCGATATCGGTCTGTCCATCGGCGTCGGCCACGACGTACGACGCGGTGTAGGTGCCGGGCAGCGTGAGGGCGGTGATGCGAACCGATTGGCCGACCATCACGAGGGTGACGCCGCCCGCCGGCGACGCGGCGCCCACCGAGGACAGGCTGAGGTCGGCGCTGATACCGTCGGGGTCGATGTCGTTGCCGACCGGGTTGACGGTGTCGGAGGTGCCGGTGACCAGCGTGGCCAGATCGGCGACGGCCACGGGCGGCAGCTTGACCCGATCGGCGACCAGCAAGGTGACGGTTGCCCGTGCCTCGTGGCCGTCTGGGTCGCTGACCGTGTAGCCCACCGTGGCGATTCCGGAGAAGCCCGTGGTGGGCGTGTAACGGATGCGGTTGGCGGCGAGCTCGGCGCGTCCCGACGACGCCTGTTCGACTTCGATGATTTGCAGCGAATCGCCGTCGGGATCGTTGTCGTTGGCCAACACGTCGATCGTCACCGGGGTGTCGGCCTGCACCGTCTGGAGATCGTTCACGGCGATCGGCGGCTGATTGGTCGACGGGCGGCCCACGACCGACACCGACAGCGTGGCCCGCGACTGGGCCTGGAACGCGTCTTGGATCGTGTAGGTGATGACGTACGTCGCGAGCTGGTCGTTGGGGGGCGTGAACACGATCGCCCGGTCGGCGTTGATCGAGGCCGTGCCACCACGGGTGACCGGTGCTCCGGCGAAGTCGAACGGGAGACCGTCGGGGTGCGTGTCGTTGAGCAGCACCGCGACGGTGGCGATCTCGCCCGGGAAGATCTGCACGCTGTCGTTGCGGGCAACGGGCCCGGATCCGCTTCGCGGGGTGACCTCAACCGACACGGTCGCCGTCGCCGAGAGCCCCGCCACGTTCTTCACCGTGTAGTTGAAGCGCACCGTTCCCGTTTCACCCAAGACCGGAGTGAACAGCAAGGTCGTGGGCGACAGCCGGATGACGGTTCCGCGCCCGACCGGGGGTTGGGTCCACTGATCGACGATCAGTTGACTGCCGCTCGGATCGACATCGTTGGCGACCACGTCGATCGATGTGGCGATCGACGCCGATGTGGCGAAGTCGTCGACCGCTGTGGGCCTCAGCGGCGCGCTGACCGGTTGGACGAACACGACGACCTGGGCGGTGGCCTCGAGACCGTCGGGGTCGGACACGGTGTAGTCGAACGCGATCAGGCCGGCGACGGTTGGCCCTGGAAGCACGTCGACCGACCGGTTGTCGACGACGATGACCTCGATGCCGGGCACGGCGCTGACGCCGACCACCCGGATGCTGTCGCCGTCGGGATCGGAGTCGTTGGCGAGCACGTCGACGCGTACGCGTTGCCCGCTCGGCGTGGAGGATCGATCGTCGATCGCGATCGGAGGACGGTTCACATCGACGGGCCGTTCCACGATGACCTGCACCGCAGCAACGGCCTCACCGCCGTAGCCGTCGTGCACCTCGTAGGTGAACGAGTCGGTGCCGGTGTAGCCGGGGGATGGCTCGAAGCGGATGATCCCGTCGGCGCCGATCGCCGAAGATCCGTGTTCCGGCCGGGTGACTGCGGTGATGGTGAGTGGATCGCCTTCATCGTCGGAGTCGTTGGCGAACACGGGGATGTCGACGGCCGCGTTGATCTGGGTCGTGACCGAGTCGTCGCCGAGCACGGGGTCGGTGTTGCGTCCGCTGCCGATGATCTCGACGGTGACCGTCGACTCGGACCGGAGGTTGCCGATGTCGGCGATGCCGTACGCGAACGTGATGGTGCGGTCGACGGAGGTCGCCGGCGCCACGTAGTTGATCCGGCTGCCCTCGAGCACGGTGACGACGCCGTCGCCGGGGTCGAGGGGGCCGGCCTCTACCACCGAGAGCGGGTCGCCGTCGGGGTCGGTGTCGTTGGCGAGCACTCCGATCGTGACCGATCGACCGACCCTCGTGGTGATCCGGTCGGGGTTCGCCTCGGGCGGGTCGTTCGCACCGTCGTCATCGGGTGGCGCGCTCTGCGAATCGCCGCCGGAGAAGACACCGGCGATGTCGGCTTCGTCGTCGAGCGCGCCGACACCTCCTGCGGCCGACCCGTCGGAGCTGATCACCACGGTGCGCTTGGAGAACTTGTCGAGTGCCACGAACGCCCCGTCATCGACGCTGAAGGCGAACCGAGATCCGGGATCGTCGACGACGATCGGCCCCGACGACGTGGATCCGACGATCCGTCGCGGCGATGGGTCGGCTCGCTGCCTGGTCGTGGCCGAGCCGTCGTCCCACGACAGGATGACCACGACCTCGCTGCCAGGCCAGGTGAGCACGGCGTTCGACTCGTTCATGACGAGCTGAGCCGAGTCGAGGTCGTCGAGGGGTGCGATGGTGACCGACCGCGAGGTGCCGTCGGCGCTGAGGCACGACAGCGTGTCGCCGGTGGCGACGCCGACGCAGGTGGCGGCCGGGTCGGGTTCCTGGATCGCGACTCCCGTACCGGGCTGCCCCGTTCCCTGCACCTCGACCGACGTGGTGCGGCGCAGCCACCGCACCCGATTCGTCGTGGGGTCGAACACGGCGGGCTCGGCGCCTGCGGCCGTGAGGCGCAGTGCCGCGCCGGGTTCGGCGAGCCGCGTCTCGGCGACGAACTCGCCGTCGAAGCTGCCGTAAGTGCCCCGCGCGCTGTTGACGAGCCACAGCGTGCCGTCGGACGTGCCGACCCAATCGGTGAAACCGTTCTCGACGGTGGTGACCTCGCCGCGGCTGCCGTCGGCGTCGAGGCGCTGCACCGTGTGCGCTGCAGGGTCGACGAGATAGGCCGAGTCTCCTGCCGCGACCAGCGATGCCCGTTCGTCGGTGGGGATGGGTCCGGTGCTCGTGGCGCGCTGGAGCCCGTCGCGGCCGTCGAGCTCGGTGATCGAGCCGTCGAGGCGGTCGTGCACGAGCACCACGGTGCCGAGGTCGGCGAGGTCGTAGCTGCTCGGCGCGCTGTCGAGCTCGATGGCGATGCTTGGCCGTTCGCCGCGAGCGGCCGAAAGCACCACCCGGCCGCGGGCCTCTCCCGACATCCACACCGTGGCCGCGCGCCCCTCGACCGACGTGGTCGGGTCGTGGCGCACGGTGACGATGGCGCCGATCACGGCGGCGACCGCCAGCAGCGCGGCGATGGTCTTGCCGACCACGTCGAGGCCGAGAGGGACGGGCAATCTTGCATCCCGCCGCAGAGTTGCCTGCATGTCGCCCGAGCCTTTCTGCCGAGTCGGGTGAGGATTGTGTAGGGCCTTTTCGGAGTTATCCGGACCGCGAAGGGTGATCCTACGACACCCAGCGCGGTTCGGATCACCGGCGATCGTGGCACCGCGGCCTCTAGGATGCCCAGCGCAGATCGCTCGACACGCCGCGGACAAGGACTCCTGAGATGCCCATCGTTCTGACCACCAGCGAGCGAGCTCGGGAGACGGTCGCTCGATGAGCGGGGCTGGATCGCCGAACGGGTTCGGCAAGCTGAGATCGATGCTCGGACGCCTCCAGGAATCGGGAGGTCTGGCCCGCGAGAGCATGTGGGGCTTCACCTACGAGGGCGTCGCGCTGGTCTCCACGATCGTCGCTTTCACCCTGCTCGGCCGCACGCTCGGTCCGATCGGCTACGGCGACTATGCGTCGCTGTACGCCATCGTCGGCCCGCTCGGCAACCTCGCCGCTTCGGGCGTGCCGCTGGCACTGATGCAGCACGTGGTGCGCGACAAGGCCGACGTCGAGAGCGTGGTGCGCTCGTGCCTCACGCTCACGTTGATCTTCGGGACTGCGCTCACCGTGCTGGGGGTCGTCGTCGCTTCGCTCGTGGTACCCACGCTCGGGCTGTCCACGACCTCGGCGATCATCCTGCTCGAGTTCGTGAGCTTGCCGATCGGCTCGATCGCGTTCACCACCGTGCAGTCGATCGCCGGTTACATCCCGGCAACGCAGCTCCGCCTCATCCCGCTCGTCATCCGCCTCGCGATCATCGTCGTGCTGAGTGCCACTGATCGGCTCACCGTGGCCAGCCTCGGCTACGTCTACCTCGTCGTATCGACGGTGATGTCGTTGATCGCACTGCAGATGGTCGCGAATCGCTACCGGTTCTCACCGTGGCCAGGCACGATTCGATCGCGCGACGCCAAGACCAGCATGCAGTACTCGCTCGGCATCACCGGCATGTCGTTCCAGAACGACGGCGACAAGGCCGTGCTCGCGGCATACGGCTACCGCGAGGAGACCGGTCTCTACGCCGCCGCGTACCGGATCGTGCAACTCGGGCTGCTGCCGGTCGGGGTGCTGTTCGGCGTCAGCCATCAACGGTTCCTGCAGCACCAGGAGGGCGAACGCAACCAGCACCTGCGGCGCTCGATCAAGTTCGCCGCGGTCACCGCGTCCTACGGGCTGGTCTTCGCCGGGTTCGTGGTGCTCATCGCCCCGGTCCTGCCGCGGCTCGTCGGTGAGGACTTCCGCGGCTCGGTCGAGATGGTGCGGTGGCTCTCGCCGCTGGTGCTGCTGCGCAGCCTGGCGCTGTTTCCGAGCAACGGCCTGATGGGCCTCGGCAAGACGTTCATGCGATCGATCCTGCTGGTCGTCACCGCGGTCGTCAGCATGGTGCTCTACATCGTCCTCGTGCCGATCATGAACTGGCGTGGAGCCGTGCTCGGCACGATGATCGGCGAGGCGCTGCTCGCTGTGCTCGCCTGGTACTTCCTGCTTCGCTACCAACGAGCCGACAACGACCGGATCGATGCCGTCGGGCGAACGGCACTCGAAGACACGGCGCTCGATCTCGTCTCCGAAGCAGCGGGGCTGCCCGACGACGATCGCCTCGCCGAGGACCCGCGCGGTGGATGATCGCCCGGCGCGCCGGGTCGCCTTCGTCTCTGAGCACCTCGAGGGCGCCGGGGGCCTCGAGCTGTTCGAACTGGCCATCGCCGAGGGTTTGGCGGCGCTGGGGTGGCAGGTCGTCGTGTCGTTCGGGGCGGCCGGCGACCTCGCCGAGCGTTGGGGCGCCGTGGCCGAGATGGCTCCACTCGAAGGTGCACTGTCGAGGTCCGAGGCCGTGGCCGGAGCCGATGTGGCCTACGTCCACTCGCCGCACCTGTTCCGACCCACGCTCGATGCGGCTCGCGAAACGGATCGCCCGGTCGTGGCGCATCTGCATCTGCCGCCGTTTCACCTCCGCGCCGGATGGAAGGGCCTCGTGCGCGGTCGGCATCGCTGGGAGATGGACGACACCGTGTACTCGAAGCGCACCCACATCGAGGCCTTTGCCGCCGTGTCCGACTTCACCCGCAACCAATGGGTGAGCAGCGGGCTACCGGCAGACAAGGTGCGGGTCATCCACAACGGGATCGACCCCGCCACCTATCACCCACCTACGCAGTTCGAGCGCGACCGGATCCGAGACGAGCTCGGCCTTGGCGCCGACGAGACGGTGATCGGCTACGTCGGGCGGATCGATCTGTTGAAAGGGGTCGAGGAACTGATCGATGCCTACTGTGACGTCAGCGACGAGCTGGCGCCGACCCGCCTGGTGATCGCCGGCGCTCCCACCCGCGACTCCGGCGACGAGGGGAGACGATTGAGCGAGCGGCTGCGCGCCAAGTCGCCGGCCTCGGTGCTGTGGCTCGGGCAGCGCACCGACGTGGCCAGGCTCTACCACGCGTTCGACTTCCTGGCCATGCCGAGCAGGTGGGACGAACCGTTCGGGCTCGTGCTGATCGAAGCGATGGCGTCGGGCGTGCCGGTGCTCGCAGGACGGCGCGGCGGCGTACCGGAGATCCTCACCGGCGAGCTCGAACGCTGTCTGGTGACACCCGACCGTGCCGCCATCGCGGCCGCGCTGCGCACGATGCTGAGCTGCGACAGATCCGAGCTCGTACGACTTGGGATCGACCTGGTGTCGGCGCGGTTCACGCTTGCTCGAACGGCACGTGCGGTGGAGCAGATGCTCTCCGAGGTGATCCGAGGGCGCGGCGAAACGGGTGCGATCAGTGGTGGTTGACCCGTAAGCCGAGTGCGCCGACCACCATGCCGCAGCCGCGGGCGGCGGCGATGGTCGCCGCCCGAAGATGGGGCGGTCGTAGCCTGAGCAGGCGCCCGATGGGCCGCAGCACGGCTCGCAGCGTTCTGCGGCCGCCGCGCAGGGCGACGCGGAACCGTGTGGCGTCGTGGAGCTGCAGGTTGGTGATCGCTTCGCTGTTGCCCCACCAGAACCGCGACCTGACGAGGGCGCGGAGGGTGACCTCCTCGAGCGGCTCGTCGGCGCGCACCACTGCCGCGGCGGAGTGCACCGACAGCAGACCGCGCTGGATGGCACCACGGAAGAACACCATGTCCTCGCCGCCGATTCGGCCGAACTCGGGGTCGAAACGGTGGTCGGGATGGGCCTCGAGCCACCGGCACGACAGCAGGCAGTTGTTCGTCTGCCCGAGGGCGATCACGGCCCCGTCGGCATGCCGTTCCTGCTCGTCGTCGAACACGGATTGCTCGGCGAGCCAGACCGGGGCGTCGTGCGGCAGGGAGACGAGCATCGGTCCCGACACCGAGTCGGCGCCGGTTGCTGCCTGGGTGGACAGCAGCGCGTCGATCCATGGCGTGTCGGGAAGGCAGTCGTCATCGGTCATCGCGATGAAGTCGGCCAACGGCGTCGCCGCCTCGAGGGCGAGGTTGCGGCCGATCGAGATGTTCTGGTGACCCGCCCGTCGGTAGTGCACCCCGAGCGGGAAGGCGGCCTCGAACTCGCGCACGACGGTTTCGGCGATGCCGTCCGGGTTGTCGTCGACCACCACCACGCCGAGGTCGTAGCGGTCGGCCGATGTCGCTGCCATCGACGCCAGTCGGGTCAGCAGTCGACGAAGCGGTTCGTTGCGGCGGTAGGTGCAGATGCAGGCGGCCACCCGCGGTGTCCGATGCGATCCGGTGGTGTCGCGCTCGTTGTCCATGAAGCCTCCGCGGCGGGGGTGGAGCGGGTCGTCCGAAAGGGTGCGGGCTAGGGTGGCGACGCTATCCGCCGCCCGGTGGCAACGACGCGACGCTCATGGAATCGAACGAACCCACCCCCGACATCTCGGTCGTCGTCCCGACCCGCAACCGGCTCGCGCTGTTGCGGCGGCTGCTCGGCTACCTCGATTCGATCGACGATGGGCTTTGCTACGAGGTGATCGTCGTCGACGAAGCCTCGTCGGATGGAACGGCCGAATGGCTCGCCGGTCCTCACGTCACGCACCATCGACTTCAGGTGCTGCGACACGAGGTACCAAGAGGCCCCAGCGCGGCGCGCAACGCCGGCCTGCTGGCCGCGGCCGGCGCATACGTGGCGTTCATCGATGACGACGATCTCACCTCACCCGAGCGGCTTCGCCGGCAGCTCCGGCTGATCGAGGCGTCAGGGGCGCGTTGGTCCTGCGCCGGCAAGGTCGACATCGACGACGATCTGCGCGTGATCGGACATGGTCGCTGCCCCTCTACCGACCGGTTCCTCGAGCGCCTCCTCGCATTCAACGTGCTGCCGGCAGCCGGACAGGGGTTGCTGATCGAGACGGAGCTGGCCCGATCGGTGGGTGGGTTCGACGAGGCGCTCGACTCAGCCGAGGATTGGGATCTGTGCATCCGCCTGGCCGAGCTGTCCACCCCGGCCTTCCTCGACGAGCCCGGCGTCGGCTACCGCACCGGTGTCGCCTCGCTCAGCACCGACACGTCGAAGATGGAGGCGGCGATCCGGGCGGTGCTGGCGAAGCATGCCGCGACCCGGGCGCGCCTCGGGGTGCAGCCGGCATGGTGGGAGATACATCGCAGTCTCCTGGCCGCCGACCTGCTCACCTCCCGACGTCGCAGTGCGCGCCGCGCCCTGGCGGCGCTGCGCGCCGGGCCCTCACCACGTGAACTGGCGCGGTGCGCGGTCACGTTGATCGCACCCAGGGCGATGGCCGGTCGCCAGATGGAGCGAAGGATCGCCCAGGTTCCGACGGAGTGGCGGGACGCAGCCGAGGCGTGGCTACATCCGGCGCACGGCAGTTGATCTCCGCGCATCGAGGTCGGCTCGCGTGGTGACGATCCCCACGATCGCGAGGTAGCCGAGGAACGCACCCTGGAAAAGCACCTCCGACACCGACATGATCGCCAGGGCGGCACACGTGGCGAGAGCCCAGCGCCCGTACGGATTCGCTGTCGTCAACGATCGAAGGCCGCGGCGCACGACGCTGACGAAGAACGCGAGGTAGAGGGCAAGACCGACGATGCCCACCTCGAACACGAGCTCGAGCGCGCCGTTGTGGGCGTGGGCGGCATCGAAGCCGATCGCTCTGCGAAGGTCGAGCACCACCGGTGTGGAAACACTCGACCAGTTGCTGGTGAACCCGATGCCGAACCACGGTCGATCGGCGATCGCGTCGATCGTGTTGGCCCAGATGATCGTGCGCCCGCTGAAGGTGAGGTCCTTGCCGTACAGCGTGAGGAACGACGGCAGCAGACCGAGCGTGAGGAACACGGCGAGCGCGGCGATCATCACCGACAAGATCGCGAAGATGGCCTGGTCGCGTCGGTTGCGGCTGACGCTCAGCGCCGAGACCCACAGCGCCACGAGCACCATCACCAGCAGCCCGCTTGCAGCCGTGGCCGATCGGGTGGCGAACGTACCGACGACGCAGAGCGTGATCATGACCGGCCGCACGACACGCCGATGCTCGAATGCGATCACGGTGGCCAGGCCCAGCACCAGGAACATCCCCATCCCGTTCTTGTGGTCGAAGGTGCCGCGCCATCCGATCAGCGGGATGAAATCGTCGGACATCGACCGTCGCGACTCCGGCCGGCCGAGAGATGTCAGGAACGACCAGGCCATGATCACCTGGAGATACGCGATGAGGGTGCCGGTGACGACCTCGAGCCGCATCGACGCCACCACCAACAACGTCAGCACCAGTGCCGGCAGCTCGCTGCGGATCAGGAACAAGGTGAACGTCTGATCGACGCTCCATGAGACCGACATCGTCGACCACGCCAGCATGCCGAGCAGGAGCATGTTGATCGGGGCCCGCTGCAGGGCAATGCCCGGTGTGATCGCCAGCACACCGATCGCCAGTGCCGGCAAGAACGCGGTGGACACGATTCCGGGAGAGAACCACAGCTGCTCGAAGGGGCCGAACTTGATCGTGATGTAGCAGACGAGCACGGCCGCTCCACCCGCGTCGGCGAGTGTGAGCCGCCCGTCGGCGAACGCGCCGCCAGTGTGGGGCGCGCGGGTGCCGGCGACAGCTGTCACGCGCCGTTGCCTCGCCGTTGACTGATCTTGGTCTCGATGATCCCACCGAGCCGTCCTGCCGCGAGCGAGCCCCGTCGCAGCGTCTTCAGCAACGATGCCGGTGACTTCTGGCCGTTCGGTCTGAGCAGCGAAACGCCAGACGGCTTCGACCACTGCTCACCGGCTGGCACGCCGTAGAACATCAGCACTCGCGACATCCGCCGGCCGTACTGGTAGCCCTGACGAAGCATGGGGATGGTGCCCGGGCGGTATCGGTAGTCGATGCAAGAGTCGGGCGCGAATCCGAGCGTGTAACCCTTCGACAGCAGTTGCCAGCTGAGCGCGATGTCCTCGCTGATTCCCGGCCGCTCGTCCCAGCCGGCGGTGGCCTCGAAGGCGGCGCGCTTCACCGCCATGCTGGCCGACACGATGTACGGCACGCCCATGAACTGCGGGAGCTGGTCGGGTGTTGGCGAAGGACGCGAAGCGAGGTGTCGTGGGCTNNAGGTTCTGCAACCATGTGGGGTGAGCGCGGTCGTCGGCATCGCAGTAGGCCAACCGGGTACCTCGAGCTGCTGCCGAGCCCACGTTGCGGGCATGCGCGGCGCCACGGACCTCGAACGCCGGCACCACCCGGAACCTCGGATCGGCGAGCCGTGCCAGCAGAGCATCGAGCCGCGCCGCCTGGGACGGGTCGTCGCTGTTCAAGGCGACGATGAACTCGACCGGATCGGCGAGCTGTTGGGCCATCAGCGCGTGGAGCTGCTCCTCGAGCGGAAGATCGACGCCCCCGACGGGAACGATCACGCTCACGAGGCGGTCGTCGAGCTCGATGTCCGGAGAGTGGTCGCTGCTCATCGTCGTTCCAATCGATCGGTGCGGTCGTGGCAGGCGCGGAGGTGTGCGGCGAGTTGCGGTGCGTTGCTGGCGATGTCGTGTCGGCACTCGACGCGCTGACGCGCGGCTTGGATGATCGCGAGTCGATCGGGGCCGTTGACCTGCTCGAGCTTGTCGGCGAGGAGCTCGGCGTTCGCGGCTGGCACGACCCATCCGGTGACACCGTCGATGACCAGTTCCGGGATGCCGCTGATGTAGGTGGTGACGACGGGTACGCCGATGGCCATCGCTTCCATGATCGACACCGGGAGCCCCTCGGCGAAGGTGGGTAGGCAGAAGATGTCGGCCGCGCCCAGCTCTGCGGCCACCTCGCCCGGTGGTAGTGGTCCGGTGAACTCGACGATGTCGTCGACCCCGAACCGAACCGCCGCAGCAGCGATCTCGTCGCCGAACGGCCCGGAGCCGATGAACCGTGCCTGCATCGCAACTCCGCGGGAACGCAGGATCGACAGCGCCTCGACAAGGACGAGGTGACCCTTCTCGGGCGACAGCCGGGCGGTGACGACGATCAAGGGAACGTCGCCGATCGGCTGATCGGGGCGTCGGGGGAACTCGGCCAGGGCGAGACCGCATCGGACCACGGCGAGGTGGTGCCATCGGCTCGGATCGCCGATGCGCATGAGTTGGGCGCGTGTGAAATCACTGATGCCGACCACCAGATCGGCGGTGTCGATCTTGCGTTTGAGGTCGGACGAGTCCTCGGTGACGAACTCGTGCCACCCATGGATCGTGACGCTCCAAGTGCGGACGCCGCGTCCGACGTCGTTGCCGAACGCGGCCGCGAACCGGGCAACGGTGGCGGGCGCCTGACCGAAGTGGGCGTGGATCGCGGTCGTGTCGTGCTTGATGCTGTGGCGCCACACGAGAACCGCCTCCATGAACTGGAGCACCCGCTTGACGGCGTAGGAGACGTCGAACCTGGTGTCCTTCAGCGCTCGGCGCAGCCCGCGCCCGGTGGCGAGCGGGTGGCGAGCGAACGTGCTGAGCAGCCCCCCGACGATCCGGGCCCGACCGAGGCCCTTCACATAGAACGTGCGGGCTGCCTCGCGGCGATCGATCTCGGTCAGCAGGTCGGACTGGTGGGCCTTGTTGAGGGCGATCGGGAACACCTCGAGACCGAGGTGCTGGAGGGCGAGGATCTCGCGCTGGATGAAGGTGTGCGATACGAACGGGTAGTGCGTCGACAAGTACGAGATCTTCATGGAAGGTGGCCCACCACGGGCAGAGGCTAGCTTCGAGTCGGCGATCTCGGCCCTGTAGGGTGGGGGTGTGGCTGGGTTGGTCGGTTCCCTCGCATCGGTTCGAGATCGGGTTCGGTCTCGACTTCGTCGTAGCTCCAAGTTGTCTCCGGTGCTCTACCAGCTGCATCGCCCGGCACTGTGGGTGAGTGGCCGCCAGCGTCACTTCGCTCCAGCGGCCAAGCCGCTCGCCGCCGAGCTTCGCGCCAACGCGTGCGTCGCCACCACGATCGAGGCGCTCGGCATCGCCAACGCCGACCGGTTTTGGCCCGAGGTCGACGCGTTGCTGGCCGAGCTCGAGCCGTTGGGGGTCGGCCGCTTCGAGGGCGATCTGTCCGATGGGCGCAACACCGCGGCGCACTGCATCAGCGTCGACCCGCCCGAGTTGCTGGCGAAGGCCCCGCAGGCCCTGCTGGCCGGGCTCGACGAGACCCTCCTCGATCTTGCCGAGGGCTACCTCGGCGTTCCGGCCGCCTTCGCCACTGTTCATCTGCGCAAGGACCTCGGCACCGATCAACAGGTCGGCACCCGCATCTGGCACATCGACACCGAGGACCATCGGGTGCTGCGGGTCATCGTCTACCTCGACCACGTCGGCATCGACGACGGGCCGTTCGAGTACATCCCGCTTCAGCAGACCAACCGCCAGTCGGCGCAGATCAAGGATCGCGGCTACCGGGCGGCGGGCGACCCGCTGCTCGACGACGAGATGGCCACGCTCGTGCCGCGGGCCGAGTGGCGCCAGGTCACCGGCCCCCGCGGTACTGTGGCCATCGCCGACAACGCCCGCCTCTTCCACCACGGCAGGCCACACAGCTCGCAGCGGCTCGCGCTCATCTACACCTACACGTCGCGCTCGCCCAAGTACCCGCAGCTGCACCGCAACCCCTGCTTCGACGATCGGTTGTCGAAACGGCAGCGGGCGTCGTTCTTCGCCGACACGCACCCGGAGGCCTGACGCCGGGTGGCAATCGAAGGTGAATCGGTAGTGTCGGGACCCATGGTTCGAGTTGGGATCATCGGTGTCGGAAAGATGGGCCTCTCGCACCTGGCCCTCTTCAACGCGCACCGGTCGGTCGAGGTGACCGGCATCTGCGAGCCGCAGTCGTTCGTCGCGTCCGCAGTTCAGTCGCAGACCGGCATCGAGACCTACAAGTCGTACGAGAAGCTCATCGACAAGGCGCCTCTCGATGCGGTCGTCATCGCGACACCGAGCGCCACGCACTTCGATGCGGCGATGTACGCGATCGAGAGTGGTCTGCACGTCTTCGTCGAGAAGCCTCTGTCGCTGAGCGCGGCCCAGTCGTGGCAGATGTCGCAGGCTGCCGTCCAGGCCGGCGTGGCCAATCAGGTCGGCTACCACAACCGCTTCATCGGCACCTTCGCCGAGGTGCGCCGGCTGGTGCGGTCGGGGGCGATCGGGGAGGTGTACCACATCGATGGGCGAGCGTTCGGGCAGGTCGTCACCAAGCCGAAGTCGGCCATGACGTGGCGATCGAAGAAGTCCGAGGGCGGAGGTTGCCTGCACGACTACGCATCACACGTGGTCGATCTCATGAACTGGATCGTCGGGCCACCCCAACAGGTGCTGGGTGCCCGGTTGACGAACATCCACTCCGTCGACGTCGAGGATGCCGTGTACGCGCTGTTCGGGTATGCCGCCGGGTTCTCCGGCCAGCTCGAGACCAACTGGAGCGACGAGTCGCAGCGAAAGATGAGCACCTCGGTCACGGTGTACGGCACGCAGGGAAAGGTCTACGCCGACCGTCAGGAGTGCCAGCTGTTCCTCAAGCCGGGACACCGGTTCGAGGGCTACGAATCCGGCTGGACGATCAAGTACATCACCGAGTTGCAGCAGCCGGTGTCGTTCTACCTCCGCGGCGAGGAGTACTCGGCGCAGGTCGACAGCTTCGTCGCCGCCGCCCAGGCCGGTGAAACTGCGCCGCTCAACTCCTTCAGCAGCGCGTACGAGACCGACTGGACGATCGACCTGATCATCAAGGCGTGCGCGAAGACGAGCCGAGAATGACCGTCGCCATGGCCAAGATGGACCGAATCCTGTTCGGAGACAACCAGTTCTTCGGTGTCAACCACATGTCCGAGGAGAAGGCGCGGGCCCAGGCCATGCGCTTTCGAACCGCCGACGACATCATCGAAGTTCTCGACGTCGCCTACGACGCCGGCATTCGCACCTTCATGTGCACGACGCACGACGCGATCGGCGCGGTCGCCGATCACGTGCGTGCCAACCCGGCGCGGTACGCCGACTTCCAGTTCTACCCAGGCATGCCTTACGCCCACAAGTACGCCAACGCGATCAGCGAGGTCGGCGTCATGGAGACGCTCCGGCAGTTCGCCCCTGGCGGTGTCGTGGAGACCCTTTGGAAAGGGGCCAGGGCGGGGTTGCGCAAAGATGCCGAGAAGCTGATGATCATGCTCGTCGACGCCGAGCTCAAGCGGTTCGGCGGAACCAAGGCCCCGGTCGTGTTCTTGCAGAACGTCGTCGTCGACCTGCTGCTCGGTCTGGGCATGGGGGCGATGTTCCGGTCGTTCCACGACTACGTGCGCGACAACCAC
>CXWL01006741.1_pt1 | contig 28986 bp, 34 predicted proteins | sample 590931 | NCBI WGS metagenome assembly CXWL01 (sample SAMEA3498368, study PRJEB10139) | groundwater metagenome | biome: water well; material: biofilm material | place: Germany | collected 2015-04-27 | reverse complement strand
CAAGGGACTTAAAATCCCTCGGTGGTAACACCGTGCCGGTTCGACTCCGGCCCGAGGCACCAAAATAATCAATAAGTTATATAGCATAAGCTTATTGCCAATAATTTCTGCTTTATACTGGTCATGGCCTGGTCATGTTTTGAATTCAATTTTTAACAAAATTTCCACTATTTTACCGTACTGGTTTCAATAAAGGCTTTTAAATCTTTGGTACGGTATTTGATCTGACGACCAATCCGCACATAAGGAATCCTCACCTCGCCTGTTGACCTCCATTTGATTAAAGTGGCCATTGGGATAGCCAATAGGCTGGAAGCACCTTCAGTATCGGTTAGCATGTCAAGGTCTAAGGACAAATCTCGCTCTTTCATAAAATCTCCTAGCCTATTCGCTTTACCCGCCGGAATGGCTATTGGTTATGATCTCTTCCTCATAAACCGATTACAGAATCAGTGTCAGAGGCATATTCGGATTCCCAGCTTTCCAAAGGTATCCCTTGATGCCACAATTATCGATCAAGGCTTGCAAATCTTGTCTATACGCCTCGCTGGCATTCGCCGGACAAACAAAGATGGCAATGGTTGCTTTATCTTTATCGGACAACAGAACGCTTGCCGTGGGAATGGTTGAAGGTAAGTTATAACGCAGGCATTTTATAAGCCGCCGGTTCGTTTTGGTTAACTCTGTTAGCAATGTAAGTTCATCGGCGTTGTCGAAAGGAATCCACTGCTCGGTGACCATCATTAAGGCGATTTCCTGAAAAATTGCATATCCGGAAGCATTCACGCCAAAGGTTCCGATGACCATTAAATGACCGTTATCATTGGCCAACCAAAGTTCAAGCTCAACGGCGAACCGTTTATACAACCGTTGATAAATGTCTTCATTAAGCAGCAATGGAAAGTCCGGCAAATGTTTGAGAATCATTTTGTAACCAAATCGGGCCGATACAATGTCTTTCACTTCCGCCACAATCAGCATTAAGGGTTGTGATTTGCTTAATTCATGCAAGTGATTCAGAGCAAGTTGTCTACGTTCTGCTATCGCTAGTTGTTGGTCAAGATCGAACACTTCCGGGATATAGAGCAACGTATCCAAGTCCACATTTTGAGCGGTTTTGTCCTTGGCCGTTTCATACAAGTATTTACGGATGACATACCAATTGCGCTTGCCAGCCATCGCGGGTGACCATTTATTGAACTCTGCTTGTTCCCAAAGATAATGCAAGAGGCCGAGCAGGCTTAATTTTCTCCCATCCGTCTTGATACTATTCTTTTCCTTAGGATCAACGGTGGGAACCACCTTTGACGCCCTTTTGGACAAAGAAAAATCGAACCTTAACAAAGTCAGACCATCGCCACTGTTTTCCTTAATAGCTGAACCCAGTACTTGCCCTAACCCTGACAATTCATTAGGGATTTCATAAGACCGGCACTCCATATCGTGGTCGCTGCCGGTGTTGGGCATCCGTTTGATAATCCAACGCCCATTCACTTTTGCAATGTACATGGGGTTAGGCGGTTCACTGCACGGACAAAGCGGCCTTATCTTGCTATCATACAGCCGCTTAAGTGCAGATTGAAAGCCAACGCTGTCAGCCGCCATCGAACTGCCTTGAATGAGGTAATGCTGAGACATCGGTTCACCATCCGTTATCAGCGGTTGATTGTCCAACCAATCCGGCGATAGAGTTAAGCGAAGTTGAACCGAAATTCGTCAATTGCAAAGGATAGGCATGGAGAGAATCGAAGCTTTTAACCCGAATGGGTGCGGAATAAACCGAAAATGTATTCGATCTTGGCTCGGTCATTACCTTCTTGAGGTAAACAACATTTTGATCACTGTTTGGAATCGGTTTGAATGAGTTAGTAAAAATTTCTCCTTTGTTGTTTAATCGATGGGTTAGTTTGGCAGCCCATTTCAACAACTTAGCGCGATAAATACGATTAAAACTCGGTGTCTTGGAATGGTAATTGGCGGCGCGTTGCCAGAGGTCGCCTGAATCATAATAAAGATGGCCTGCAATGCGCCAAGCCGCAAGGAAGTAAGGGTAACAACCTTTGACTAAAACATGTTTTTCTTGGATGCCGAATCGCCTTAATTCCGCCAGAGAGACCGTATTGATTTGCATTGCACCGTAATCTAAGGTGCCGTTACGGTTACGGACCTTTTGCCCAGGCTTGCCTCCTTCCTCTTCCGCCACTGCCAACAACACCAAGGGCGGGATGTGGTAATGGTTTGCCGCTTGAATGGAACACTCCACCCGTTCCTGTTGCAAATAGTTTGAAACATCGACTGGCATAACCGACCTACCCCGCCTTCATTGTTTTGTCGCGAAAGGTGGCGATTTCAGACTTGACATCAGGCGGCTCTTTATTTGGGTTCATGCTCGCCCGTTGCTGGGCTAAGGCTCCAGGATTTTCAATGGCGGTCGCCAAATTGCCGCCCAATGTGTTTTGACGGATGTGTTGATGGGTTTGGGCGATCTTGTCGATCGCCAATTCGCCAATGCCCCGGACTAAAGCTTTGCCGAAGGATTCTCCTCCAACATGTGGATTGGACTCTTTTCTCGACGTGTTGCGGGTTGAATTGGTCGATTGATTTTTGGGATTTTGGCTTTCGGTTGTTGCACTACTATTACCCATACCACCGATGCTGCCAGCCATCTCACCCATAGCACTGGAAAGGGTCTGGTTATTTGCATTTGAACTCGTGTTGCCGGAATTCTCTGAGATTGATGATAGATTCGAATTTGATGGGAATTCACCACTCGCGCTTTTCATGGCGGATTGAATCGCCATTGACCCGCCAGCCAGCGACTGCGCCGACGCGATGACTGCTTGCGCCGCTTGATTCGAGATGGCAGCGGCGGTCACGGCACTCGCCAATAAAGCCCCCGTGCCAGCCTGTCCGACATGACCGGTATTGATATGGCCGGTCACAATCGAAGCCACCATCACCGGCACTTTATTGGCCAAGTGATATAAAGCGATAGTGGCTAACAGGATAACCCCCAATTCTTTTAACACGACTTCTGCAGACATCGATTTAATGAGATCAGTCAAGAAACTTTCGCCGATACCGACAATTAAGATCATCACCATCAGCTGGGCGCCTACCATCAACACGTTCTTGTAGAACGCTATGGCAATATCCGATGTCCAGCGGGAGCCGCCAAAACCTAGAAAGAAAATACCTGCATACGCTAAAATCCATCCTGCGATAGTAAGCAGCATCATGTTGACGGCAATCAAGCCAAATAAAGCTAAAATCACCAAGGCGATTCCGGTGGCGATAATAGCCTGCGCCATCGAACCGATTGAAAAATCCGTGGCATCGACCATTTGGGTAAAAAAATCAAGTGCCATATTGATTATGGTTCCCGGTGTAACCACACTGGGTACACCGGCGGCTTCGCCCGCGATGCCTTTCAAGGAACTGATGAACGCCATCGCCATTTGCGGCCCATTGTCGAGTAACCATAAATAAAAGCCGGTAAAGCCTAAAAAGCGGATCAGCTCAACAAAGAAATCCGAAATATCCGCTTTTTTAAGTGCCAGGATACCGAATGTCCACACCATGCTGATCAGCGTCAAACTCCAAAATAACTGATAGGCATGTTTTTTGATGGTGCTTTCCCAGCCAGTTGCCGCCGATTGGTATTTCGCCATCACCTGGTTAAAGGCATCGGCATCGAGCGCTGCGGCTGACGCATTGGGGATCAGTGCGACAATGAACAGCCCTCCCCAAAAAATCCTGGCAATTGTTCTACAAGGCATGACCTCACCTAATACCCGGTCGCCTTGGCGGGTTTGTAAGTGCCACTTTTGAATTTGTCCATCTTGGACGTTAGTCCTGTTGAAACCGGGCTATCCGTTGATTTTTGTTGGTTCTTAGAAACAACCAAAATTGCCGTCACGAATGACAGTAGAATAATCAACACAACCATACTGATGATTCGATGGTGCTGAAAAAAGTGGATCGTTTTCATAGCTTTAATATCCTATGGCTTTGGCAGGGTTGTATTGGCCGCTCTTAAATTTTTCTTCAAGTGCCAATACCCTGGCTTCTTTGTCGTTTTGCACTTGCATCTGTGTTGCTATAGCATTTTGTTGGGCGACTAATAGTCCTCTGATTTGCAGCAACTGGTTGGCTTGTTCGCTGGCGAGTTCGTTGGCGGCTTGCAACACTTGTAAACGACCGGTCGAAGATTGTGCGGTTTGTTGCAATTTCCGTAAATGCTGGGCGTCTTTCTTCATGGTTTGCTGTTGCAAATCTATTCCGAGAAACAAGGCATCATTGGCCTTCTTCCTGGCTTCCGAGCCGAAACGGTTGTTTTCGGCTATTTTGGCGCGATCAGATGACGTACAGGAATTACCGCCAATACAGGGTAATTGCCGGTAATAATCGATTGCCTGGAATTGGCCGAGGAATCTGTCAAAGCTACCGAGCTGGTTTTTGTAATAATCGATGGTGTTCGTCAGGCTCAATAACTGCGACACGACTCCTTGCGCATCATCCCAATTGAATTGAGTCAGTTGCTTGCTATTCTGCAGCATATCGTCAAGTTGCTGCTTGGCCGTCATCAGCTCCCGCAACTGGGTGGTGTATTGCTCCACTTGTTTGAGTTCTTGAGTAATTTCAGAGACCGCGCTGGTGATGTTTTGGGCGAGGTTGCTCGGATCGAAAACCACATCACCAATGCCAAAAATGGCTGAGGCTGGAATGGTTGTCGAAGACGCTGTAAGGAATAGGATTATTTGTAGGTATTTCATGGCTTCACTCCTGAAATGAATAATCGAAAGGGTGATAAGGCTGCGTGAAACTGAGGTCTTTGGTGACGACGACGTTAAACCGGAAGCCGGGGCGAATTTCCAAGGTAGGAGCGATGTTAAGATTTTTAGCAATCATTTGCGCGGTAACTTGCCCCAATTGCTGACCTAATGCTTGATTCAGAGTGCTAGCAGTTGTGGGTTGATTGGTATATTGACTATTGTTGCCGCCAATGCCATTGCCGTATAACTGTGAGAGCGAAGTCGCAGCCACTACGGCCGACATTAGGAAAGCCGAACCAAACGTACGGACGAAATGATGGTTGGTTTGGTCATTGAAGCCGGAATACCCGGTACTGTCCGCGCCAGGCATCGCGCCAATATCCAAAGCTTTCCCGTCGGGAAAAATAATGCGCTGCCATGCCACCAGCAACCTTTCCTGACCATAGGCAATGTCGCTGTCATAGCTACCGACCAACCGTGAACCCAAGGGAATAAGCAAATGCCGACCCGTGGCGGTGTCATAGACGTTTTGCCCGACTTGCGCCACGATTTGGCCGGGACTATCAGAATTAATACCGCCGATTAATATACCGGGAATGATAAAACCGGCTCGGAGTTCATAAAGAGATTCAGGTGATTCCAACTGCGAAGCCGATTTCCAACGGTCATTGCCAGCCAAATTGTCAAATGCTTGATACGGTTCATGGTTGGTAATATCTTGGCCACTCGCCGATGGGATAATGCCAGCGGCCTTAAGCGAAGCGATGGTCTGTTTATAGCGTTCGATGGGGTCTTGCGGTAAATGGCTGTTTTTAGCTATTTCGTTTTTTATACCTTCAAGTTGTTCATCCAAAGAGTTCTCAATTTTATGCGCCTCACCGGTCGATAACAAAACCTGCGATTTGGCACCGATGGCTGTCTTTATTTGCTCTAGTTTGGCGCTGCGCAGTTCTTGCAGTTCAGCTTCCAGTGCCGCTTGTTTTTCATCTTTTACAGGAACATCATTTGGTGCAGGGGGTAACGGCGGCGCTTGGGCTTCTTTTGAGGGAAGCGGTAATTGCTCTGCCATGGCGATCTGCGGTATGGCAGAAGGAATAAAACCGCTTCGATATTTGCCGACAATCAGGCTGGCTTGCTCGGTGGATTCGCTGGGACGTTCTTGTTCGGCTTTTTCCTTCTGCAATTGATTTTGACTGCGATGGTACATAACCAACATCATCGTTAATACAAAGACGACGGACACGGCGGTAATGATGTAGATCGGCATGTTATTGACCCGTCGAATACCGGGTTCTAAGTCCAAATCTTCATCGAGATCAAAGTCATCAGGATCGGTAACAGTACGAGTCATTTGCGGTAAGACCAATAATTGGGTTTCTTGAGGTCGTTAGCATCGTACATCCGGCTTAACTGTGCTTCGCCAATGTTCAAGGTGAAGCGGTAATAACGGTAATGCGAGACATCCCTTAATGAATCCAGAACGTAAGATAGCCTTTGTCTCTTTGGATTAAGGTCGGTAACGTTTTCCTGGACTTCTTGGAGTGCATAACCGCTGTTTCGAAGCAGCGCCTTAAACTGGCGGTCAAAGACATTGTTATTTACTGTAGCCAAAATGAAATGCGTTTGCGCGGGCGGGTATAAACTGGTTAATTGATGGGTCGCATCTTCCGCAATGGTTTGGTAGGCTTTATCAGGTAATGGCGGCACAAGCGTTTGATTGGCACACGCTGAAAGTAGCAACAGAGATAAGACGCTCTCACTGAACACACTCTTTTTCATCACTTATGCTCGCGTTGAATGGTGATCTTAACCTGGTCACCGCCTACGCCTGCCACCAGGATCACCTTATCGGGCAGGCCGTCGACTATGAATCGGTTCGATTGCAGGCGGTAATTGACCAGGACTTGTTCGTCGTCTTCAAACAAGCCATTTTTCTCCCGAATCGCAAGTAAGGTAGGTGCTTCAGTTTGCGCCATTGCATCCGGCATCTGGATGACTGTCTTAACGCCATCGTTAAATACCCGAACTGGTTTCCATGGTGCATCGCCTCTGACTGCATAGGCAAAATTCAGGTTGCCCAGATATTCGCCGGTTTCAGGCAAGGTTTGGATACTCTTGGCATTTTCCTCCCTTTGTTGTAAATGTTTCCATTGTTCAAGGGCCTCTTCCGGATAGACAAAGGACACTTGCGCCATGTATTCATTTCGGTGCGAGCGCAATTGGATGTTATAGGTTCTCCGGTTTGTGGTGACTACCATATTGGTCGACAGATTGACCGCCAACGGCTTGACGATGACATGCTGGATAGCATTCATCCCGTTTCCTGTTGTCGCCGGTTCTAGCAGCCATCGAGCGGTATCGCCCATATTGACCCCGGAAATCTGTTCCCCTGCCTGCAAGGCAATGTCGCAAACTTGAAGGACGGCGCAGACCACACGCGGCTGGCTTGCGCCAAAAACAAATTGAATAAAGCCCTGTTGACCCCTGCTTGGGGCTATGCTTTGTTGTTTGTTAGGGTTACGCCATTGGTTTCCGATGGCTAACGCCTGTTTTTCCACAGGTGAAAGCACCGGATTTTTTTCGCCTAGATAGACATCGGGCAAGTTGCCGTATTCAGTAACGGTATCCTGCGGCAAGGGCGGCAAGCCCAGGTTTCTGCTCCAGACAATCGGTGGAGTTATCAACAAGACAAAGACCGTAATCGATAAAGTAAATTTAAACATCAGGAAGGCTCTCCCAATTGTTTGCTCCAGGAAAAATCCTTGATATAAATCCCTAATGGGTTTTTAAAGAGCTGCTCCTCGGTCGTCTCCCGCGTTGGCGCGACCAGATAGACAGTAATAAGCGCCCGCCATTTTTCTGTCGGTTTGACTTCAAAACCTTGGCGATCCCGGGTGGTTTCCGTCCAATCGAGCTGCCACGATTCATCGCTTAAGGGCAGCGCCGAATCAATTTGCACAGATACCGTTTCCTTTTGCGCCCGAACAAAGGGCGTGGATTTCTCACTGCCGTTGTACCACTGGTTCATTTTTGCCATTGACGGGTCGTTCTGGGTGATGGATGCGTATACCCGATAAATAGCATCCGTTTGCAGTTGGACGTCAGGGGTAACCATCCGGGCATCGTTGATCAATGAGGCCAGTCGCGCTCGGATGACGACCTGTTTATTGGTGTTAGTCAGTCCTTCGGCATTGCCGATGGCTAATGGTTGTCCCAGCTTATCGACTTCGATAATGTGTGGGACAAATTTGGTTTGACTACCGATATAGGCCATCCCGCCAACGCCTGCAAGCCCAACCAATAAGGCCAATAACGCCAACAAGATAATGGTCTGCCGCTCAACCGCCAACGATTTAAGGTTATCGTTCCAGTATCGCCGTGCGTTCAGATAGGGGTTTTCTGTGTTTTTTCCTTTTGATATTATGGGCGAAACGGCCATTTTTTTTACAAAAATAGTCATGCTACAGCCTCCAGATTGGTTAATAAAATGCGATGATTCACCTGTTTTCGATTCAGCCATTCATCGATCCATTGGTTACCATGCTTATCTTCCAAGTGTTTAATTATGGCGATGGCTTCCTTATCGGAAGTGCCCACAAACGCCAGGGCAAATGAACCAAGCGCCAATTCGTACAGACGACGGCCAGATTCAGAAACGTAGTAATATTGTTTTTTTGGAACTGCCGAAGCCAGAATCTCGATCTGGCGATTGTTTAAACCCATGCGCCGGTACAAGGCGCTGGCGTCTTCGTCCCTTGCGTAAAGGTTGGGTAAAAAAATCTTGGTCGCGGTCGCTTCCAGTATGTTATCGAGAATCCCCGAATTTGCAGCATCGGTTAAGCTTTGGGTCGCCATTAAGACCAGGCAGTTGGCTTTACGCATGACTTTGAGCCATTCCTGGATTTTGTTGCGGAATACCGGATGTCCCAACATGATCCAGGCTTCGTCCAAGATTATGACAGCAGGCTGTCCCGTCAGGCTTTTTTCAATACGCCGGAACAAGTACAGTAGGACTGGCAGAGCATAACGGTCGCCCAGGCTTAACAAGGTTTCAATTTCAAAAACGGTTAGGTCGGAAATTTCCAAACCGTCACTTTCGGCATCCAGCAGTTTGCCCATGCAACCGTCTATCGTATATTGCGCCAGTGCTGAACGGATTTGTTCATCCTGGATTGTCACCGTGAATTCGGATAGGGTCTTAGAACCACTCTGAAACATGTTTAGGATCGCCAAGGCGATTTCGTTGCGCTGGTCAGGCGTGGTGTCAACACCATTTAAAGCCAGCAGGTTATCTATCCATTCCATCGCCCATGCTCTGTCGCTTTTAGTGTCCAGAAATTGCAAAGGGCAAAACGCTAAGGATTCATTATCGGCAGCAATATCAAAATGCTTTCCGCTTAACCCTCGGGTCACCGCACGGATAGCCGCTGTTAATGGATAGAGCGACAAGCCCTTATCGAAGGCAAAGATCGTCATGCCGGGGTAGCGCCGCAGTTGCGCCACAAACAGGGCTAGATGAGTCGATTTTCCTGCTCCGGTTGGGCCGAATAGGATGGTATGCCCGACATCTCGGACGTGCAGATTTAGTCGGAACGGCGTCGATCCTTGGGTAACACAGGCCATCAAAGGCGGCGAGTTGGCCGGATACATAGGGCACGGACAATGGTTGAGGCCAGTCCAGATCGAACTGCTTGGCATCAGGTCTGCCAGATTCAGGGAGTTGACAATGGGGCGACGGACATTCTCAACCGCATGGCCCGGTAGGCTCCCGAAAAAAGCATCCATCGCATTAATACCTTCGATTCGTGCGGAAAATCCCAGCTTGGCAACCAATTTCTCGACAATGCGCTGGTCTTTTAACAGTTGCCCCCTGTCTTCGTTCATTAGGACCACCACGCTGGTGTAGTAACCTTGGCCGACCAAACCGCTGTTCGTTTCGCCAATGGCGGCTTCGGCATCGGCCACCATCGCGGCAGCGTCCTGGTCAATATGGCCGGAATTAAGGTTAAATACCTGATCAAAAAAACCGCGCACTTTTTGCCGCCATTTCTTTCGGTATCTGTCCAAATGGGCGACAGCTTCATGGGCATCCATGAAGATAAAGCGGCTCGACCAGCGGTATTCAGAATTGATTTCGGTCAGAGCATTCAACATGCCGGGGGTAGAATCAAAGGGAAAACCGTCAATCGCTACAATTCCGATAAAATGTTTACCGATTTTTGGAATAATGCCCGACCAGCACTCTTTGCCGCCAATCAGTTTATCGAGATAAATCGGATTATGCGGCAATTGGATCGGGTGGCTCAGGCCGGTCACACAGTAATGTAACCAGCGTAAAAAATCATGTTCGACAAGAACGCTCCCATCTTCTTGCAATTTCGAGTTGCCTTTCAACCGATTCATAGAGAACGCCAGTGACAATCTGGATTCAAGGCTTTCACAATCGTGCCGGAAGGATTTGATTAAGTCACGGGTCATGACTGTTTTATCGGTTTTTTTGCTGTCGTCGTCGAACATCAATTCGACGAACTTTTGTTGCGCCAACAACGGCGGAAAATAGGTTGCCGTCAGCACAAAATAACCTTCGTACATCGTGCCAATGCTTTCAAAGAGTCGGCGGCGCTCTTCATCGATCGCCCGGCATATCAGGTCGGGAAAGTACGATGTCGATTCGTCTGGATAACTAGTCGCTACGCGCCTTACCGCATCGATATGCAATACCCAACCGTTGCCTAGTTTGGCGAGTCCGGCATTGATGCGCAATCGGGCGGCTTCTTTTTGTTCGTCGGTGCTGCTACCGGCATCGGCGCATTGGAAAATCCACGCCATCATAAACGCACCGTTTTTACAGACAATGACATCATCGGCAACCAAGGCAGAATACATCAACAGGTCTGAAACTCCGGCTTCTTTACCTCGATGATGTTTTAAGTTGGTTTGGCCGTTCAGGTCATAGACCTGTTTGGCCAGCGTTGCCAAGAAAATCAAGCCCAAGGAGGCAATACTAATAATGAGTGGGATCATTGGTAACGCTTCCCTTGGCTGCCGGTATTATCCCGAAACGGTGAACTGTGCGGCGGATAATACCGTTGATAAATCCGGTGTCTTAAATAGACCCAACGCATCTTAGGGTCGGCTTTGGCCATGAGGCGCAGGGCAAAGATTGCCCCGAACCAGATTAAGGTTCCTACGAAGAAAGCTGTCCACTCCTGGGCGGTTATAATCAAGGCAAACGCGCATAGCCCGGAGAACATCACCATCTCTCGGTCGCCGCCGAGAAACAAGTTGTCACGGTTACCGCTCTTTCTAATCGGGATTGGATTTATCGCCATGTGCCTTTCCTCCCAGAATCACAGTCAAAACAGGAGGGTTGCCCGTCATCCTGTAACAACCGCTTTAAATCAACATCGTCTATGTTTGGCGGCGGGGTGATTTCCGCACCGGCCTGCAAGGTTCTTAAGGTATTGTCGGCGGCGACTATCAAAGCTGTCACCAACACAATAAATATCAATGTGCGGAAGAAACCGTTCAAATCGCCGCCGAAAATCAGGATGCCACCAGAAACGATAATACCGATGAGCGACAAGGTATAGGCAACGGGACCGGAGGTTGATGCCCGTAAATTATCCAGCCAAGCCACATAAGGCATTGGTTTTGCGCCACCGGCGGTACTGGCTAAGGCTTCCGGTAAATAACTTACCGAAAACACCACGGCAGCTAAGAATAAAACTGCTTTTATTTGAAGAGTTGGCTTTCGCATGTTCAACTGCCTCCTTTGGGAAAGAATGGCTTACATGGGTTCTTTGATCCGGTACTGGCTTCCTTCGTAGCCTACTATTTCAATGATTTCCGTGACTTTGCGGCCTTGCGGGGTTTTGGAAATATGGATCACGCAATGCACTGCCTCGCCGATCAAGGGTTCAATCTGTCGGGGCGCACTCCGGTTCATGCTGATTAACGATGCTAAGCGGGATAATCCTGCTCGCGCATGATTGGCGTGCAAGGTGGCAACACCGCCTTCATGTCCAGTATTCCATGCCATCAACAGGTCTAACGCTTCTGATCCGCGTACTTCCCCGACTAAAATACGGTCAGGCCGCATCCTCAGCGTGGTTTTTAACAACAAGGTCATATCGGTATCGAAGGTTGTATGGAACTGGACGAAATTTTCTGCCAAACATTGAATTTCGCCGGTATCTTCAATGATGACAATGCGCTCGGAGGGGTCGTGCGCCACCATGTATTTAATAATCGCGTTAACTAAGGTGGTCTTGCCGGAACCGGTACCGCCGGTCACCAGAATATTCCGATGGTCTATGACTGCAGCTTGAATGAAGTCTGCCTGCCGTTGCGTCATAATTTTACAAGCGACATAATCCGCCAAGGAAAAAATGGCCGCCGCGCCGATGCGAATCGCAAACACCGGTTCCGGCACAACCGGTGGGAGCGATCCGGCAAAGCGCGGCAGCGAGCGGGAGGCAGTATTGATCGGCAATTCGCCCTCGATAACTGGCTTTAACCGGGTGGCTTCTTTGTTATGGTAACCGGATACGGTCTTGATGATGGCTTCGGTTTTGGCTGGCGTGAGCATACCGATGCAGGTCATGGGCAAACCCAGTTTTTCTTGCCATATATGGCCGTCTGCGTTCACCATCACCTCAATGGTGGTGGGGTCGCGCAAGGCTTTTAGTATGACCGGGCCTAAGTCCCGTTCAAGTTTGACAATGACCCTGTCTTTGTACCCTGCATCCGCTGCTGCAAGTGAAAGTTCAGTCATGGTTAAAACCCTAAATCAGCGAGTAACTCAATTGCAGTTGCATTAAGACTCATCGCCAAAGTTGATAGCTTTGGTGGTAAAATAACACATTGATCTAGTAATGTAAAGCAAATTTTACCTTCTAATATAATGTTGAATAATTATTATAAAAGTATTTATTTATTTTCATATAGTTGTAAACATATATTTATATATAAAATATTATAACTATGTACTTGCTAAATTATTTCGAACAAAAAAACTTATCACTGTTCGACTTGAATTACGACGAATGGCTGCCATTGCCAGAACTGCCTTTTTTTAACCTGATGAGCGATCAGGAGGAAGAATACTGGGTGTTGCTCCAACAGACACCGGGTTTGAGCAGTTCACTGACTCTGGTTTCATTGGTGGAATTGGACGGGATAAAATATAAACTGGATGGCAAAATCCGAAAAAAACTATGGCAATCCGGCAAGCTACCAATACCGGAAAACATGATTGCCCAGGTGTTTGAGATCAATCAGGAGGATTTATCCGTCTTGAGCCATGCCAACTCCATTAAACGCGCCCAGTCGTTAGCGCCCAACGAAGCCATTCAATCCATTTACCAAGAACTGGGACTTGAATTCCGTTCCGAACGTATCAAAAGTGGCTTTATCTACGATGCCATCAATATCGCCCTCCGAGGTCGTCCCCGGAATTTGCAGGACAAACGTCAAAGTAGTGAAAAAGAAGAAATCGATATGAGAAAGGCGATAAAGCTTTTCAGCAAGGAATTGACGTTGCTCGACAGCCTCAATCCCAAACCCGAACTCTTTGTCACCGGAGTGCTGGCCGCCGCTCTCATCATGCTGGGAACACACCGGGATTTACATGAGTTTTTCAAAAGAGTAAATTCAGGCCAGGTCGAATACAAAGACGGCCTGGAAGACCCGGTGGCCGGATTGATCCGGTTGGTTCAGCGTCACCGGGTGGATGACCAAGCCATGCCCGCGAATCTTGCCATCGATTTATGCCGGAAAACGATTCAGTCTATCACGCTGTGGGAAGAAGGCCGGGATTCGCCGCTCTATTGGCGCAGGAAACTGGTGTCCGGGGTAGATCACCTGCCCTATGTCCGCGCTTTGAAACGGGCAAAGCATATCGATGATCAGAGGGATTTGTAAGCTTGTTTTAGGTCTTTTATTGGGATTCTGCAGCGAATCCTACGGCGATCCAGCGCGAGTCTTAATCCTCTATCCCCAAGCCGAAGAACCGTTACACAGCCTCTTTGCCGGAACAATTAAAGGCATAGAAAGCAAGGTAAATCCCATTGAAGCGTTGGAAATTCCTGATGACAAAACCGCCTTATTAGAAGAACTCAATCGCCGCAAGCCTGATAAGGTTATTGCCTTGGGCAAGCGGATTACGGACAGCATACAAAACACTATCTTCCGAGACCGTACCTTAGCCGGATGGGTGTTTCTGAATTCAAAGGAACTACCCGGAGTTAGTCTGGCATTGGATAGCGATTCATTCTACCACCAACTCAGCCAAGTAGCTCCCTTTATCCAAAAGGTATACATCGTCCAGGAAAATTCCCATCAGTCCATCGCCAATCAACCTGTCGCTCCTTCGGCTAATTGGCTGTTAAACTTTCGCGAAGGCCAGGACATGACCCAAACCATCCGTTTGTTGGGAACACTAGTTGAAACGGAAGCGATGCCCGGAGAAGCGATTATGATTCCACCGAATTTACCGGCCAACATCCTGTTTGAAATCGCCAAAATCGCCTGGAACAGAAAAATTATCTTGCTTTCGACTAATTTGGCGCATTTAGAAAACGGGGTGTTGATGGCTTTTTTCCCTGATGAAACCGGCCTTGGCCAGCAATTAGGCGATATGGTGAGGCAAAATCGATCTATCAATGAGTACCTCAAATCGGCCAAAACCGGTTTAAACCAGAGAGTCTCCCAACATCTCGGCATCACAATAGAACCCGCCAAGCTCGATCTGTTTTCGGTCAAAGTCCCATGAAACGGTTACAGCAACTCAATATCCGTCAACGTTACCATCTCATCATTGTGGCGACGCTGGCGTTTGCCGGATGTTTGTTGCTTGTCTCGCTTGATTTCGTCATCAGAAATTACGCCAATGACTATACCAACCGTTATTGGCAAGACCATACCGGAATATTCGCGGAATCCGCCCAATTCGGTGTCATTATGGGTGCAAAAACCAGAACTGAAGCCGTCGTCAAAACCTTCGCCAACAACAAGAATGTCCTAAAAGCCGCTATATACAATGTGCAACACGGAGTGTTGGCGGAAAATGGCAAGGCAGTGCATTGCGCTGATAATCAACAAACGTTTGACCAATCCTTTTCCGTGGAAACTGGCAATCAGTGGTGTTTTTATGCGCCCATCTTACAAGACCTGCCCGCCGGAGCATTGGAAAAGCAACTGGCGGGCGAGCAAAAGCCAGAGCTTTTGGGTTATGTCGAACTGATAGTCGCCAAAACAGAAGTGAATGCTTTATTGAGCCGGATCATGCTGGTTGCCGGTCTTGTTGTCGCTGCGTTTTTAACGCTTATCTTCATTATATTGCGTCGATCTTCCGGTGAGTTCACTTCGCCGATGCTCGATATGATCAGCGTTTTAAAACAGGTGGCGAACAGGCAAAGTGGCACAAGGGTCGCGTTTTCCGGTACACAAGATATTGTCGAGATGGGCAAGGCCTTTAACGAGGTTTTGAACCGTATCGAATCTAACGAAAAAATCCTGGAACAAACAATTGCAGAACGAACCCGTGAATTAACTGAGGCCTTGGAAAACAGCCAAGCAGCCAATCGGTACAAAACTCAGATTGTCGCCACCGTTTCCCATGAAATGAAATCGCCCCTACACGTCATCCAAAATTGCTTAGCGGCCTCGCTTGCAACGTTACCTGATAATACCGAAAACGCGCTGATGCGTGAATCCCATCAACGGGCGTTGGATAGAACAGCGGAATTAAACGATCTTATCAACAACATTCTCCTGCACGGCAAATTGGAAGCCAACAGCGTGGAAGTCAAGCTTCAAACGTTAGACATATTACCCTTAATGCACAGCTGCACCGACCAACTTGCGCCTTTCTTAAATCGCCAGCGCAATTCATTGAAATTATTGGGATTAGTATGTACGATTGGGTCTGATGCTGAACTATTAACCCATATCGTCAATAATCTTTTGAACAACGCCTGCAAGTTTACGATGGATGGCGAGATAACACTGGATTGGCGGCTAGATGTTAATCAATTCGTACTCCAAGTAGCCGATACTGGCTGTGGCATACCGGCAGAGTTTCAAGACAAAATTTTCGAGTCGTTCTGGCAGGTCGATATGAGTATGAGCCGCAAATACGGCGGTACCGGCCTGGGACTGACGGTCACCAAACAATTTGTTGATTTGCTTGGCGGAGAAATTTTGGTGGAATCGACCGAGGGAAAGGGAAGTGTTTTTACCGTTAATTTACCCTCTCGTGGTTAATAATATTAGCCAGATTACTTTTTTTGAGCCGTTGAAAATATTTTTAATAATAAAGTTATCGACAATGAACCGAAGTCCATGGCGATATCTTGATTTTCCCTAAAAGGGGACTCTCAGACCCTCCCGCAAATTTTTATTGATATTTGAAGTGGCTTAAAACAATTTTTATTAATTGATAGGCAGCAATGGTGTCTTACCGGACAGTCACGTTTCTTATAAATTTAGGAAAGAAAAATTCAGTGCATGCTTATAGCGGACGGTCGCATTCCCGCGCTTGAATAAGAATTATCGGCGGAAGGTTTGTCGGTGTGGCTTTAACTTGAAATCAAGGCTTGTTAACAAAATTAGGCTATGATTAGTTTCTGTAATATCTAAAAGAAGCAACACGTTATACACCTTTATTCAATATTGCTATACACCTAAACAGGCACATTCTTTACGTTAGAAGCTTACATGGACTTCTTTTCCATTCTCGGTATATTCATCGGCTGGCCTTTTCTGGCACTGGTTCCGTCGGCAATTTTCGCGTTACTGTACTTCTGGTGCAGACGGTCAGTCGTTTTGGTTGCAACGCTGGCGTGGTTTGCTTACTTCCCCTACGAACAGGCAATGAAGCTACGCATACTCTGTTCCGGTGAATGCAACATCCGAGTGGACCTTCTGCTGTTCTATCCAATTCTTGCGCTGCTATCACTGATGGCAATCATTGCATATGTCAGAACAAGCCGGTGAAAACGATCCTAATTTTAGGCGTTGTGAGTCGCTGCTAGCCATGAAATTGATAATCCCTATTACTTACCTTCTGATTGCCATCGCTGCATGCACTACTTTTTGGTTAGTGAGTACGCTTAAACCCACCAGTATTGGGCCTTTCGTATTTTTCACCATCTGGCTAATTTCCCCTTATGCAATGATAAGTGCAGCGCTGATGTTTTTACGTCCAAAGTACAAACCCTCTTTTCATTGGTATTTTGTCGCAATCATAGTATCCACTGGCGGTATCTTATTTCTGGCGGATATCATTTTTTGGCATCCAGATGCACAGGGGGCTATAGCAGTGTTAATGACCCCAATACTCCAGGGCGGTGCATTGATCCTTTTGACACCTGTGGGCTGGTGGCTGTCACGAAATGCAAGTCCATTAACTTAGGCACTATGGAAACCCACAACAACAATACGCGTACTCTCTCTCGACCCACTATCTTCATATGTGCTTTGTGGTTCATCGGATGTGCTGTTGCCTTTAGCAATGCTGGTTTAGATACGCTTTTCTTCATTATGGCGGTATATGTCGCCGGCGCTTGGGGCGTTGCCTGGTTAATCAGGCTAGGCGTTTCAATCTGGAAACAACGGCAAGGAAAGGGCGAACAGCGCCCTTTAGCCTATTGGTTATTTGAACCATCGGTGGTTGTAGTAACCCTGGAGCTAGCTTTCCTTGGCTTTTTTTCTTTCGTTCGTTTTACACTAAGCGAGCAATCGCTTTTAAGTTACGTCGAGAGCGTCCGTGCGGGGAAGGTTGCTCTTGACTTTGAATCCCAACATCCAGCTCGTAAAATAGGTCTATATACCGTAACACTCACGGAATTATTGCCAGATGGCACCGTCAGACTCATCACATCACCGCACGGCGTTACCGATAGGGCGGGTTTTGCAAACTCACTTTCTAGCCTTCCCCCAAATCAAGGCGAAGACTCCTACAAACATCTTCATCAACAATGGTGGTATTGGTATGAAAGTTGGTAATCCTGCGTTTAACGTTCCCCTCAAAGAGACGCGCCTGAGCTTCGTTAGGCATTAGAATGAGTCATTCACTCTTTCCTTCAGATGAGTCACTTCCAACATGGCTACATACCCTTTTGTTATTTACAATTGTTTCGCCGTTCTTTATTTTCTTATTTTTGCAAGGAATTAGCGCCATCGCTAGTGAGCATTTGGAACCTTTGAGCGGACCTGAATTTGGACAGTTTTTCTTTGGGAATGTAACTCTCTTCGGTAAGGCAGCTAAAATAGCTGGCATTTCTCTCATTGTGCTTGGTTTCGGATTTGTCGCACTCGCTGTTCAATTTTCACGGTTGGCCATGGCAGAATTTGTAGCACGTACATTTCTACCATGGATACTTATAGCTGTGCATCTTGGCCTGAATTTTTGGGTAAAGTCCATTACATGAATCGCAAGTCTAAGGCGCATTAACCTATGGGCATTACCTTATCAAAGCTAATTCAAGTAACCCTGTCTGACGGTATCGTTTCCCTTGTGACGATGAGAAATAAAATTAAAAAGCGTTCTCCAAATTTTATTGCCCGCCTATTTTCAAGCATCAGAAACGGTATGATTACGCACTTCTTGAAAGATAGATCGTTAAAATGAATAAAATAATAGCTAAAACAAATTGATACATCTGAGTAAATTAAATCAGATGGGTCGCAGTTATTTGTACGGAATGTCGATTTTACTTATACTTTGGCCTTAAAAAGAAAGTCCTTAAATTAAATTTATAATGGTTATACGACAAAATACGGTTTTTCTAAGACATTCGATGTCTTATAGCTTCCGTTAGCCCCCCAGAGAGTCCCGTGGCAAACCTCGAATTCCGATTACCTCCACCATTCGTCGCGCTTGCAACCGTCCTAATAATGTGGCCTCTGTCCCATCTATTTCCTATAACAGACGCGCTCGGATCGGCCAGAATTCCCGTTGCAATGTGTCTAGCTATTCTAGGAGTTGCATTTGCAGGGTCCGGAGCTATGCAATTCAAACGTGTACAGACCACATTGAATCCCCGAAAGCCGGAAGAAGTCTCCATCCTGGTGACGAATGGGGTTTACAGAATAACCAGAAACCCAATGTATGTCGGACTCATGTTAATTCTGCTTGGGTGGTCAGCGTTCCTCGCATCACCGGTGTCCTTGGGAGGAGTAGTTGCCTTCATTGCGTATATCAACCAATTCCAGATCATACCCGAAGAACGGATACTGCTTGAGAAATTCGGCGATGAATATCAAAAGTATCTGGCGGGGTCGCGCAGATGGATATGAGACTAACCCGCTAATGGAGCGGTTATTACCGTGCTACGCACTCCGGTGCCGCTCATCGGTATTTGTGAATGACTAAACTAGGAAACATTTTGCGTATCACACCCTGGCTTTCTGTAACAGTACTGGTGTTGGCTAGTCCAATTGCGCTTCTGGCAGCATTACTTTTACCCAATGAATACTTGGCTCAGGGCATCGAAGGTGCTGTTGATTGTGACGACCCTCTGCGAGTGATGCTATTTGCTATACCAAGCTATGTTATGTAAGGAGCAGGCATCATCAGTTTCGGAATCATCGCTACTCGAAAAAAGAACTGGTTTTACGGTATTACAGCTTAGCTGTGCCTTATGGTGATAAATATCATTTCACTAAACGTCAGTCAGGCATATCATGTGCATTCAAGCTCCCTGCATCAACAGACATGTGGAGAGGGATGGTGACACGCCCACCCATTACAATAGGGCTCGCACAGAAGCAGTCGAACCCCTCAACTTTACGTTAGGCTTTATTACAATTGACCTATAAATGGAGAAACACCATGAAAAGTAATCCGATCGTTTGGTTTGAAATTTACGTTCAAGACATGGAACGTGCCAAATCTTTCTACGAAGCCGTACTCGCAATCAAACTGGAAAAAATGCCCGCCCCTACTGCCGAGTGTGAGGAAATGGAAATGTGGGGCTTTCCATCAGACAAGGACACGAGTCCCACGACTTATGGCGCTTGCGGCATGCTGATCAAAATGGCAGGCTGCCCCTCCGGTGGCGGTGGCACATTGGTATACTTTGGCTGCGATGACTGCGAGGTGGAAGTTGCTCGCGCCGCTGAGAATGGCGGACGTATTATCAAAGAAAAGTTTTCAATCGGTGAACATGGTTTTATCGCCCTCGCTTCTGACACCGAAGGTAATGTGATTGGCTTTCATTCCATGTAATGCGGATAGATTTAACAGATCGCCTCAAAAGCCAATGTTAGGCTCAAGCGGAACACCTTTTGCTTTGCACTATGTCGCATGGCGACCAATCACAATGGAGAAGAGTCATAATGAAACAAGCAAAGAACACGATTTGCCTTTGGTATGACCGCGACGCCGAGGATGCGGCGCGATTTTATGCCAAGACTTTTCCTGATTCGTCAATCGGCGCGGTGCACCGCGCACCGGGTGATAATCCATCCGGGAATGAAGGGGATGTTTTGACGGTCGAGTTCACCGTGCTGGGAATTCCCTGCCTTGGGCTCAATGGCGGACCCACATTCAAGCACAACGAAGCGTTCTCGTTTCAGGTTGCGACCAAAGACCAAGTCGAAACGGATCGCTACTGGAACGCAATCGTTGACAACGGCGGTCAGGAGAGCGCGTGTGGCTGGTGCAAAGATAAGTGGGGCATCTCTTGGCAAATTACGCCGATCGCCTTGACGAAAGCCTACACTAGTCCTGATCGCCTAGCCGCCAAACGGGCATTTGATGCGATGATGACGATGAGAAAAATCGACATTGCTGCTATCGAGGCGGCGTTTCGCGGTTGAGATGTGGGCGGTCTAACAAATCGCTGCCCGATGGTCTGGTTTGGTCAATTCCGCAATTTATTTATACAAACTGACCACTGACTCTGACGGTTGGCTATCGTTTCATTGCGCCAAATAGTCGATCACGATATATGTGAAGTTCGCTCTTGGGTGGTATTTTGTAGTTGTTGAAACCGTTTGCGAATAGGCCTGAATTAAGGACGCTTTGTTCCTGGTATTTGCTGGGCAGCAATGTCGAAGGTATAAACGCCTCCGTAGCTTTCCCGCTTTTGGGCAATGCAAAACTTTCCCTTGTTAACAATTAAAGCATCTGGAAAACTGGCCGAGTTTTGCTTGCCACCAACTTTAACCGGTTTGGCTTGACGGTAATCATTTATTGCCCGCCACACTGTCTGTCCGTCCTCGAAAAATAAATTGGGTTCTTCAAGAAGCGAATTGAGCAGCGCCAATACATTGTCTTTATCGAGCTGGTACTTTTTTCCAGTCAGGGTCCAGACGGTTTCGACTAGGACAATATCAGTTAATAAAACTGGCTCTGGCCCGTTAATCAACAATTTTGCTTTGGTCGCCTGCGCTTCATCATCCCATAGCAGATAGCGCAAAAGCACATTGGTATCAATAGCGATCAATATTAGCGCCTTAACGTAACGCGCTTTGCAAAGACTCTTCGTCGCTTATTGAGGCGTTCGCAACAATGTGTTTAAGTACCCCTTGTGCTGCGCCTGATTTTTTTTTGACAATCGTAATATGGCCATCGGCAACAAAGCTTTGATATTCATCGCCTGGAATTATGCCTAATTCTAGGCATTGATCTACTGGTAGCGTAATTTGGCGTTTTGAACTTATTTTGGGCATGTTGGTGTCTCTTTACTAGATGCAACAAAGTAAAGAATAATCTTTTTCTTGATCATTTGCAATTGGCTTATGGGAAACGAGAAAACTAATGGTGTTTCGGTTCCTCCATTTCGATTATGGACAAATTATTTAAACTAAATGACCGCTTTCAGGAAACCAAGGTATCGATCTGACAGTACGTTCAGGAGAGGCTAGCCCTTTCGATATTTGAGAAAACCCAAAAATCTTGAACGTCCGAGTTCGTTTCCCTACTGACGATGAGAAACAAATTTGAAAATCATTTTTCAAATTTTTTTGTCCACCAATTTTCGACCATCAGGAACGGTGTCAAAGCGGACATTAAACGCTCACACTCAACCGCGGCTCCTGCTGGAGCGGCGTAAGCCGTGGAGGCGGGGATGTTAGTGCGCAGCGTGTTTTCGGGCGTCATCGCACGCCTCAATCCTTGAAGACACGTCGTCTCGGCCTCCTGATAAACTCATGTCTGTACACGAATTCGCACGCCTCGTGATAGCGAGCAAAAGAGTCTAAACTGTCATCCCATGAAGCGGCCAGAGAACAAAATGCCACCACAAGAGGCTCGTCAAAGAATAGCGTCCACAGACCGTAACCGACCGACCAAATTTCCTTTGAAACGCTTGTGTACAGGCCACTGCCGATTTCCCACTGCAGTGGGCGTTTTCCATCCCAATCCGGCAACTGAATGAGGGGCCGCTCCAACCCTCGCGTAGGTTCTTCGCGTACTTTTGCATATATGGACTTGTTGTAAGGCCCTGCGCAAATGTCGAAAACAGTGACAACCAATACGCCTTTCTCCAAATAGATGGCTGTCCTGCCTTCAAATCTCGACTTAATCACATCAATATTCTCCTTGTCCTCAGGAGTTACCCATTTAGGCTGCAATTGACTCTCCATGGACGCAGGCCGACTGGGGTCGCGAACCTTCAGTCGGCGCAGAAGCGCCGATAATATCGAGAAACCCACGCTCATTTGGACTCCATATTTTCATACAAATAATTATTATGGTCTCTGTATATCATCCTGCTTAATAGCTAACTTAGCAATGCATTTATGATGTTAGTCAAGATCGCTAATAGCCTATCATTCAAATTAAATGGTGATAAACAGATCCAGATACCATGATGGATTCACATGAAAAATACAAATTGGCTGGAGACTTTGGAGGTCTGTTAATAAATTTAGAGCAGACACTCAATTGGTAAATGCAACCGACAAAATTGGGTCGGTTTTTAACTTTCAATTTTTGGACTGACCCCAGTTTTTGAACGCCTGCTTTCGTTTCGAAGGAGACATTCAGCGTCATAAAAAAGCTTAAAAGATGAAATGGTAATTTCGGAGGATCAGCTTTGTAAAAAGCTGAGATTAAAAAACGTCTCTACTGAAAATCAATAGAGCAAAAGTGATTAATAGTTTCAAGTTGCTTATACCGCTCGCTAACGGGACGGTTTTCATTAGCTTAGCTATTTAAAATTAGCACGGAAATCCTGCGGCGTAGTGCTCAACAATCGCTGAAATGTTCGTCGCATTTGCTCTGCACTTGCGAAACCGCTATTCATAGCCACCTGATCTACCGATTGATTTGATTGTGTCAACATTGACCTGGCCGCTTCCAAACGGACTCGCTCGATAAATTTTGCTGGCGTCATACCGACTTCCTGAAAGAAAACCCTGGAAAAATTCCGCTCACTCATGGCCATTCTGTCTGCTAATACATCAACACTTAGGTTTTTGTTTGGATTACTGATAATCCAGGCTTGTAATTCGCGAAAATCTTTACGATTTTTCGCTTCGTTAAACACATAGATACTAAACTGGGACTGCCCACCCGGTCGGCGCATAAAAATCAGCATTCCTCGTGCTGCACCAGCCGCGGCTTCCCATCCCCAATCCTCTTCCACCAAGCTTAGCGATAAGTCGATTCCAGCAGTAACACCACCGGAGGTGTAAACATTGCCATCACGAATAAATATTTTGTCAGGTTCAACTTTAATGCTTTGATGGCACTGAGCCATTTGTTCACAAAATAGCCAATGTGTTGTTGCCCGACGATTATTTAAAATGCCGCCAGCGGCTAGTATCATGGCACCACTGCAAATGGAAGCCAATCGCCTAACTTTCGGCATCATGGAAATTATCCAATTCCGCATTTTAATATCGGACATAGGCTCTTCCATCATGGCCCCACCGGCAATCATTAACGTATCAACTGGTTCGTCCAATTCTTCATAGGATACATCAGCGTGAATGCTGACTCCGGAAAAGCTTTTAACTGGCCCGCTCTTTTCAGCCACTACGGTTAAGCGGTATGGAAATAATGCAGGATTAATTTTAGTTTTATCAAAACGTAAAATGGCTAGATTCGCGAAATTGAACACCTCCAATGGGCCAACCGCATCCTGTAAGATGCAACCGGGGAAAACCAGCATGACGATATGGCGTTGAAACTGATTGGTTGGCAGATTAGCTTTATTACCCTTCATAACTCGCTCCCTCTATGTATATTATTATTTGAGGTAATTCAATTATAAGGTCATGTAACCCTGAAGGAAATTTTAACAACGCTATAATCGATTCAATCTCGGCTAGTATCCAGATAACAGTGTCAGGTCTTGCAATCCAGCAAAAGCTCGGATCCTTCGGTTGCTTTGAATTTAATTTCAGTCTTACACGTTTAGCTCTCAAATGTCCACAATGGATCGGTTAGCCACATTCAAATTTTGAATTGACCCTGGTTTTTGAAGGTCCGTTTTTCGTTTCTGACCAGCCGATCACTGGAAAGTAGCTTTCCGTAGCGACGTTATTTCATGATGAAGTTAAACCCAATTCACCAATATCAAAGGCGCTTCGATACGCTCGTAATGACGGATATTGTTGGTTACAAGAACAGCGCCGGCTGACAATGAATGAGCGGCGATCATCATGTCCATTTCTCCAATCGGTTGCCCAGTGCTGACCAGTTGATGCCGAATATCGGCATACCAATCCGCCGAATCACTATCCCAAGGCAACACACGGACAATCTTGAGGAACTGACGAACAGCCAGGTGCAGGCGATGTTCAGCGGGTAGGCGCTTAAGCCCATACAGCAATTCCGCGCGGGTCATCACGGATATACAGATCATCGATGGCACCAGCTCAGCCACTTTAGCCTCGATCCCTGGTGATTTTCCTTTGATCAGGTAACTCGCCGTATCGGTATCCAGTAGATGCAGCATTACATGCCGTCCTGATTTAGTTCGTCATCAAAGATGCCGCGTTCTTGTACCGAGCCATTGAGCGGCCGGTCAGACATATAATCGGTGGTGTCATCTAGGGTATGCACCAACTCGAAAAATTCACTCCAAATTTTGGCGCCTGGCCGAGTTGACAGCACCACATCACCGGTCGCATCGTCACGCGTGACAAAGACCTCATCCCCCTCGAAGCGGAACTCGGATGGAAGGCGGACGGCTTGGCTGGCACCATTTTTAAATAGCTTCGCAATTCGAGTATCACTCATTCAGGCTGGCCTCACGGAACAGATAAGTCTATCTATGAGTATATACTTTTCTGAATGAGCGCGCTATCTCGCCATGTAAACTGAGCCAGAAATGACCATTAAAAGACGGACTGTATGGTTAGGTGCTTTCACAGCAATTAGTCAAAACACGCGGTGAAAAGTCGATCGAAGTTGTCCACAAAATCTGTGGATAACTCTGTCGGTAAGTCACTTTTTTGCACGCCGACTATCCGGTTTTATTACAGTTTGGTTACATTGAACAACTTTTGGCCAATAAAAAATAGATGCAATCAGATCAAGGTGTTAATTAAAACCACTTGACAAATCAAAGACCCATTGGAAACGCCAGTTCGTTCATTTAAGCTCCAGAATCCTACTCATTTCCATTAGAAACCGGGTGCGCTTAAAAGGCTCTTCTAACCGGAGTAGTTGTGAGCCTGAAGCTGGGCTGATTTGGAATGATGATACAAATGATTGAACAGCCGAATGGCGATAAATAGCATCGTTTGGGTGGTCTTAATGGCCGGAACCCGACTGGCATTTTCAGACGCATAGTCATCGATCGCGGCATTCATATAATTCACCAAGCCCAATTGCATCGTTTCTTGCAAAGAACGGTGTATCAAACGGTCCTGTAATCGTGACCGGATTCGTTCGTCCATGTCCTTTTCCTGGATTAAGGCTTGCAGTTCGACATCCAATAACATCACCTGTTTTTCCAACCAGTCCAAAGGCAGATCCTGTTGCGAGGGCAGGGGGCCGAACGCGTTTTGATAGACACATAATACCTCGAAGCACAAATCCATGAACAAATCCGCCATGGCGGGATTTTCTTCAGCAATCACGCTGGGAAATAGCTCAAAGAGGGTTTCGGCCAAAGCGGCTTGTTCGAGGTAGAATTGAATGATGAGGGTTCTGCCGGCCTCTTCATCCAGGCTCTTTGCATAAGACAGAGCCGGATAGAGCTCGTGATCAGTCAGTTCGTGCATGATAGCCTCACAGAATTAGCAGTCAAATCCAGAGCGAATAATACCATAACAGCCTCAATCACTAACGAATCCGTTTAAACCAACGACCCCCCAGTTCCTGGTCCGTTCTCAATCGTCAAGGTTTAGATGCGCAGTCTATTCGATCAAGACCGCAGGCAGCGGGCTAAAACCCGTGATGGTCACCCTACGGACAGGTTAGCGAGATGGCAATGTCATGGCAAAAGTACAACTGAAACCCGGCATAGCAAGCTATGAGAGGTGACTTCGACCACTTCGCCGCCAAATGGGCGGCGTTTTTTTTAAAAGTAGACTAACCCAAGGTGTTTAAAACCTTGGGCTAGTCTTCTTGATTAAGCGGCTTGTTCTTCAGAATCCAAGAGTGGTTGCGCTTTCACCTGGCAAGCGTTTAAATAATCAACGGCTCGTTGAGCATGGGCTGCAGCGGAAAAGATAAAGCGCTTATCGTTTTTTAAGGCCGTTAACCACGAAGCAATATAAGCGGCATGATCCTCGCGGGTTTCTGGCGTGATACCAAGGTCTGCACATAAAAAGGCGGCACCCAATTCTGCCACCAGTTCTTCCTTGGCGTAGCCTTCATCACCAAACTTGACGCCGCCACAATCGCGGTTCAAGCGGCTAGGGTGTTTCGTCGCGTGACAAGCTTCATGACCAAGGGTCGCATAAAAGTTTTCACTGTCTTTAAAGGCTTGCATCGGCGGCATTCGTATTAGGTCCAGTGCTTCGCTATAAGCAGCCAGGTCGCCGCCTTCGCGAATGGTCACACCGCTATTTTGAAAAAAAGCATCCAAAGCCGCGTCACGCTCATTACTATTGACAGGACTTTGAGCCGGCATGGTGGTGAATCGGTCCGGCAAACCGTCGATTTGTTCTACGTTAAAAACCGTATAACCTTTCATAAAGGGAATGGAATGGGCTTCTTCTTCACCGGTTTCTGCATTGGTTTCAGTCTTGGTGAACGTATTGGCATACACCACCAACGAGCCTTTTTCACCTTTTTTAATATGAGCGCCCAGATCATGGGCTTGTTTAAAAGTCATCCAGGTAGAGGCCGAAAAGCCTTGTTCCAGTGCAGCGGTCCACAGCAACAACACATTGATGCCTTGATAGGTTTCGCCAGTGCTGCGCAGCGGGCGAGCGATTCGACTGCTCATCGTGCCGCCTTGCCACGGTTTCAGCCAGGTTAATTCGCCTTTTTCTAAATCAGCCAGAATTTTGTTGGTTACACGGGCGTAAAGATCCAGTTTCAGTTCAGATGAGTTCATTGCGTTTCTCCAGTCGGATTAAGGGTACAGCAGCTGCTGTACCCCTGCCCGTCGGCGAGACCGGGGTGGGCAAGGGCAAGAAAAATCACGGAAGGTTCGCGGCGAAGAAACGGAAGCTTTGCCCGCTTTTGGGCGGGTGAAATCCGTTTGTTTGACGGGTAAGCCGTTATTATGCTTGTCCCGCGCCACGGGGCAGAGCCCCTAAGCAAGATCAGAAACTAAGACACAACCGATGGCGTAGCTGCGAAAGGGGGCGTAACCCACAGGGCTGAGACTTCAGGCTCAGGGCGCTTGCGCCTAGCACCAGGCCCTGCAAGGGTTCGCCAAAGTGCCCTGGTTGAGTTCATTTAAAAATAATGGGATACGGTAAGCAAATAGTCATCATCCGTTAACCAAAAAGGGTTACTGTAGCTCGATGTTGATCATCCATTATGTTGGACCGGTCGCTTTTCCAACAACAACGCAGCCTATCGGCTTTTACTTATTCACCTAAACTCGCGTAAAATCGGTTATAAAGAAGGACGTTTCTGTCTACCCGAATGCAATGTTGAAACCGCATTTTTGTTTTCACCCTAATGGATCTTAAAGTCACTATGAAAAAACCAACCACCCCCAACGAAAAACCAGTCCCTAAATCGAAAACTGAACAACCTGCGGCAACGGCTGCGTCAGAAGCTAAAGCCACTAAAGCAAGCCCAACCCCCAAAACGCCATCAAAACCGAAAGCTATTACCGCGAAAACCTCTAAAAAAGCGGAAGTTGTCGCGCCCAATCCAGTGGCGGAGACAGCAGAAATATCGCCGTTTGAACGCGTGGGATTGACCGCCGGCAGCATTTGGCATTATTTGTCAGAAAATGGTGCTAGCCCAGTAGCAAAATTGGTTAAAGCCCTTCCGGAAGAAGAGAAGATCATCCAGCGCAGCATTGGCTGGTTGGCCCAGGAAGGCAAAATTGTATTCGACACCATTGACAGGACTGAAACCATCGGCTTGACAGAGTAGCCGTTAGGCCAAACGATTCACTCTTTCTTGTTGATGAGCGATCGGATTCTGCTTATTGGGCACATTGCGGGTTTCACTGCAACAGAAAGCCAGAGCTAGGGTCTCAGTATCAACCCCGAAAATTGGCTAACCTCTGGGGTTAGCTCTATTTTTGCTCTGAATAGACGAATGATTCCTTCAAGGAGATCCGTATGTTAGTCACATTCACCACCCAAGGCTCTGCCGACATTGTAATGTTCGGGGATATTGCACGGGTCCTGCTGAAAATGATGGGGCACAGCGCAACGGTGCCGGGCGCTATTCTGGCAGACGATGTCCCGGCGGCGCTAAACCGGTTAACGGCGGCTATCGATAAAAGTAAAGCCCCGCCGACACAAGAAAAAAAGGATCAGGAAGAACCCGGTATTAGTATGGCTCATCGCGCGTTACCCTTAATAAACCTGCTGAAGGACGCCTCAAAGGCAAACAGTAACGTCATGTGGAACTAGACGATGATCACGTTGCAGGTAACGCCAGGCGATGATGAAAACCATCGGGCTCAAACCGGTATTTAAGGACCCGGCAGAGCAGGGGAGAGACTGACCCATGACGATCGGCCACCGACTATTTATTGTAGAAGAAAACGCCATCTTGCCGCTTTCACAGAAGGCTTTTAGTGAATTGCAATCCGGAAAAGCCGGGATCCTGCCACAGTATGCCAGTCAAACCATACTGATTGCCATCATCATTTACACC
>CXWL01120103.1_pt1 | contig 28988 bp, 31 predicted proteins | sample 590931 | NCBI WGS metagenome assembly CXWL01 (sample SAMEA3498368, study PRJEB10139) | groundwater metagenome | biome: water well; material: biofilm material | place: Germany | collected 2015-04-27 | reverse complement strand
AGAGAAATAGTTGAGGTGCTGGGTGCGCCCCGGCGTCTTGCTGGTATAGGCCAGCCGGGTATGGTTGGCCAGCGTGTTGATAGCCGATGACTTACCCGCATTGGAACGTCCGACGAAAGCCACTTCCCTGCCGCCATGCAACGGCAGGTCGTGCAGATGATTAACGGTAGTGAGAAACGTGGCTTTTGAAAATAGCCCCATCACCAAGCCGAGAAAATTTTATCTGCTGCGGCGATGGTCGCAGCGATGTCGGCTTCAGTATGCGCCGCTGACACAAAACCCGCCTCGAACGCGGAAGGCGCCAGATAAACCCCTTCGTCCAGCATGGCGTGGAAAAAGCGATTGAACGCCGCCTTGTCGCTGACCATGACTTCGGCGTAGGAAGTCGGCACGGCCTTGCTGAAATACAGCCCGAACATGCTGCCGATGGATTGGGCGCTGAACGGGATGCCGTGTTTCTTGGCGGCTGCGCTCAAACCCTCGGTCATCTGTTTGGCAGCTTGGGTCAAACGCTCGTAAAAACCGGGTGCCTGCACCAGTTTCAGCGTGGACAGGCCCGCAGCTACCGCTACCGGGTTGCCGGACAGGGTGCCCGCCTGGTAGACCGCGCCCAGCGGCGCCAAACATTGCATGATGTCGCGGCGCCCGCCGAATGCGGCGGCGGGCAATCCCCCGCCCATCACCTTGCCCAGCGTCAGCAGATCGGGCTGGATACCGTAGTAGCCGTGCGCGCCCTGCAAGCCCACGCGGAAGCCGCTCATCACCTCGTCCAGGATCAGCACCGCGCCGTGTTTGGTGCATAGCACGCGCATCGCATCGAGGAATTCGCGCTTGGGCAGGATCAGGTTCATGTTGCCCGCCACCGGCTCGACGATGACCGCAGCGATTTCCTTGCCCATCTCGGCGAAGGTGCGCTCCAGCCCGTCCGCATCGTTGTAATCCAGCACCGTGGTCAGCGCCGCGATTTCCGCAGGCACGCCTGAAGAGCTAGGCTGGCCGAAGGTCAGCGCACCGGACCCCGCCTTGACCAGCAGGCCGTCGGAATGCCCGTGGTAGCAGCCCTCGAACTTGATGATGCGGCTGCGCCCGGTAAAGCCGCGCGCCAGACGGATCGCTGTCATGGTAGCCTCGGTGCCGGAGCTGACCAGACGCACCATTTCCAGACTCGGCAACAGCCCGCACAGCAGTTCGGCAATTTCCAGCTCGGCTGCGGTCGGTGCGCCGAAACCCAAGCCTTGTGCAGCGGCGTCCTGCACCGCCCTAACCACTTCTGGGTGGCAGTGGCCCACGATCATCGGCCCCCAGGAATTGACGTAATCAATGTAGCGCTTGTCGTCGGCATCCCACACGTAGGCGCCCTGCCCGCGCTTGAAAAACAGCGGGGTACCGCCCACCGATTTAAAAGCGCGCACCGGCGAGTTCACCCCACCGGGAATGACGCGCTGCGATTGTTCGAAAAGATCCTGATTGCGTGAAGTCATGATGCCGGTTCCCGAATAAATAGTCCTGAAAAATCCCGTGCGGCAGAGCGGATGTCCGCCGCATCAAATACCGCAGAAATCACCGCCAGCGCATCGGCTCCTGCCTCCAGCAGCGCGGCGCCGTTCTGCGGCGTAATCCCTCCTATCGCCACCAGCGGGACGGCCAGTTCGGCGCGCGCCTGGCGCAGCAACCCGATATCTGCACGCACCGCTGCAGGTTTGACACCGGATGGAAAAAACGCGCCAAATGCCACGTAATCCGCACCTCTGCTGGCCGCTTCGTGCGCCAGCGCAATGCAATTATAGCAAGAGATACCGATGGTTCTACGTTTGCCCAGCAGCGCGCGCGCCTCACCCAAGCCCCCGTCTTCCGCGCCCAGATGAACCCCATCTGCACCCACCTGCGCCGCAAGCCGGACATCGTCGTTCACGATAAACGGCACGGCAAACTCGTGCGCCAGTTCGCGCAAAGCGACAGCCTGCGCCCGCCTCAACGCGGCATCTGATGACTTGTTGCGGTATTGCAACATGCGCGCTCCGCCTTCCAGAGCCAGCCGGGAGCGCCGCAGCAATTCCACCGTGTCGGCGCTGTCGGGCGTGATGACGTACAAACCGCAGATAAGGCTCACTACGCCGCCTGAATCAATCTTTCCCTGCCCGCGCTGGAGGCGATGAGCGCCGCACCCAAACTGGGTTCATATCACTTCTGCCGTTAATGTCGGGTATTCTGTGGCTCATCTTCACTTTCTTCGTCGCGTGCCCAAAACAGCCGATCCGGGATATGTTGTCCCATGCCGGGCCGGAAGCCGAACTGCAAAGCCTGCCAAGTGTATTCCTGCGCTTCCTGCACCGCCTCTTCCATGGATAGACCGTTCGCCAGCAATGCCGCGATGGCAGATGCCAGCGTGCAACCGGAACCGTGGTAAATGCCGGGTAAGCGCGGCCAACTATCGCTACGCACCAGACCGCGTTCACCGTATAGGGTGTTGATCACCTTGGGCGTCTGCTCGTGCGTTCCGGTTACCAGCACGTACTCGCAACCGGTGCGCACGATGCGCTTGGCGCACTCGGCCAAGCCGGGGCTGTCGCCTTCGCTGTCCTCGTCGTGAACCAGGCGGCGCGCCTCGATGCTGTTCGGCGTCAGGATGGTGGTTTGCGGCAGCAGCAGCTCGCGCATCGCGTCCAGCATGTCCTCATTGGCCAACTCATCGCCGCGCCCGGAGGCCAGTATCGGGTCGAACACCAGCGGGATGTCGGGGTAATCCGAGATAATCTCGGCTATGGCGGCAATGTTTTCCACGCTGCCCAGCATGCCGATCTTGAAAGCGTCCACCGGCATATCTTCCAGCACTGCGCGCGCCTGGTCGCTCACCCACTCGGCATCAACCGGCTGCACATCGTCCACCCCGCCGGTATCCTGCACCGTCACCGCCGTCACCACCGACAACGGGTGGCAGCCGATGCTGGTAATGGTCAGGATGTCGGCCTGCAAGCCAGCGCCGCCGGTCGGGTCGGTAGCGGCAAACGTGAGAACGATCGGAGGGGTGTCGGGCAGAATGGGTGGCATCGTTGTATTGAGCGCGGAAGGAAAGACGCATTTTAGCCGAAATCCTTACTCGTTCGGCACTGATTATCTTGAGCCGGATGCGGTTCGCCCGATTGCCTTGACACTTTCTGCCACCAGCTCCGGCCCGCGATAAATCAACCCGCTGTAAAGTTGCACCAGCGACGCGCCGGCCTGAATTTTTTCGGCTGCATCTACGCCATTCAGGATGCCGCCCACGCCGATAATGGGCAGCGCCCCGCCGAGTGCTGCGGCAAGTTCGCGAATAACAGCGGTTGACTTGTCGCGCACCGGAGCGCCGCTCAAACCGCCCGCTTCGGACTGTTGCGGCAGGTGTTCCACACCTTCGCGCGATAGCGTGGTATTGGTGGCAATCACCCCGTCCATGCGGTGGCGCAGCAGCAGCGCGGCAATTTGTCCGATCTGCTCCCCATTCAGGTCGGGTGCAATTTTCAGCGCCAGCGGTACATATTTCCCGTGCAGTTCAGCCAGATTTTCCTGCTCCGCCTTCAGTTGCACGAGCAGCGCATCCAGCTCGTTTGCGCCCTGCAACTGGCGCAGATTTTTGGTATTCGGCGATGAGATGTTGACGGCAACATAGCTGGCGTGGACATAGACCTTGCGCAGGCAGGCCAGATAATCGTCAGCGGCGCGCTCCATCGGCGTATCGGCGTTCTTGCCAATGTTGATCCCAAGAATTCCGGGGCGATCGGGAGCGCCGCCATATTTCGAGCGCTTCACGTTCTCCACCAGCGCATCCACCCCGCCGTTGTTGAAGCCCATGCGGTTGATGATGGCGCGCGCCTCGGGCAGGCGGAACAGGCGCGGCTTGGGGTTGCCCGGCTGCGGGCGGGGCGTAACGGTGCCTATTTCGATGAAGCCGAAACCCAGCGCGGCAAGCGCATCAATGTACGCGCCATTCTTGTCCAACCCGGCGGCCAGGCCGACCGGGTTGGGGAAGGTCAGGCCCATCGTCGTGCGGGGGATTACGGCAGGGTGTTGGATGCAGCATGAAGCGAAACCGAGCGCATGCGCAGTTTGCAGCGCATCCAGCGCAGCATGGTGAGCGGTTTCCGCATCGAGCGAAAATATCAGTGGGCGAAACAGCGAATAAATCATAAGTACTGTGCGTTGGCGAAATCGTCAGAACAGGCGCTGCCACTCGCCGTCCACCAACCCATGCAGGGGTCGGAACCCGGCCTTGTAAGCCATCTTGCCGCTCTCGCTGATCCAGAAGCCAAGGTAGAGATAATCCAGCTTGAGCTTGCGGCACAGATCGATTTGCCACAGCACGTTATAAGTGCCAAAGCTGGCTTGCGCCACATCGGGATCGTAATAGGTGTAAACCGACGACAGCCCGTCATCAAGAATATCTATGATACTCACCATGCGCAGTGCGCCGTGCTCGCGGAATTCCACCAGCATGGTGTCAATGTGGCTTTGCAGCAGAAAATTGCGGTATTGTTCCCGGCTTTCGCCTTCCCTGCCTTCGTCCGTATGGCGCGCTTTCTGGTAGCACAGGTACAAGGCAAAGTGTTCCTCGCTGTCTGTCAGCGTGTGCAGCGACGCTTCCAGGCTGCGGTGGCGTTTGGCCGCGCGGCGCTGCGCGCGGCTGGGAGCAAATTCGGCAACCTCTACCCGCACCGGTAAACAGGCGCAGCAAGCATCGCAGCTCGGACGATAGGTAAAGGTTCCGCTGCGGCGGAAGCCGCGCCGCACCAGTTCCGAATAAGTTTGGGGAGTAATCAGAAAACCCGGCGTGGCGACTTGCGAGCGCGCCATCTGGTCGGGCAGATAGCTGCACGTGTACGGTGCGGTGAGGTAATACTGCAACGCCGAAAACGGAATATCATGCAGCAGATTCATATCGTATGACTACCGGAGCATGTTTCGTGGTAACGCGCCAAGCTGGCGGATGCCGCACCCTCCGCGCGCGCATCGGCAAGCGGCTACTTTCCCGATTCCTTGAGCAGGCGCTCGCCCTCCTCCTGCTTCAGGCGGCGAATAACCTCGATCTTATTGAAAAACTGATCCGCCACGTACAGCCGCCCGGTCTCGTCCACCGCAACCCCGCCGGGCAGATTGAAGCGCCCGCGCTTGTCGGTATCGCTTTGCGAGCCGATTACCATCAGCAATTGCCCCTGCGAATTGAAAAGCTGAACATTGGAAAATGTGGCATCCGACACATAGACATTCCCTTCTTCATCCACTGCGATCCCGCGCGGTCGAGCAAAATCGCCGATATTGTTGCCCACCTTGCCCCAGGCGCGCAGAAACTTGCCGTCGCGGTCGAATGCCTGCACCCGGAAATTGCCGGCATCGAGGATGTACAGCGTGCCGTCCGGCCCCACCGCGCCTTGAACCGGTACGTTAAACTGTCCGTCCCCCGTCCCCCGTTCGCCGATGGTAAAAAGTTTTTTTCCTTCGGCGTTGTAAACCACGACGCGCTGGTTCACGCTCTCGTTGTAGCTTCGGTCTATCACGTAAATGCGGTCGCCATCGGCGCTGACGGCCACACCCGTCGGGCGCTCCAGGTCTTCCTTGCTGCCGACACTGCGCAGGTATAACCCCAGAGTGTCATAGACGTTAACCCGTTGCGCGGTAACATCGGCCACATAGACATTCATCGCCTTGTCCAGCGCGATGCCGGACGGTTTCGTCAGGTCGCCCGGTTTCTGCACGCCCATGTAAAAAAGCTTGTTGCGCCGCACATCGAATACGGCGACGTTGCGCGCCACGGAATCGGTGACATAGATTTTGCCGTAGCGGGCCGCGACGCCGTAGGGTTTTGCCATGCCCGGCGCAGTGTTGGGCGCTTCCCCGGTAAGCTGGCGCCTGAGCGCTGTATCTTCGCTATTCAGGGCAATATCGGCGGCGGAGCGTAGCGTGGTTTCGTAGGCGAAGCGCGGCAAATCCGGTGGGGAAGGCCAAATGAGCACTTCCGGCGCTTCCGTCGTGTCTTCCGATGTCATCGCACATGAAGCGAGCAGGGCCAGCAACAATACCAGCAGCAAGGAAGTTCCCTGGGTCAGGCAGTGTGGGCGAGGGGAAATTCTCGATTTCATAGCGTTACGGTTAAGGTTGATTAATAAAGTATTCGACTGGTTTGACAGGGCAACGTCGCACTATGGGTTCGACAGGTAATGTATGAAGCCGTTCGTGCTACACCCGCAAGGGTGTGGGCTGCGGCTGTACGGGGTACGCGCCCCAACAGCACACGCCCAACCTGTCAAAACGTGAAGGCTTCACGGCCTTCGGCAAGCTCAAGCTGAACGGGAATGTCATTCAATTCACGCCGGGTCTATAGTAGACCCCATTCGGCATTTTGCCGTCAAGTACACGATCTGCCTCATCAAATTTTAAACTTGTCGCTATCGTGTGCCTGATCTCCGCTATCCGCGCATCCAGATCAGCCTTGTGCCTTTCGTGGCGCGCTACTCTTGTTTGCTTTCCCGCGTCCTTATTTCATGCCTGGTGAAGCACCTGGTTTCTGCTTGCCGCTAAATGTGGCCGAATTAACCTGCCGGGCATGGCGAGTTTCATAATCAGAGGTGCGTTTGCCATGCCCGGCAGGATTAACTTGCCAGAAATTCTGAATGCTGGAAGTGCCTTATAATCACCACCCGTGAGCAGTGAAGAGATTTTTATTAAGAGGGCGCCAATGAAAGCACGCATCAAATGGGTTGAACAGGTTTCCTTCCTCGGCGAAACCGAAAGCAATCATGCCGTCCTGATGGACGGCCCGCCAGATGGCGGCGGGCGCAATCTCGGGCCGCGTCCGATGGAGTTGGTGCTGCTTGGCACCGGCGGTTGCACTACCTATGACGTCATCCACATCCTCAAGAAGAGCCGCCAGCAAGTAACCGGCTGCGTGGTGGAAATCCAGGCGGAGCGCGCGGCGGAGGATCCCAAGGTATTCACGCACATCCATTTCCATTTCGTGGTGACCGGCAAAAGCCTGAAGCCCGAGCAGGTCGAGCGCGCCATCAACCTGTCTGCGGAAAAATATTGCTCGGCCTCCATCATGCTGGGCAAGACGGCGGACATCACCCACGATTTTGAGGTGGTGCAGGAATAGCGCCAGTGGCGCTACAGAACAATTACGCCGCGCGCCTCAAACACCACATTCACTTCCGGCGCAATGATATTTTCAATTTCGGCCTTGCTTTTGCCGGCGTCCTGCGCGTAATGGCGAAGGTGAGCCACGCTGGTGATGCTGTTGTAAGCGTGGCCTTCCAGGATTACCGTCTTTCCGGAGAGGTCTTTCGGGACGAAGAAGGCGTAGTCTTTGAACTTCACGCGCATCATCTTTCCCTCGCCGATATCAAGCTGTATCCAGCAGCCCTTCTTCTGGCAAACGCCTGTCACTGTTCCGATCACCTTGATCGCGAGCGAATCAGCGCCATTCATCCGTGAGGCAAGTGAGCTGGCCGGGAAAGCGCCATTGGCAGTAATCTTTTCTCCGAAGGTGGATTGCCCGAATGCAGCGCCAGCCGCAATAAAGGCAAGCATAAAAAAAACGGTTTTCATATTTATCCAAATGGTTGAGGCCAGACTATCCGACCAGATAGTCTGGCAGGACATTTTGCCACAACTCAATATTGATAAGCGTTCAGACATTACTGAATGCAGTCCTACGCTAACGAGCTACGAAGTTCAGCGGAGTGATAAAATGCGCGCCACACGCAACGCGGGAAATGTTATGGAAAACATCAAGGTATATATGCAGCAAACCGGGCAGCAGGCACGCGCCGCTTCGCGCACCATGGCGCAGGCTGGCACCAGTGCCAAAAACCGCGCGCTGGAAGCAATCGCCGATGCCATACTGAAAGGAAGCGCACAGCTCATTAAAGAGAATGCCAGGGATGTTGCAACTGCGCGCGCCAACGGCCTGGATGCCGCATCGGTTGACCGCCTCACTCTCACCGAGAAATCCATATGCAGCATGGCGGAAGGCTTGCGGCAGATCGCACAACTGGCCGACCCCATTGGCGAGATCAGCGATTTGAAATACCGCCCTTCCGGCATCCAGGTCGGCAGGATGCGCGTGCCGCTGGGCGTGATCGGCATCATTTACGAATCGCGCCCCAACGTGACTGCGGACGCCGCCGGGCTGTGCCTGAAATCCGGCAATGCCGCCATCCTGCGCGGCGGCTCGGAGGCCATCCATTCCAACCAGGCCATCGCCGCCTGCGTCCATACCGGGCTGCGTGCTGCCGGGCTGCCGGAAACGGCGGTGCAAGTCGTGGGCACCACCGACCGCGCCGCCGTGGGCGAACTCATCACCATGCAGGAGTATGTGGACGTAATCGTGCCGCGTGGCGGCAAGAGCCTGATCGCGCGCATTGCGGAAGAGGCGCGCATACCCGTCATCAAGCATCTGGACGGCATCTGCCACGTTTATATTGATGGCGAGGCAGATCTGGAAAAGGCCATCCGCATCGCTGACAACGCCAAGACCCACCGCTACGGCGTATGCAACGCGATGGAAACGCTGCTGGTCGCGCAAAGCGTGGCGGCAAATGTACTGCCGCCGCTGTGCAGCATCTATCTCGACAAGGGCGTGGAGTTGCGCGGCGATGAGGCTTCACGCAAGCTGGTTGCCGAAATGAAAGCCGCCACCGAAGAAGACTGGCGCACCGAGTATCTCGCGCCCATCCTCAGCGTGCGCGTGGTGGCCGGACTGGACGAGGCCATTGCGCACATCAACACTTATGGCTCGCAGCATACCGACACCATCGTCACGGAGAATTACAGCAAGGCGATGCGCTTCCTGCGCGAGGTGGATTCCAGTTCGGTGATGGTGAATGCCTCGACGCGCTTTGCCGACGGGTTCGAGTACGGGCTCGGTGCCGAGATCGGGATTTCCACCGACAAGATACACGCGCGCGGCCCGGTCGGGCTGGAAGGGTTGACTTCGCAGAAGTTTATCGTGCTGGGCAGCGGGCAGGTTCGCTCTTGAGGCAATCGCGCGAGCCTCGCCACCGCAAACAAAGTTAAATCCGAATAATCCTGAATTCCTCAATTGGCGGTTTTGTAGGTGCGAATTCACCTCGCAGAGGTTCTTGCAGCCTGTGGGTGTTCGCACAAGCAATCGGTTAGGTGCGGATAAATCCGCACCGACAGATGCGTCGCAAGCCGTTGAAATACCGTAGTATTCTTCGTCAACTGCGGTTTCTAGAATATGCCGATACCACCACCTATTGATCCGGCCCGGTGAGCAATGGCACTAACTTAAGCAAGCCACAACATACCGCTGCCGCTTCTCCAAAAGCGCTGCCCGCAAGAGTTGGCGTGGCTCTGTAAGCAACGGTTGCGGTTTCGGCCTTCGCTTTACCGCTCGCGGTTCCACCCGTCCGGGACGATGGGGCAGCTTCATTTGTGCGATGCCGGCAAGCAGGTACGCATGCCGTAGCGCAAGCCGCCCGCGCGGGCAATGACGCAAATTCTCCTCAAAGGCATTGAGCATTTGCAGCGCTCCCTTGAAACTCAATTGCCGCACCGGCACATGACCCAGGCAAGCCGCCTGCGCCATCACCGCGCGCACCAGATTTGTAGGCAAGCATATAGACCGCAATCTCTTTGCACACCATCTGCGGGCTCTTGCAGCGCAGCACCTCCATCTGCATCACCGTCTTGATCGAACGCAGGTCAAGTTCAATCTGCCAGCGGGCGCAATACAGTTCGAACAGTTCACGTTTGCTCACCTCCCCTGCATCCGCAAGGGTGGTCACCAGTATCCATCCGCCAACTCGCACTTCGCGCATCCGGAGTGTTTCCGGCATCGCTTCATAAGTTGCCGCATCCATCCATTAAGGGCGCTGGAGCCGCGGCCAATCCACGATGTGGTCACGCGCTCCCAGGCGACGGCCACGCCGGAAATCAGTATGTCGGCGCTGGTGCTGCCGGATGGCCGCCGTGTCCGGCATGGACACGGTCGTGCCATCCACCAGCTTCACCTCGCGACCGCGCCAGCGCCATGCCTCGGGTTGCCGGGCACATAGCGCCTCGTCCGCTTCTCTTCCCATCGCCCAATCAGTTCCAGCGGCAAGCGCGAACGCGCCTTGCAATACGCCGCCGTGTTCAGGCTGCAAGGGGCTTGTTCTTGCGCCACCCGTCCACTCACGCCCCGCGCCACCGCGTCCTGGCAACTGTGATCCGCGCCCAGTACTTGCCCGATAAACAGCATGAGCGTTTGCAGCGGATCGTAGATGCGCTGCCGGTAGCTGCCAGCTTCTTCGGCCACCCACCGCGCCAGCAATTGCGCCGGCAGGACATCCCCCACAACCGCTCCCGCAGTCTGTACAAACCGGGCCCGAAACCGCCGTATTTGCCCGGCAAGATGCCGTTTCTTGGTATCATTCACTTGGGCTGCTCCTCCTGCGTTATTGATCACGGATTCGACACCCGCATAATAACGCGACGAGGCTCTCAGCCCACCTCTATCCGATTGATTGGATAGATTCTTTCCTTAAGTTAGTGCCATTGCGTGCCGACTCTATAAAATGCGCCGCTTGTATAATTCGTGCTTCGCTTTCACCGCCCTGCCATGAAACTATTGATCCGGCACAGTTTGAACTTGATTGCCGTTCGTGTTGAGCCTGTCGAACCACATGAATCCATTCACATTTCTACAAGCTCAATGCGAACGGATTCTTGGATAATGCGTGCCGGATCAATAGTGCTGCCCCTGCTGCTTGCCGCGCTGCTTCCGACCGCCACGTTCGCGCAGCAGTTCGCCATACCCCAACCTCCCGCGCTGGCCGCCAGGGCTTGGCTGCTGTATGACCTTGCCAGCAACCAAGTGCTGGTTAACGAAAACGGCAACGAGCGTATTGAGCCAGCCTCCTTGAGCAAACTGATGACGGCCTACCTGACTTTTGCCGCCATCCGGCAAGGCAAGCTGGCGCTGTCACAGACCGTCATTCCTGATGCGGAAGCGCTGGCCGCCAACGACGGGGGAGCGCGCATGCTGCTTGATCCGGGTAAACCGGTAACCGTGGAAGAGTTGTTGCGCGGACTCATCGTGCAGTCGGGCAACGATGCCGCGCGCGTGCTGGCAACTGCGGTGGCTGGCGGCGAAGACGCATTCATCGCGCTGATGAACCGGGAAGCGCAGCGGCTGGACATGAAGGGCACCCATTTTGCCAACGCCACCGGCCTGCCGCACCCGCAGCACTACTCCAGCGCGCACGATCTGGCGCTGCTCGCCGCCGCCACCGCGCGCGATTTTTCCGAGCTCTATCCAATTTACAGTTTGCGTGAATATCAGTACAACGGTATCAAGCAGACCAACCGCAACCGCCTGTTGTGGGTTGATCCTTATGTGGACGGGATGAAAACGGGCTACAGCGAAACTGCCGGGTTCTGCCTGGTGGCATCGGCCAGGCGCGACAACCGGCGGCTGGTTTCGGTGTTGCTGGGCGCCGCTTCCGACAACCAGCGCGCAACGGATAGCCAGAAGCTGCTGAATTACGGTTTCCAGTATTACGAGGCGGTGCGCCTGTACCAGAAGAACCAGCCGGTAACCAGTCTGGCCCTGTGGAAGGGCACCAGGAACAAGGTGGAAATCGGGTTCCGCAACGACCTGTTCCTGTCCATCCCCAAAGGGATGCAGGCGCAATTGAAGGCGACGACGGAAACGCAGCAGCCGCTGGTCGCACCAATTTCGGGTGGACAGAAAATCGGCGTGTTAAAGCTCGCGCTGGCGGGTAAGCCATATGCGGAATTTCCGCTGGTGGCGCTGGAACCGGTGCCGCTGGCCAATATTTTTTCGCGCGGGTGGGATAGCATCCGCCTGCTTTTTCAGCAGGGTGTCTTTTAAGGGCTGCAAAATGATCGTTTATCTGAACGGGCAGTTCATGCCCATCGAAGAAGCCAGGATTCCCGTGCTGGATCGAGGCTTCATTTTTGGCGACGGCGTGTACGAAGTCATTCCGGTATATTCGCGCCGCCCATTCCGCCTCGCGGAGCACTTGCGGCGCTTGCAGCACAGCCTGGACAGCATCCGCCTACAAAATCCGCACAGCGGGCAGGAATGGGAGCGGCTGGTCAATGAACTCATCCGCTCCGGCGAGGCGGAAGACCAGTATCTCTACCTGCACATCACGCGCGGTGCGGCGAAGCGCGATCACGCTTTTCCCAAACCGCCGGTGCCGCCGACGGTGTTCATGATGAGCAACCCGCTGCTCACACCTCCCGCCGAGTTGCTTGCCAGCGGCGTCGGTGCGGTCAGCGCGGCGGACAACCGCTGGCTGCGTTGCGACATCAAGGCCATCGCTTTGCTGCCCAACGTGTTGCTGCGGCAGATGGCGGTGGACGCGGGCTGCGCGGAAACCATCCTGATCCGCGACGGGTACATGACGGAAGGCGCAGCCAGCAACATTTTTGTGGTAAAGAACGGCAAGCTGCTGGCGCCGCCGAAAGATAACTTCATGCTGCCCGGCATCACCTACGACGTGGTGCTGGAAATTGCGCAAGCCAACAACATTCCGCACGAGGTGCGCAAAGTTGCGGCAAGCGAAGTTTTCGGCGCAGACGAATTGCTGCTCACCTCTTCCACCAAGGAAGTGCTCGCCATCACCGCGCTGGACAGCAAGCCGGTGGGATCGGGCAAACCCGGCGCGATGTTCGCCAGACTGCACCGGCTGTACCAGGATTTCAAACGCGATGTGATGCGCAAGGAATGAAATTGGAAGGCTCGCTCATAGACTACCCGTGCGATTTTCCGATCAAGGTGATGGGGCAGTCGCGGCAGGGGTTTGCGCAAGCGGTGGCGGAAGTGGTGGTGCGCCACGATCCGGAGTTCAGCGCATCCTCCATGCAGATGCGCAGCAGCAGCGGCGCGCGCTATGTCAGCCTGACCTGCACCGTGCGCGCCGTTTCGCGCGAACAACTCGATGCGCTCTATCAGGAACTGTGCGACCACCCGATGGTGGTGATGGTTCTTTAATCCAGATAATCCATTAGCGGAAATTTACGTCATACCGGCCTTCGCCGGTAAGCAGGCATAATGGATTTTTCGGGTTGAAGCATGAACGGGCCATTTTCAGAAACGCCATTTGGCGGTTTTTGAAGAGCTTCCTGGGAACCGCGTTTGATGCGGTATGCCTGGGGCGCCGACTCATGCCGTACCCGCATCCTGCTCCAGCAAGCCGCTGATTTCTTCCAGCGGCGGCAACTCCTGCAAGGAGCGCAGGTTAAGGTCATCCAGCATCTGCTTGGTGGTGGCATACAGCGCGGGCTTGCCCGGCGCATCGCGCGTGCCGACCACGTCTATCCAGCCGCGCGCCTCCAGCGTTTTGAGAATCTGCGAGGACACTGCCACGCCCCGGATTTCCTCGATGTCGCCGCGCGTCACCGGCTGGCGGTAGGAGATGATGGCGAGCGTTTCCATCACCGCGCGCGAATAGCGCGGCGGCTTCTGCGGGTTGAGGCGGTCCAGGTAGGGCTGCATTTCCGGGCGGGCGCGGAAGCGCCAGCCGTTCGCCACGCGGTTGAGCTCCACGCCGCTGGCGGAATAATCCTGCGCCAGTTGTTCGAGCAGCTCCTCGACGAGCCTGCTCTCCGGCGGCGCATCCCCCAATTTTTTCAGCTCGGCCAGCGATAGCGGCTCCTGCGCGGTCAGCAGCGCGGCTTCGAGAACGCGCAGCATCTGCTCCCTCTCACTTTGGGAGAGGGTTGGGGTGATGGAGTTCACGGGAGCTGTGATTTCCCCATGGCTGGCTCCCTCTCCCTCAACCCGGGAGGGGAGGTTAGTCGGCTGCGGTGAGGCTGCGGCTAGCTCGGACATAGATATTCCCCAATGTTTCGGTTTGCGTGATTTCGATCAAGGATTCCTTGGCCAGCTCCAGAATGGCGATGAACGTCACCACCAGTTGCGCGATGCCGCCGCCCATGTCGAACAGGTTTTCGAACGGCTCGAATTCGCCGTGGCGCAAGCGGCGCAGCACCTGGGTCATCCGCTCGCGCACCGACAGCTCCTCGCGCCGCACCTTGTGGTGCGCGTTCAGCCTGGCGCGCGCCAGCAGCGCCATCCAGGCGTGGCGCAAATCCTCCACGGCCACACCGGGCAACCGCTGCTCAACCGTGCGCTCGATCAACACCTGCACCAGCTCGAAATCGCGCCCGGCCTGCGGCAGCCCGTTCAGCTTCTGCGCGGCGCGCTTCATTTGCTCGTACTCGATCAGGCGGCGCATCAGTTCGGCGCGCGGGTCTTCCGCGCTCTCCCCCTCGTTCGCCCTGGGTGGGCGCGGCAGCAACATGCGCGACTTGATCTCGATCAGCACCGCCGCCATCAGTAGATACTCGGCGGCCAGTTCCATGCGGTTGCGCTGCATCATCTCGATGTAGCCCATGTATTGCAGCGTGAGCTGCGCCATCGGGATGTCGAGCACGTCCAGGTTGTGCTTGCGGATCAGGTACAACAGCAGGTCGAGCGGCCCCTGGAAGGCTTCCAGCACCACTTCCAGCGCATCCGGCGGGATATACAAATCCTGCGGCATCTCCAGCAGCGGTTCGCCGTGGATGCGCGCGACCGGGTTGGGTTGCAGGGCGGCTTCGGTCATTGCACTATCTCGCCCGCCCATTGGCGCATGGTATCTACCCTCTTTTCTACCTCTTCAACGGAGATAAGTGGTATGCCGGTATCGTCATAACGAAACGTCACTGCGAAAGGATTCAGTTTGCGTAACTCATCCGCAGAGCAGGGCGCAGCAACGCCATGGCCATTCAGTATCAGCGCCAACTTGGCCAAATCATGCATGGGCGGGAACAAGATTCCGCGCTCAAACATGACCGCCTTCATGCATTTCTCGATGGCCTGTTGCGCATGGAAACAAGTCGTGGTGAAATGGAACTCCGGGTCGTTCTTCATCTTGTTGAAGGCGACAATGTCCCGATCAGCCACTCGCAATGCGCGCAGCGCTTCCTCATGTCCGGGCGTCATAGAGCACCTTTCCTTCCCTGAATGCCCAGTACAAAAGTGTTCCCGGCACCTGGCTGCGGCGTGAAGCCTCGCCATCCGAATAAACCAGAACATCCACCCCTACGCCAACATCTCCAACTGCTCTGTGCAGCCGGATCATTTCCTCAAATTTGTTGGCGACCTCCCGCTCGATCACCATCAAATCCAAGTCAGAATCCTCGGTCGCATCGCCGCGTGCGTAGGAGCCGAACAAGATCACCTTGCTCGGATTGGCCGCCGCGACCAGCCGCTCCACGGCCTGCTGTATCTGTTCACCTGAAATCATTTCCGTCTTCCAAATCGAGATTCACTGCCTTGGCCGTCACCCTACCATTGCCGACGGCTTGCATGGCGCTTTCCACAAGGCCAACCGGCGCGCAGTTTAGCTGAACACACAAGGCAAATACAGGGGAGACACCCCATCTGGCCTTACACGCATCCATTTTACCGGCTCTGATGCAAGCGCAAGGCTTGTAGAGGTCGCTGGCGACAGCGGCAGCCCGGATGGGTGGGATCCTCGAACTTGGGGCCTGCATCATTTCAAACCCTCAACAAACAAACCAAGCTGGGGGTTTTCACATTTCAGCCCCTCGAAATCACCCGGCCAGAATTGCGATCCTCGGGCCACTTCAGTCACTATCTTTCTTCAGCCTCTTGGGCTTCACGTCCGTCAACTGCTTGAAATTTTCCGCAGAGATTACCGGTTTCCCGGTTTGAAGTTCAATATCCTTGCGCGTTCTGCCTGCCACTGCGCCGCCGTCTTTCGCATCTTTTTTCAGCGGCGCCATGCCCTGTGAATCGCGGTCGCGGTGCAGCTTCGTGGTCGTCGCCTCGGCCAGCATGGTGAGGATCAACTCGATGTCCGTCATGTGGTCGCGCAGATTTTCCCGTGCCAGCGACTTCACATGCTTGTATTCGTCCACTTTCAGATCGAATGTACCCTGCATGATTTCAGAATCATAAAATTCGCGTAGCGATTCGTTCGCCTCCTCGCCCGCTTGCGGGAGAGGATTGAGGAGAGGGTAACGTCAGAATCGCGAACTCCTTGCTGGACGCAGCACCGCGATCTTTCCATTCATCCGTCAAATCCTGCCGCACCGCAATGCCGCGCAAGCGTTTATCTATCCACTCCTTCGGGTAACCTTTCTTTTCGTATAAATCCTGCATCCTCCCCATCGCCAGTTCGGGGTTCTCAATCTCCTTCACCCGCTCATAACCTACTTGCGCCAGCCAGTGTTTGAAAGGTTCGGCCTGTGGCGATGGGATGGATTGAACGATGCGGAACAAACCCTCGGTGTTGGCGCAATTGATGCGCTGTACGCCGCCTTGCGTTTCCACCAGAAGGGGGGTGGCAATTTGCCCCCACCCTTTGGCTAACTCCTTGTCGCGACGACGCATATCTTTAATATAGCCATCTGGCTGAACTGAATCAGTCAATACCGCCACCACGTCAACAATGGCAAACCACCACTCCTCGTTATGCCATGCACGACGGATGGTTTTTTCTTGGAAAACTGCCAGATTAGCAGCCGGTTCGTTGGTGTTTTTTGGCTTGGTCATGGCGTGAATTTCCTTTTTGATCTCTTCCCTTATCTGGACAACCATTTTCAACTGTCCGATTTTTTCGGACACTTCAAAATAGCCTTCGGCGGTGAGTTTTTTCTTGAGATCGTTCCAATACTTGCGTGGCCGATCCCCGCCCACCAACGCCTCAATCACATCAATGACCGGGAACCACCACTCACCGGCGTGCCGGTGCGGCGTATCGCGGCTTCTTGAAAGACAGCGATGTGGTTCGCGTCAGGATTGGGAGCAACAATTTTTTTGCCATGACATCTCTTTTTGGCGATAAGTTGGGCTATACTTGCCAGCGCAGGCAAGCGCAAGGCTTGTAGAGGTCGCTGGCAACAGCGGCAGCCCGCACGGGTGGGATCCTCGAACTTGGGGCCTGCATCATTTCAAACCCTCAGCGAATGTACCGAGTTGGGGGTTTTCCTTTTTCAGCGCCTCAAAAGCTCCCGGCCAGAATTTCAGGCCGTAGCCTAGCACGGCGCCTTTGTGGCGGTAGCAGGTAGGCAGCAGCAATTGCGCATATTTGTTTTCCGTGTCGCCGTATTGATTTGGGTTAATGGCCGCGTAGAGGCTCGAAGCAACAGCATCCGCGACTTGCAGCCCCGCCAGTTGCGAATGTTCCACGGCCCGGATGAAATCGGGATCAACCACAGACCAATCTACATTGACGGTCAGTTCATTACTGTCGTCACGCAACTTTCGCAAGTAGTCGCGCAATTCGTCATAAGACATCTGGCTGCGGTTGGAGAAGATAATTTCGGCACGTCCGTCGCCCACATCAGATTTGCGATGGTCGCGGCACAACCACGAAACCCGCTCCAGCAGGTAACGACAGGCGTAGCGGTAGAGCAGGTGCTTTTGCGACTGAAACCGTTCGGGTTCGCGGATCGAAGGTTTGTGTATGAGCACCGACACCGTACGCAATTGAGCCTGTGCAATTTCCCGCGCATAAGCAACGCGCTGCGGGTGGCCGAGCTTGCAGAAATGCAGTGCTTGCTTGGGGTCGCGGCCCAGCAATTGGCGAGCCTTTTCCATCAGCCTGACCACCTCCAGATCGCTTTCGTGCCGCGTGATGACGGCGGAGAGGATCAGCCAACGGGAGCTGCCGCTGCCATCCGGATGGAAAACGAAACCTTCCTCGCCGGATTCATCAATGTAAACGCGAAAGCTGGGGCGGCTCATGGCGTTGTTCCGTAGTACAGCAGTGCGACGGCATGATCCAATTCGGCTTCGAGAGCGGTTATGTCTGCTTTGGTGTTGGCGCGCTTTGCCGCGAGTATCTGCTCCACGAGGGCGACGAGGGGCTGCTGTTGTTGCGGCGACACATCGGGGATGGGGAGGTTTTTCCAGTCGTCCGGGTAGAGGTGGATGTTGCTTCGGCGGTTGGCGCGGAGGAAATCGCGGGCAGAGGATGAGTTCATCACGCCGAGCAAATATTTCACGGCGAAGCGGCGACTGGTGGATTCCAGCTCTTCGCGTTTTGGCAAGTCGGGGCGCGGCGGCGCTTCGCCACGGTAGCGCGCAGTTTTTTTCAGCGAATTGTTGCGCACACCTGCCAGTGCGTGCCACGGGACGAAAGAAATTAGAGTGTGGCTGTGATACGCCTGTGATGCGTCGTAGGCGGCTCGGTTTTCAGCGCCCGAAACATCTGCCGCAACGATTTTCTCAGCAACCTCGTAGAGTTCTTCAAAAGTTGCGCGAGCCAACATACTGGGTGAGCGTTCCGTTCCCCACTCAAGCCAACGGCTTTGTTGGTATGTCCACCGCTGAATGTCTTTCGCTTCAATGTAGCGTTTCGGATGTTCCTTGTCGCGCGATTCACTGACCAAATCCGCAGCAACAAACAAACCCTTTGCTCGTTTCTCATCGCTGTTTGGGCGGCATCCGAAGCTGACGTAACAAATTGAACCAATTGGAAACGTTGGTGCGAAAAAACCAGCATGCTGGGTTTCCTCCGGGAAGAACGCCCGATATGTCAGCCTCTCCTGCTCATCGCTCGGCAACGTGGTGACGTTGCCGAAGGTCTCGCGATGGACGCGGCGCTCCGGCGTGTGATGTGCGCCGTCGGCACACTGAAAAAAGTAGATGACGTTGTGAACGGCGGCATCGAAAATTTTCAGGTCGGCACAGAAATCGAGCCGGAGAATACGGCTATTCTTCAAGAACCAGCTCTGCGACTTTTGCGCGTATTTGGAATGGCAGTAAGCATCCGACACAATCATCGTGGTGATGCCGCCGCTTCTCAGCAACTTGAAACCCTTTTCGATGAAAGGAACGAATAAATCCCACTTCTCCCAAAGCGTCTCATATTGCCTGCTGGCGAGTATCCGTTCGCGCAGGCGCTTGTTTTCGTCCGATGGTTCGTCCGCCCGGACGAAAGGCGGATTGCCGATCGCCACATCGAACCCCTCCAGCATACCGAACATCCATTCGAGGTCGAAAAAGTCCGCCGAAGTGTTCTGGTCGTAGGGGTTCCAATCGGCGAGGGCGCAAGCGGTGGCGGTATTCCAGCCGTCGCTTTTCAGCAGCTCGGCAATCTCCACACGCAACGTGGCATCCTGCTCGCGGCACTTTGCCTTGGTGGTCGGGGTGCGGGCGAGGAAGTGGCGTTCACGTACACGGCGCAACTCGGCTTCTTTGACATCAATATCCAGATTGCGCAGCAGTTGCTGTCCGGGGCGATTGATGCCGATGAGCGTGTTGGCGGCAACGAACTTGGTTTCGAGGTTGGGCAGCGGACGGATGCCGAGGTTGTCGGCTTGAGAGTTGACCTTCTGCTCCACGACCAGTGAGATGAAGAAGCGCAGCTTGGAAATCTGCACGGCGATGGGCTGGATGTCCACGCCGTAGATGCAGTTCTCGATGAGATAGAGCTTGCGGCCGTAGTCGAGTTCGTTGGCGCCGAAGGTTTGCTCGATGTCGTCCATGACGCGCTCGCGCACGGTGGCATCGGGAATCTCGCTGGCCTTGGCGAGTTGGCGGGCTTTCCAGAATTGGTTGCCGGGGTCGAGCTTGCCGAGCACGAAGACGAGCTTGTGCAGGATACCCATCGGGAATGCGCCAGAGCCACATGCGGGGTCGAGAATTTTGAGGTGGTCTATCGCCTCGATCAGGGCTTCCACCTCGGCAGCAGAAAACAGGTGCGGCTGGTCGTTGTAGGCAAACAGGTGGCGGAGGCGTTGCTCGGTGTTGTAGGTTGGGTTAGCGGCTTCATCGCGTAACCCAACATCATCATGTGTCGGTGCGCTGCATGTCGGGTTACGCCCTGACGGGCTAACCCGACCTACGGGGGATGCTTCCAGTTTTGTCTTGAGGCTAGCGATGAGCGACTCATCCACCATGTAATTGACGATTTCACGCGGGGTGTAGAAGGAGCCGGTCTGTTTGCGCGCGGTGGCGCCAGTTTCCGGGTTGTAGGCAGCGAGCAGGTTCTCGAAAACTTTGCCCAGCAGTTCGGGGTCGAGCGCGACTTCTTCCTCGATGGGGGTGTTTTCGGCGACGGTAAATTTGTAGCGGTCGAGAATGTGGATAAGCCCCGTGGCTTTGGCTGACTTGAATTTGTTGTCGCCATAGGCCTCGCTCAGATCAACGATGCGCTCTTCGCCGAAGAACAATTCGTTGGGAATCTTGAGCGGGTTGTCATCACGATCTGAAAACCCATCAATGCGGACATAGGTGGGTTTCTCCCTGGTTCCGAGCGTTTTGTCGAGGCACTCGAACAGGCCGCCGTTCATGAATGGGATGCCAGCGATGAGCTTGAGAACTTCATCCGGATTCTTCATCAGGCTGCGGTAGCGGTAGAGGTTGTGCGCCATGAAGTTCTGCCCGGCCTTGCGGAACTCGCGCTTATCCATTTCCTGATTGAGCGTGGCAAAAAAAAGGTTTTGCAGAATGGCTTTGTAGAAATTGCTTTCCGCCGGGTTGTAGTCGCCCAGCAGCGTGGCAATCTTGCGCGGGTCAAACAGGGCATCTGGCAGCAAACCCTTTTCCTTGAGGAACCAGCAAAAGATGATGCGCGTGATGAGGCGGATGAGGCTGAGCGAGTCGCGCCCATCGGCATCCTTGGGGGCGTCCTTGGGAAATTCGGCTTGGGTGAGCGCCCAGAAATACCAGTTAGCCAACTCCTGATAGAAACGCTTGTTGAGAGCCTGTGTCGAGAGCGCGGCAATCCATGCGTCATACAGTTCGCGGAAGTTGGCCGGGCGGCGTTTTTCGCCGAGGTTTTCCAATGCGAGCGCGCCGAGGATGTCGAGGTGCGCCCGATGGGGAGCCGCAATCCGCACATCCTTGATGACGGTAATGCGGCTATCAATAACATCTTTGGCGGCATCTTTGAGGTTAGCGCGCCGGTCGATCACCACCAGCGAAAGTAATTCGCCATGTTTGAAAATCACGATGGCAGGCATGGGGAATCGGCGATTCAGTTCCCGTGCGATAGCGGCAAGGTCGGTGCGCGACCAGTTTTCACCCTGCAATTCGATAGCCAGAAAAACAAATGACTCAATCAGGCTGCGGGCAAGCTTGGTATCGGTGGAAAATGCCTGCTGTCCCGCCGCCAGCGAAGGTATTTCGTCGTTGGTAAGCTGGAACAAAAAGGCGCACTGTTGCCACCTTGAGACATGCGCTTTGTCGCGGTTGAACGTGCTGTGGGTTGCCTCTTCTACAGCCGAAATGAATTGCTCCGGCTTCGAGCCGAAGTCGGCGGTCTTGCTACTGGTGTAGCCGAGCGCCTTGAGCAATTGCGTGGACGCCTTGGGCAGTGAGGCGCCGGAAAATGCATTGAGTGCAACTTGAATTTGTTCGCGGCTTGCTATTGCGGATGACATCTGAGCCTTGTATTCAGGTAGCCAGCAGTAATGCCATTCATGGCAGATATTTATCTATATCGGGCGCGCCATGAAAGACACAGATTACATGGACAAACTCATCGTTGTTGTGCCGCAGGTAAGCAATGCGGTAATGACCATACAGGATAAACGCACATCACCTTCTTCGACTTGACGCAGCCTGGTGCCGATGCCTGGATGCTGAATCAGCACTTGTGCCTTTTCGTATATCCCATCCACGACCTGCGCAGCGGCTTCGGGATTATCCTGGGCTATGTAGCGATAGATTTCTTCCAGCCAATCCAGCGCTTCGGTGGTCCACTTTAATTCCGCCATGATCGAATTTTATTTGCGGCTTCGTTGTTGCTAACCGTGCGGTTGGCGCGCACATGGCAAGCAATCAGGGTGTCCATATAGCCCACATGATTGCCTGTGATCTTTTGCGTGCCACGCAGCTTGGCATAGTGATCCGATGCAGCAACCGGCCACTCAAGACAAGGCACGTAATCCAGGAAGGCCAGCACTGCGCGTTTTATAGTCGTGGCATTGGGTGCTATTTTGCGATGTTTTTTATAGGTGACCGCTGGTTTGTTTTTTGGTTGACGGTCAGGGTTTGTTTGTATACCATCGTAATGACTGGTTTGGTTCCTCTGCGGCAAGCGGTCAGATTGCAGCGATTCTTGATCTGGCGACAGTGTGGAGGCTCTGGGTTGCTGTAGCCTATCGTCAGGGAAGTATTCGCGCCCTGCCCAAACCGGGTCTCCCCATACGATATTTTCGGCTGGCCTGATTGTTGAGACAGAATAAAACTGCTCCTGCGTTACCGGGTCAATTTTATTTCTAACAACCAGCGCCTCGTTTTTGTAGCGCAAAATCAGAGCGTCGTCTTCGCGGTAAATTTCAACGAAATTGCGCGCAAGCATGGCGACGTGCCGGTTGTAATTTTCCTGCTCATCTGCCGTGTAAATAGGTACACCACGGGCTTTATCTCGGCGCGCATTATCTTCAATGTGCTTGATCCCATACCCTCGGTGCGGAGCAACAGCAACGCCCACATTCAGCCGGATAGGCAACTGCTCTATCCCAACATCTTCCGCGCTGATTGGCGTGTAAGCCAAGTCGCCGCTCATATTGCCATCGAATTCCGGCGTTTCCGGCACCACATAATCATGCGGTGAGTAAATTTTGCCGTGAATACGCCTGCTGTACCCCATCCCGCCGCCACCCCGGAAGTCTCCGGTTTCGGGGTCTACGCGGTCGCCGTTGTTGTACATCTGCTCGGCGTCGTTGCGGTCAACATCCATCTTGTCGGCCAGCAGGCGGATTTGCTCGGCGCGGTTGTCGGTTGGCGCGGAGAGGCTGAATAGCATTGTGCCTTTATCAGTTTCGCGGGTCTTTATCTCGCCAAACAAATTATCGAATGCCTCTACCACGGGAGCGAGTTCTTCTGGCTTCAGGTATGGGTCAAGACCATAGAGCAATTCGCCGCGCGTTATAGCTGATATGGCAATTTCTTCGTGAATCAACCCTGCGCGAATCTTGCTCAATAACTCGGGTTGTTTACGTTTGATCGCGTAGCTGCAAATGTCGGTATCGAGCAAATAACCGGGCATTAAAAAATCTCCCTGAACTCACCCGGTTGGTTGTCGCGCTCTGCCATGAATTCTTCCGGCACAACCGCTTCTTCAATCAGTTTGAACATTTCATCCAAGCCTGCTGTTGAGTTTTTCTTGGGAGTGAGGGTGACCACGCCCGTGACTTCATTTTTATGCACCCAGACTTCGTCACCCGGCAATCTGCATGCCTTGGGCAAGCGCACTGCCTGGCTGTGCCCGGTTTTGAACAGTTTCGCTGTAGCTAACATGACAGCCTCCTCGTATGTATGGATTCATAGCTACTTTATCACAAGCCAAGTGATGAGTTCGAAGTCTCCAGCGGACTTTACCTGCATGCCAGAGTCGGTGAGTTTGCCGCCGCGCCCGGCGAAGAGATTGCCCGCATTCTTGCGCTCGAACTGCGCGGCGATGGCGGTCACGGCACGCTCCAGCAGGCCGCTGTACTGGCTCATGTCCTCGCCATTTTTTGTCTCGGTATCAAACAATTCGCAAAGTTGCGCATAGGGTTCAGTCTTGCCTTGGCTCACGGTGCGGAAGATTTCGAGCACCTGCTTGGGGCTGGTGAAGTTGTAGCGCACCTCGCCATCGTCACGGATATAGACCAGAAAGTACGGCTGGAGCGGATTGATGGCTTCGTTGCCGCTGGCCTCGATCCGTTGTTTCAGACAATAGATTGCGCCCGGCTGGATGGTCTGAAATTCCGGGTGGGGCGGCACGACCGCATAGAGGCCGAAAGGGGCTTCCTCCAGCTTGGCTTGGTTGGCCTCGATATACGCTGCCAGTTCCATGCGGAAATCGTCCAGGGTGAATTCATTGATGGACACAGTTTCGTTGAAGTCTTCCAGATCGAGCACTTCATCCTTAAGCCGCAGGAGTTGCTTGTCGCGGTAGCGCATGTCATTTTTAATCAGCTCGCGCAGGTCGTCGGATTGCAGGATGTTGTCCTCTGCGGTGGCGGAGATGTCCACCAATGCCATACGCGCTTCAACACGGTTCTTGAGGTTGATGTATTTATTCAAGTCGGGGGTCGGCCAGAAATTGATGAGCTGAATTTCCTTGTTCTGGCTGCCGATACGGTCAATACGGCCAAAGCGCTGAATGATGCGCACCGGGTTCCAGTGGATGTCGTAGTTCGCCAGCAGGTCGCAATCCTGTAGGTTCTGCCCTTCTGAAATACAGTCGGTGGCAATCAGGATGTCGATCTCGCCATCCTGCGGCATGGTTCTCATTTTCGCCCGTTGCTTGGCGCGCGGCGAAAAGTTGGTGAGTATCTGCGTGAATTCGGCTTGCCCGAAAGTGGTGCGGTTCGGTTTCGCGCCCCCAGATACCAGTGCTATATGGACGTTGAGTTTATTGCGCGCCCAGTCTTCCAAGTTTTCGTAGAGGTAAGCTGCCGTGTCGGCAAAGGCACAGAAAACGATAATCTTGCGGTTTTCTGCGCCGTGGTTATTGGTGGTCGGATGCCTGACCTTTTTCTCGATGATTGCCTTGAGCTCGGCCAGCTTGGCATCACGGTCAGGCGTAACTTCCTTTGCTACACTATGCAGCAACGCAAGCCGCTGTTTGTCCGCTTTCAGGTCTTTGAGCCAGTCGTCAACCCGCAAGTGCGCCATCTCAAACTTGAGCGCCCCGCCCACCTGGAACAGGTCGGCAAGTTCTTCGTCCTCATCTATTTCCTCAACGAACAACTCATCCTGAACAAGCTCCGCTTCCGTGGCCTTGTGAATCTTGAAATCCATTAGCCGCTTTTCCAGCGCTTCGATTTTTTCGACCGTGCGATCCATCGTAATGGCAAACGACCGCACCGAGCTTTCAAGGCGCTTGAGAAAATTCACCTTCATCATGCCGATTAGAAAATCCTCACGAACCGCTTGCGAGAAGTTCCTGACTTTATTTTCCACGTATCGTGCCTCGAACCCAGGTTTTACATAGCGGGATGGGTTGTAGAGTGAGAGCTGATACTTCTCGATTTCATCGTGAAGTGCATCGTAAGACGGGAAACGCTCTTTGGTATCAATAATCGAGAAAACCGATTCCGGCTTCTTGCGTTTCGGAAACTGACCGATTTGCGCCAGCGATGAGCGGTAATATTTTTGGATATGCTTGCGCGAGCGGGCAATGGTCAACTCATCCAGCAGGGTGAAAAAACCCGCTGAAAGACGATCCATCAAGTCACTGGCGCCCTTCTCGCCGGGTCGTTTTGACCACTCCATGAAAGTTTTTTGTGCGGCGGTCAGGGTGTCCTTGATGCTATGAATGCCGCAGCTTTGAGAAAATGCAGCATCGCTCCCCTCACTGACAAAGTAAATCTGGTTGCGTAGATCCTTGAGGTCGTTATTCACCGGCGTAGCTGACAGCAGCAGTACCTTGGTTTTCACGCCGGTCTGGATGATGTCTTCCATCAGCCGCTCGTATCGGCTCTTTTTGATGACGTTTCCATCTTCGTCGCGCTTGCCCTTGGTGTTGTTGCGGAAGTTGTGCGATTCATCAATGACGATCAGGTCGAAATTGCCCCAATTGAGGGCGGCAAGATTGACGCCATCCACTTTGCCGGATTGGCGGGATAAATCGGTGTGAGATAGCACCGTATAGGCAAAACGATCCTTGAGGAATGGGTTCAACTCGCTGTTGTTCTGGGCGAGAAATACTGTCCAGTTGTCGCGCAGCTTCTTGGGGCACAGAACGAGGACACGCAGGTTTCGCAACTCGTAGTACTTGATGACAGCGAGCGCGGTATAGGTTTTGCCCAAACCGACGCTGTCGGCCAGGATGCAACCGTTGTGAGTATTGATCTTGTGGATTGCACCCTTGGCGCCGTCCTTCTGGAAATCAAACAGAGTCTTCCAGATTTCGGTATCAATAATGGCGGTCTTGTCGAACAGGCTTGCGTCCTCTGCTTGCCCTGAAAGGAAACGCTCAAAAATATGGAACAGCGTTTTGAAGTAGATGAACTCCGGCGGGTGATCCACATAGAGCTGCGCCAGGTAGCGCAACACATCATCTTTTACATCCTCCACCAGCTTTTCATCGGCCCAAATGTCTTCAAACCATGCCTTGAGATCGGCGCGGTCGCGGTCGCTATCAACAACCAGGTTGAGTTCGATATTGGGCGTTGCCGACAAACCAAGGCCGCGCCGGGTGAAGTTAGAGCTGCCAAGAATGGCGTACTCGCGGTGTCCGTCATGGATATGGTAGAGCTTGCCGTGTAGCAGATTGGCTTGGCGAACGGAGCGGATTTCCACTTTGTTGCGAATCCATTCCGCACAACGCCTGGCAATTTCTTTTTGTTGCAGGCGATTGGCCAGTTCCAGCCCTTCGTCTTCGATCTTGAAGGATTTTTTGTCGGTCTTGTCCGGGTCGAGTGAGGCGATAAATCGAGGTTCGCCAAAAAGAAAGTTCAGGTGTCCGATGCGATCCAACTCGGCGGACAGCGCCTCATAAGCGTAGATAGTGAAATATGCCGAAACAACCGATAGATGGCTTCCGGCATTGATCTTCTCGACGAGGAAATCGGCAACCTTACCGCGCGTATAGTTGTCGCGAATACCGTGACTATTGGCAACTGTGTTTATGGTCATTCACTCCCCCACACCACACACTTCGTATTTCCGATCCATTCAGGAGCCAATCTACCTCAGCGATGGATTTGCTGTGTTTATAAGCACTGGATTTTGGGTTACGGCGCAGAGCGCCAAACGTGCATGGCGAGTAGCCACCCATGATTATAAAACTCGCCATGACCGTCTTCCCCCATCCGTGACCATCACCGCCTGGATTTCATCAAGATCAACCATGGGAACACAGCCCAGCCGTTGTTTGATCTCACCCACTTCCCGAATCGCGGCATCAAGTTCATTGTGCAAGCGCCGCGAGGGGGAAAAGAATTGCCGAAGGAAGAAGCTGGTTGCAACCAGCAGCACACCTCCGACAGCCCACGGAAGATATTGCAAGATAAGACCTGTGAAACCCATATTGAACCCACCCATTCAATAAATCCGTTGCATACCAGAGTAAAGCGAAGACTCGGCATACTAACAAAAGCAGCGTGGAATTGTTATATGCCATTTGGCCTATATCGGATGGGCGGAGTAGAGGTAAATAGCATGTGGCGGATGCCGGACCAAGAGACTCGCGTTGAACATTCTCCAGCCAGACATGCCCAAGGTGGCTCGCTCTTCTGCTTGCCGTCGCGCGATGGCTTCGATGCGCGGGTGACGCGCATCGAATTGGCCGTCGGTTGCATCGGCATTCTGCGTTAATGCAAGACCTGCTCACACGCTTCCAAGGCATGTAGCGCGGGTGGCGTTTGGAGTAAACTTGAGTTCTGCTATATTTTCAACCCGGCCAGGCAAGGAGGAAGAAATGAAATATCGGATCATCATCGAGCAAGACGAAGACGGGGTCTTTGTCGCGGAAGCGCCCGCTTTGCCCGGATGTGTTTCGCAAGGGGAGACCAGAACCGAGGCGTTGAAGAACATCCGGGAGGCTATAGAAGTTTATCTGGAGAGCCTGCAAGCCCATGGCGAACCCGTCCCGCCGCCGATCAATGAGGAAGTCATCGAGATAGCGGCATGAGCCTTCTTCCCGCTGTGTCGGGGCGCGAAGTTGTATCGGCTTTGGCCAAGCTGGGTTATGAAAAAGATCGCCAGAAAGGCAGCCACATCGTCCTGCGACAGATGGTGCAACCCCACCGCCGACTGGTGGTGCCGGATCATAAGGAAGTCGCAAAAGGAACATTGCGCGCCATTATCAAACAGGCCGGGCTTACGGTAGAAGAATTCACCGCATTGCTCAAATGAACCGTGCTTATCCGGTTGTTTCCCCCACCTACTACCGCCGAGATCCCGGCGTTGCTCGCGTATGGCGGCAACCGCATCTTGCGGGCCCTGCCAATGCGCGGAAACATCCGACGCCAAGCGGCGCAATTCCTGAACGAATGCTTCAGCTTCCTGTTCTGAATTTTGGTCCTTCGGCGGCGCAGCCATCCCCGCGCCAGCTTCGCGACGCAACAGGTTTGTCAGCCATTCTTTCATGCTCAGTCCTTGCAGTGCAGCGGCGGCTTTGGCTCGCCGGAACAGATCATCCGGCACTTCGATGGTAGTTTTCATTTTAGGGCATCCGTAAATATGGGATTACGGTCTTTATGGTATTCCCGTACCGACTATATTCCAACCCGGATAATCCATTAGGCGGCTCTTCGATCCTACGCGAGCCGCATGTTAACCGTAGCTCAACCCCATCGCCTCGCGCACGTCGCGCATGGTCTCGGAGGCCAGCTTGCGCGCCTTTTCGCAGCCGTCGGCGATGATGCTGCGCACCAGCGTCGGGTCGTCCAGGTATTGCTGGGCGCGCTCGCGCATCGGTCTCTGCTCTTCCAGTACAGCGGTGATCACCGGCTGTTTGCATTCGAGGCAGCCGATGCCCGCGCTCTTGCAGCCCTTTTGCACCCATTGCCTGGTGTCTTCGCCGGAATACACCAGGTGCAGCGACCATACGGGGCATTTGTCGGGGTCGCCGGGGTCGGTGCGGCGCACGCGCGCCGGGTCGGTGGGCATGGTGCGGATTTTCTTGATTACGTCGGCTTCCTCCTCGCGCAGGGTGATGGTGTTGTCGTAGGATTTGGACATTTTTTGTCCGTCCAGGCCGGGCATTTTGGAAGCGGCGGTGAGCATGGCTTCCGGCTCGGAGAGAATCATTTTGCCGCTGCCTTCGAGGTAGCCGAACAGGCGCTCGCGGTCGCCGTAGTTCAGGCTTTGCTGTTCGTCGAGCAGCGATTTGGCGGCTTCCAGCGCTTCCTCGTCGCCCTGCTCCTGGAAGCGGGTGCGCAGTTGCGCGTACAGCTTGGCCTTTTTGCTGCCCAGTTTTTTGACGGCGGCTTCCGCCTTTTCCTCGAAGCCCGCTTCGCGCCCGTAGATGTGGTTGAAGCGGCGCGCGATTTCGCGGGTGAATTCGATATGCGGCACC
>CXWL01000515.1_pt1 | contig 29014 bp, 22 predicted proteins | sample 590931 | NCBI WGS metagenome assembly CXWL01 (sample SAMEA3498368, study PRJEB10139) | groundwater metagenome | biome: water well; material: biofilm material | place: Germany | collected 2015-04-27 | reverse complement strand
ATGACAACGTAGTTCATCGCCACCAGCATCTCCGATTTGGGGTAGGTCCGCACCAGCGCCAGCCGGCCGATGGGCGTCATCATCGAGCCGCCGATGCCCTGCATGACCCGGGCGGCGACGAGCATGGGGGTGTTGAGCGCCAGCCCGCAGAAGAGCGAGCCGAGGGTGAACAGGCTCACCGCCCACAGAAACACCCGCCGGGTGCCGAANNNNCTCGTCAGCACGCCTTTCAGGCTGAGGGGCGGGACCTGCAGGCTCGCGGCCATGGTCGGGACCGCCGTGTTGACGATGGTCGAGTCGAGACCCTCCATGAACAACGCCCCCGCCACCAGCCACGGCATGAAGCGCCTGGTCTGGTCCGTGAGTTCAGCGGTGCCGGGCATGGACTGTTGATAGCCCGCGGGCGGACGGAGGCAAGCGGGTCGGCAACCTAGTAGCCAACGTCAAGCCGTCAGTCCGAAACTTATCACTTTTCCTTGTGGTTCCGGGGCTTTTTTCAATTGCACCGCGGAAACGCGGTGCCTCTAGTTTGCCCCTTAAGCTTCATGCATCTTAAGGCGCTAAAACTTCACGGCTTCAAAAGCTTCGCTGACAATACGACCCTCAGTTTCGAGCCCGGTGTGACCGCCATCGTGGGGCCCAACGGCTGTGGCAAGAGCAACATCGCCGACGCCATCCGCTGGGTGCTGGGCGAGCAGAGTGCCAAGGCCCTGCGTGGCGGCAAGATGCAGGACGTCATCTTCGAGGGTGCGGACACCCGCAAGCCGGCCCAGTTCTCCGAGGTCGCACTGCTGCTGACCGAGTGCGAAAAGCAGCTGGGCAGCGATTTCCACGAGATCGAAATCAGGCGCCGCGTCGGACGCGACGGACTCGGCGAGTATTTTTTCAACGGCCAGCCGTGCCGGTTGAAGGACATCCACAAGCTTTTCATGGACACCGGCGTCGGCCGTACCAGCTACTCGATCATGGCGCAGGGCCAGATCGACCAGATCCTGTCGTCGAAACCCGAGGAGCGCCGCGTGGTTTTCGAGGAGGCTGCCGGCATAACCAAATACAAGAGCCAGCGCCGCGAGGCGATGAACAAGCTCGCGCTCACGGAGCAGAACTTGGCGCGCGTGTCCGACGTCATCACCGAGGTGGCGCGGCAGATCGGGTCGTTGAAACGCCAGGCGGCGAAGGCGATGCGCTACAAGCGCGTCAGCTTCCGGCTGCGGCACCTTGCGCTCGCCCAAAACAATCATTCCCACCGCCAGCTCAGCGCCGCGCGGGCCGAGCTCGACAGCCGGGTGACCGTGCTCCGCGATGCCGCCGACACCCGGCGCAGCTCGCTGGAGGAGCGCACCCGCTCGCTCGACGACAAGAAGACCGCGCGCAGCTCGCTTCACCAGCGCGTGCAGGACGCCCAGCTGGCCGTGTTCGATCTCCGCTCGCAGAAGGAGGCGGCCGAGAACGCCGCCAGCATGGCGCAGGTGAAAGGCACGGGTCTCACCGAGCGCATTGACGCGGGCCAGGACGATCTCGCCGAGCTGGAGATGCAATTGAAGGAGCTCGCCACCCAGGTGGACACCGGCGCGCAGGACAAGCAGATGCAGCTTTCGCTGCTCGGCAGCTCCGACGCCGTCTTTCAGGACCGCAACCGCGCGCTGGCCGTCACCGAGGGCGAGCTGGCCAAGGCCGAGCAGCAGCTCAGTCAGGACAAGTTCCACCTGCTGCAGGTGGAGAGCGCCGTCGCCCGCCACCGCACCGAGAGTTCCGGCCTTGAGGTGGACGCCCGCACCAGCCAGCACAAATTTGACCAGCTTTCCACCGAGCTCGCGCAGCTCCGCTCCGCCGTCGCGGCGGCGGCGCTGACCCTGACCCAGGTCCGCTCCCGCGTGGAGGAGGCCCGGGCCGACCAGAGCCGCACCACCAACGAGGCGCAGGCCGCCCAGGCCGCGTTGCACGACACCACCCGGAAGTTCCGCGACGCCCAGCGCCAGTTGCAGGACATCGACCGCAATCTCGCCCAGAAGGCCGCCCGGTTGAAGTTGCTCCAGCAATTGCAGGAAAAATGGGAAGGTTTCGGCGAAGGCGCCAAGGCGCTGCTGTCCGGCCGTCTCGGGAGCGTCATCGGCGAACGCAAATTCACGCCCATCACGCAGGGGCTGCAGGTGAAGCCGGAATACGCCAAGGCGCTTGAGGCTTTGCTCGGCGCGTCCGTCGAGGCCATCGCCGTTTCCGATCTCGCCACCGCGCAGAAGATTCTCGGCCAGCTGGAGGCCGACCGGCTCGGCAGTGTGTGTCTGCAGGTCGGGGACGTCAGGAGCCAGGAGTCAGGAGCGGGGAGCCTGCCGGCGGGTCTGAAGCCGGCCACGGAGGCGATTGCCAGTCTGGATGGGTCGCATCCGGCCGCCTCGATGCTCTCGGCCTGTTATCTCGCCGATGATCTCGGCGTATTTCTCGATTTCTGGCGGACGAATCCGGCGTTCAGTTTCCTGCTGGTCGCGACCCCCAAGGGCGACCTCGTGGACCGCCGCGGACTGATCTTCGGCGGCCACCATAAGAAGCCCGCCAACAGCATCGTCCAGCGCGAGGTTGACCTCCGCGAGACGGGCAAGGCGGTCGTGACCGAGCAGAAGGCCCATGAGGAACAGCGCGCGCTCATCGAGCAGCTGACCGCGGGGCTCGCCGAGGCCGAGGCCGCCTTGGAGCAGAAACGCAAGGAAGTGCTGGCGACATCGCAGACCGCCGCCACGATCCACGCCGAGGAAAGGAACGCCCAGAAGGCCCATGACGAGGCGATCACCCGGTTGGGCCGCATGGAAAACGAGCTCGCGAACCTCAAGCGCGACCACGACGAGGCGCTCGTCCGTCTGGCCAAGGCGCAAGCGCTGCTGGCCGGGGCGGAGACCGGCGTGAACACTCACCGGCAGAAAATCGCCGCCACCGAAGCGGCGATCACCGAGAAGCGCTCCGACCGCGACGCGAAGAAAGAGATCCTGGCCCAGGCCCGCCTGGAGCTGGCCGAGCGCCGGCAGAAGGTGGAGGTGCTCGACCGCGGCCTGGGCGAGATGGAACGCCGCCGCGGGCAGCTCGACGAATTGCTGGCGCAGCGCCGGATCGAACTGGAAACGTGGACCGCACAGGTGGAGCAGCTGGAGCAAGAAGCTGCTGCCCAGAAGCGCCGGGCCTCGGAGGTCGTCACGACCCTCGCCGCCGCGCAGGACAACGTGGAACAGATCCGGAACGAATTGTCGTCAGTGGAGCAGGAGATTTCCGCCGTGGAGCAGGGGCTCACGTCCATCCGGACCGAGACCGAGTCCTCGCAGGCCGAGCTGACCAGGCATGAAGTGAAGGTTGCCGAGACGCGCGCGCGGGTGCAGTTCCTCGCGGAGGAAATTATGCGCGAGTTTTCCGCGGATGTGGCGGCGCTCGACTGGAAGCAGTTGCTGTGGCGCTCCGACGACGAGCCCGAGGGCCTCAAGGCGCTCGATCTTGACGAGGAAGAAGCGGAGGACGGAGGGCAGAAGACGGAGGACAAGGCACCCAAACGCCGCCGGAAGGACAAGGGGCCCAAGGGCGAGCCGACGGCGGCCGACCTGGCCGCGTTCGACGCGACCAATTGGGACGAGGTGAAGGCCGAGGTGGACGCGCTCCGCCAGCGCATCGCGAGCATGGGCGCCGTGAACCTCGTGGCCATCGAGGAGTATTCCGAACTGAAGCAGCGCTACGAGTTCCTGAAGACCCAGAGTGATGACCTGACCGGGGCGAAGACGCAGCTGCTGAAGGCCATCGACGACATCAACGAGACCTCGCTCCGGCAGTTCCAGATCACCTTCGACCAGATCCGGAAGAATTTCGCCTACACGTTCCAGATTCTGTTTGGCGGCGGCCGGGCGGAGATCGAGCTGGTGACGGCCGAGGATCCGCTGGAGAGCGGCATCGAGATCGTCGCCCAGCCGCCCGGCACCAGGCTCAAGGGCATCACGCTGCTCTCCGGCGGCCAGAAAACCCTCACCGCCGTGGCGCTGCTGTTCGCACTCTACATGGTGAAGCCGTCACCCTTCTGCCTGCTCGACGAGCTGGACGCGCCGCTCGACGAGTCGAACATCCACCGGTTCGCGAACCTGCTGAAGCAGTTCGTGAAGGACTCGCAATTTATCATCATCACGCACAACAAGACGACCATCGCGACGGCCGATGCCATCTACGGCGTGACGATGCAGGAGCGCGGCGTGTCGAAGACCCTGTCGATGCGCTTCGACCACCACCGGGGCGAGGCCGAGGTGGTGCCCGCGACCATCGCCGACTCGGTGAGAAACGCGCAACCGCCGGCCCCGGTCGGAATGTGAGGCAGCTGCGAGTGTAGGGTGAGGGCTGTTAATTAACCCCGGCGGGAATTATCAGTGGCCCTTCTTGGCGCCGGCGGGGGCGCCGCCATCCATGGCGATCATGTCGGGCGGGACGTTGCTGAGGGCATCTTCCATCGTGGTCATGCCCATCTTGACCTTGAGGATCGAATCCTGGTGGAGGGTCTTCATGCCGTTCTTCATGCAAACGCGTTTGAGGTCAGCCACCTCGACCTCCTTGTTGATGGCCTCGACGATTTCTTCGCAGTTGACCATGAGCTCATGGATGCCGACGCGGCCCTTGTAACCGTTGCCGCCGCAGACGTGGCAACCGCCGGGGGCCGCCTTGAAGATCTCGGGCGCCTCCTTGAGGCCGAGCGCCGTCTGAATGATCTCCAGCTCGCGGCCTTCGGGGACATACTTGACCTTGCAGTTTTTGCAGACACGGCGGAGGAGGCGCTGGGCGCAGACGCAGACGAGCGCGGCGGAAATGTTGAAGGGCTCGATGCCCATCTCCCCCATGCGGGCCACCGTGGAGGGTGCGTCGTTGGTGTGGAGGGTGGAGACCAGCAAGTGGCCGGTGAGGGCCGCTTCGCAGGCGATCTGGGCGGTTTCCTTGTCGCGGATTTCACCGACGAGGATGATGTCGGGGTCCATGCGGAGATAGCAGCGGAGGGCGCGCTCGAAGGTGAGGCCGATCTGCTTGTTCATCTGCATCTGGTTGATGCCGGCGAGCGTGTATTCGATGGGGTCCTCGGCGGTCTGGATGTTCACGTCGGGGGTGTTCACCTCGCCGAGCGCGGAGTAGAGGGTCATGGACTTGCCGGAGCCGGTGGGGCCGCAGTGGAGGATCATGCCGTAGGGCTGGCGGACGCACTCGCGGTAACGGGCGAGATTCTCCTCGGAGAAGCCGAGCGCGGTGAGGGGCAGGGTGGACTTCTGCTTGTCGAGGATGCGCATGACCACCTTCTCGCCGTGGTTCATCGGGCCGGTGGCGACGCGCAAGTCGATGTCGATGTTTTTTTTGGTGAATTTCTTGAAGATGATGCGGCCGTCCTGCGGGAGGCGGCGCTCGGAGATGTCGAGATTGCACATGATCTTCAGGCGGGCGACCATGGCGAAGGCGACCTGTTTCGGGAGGCGCATCTTCTCGGAGCACATGCCGTCCACGCGGTAGCGGACCAGCAGGTCCTTTTCCATCGGCTCGATGTGGATGTCGGACGCGCCGGAGACGTAGGCGTCCTCTATGATTCGGTTGGTGAGCTGGATGATGGGGGCGGAGTCCTCGCTCTCGAGGTCGGCGGCCTTGACCTCGCCCGTGCCGCCCTCGGTGTAGGCGCCGGAGATGAGGTCCTTCACCTCGTCGATGTCGACTTCCGTGGCGGCCTCGCCAGTCTTGGCGGCGGCGCCGGCCTTTTCGCCGAAGCACTTCTTGAGCAGGGCGTCGAGGAGGCTGGCGGGGATGACCTTGACGTCGTCGATTGACATCTCGGTGGCCTGGGAGAACGCCTCGCGCTTGGCGTAGTCCAGCGGGTTGGTCATCAGGACCGAGCAGGAGTTGGTGCCGGTCTTCTTGTAGGGGAAGATGCACTCGCGGCGGATGACGGCGTCGCCGGTGATCTCGACAAGTTTATCGTCGATGTCGATGTCCTCGATCTTGGTGACGAGCGGCAGCTCGGTGAACTTGGAGATGAATTTGGCGGTGTCCTCGGGGGTGAGCTGGAACTTCGGGTCCAGCATGCGCTGGATGAGGGTGGAGGAATATTCCGCGACCTCGATGAGCACGCTGAGATCCTTGGGGGTGAACGAGCCGCCGGTGCCGGCGGAAGGCTCCTTGTTGAGCACCTGGATCGCGCCGATGACGATGTTCGTCTTGAGCGGGACCGTGAGCATGGAGTTCACCTGGAAGCCCACGTCCATTTTCTTGAGGGTGGCGGCGTCGGCGCCCTTGCCGCTGAAGAAAAGCGGCTCGCCGGTCTGGATGACCTTGCCCACGTTGCCGGTGCCGGCGGGGAGCTTGAGGGTGAGGAGCTTCTTGGCCGTATCGCGGAATTCCACTTCCTTGCCCTTGTCGGCGCCCCAGAGGGTGGGCGAATAATACACCTGCTTGAACGCGATTTCCCCACCTTCAACCAGGTAAAGGGTCATGGACTGCGCCTGGAGCGACTCGACGACCTTGCTGGCGGTGAGCTCGATGACGGTATTGACGTCCTCGCGGCTGGGAGCCGGCTTGGAAATGACCTTGATGAGCAGGGAGCGGCGCAGTGTGCCGGTGAGAGTGCTGGAGGTGGCCATAAAGGAGAAGTGGGGTGGGCGGGCCGGCGGGCCGGCGCTGGGCTGACAGCAGACAGTGGTTTGAAAAACGCACTTGCTTGTATGAGCAATTTTTCACGTGGTCGAGGGCGAATTGCAAATGCTTGGCTGGCTTCAAAAAGTCTGGAACAAGGTCGCGCGACGCAAGGCTCCCACGGCCAGCGCCGAGGCCGGGGCCCGGGGCGAGCAGGCGGCGGCGGAATTCCTCACTTCCCGGCATGGCTTTGCCATCGTGACGCGCAACTGGCACAGCCCGCGCGACCGGCGCGATGAGATCGACCTTGTGTGTCGTGACGGCGAAACCCTCGTCTTTGTCGAGGTCAAGGCCCGGGCCGAGGGCGCGATTGTGTCGGGTTTCCAGGCGGTCGACGAGCGCAAGAAGCGCGCCCTGCGCCGCGCCGTGCACGCCTATCTGGGGGCGCTGGCCAAACCGCCGCGCACCTTCCGGTTCGATGTCGCCGAAGTCACCCTCAGCGACCGGCTGCCGCCGCAGGTGATGCATTACGCGAACGCCCCGCTCTTTCCCAAAGGCTACCACGTGGCGCGGCAAAGCGGCTCGCTGGGCGAGCTGACCGGCGGCTGACCCCGTTGCAGCCTGCCGTTTCGACAGGCTCAAGGCCTTGAGCTTGCCGTGGGGCTGGCCGCCCGGGGTATGGCCTCGATTCTCGCTGCGCGAAATCGAGGCATACTGATCGCGTTGCCGGTTAAATAGCCTTGCGGGTGCCTCCCATCGGGCCGAAATTCCGCCATGGCTGAAGAGGTCCGTCACCCATTTTTGCATGGCCTGAGCAAACATCGCGGCGCGCCGCCAACCGTGGTCGTGATTTTCGGCGCCTCGGGCGATCTCACCGCCCGCAAGCTCATTCCTGCCATCTACAATTTGGCGCATGACGGCCTGCTGCCGGCGGATTTCCATCTCATCGGTTTCGGCCGCAAGGCGATTCCCGACGCGGAATTCCAGAAAATCGCCGCCGCCGCCATCAAGGAATTCTCCCGGCGCGAACCCGGTCCCGAGGTCTGGGCGCGCCTGGCGGAGCGCACCCTCTACGTCAGCGGCGGCTACGACGAGAAGGCCGCCTTCGACCGGCTTGGCGCGCGCATCGCCGGTTTGGAAAAGGACATCGGCCAGCCGCTCCAGTCGTTGTTCTATGTTTCCACGCCGCCGTCGGTCTTCGCCCCGATCCTGCAGAATCTCGGGGCCAGCGGTCTGGCCGCCCGTTATGTCGGCCAGGCGAACCAGTCGAAGGTCATCATCGAAAAACCCTTCGGCAAGGACCTCGCCAGTGCGCAGGCGCTCAACCGCGAACTGGCCAGGGTCTTCGCGGAGGCGCAGGTTTACCGCATCGACCATTACCTCGGCAAGGAGACGGTGCAGGACCTGCTGGTGCAACGTTTCGGCAACGCCATCTTCGAGCCGCTCTGGAACCGCAACTTCATCGACCATGTGCAGATCACGGTGGCCGAACAGGTGGGGGTTGAAGCCCGGGCCGGTTACTACGAGCAGAGCGGCTGCCTGCGCGATATGATCCAGAACCACACCATGCAACTCCTCGCCCTCACGGCGATGGAGCCGCCGGTGTCGATGGACGCCGAGTCCGTGCGGGACGAAAAGGTGAAGGTGCTCAAGGCCATCCACCCGCTGCGGCTCAACGACGACACGCGGGCCTGTGACTTCGCCCGGGCCCAATACACCGCCGGCGTCATTGGCGGGAAACCGGTGAAGGGTTATCTGAATGAAAAGGACGTGTCGCCCGCCTCGGCCACCGAGACCTTCGCCGCCCTGCGTCTCAGCATCAACAACTGGCGCTGGCAGGGCGTGCCGTTCTATCTCCGTTCCGGCAAGCATCTCGCGCGTCGCGTCAGCGAGATCGCCATCCGTTTTAAGCGCGCGCCGGGCAGCCTGTTTGCCGATACCGACCGGTCGACTCTGGCCGCCAACACGCTGGCCTTCCAGATCCAGCCCGATGAGGGCCTGAGCCTGGTCCTCAACGCCAAGATCCCCGGCCTCGAGACCCGCACCCAGCCGGTGAAGATGAATTTCAAGTATGCCACGACCTTCGGTTCCAACACCCCCGAGGCCTACGAGCGCCTCGTGCTCGACGCCATGATCGGCGACGGCACGCTCTTTATCCGCGGCGACGAGACCGAGCGCTCGTGGCAGATATGCTCGCCGATCCTCGCCCACTGGGCCGAGTTGGGCCGCAAGGGGCTCGACACCTACGCCTCCGGCTCGTGGGGCCCGAAATCGGCCGAGGATCTGCTCGCCATTAACGGCCACAGCTGGCGCGAGCCCTGAACCCATGCCCGCGGTGTTCGACGCCTTGCCCGGCCTGGAGGTGCCTGTTGGCGGCATCTCGACGGGCTTCAGCAAGCTCTGGGCCGATTCCCCGGCCAAGGAGAGCCGCGCCGTGCAGCTCAACCTCGTGCTGCACTTCGGCGCCAACACGACGCCGGCGGACGCGCAGGAGCAGTTCCGCCACACCCTGGGCCTTGCCCAGCGCTATCCGTGCCGCGTCGTTGTGCTGTGCCCGGATTTTGACCTCAAGGCGCCGGCGGAAATGCGCGCCAAGATCTACGGCGAGTGTTTCCTCGGCAAAGCCAAGAACGATACGCGCTGTGTCGAGTTTGTCATCCTGCACTACACGATGGCGGTGCGCGCCTTCCTGGAAAACCAGGTGTCGGTCTGCCTCTCCACCGACATGCCGCTCTACTATTGGGGCCACCGGTTCTCCTCCGCGAAACGACTGGCTGATTATCACTACCTGCTGACCCGTTCCCAGCGCATCCTTTTCGACAGCGCCGTGGCGCCCGCCGACGCCTTCACCTATCCCTGGCCGAACATCGCCGCGGTGCGCGACCTGGCCTACACCCGCACCTTGCCGTTGCGGCAGAACCTCGGGCAGTTCCTCAGCCGCTATGCACCGGCGCTCATCACCGCCGGGTTGCAGAAAGTCGCCATCCGCCACCGGGGGCAATTCGCGGCGGAGGCGCATTGCCTGCTCGGCTGGGTCAAGAAAGGGCTCGCCCGCGCCGGAGCCACGGTGCAGTCAGGCATGGGCTTCACCGTCACGCCCAACGACGGCCCCGGCAGTCTTTCGATGGAGTTTGTCTATGCTGACGCGAGGAAGACCTTCCGCTGGTCGGCTGACGTGGCTAAGGACCAGGCTGAGTTTACCGGTGATCTCGGCACCGGCCGGACAAAGCAGACTCTCGGGGCGCACTTTCTTACCCCGGAGATGGCGCTCAGCGAGGCGATGTTCTTCTAGGCCGGTGCGGCAGCGCTGCCGCCCAGCACCCGCAGGCCGCGCAGGGCGGCCTCCATCCGGCTGAAAACCGGCAGACCGGCCTCCTGGAAGACCTGCCGGAACTCCGCGTAGTCCGCGCCGGCATCCACGACCACCGCAACGGGTTTGCGGTGGACATCCCGCAGCGCGGACAGGAAACGGACAAGCTTGGCGGCGCCATCGCGGGAGGTGTCAAGCTGGCGGGTGAACGGAACCAGCCCGACCACCAGCACGGCCGCCGAATCGAGCATCAGCGCGGACGTGGCGATGAAATCGGATGGACCGGCCATCGGGGTCAGATCCAGCGGCAAACGGGCGGCGACCAGGCCGGATAGCTCGTGTCGTTGGAGGAGGGCGCGCAGCGTCTGTTGCGCCGTGTCATCGAGGTGCGCCGCGGGCAGGCCGGAGCCGAACAGGTCGCTGCCATTTACGCTCTCGAAGCCTGCATTCGTGACCAGGGCCACGGGTCCGGTCTGCAGTTGCGGGCACGCATCGAGCCAGACCAAGGCGGCGTCAAACTCGGCAATCGAGCCGGCAAACCGGGCCCCGGCCCGTTCCAGCAAGGTGCGTTCCAAGTTGATGTCACCCGCCATGGCTCCCGTGTGGCTGGCAGCCGCGGCCTGTCCGGCGGCGGTGTTTCCCGCGCGGTGGATGAGGACATGCCGTCCTTGGGCGCGCAGTTTGGCGATGGCCTCCGCGGCCGGGACCAGCTGACCCGGGCCAAAACCTTCCACGTAGCACGCCACGGGTCCGCGGCCGGGCTCCGCGGCCAGCGCGGAGAGCACATCGCACAGCGCGACATCCAGCTGGTTGCCGAGCGCGATGCCGAGACCGAAGCGCAACGCGGGCTGCCGTGACAAGAGGCAAAGCAGAAAGGCGCCGCTCTGGCTGAGCACCGTGAGTTCGCCGTCACCGGCGCGCGGGGCGGGGAGTTTCCCGGCGGGAATAAATGAGGTGTTGAGCCGCCGGCCCGGAACCCAATGGCCGAGGAAGTTTGGGCCCAGCACCGCCGGCGTCCAGCGACCCGCGGCCCGGGTCTCGTTCAGCAAAGCCGAGATTTTCAAGCCCAGAGCGTCGCGGTCGGCCCCATCGCCGATGCCGCCGGCCACGAGACCGACACAGTGCGCGCCTCCGCCCAGGGCGATGAGTTTTTCCAGGGTTGTGACGGCGATCGGCGCCGGCAGCGCCAACAGGAGCAGATCGACCGGGTTATCGCGCAGCGCCGCCACATCGGGCAGGCACGGATGGCCGAGGAAAACATCCTGGCCTGGCTTGATGATGACGAGGTCGCCCGGGGGCAGCGGGTAATGGCCAAGATTTTCCAGAATGGTGCGGCCGACCCCGCCCTCACTGGCCGAGACACCCGCCAGCGCAATGCGCCGGGGTGCGCGCAGGGCGGTCAAAAATCCCCGGGGGGGAACACAGCGCGGGGCACAGCGCGGGGCGCGGCTACCGACCGCATCAAGCGGGCGCGGCCGGCCGGCCGTGTCGAGCGCCACCGGATTCAATTCCAGCAAAGTGAGGCCTTCGTCCTCGGCCACCCGGGCCAGCACCCAGAGCGAAGTGAGAAATTCCTCGAGTGTGGCGCGGTCGGTCAGTTCCTTCGTGCCGCGAATCAGGCCCAGCCAGATACGCCCGAGCAGATGGTTCTCCAATTCCGGCAGGGCCTGCCTGACCGGCGTGAACGCCAGCGGCCAGCGCAGCGGCGGCGCAAGTTCCGCCAGGGCATCGGCTGCCAGCCCGCCAAAACCGAACAGCACCGTCCAGCCGGCCTCGCCCCGGGTGAGGGAGACAAACGCCTCCGATGGCAGGTGCGGGCAGGCGGTGGTGTCGATCTGCTCGCACACCAAACCTTCGATCCAACGATGGCCGCAGGCATCGAGGCGCTGGTGCATGCCCTTGATTTCGTTGAGCACGCTCTGCTTTTCATAGGGCAGGAAATGCACCGCGCCCAACTCGGATTTGTGCCAGACATTTTCCCCCAGACCCTTCACGACCACAGGTTCGCCCGTTTCAAAGGGCAGCGGGCCGCCGTCAACCCCGTGACGCGGAGGGCGGAGTCCGGCGCGCTGGAGCAGCGCGTAGGCCTCGGTTTCGTGGACGAAGAGGGACGGACTCATGCGACAGCGGGCGTGACGGCCAGCCGGCCAGTGGCAAAGGCCGCTTCGTTCAGCGGCAGAATCGCAGCCTTGTCCTTCAAGACATGGCGCAAAGTGTCGAGCAAGGCGTCGGCGGGCAGCACGGCGCTGGCGGCCTGCAGGGCGCCGAGTGCGACGACGTTCTTGATCACTGGCCGGCCGAGATCGGCCGCCAGTCGGGTGAACGGCACCGGCAGCACGCGCCGGCCGGCCGGCAACGGGCCTGGCTCCGGAATCAGCGTGCTGTCGTAGAGGATGAGCCCGCCTTCGCAGACGGTGCCGGCGAACTTGGCCAGGCTGGGGGCGTTGAAAGCGACGAGGATGTCGGGCGTGGGCGAGGCGGGATTGAGGACTTGCCGGGCCGCGATATGGACATCCGCGTAGGACGTGCCGCCGCGGCTCTCAGGGCCGTAACTCGGAATGTGCGTGGCATCGAAGCCCTGCGTGATGGCCGCCCGGGCCAGGAGCAGGGCTGCCGTCTGAGCGCCGTCGCCCCCGGCACCCGCGAGCTTCAGGCTGATGTCCCGCTTCACGAGGTGGGCCGGCCAGGTCGCGGCGGCGCGCGGGCCCGCCGCCGGATCGGCGCCGCAGTAGCCGAGTATTTCCTCGGGCTCGTAACGCGGAGCGGCGGGCTTGAACCAGGGTTCGCGAACCAGGTCTTTCTTCACGCCGAGCGGGAAGATGGGCTCCATTTTCTCCTTCACCCATTTTTCCGCCTCGACGGGTGAAAGCTTCAGATGGGTGGGGCATTCGCTGAGGATCTCGACGAACGCGTAGCCGCGGCCCTCCTCCTGGAGCCGGATCGCCTTGGTGATGGCGCGCCGGGCCTTGACGCGGTTCCTGGCGTCGTAGAGCGCGACGCGCTCCACGTAGACGGGGCCGTCGAGCGACGCGACAAGCTCGGCCATCCTGAGCGGCTGGCCCATCGCGGGCGTGCGGCCGTCGGGACTGGTGGTTGTCCGTTGGCCGATCAGCGAGGTCGGCGCCAGTTGCCCGCCGGTCATGCCGTAGACGGCGTTGTTCACGAAGATGACGGTGAGCGGGAGGCCCATCTGCGCGATGGAGATGGTCTCGGCGAGGCCGATGGACGCGAGATCGCCGTCACCCTGATAAGAGATGACGACGGCCTCCGGGTTGGCCAGCTTGTGGCCGAGCGCGACCGCGGGCGCCCGGCCGTGGGCGGCCTGGGTGTTGCCGACGTTGAAATAGTAGAAGGCGAACACGGCGCAGCCCACCGGGCTCACGAAGATGGTCCGCTCCTGCAGGCCGAGCTGCTCGATGACCTCGGCTATATCGCGGTGGATGACGCCGTGGCCGCAGCCGGCGCAGTAATGCGTGCTGTGCCCCTTGAGGCCCTCGCCGTGCGCGTGGCGTTGGAAATTCTGGTAGAAGACCCTGCTCATGACCGGCCTCCCTGGGTTGAAAGAATGGCGCCGAGGATCTCGTCCTGCGACGGCAGCACGCCGCCGTAATGCCGGACGGGGGTGATGGGCGGCGGGGTGATGCCCGCGTGGCTGAGCGCGAGGCGCAGCTCGTCCTCCAGCTGGCCCGGACTGCCCTCGACAATGATCAGGCGGGAAACGGTCGGCAGGATGGCCTTGAGTGCGTCGATGGGGAAAGGCCAGAGCGTCACGGGTCGGAACAGACCAACCCGGGTGCCGCGCTCGCGGGCGGCCTCGACCGCGCCCTTGGCCATGCGGGCGGGGGTGTTGCAGGCGATCACCAACACTTCGGCGTCCTCGCAACGGTAGCTGTCCGAGCGTTGCTCCTCGGCGGCGATCCGGGCGTATTTGGCGATGAGCTTGCGGTTGTGCGCTTCCAGATCGCTTTCCGCGAGATGGATGGAGCAGATGAGGTTGAGGTGGTGCGCGTAGTCGCCGCAGACGGCCCACGCCGGGCGGCCGGGCTTGCGCAACGTGGCCGGCAGATGGACTACGCCGGTCATCTGGCCGAGAAATCCGTCGCCGAGAATGATGACGGGATTGCGGTAGGTGAAGCTCAACTCGAACGCGTGCATCGTCAGATGAAGCATTTCCTCGGGAGTGCCGGGAGCCAGCACGATGGCGTGGGTGTTGCCGTGGCCGAGGCCGCGGCAGACGAGCTTGATGTCAGCCTGCTCCGGCCCGAGGTTGCCGAGTCCCGGGCCGCCCCGCATGATGTTGACAAAGACGCCGGGCACCTCGGCGCCGATCATGTAGCTGATGCCCTCCAGCATCAGNNCCGCCGACCTTCGGCAGGATCTTGGCCATCAGCTCCGAGCCCTCCGTGCTCGGCGTGATGGGATAGCCGAAGACATGCCGGCAGCCGGCCAGGAGCGCACCGACGGCGGCGGCATAGGTGCCTTTGAGCACGAGTGGCTCGCAGGCGGGCAAGGGCACGAATTCATCGGGCTCGTCCGCTTGCGCAATGGGCGGCAGTTCCTTGCGGCCGAAGAGATGCGCGGGATCCTCCAGCTCGAAATCAAAAGAGCCCGGTGGGTGATCGGTTTCGGGGCGGAGGCCGTAGGGTTCCGGGCAGGCCTGCATGCACAGGGCACAGCCGTTGCAGGCGTCGAGGTGCAGCTCCACCGGCACGAGGCCGGTCACCGGGTTGATCGCCGTGCCCGGTGTGATGCAGTCGCGCGGGCAGGCATCGATGCAGCGCAGGCAACCTTTGCAATATTCCGGCTGGAGAAAAGGTCTGGGGCGGGCAGTGGTGAGCATGGCGTGGGGGTGTGCGGGCGCACCGGGCCGGGGAGCGGTGGGCCCGAGGCGTGGTTTTTACGGAAGATAGAGGCAGCGCCGCCGGGGGACTGCGCATGCCTTGGCGGAGGCTGCGCGGATGTTGAACCGGAGGGACATTTACTCCGAACAGCGTAAGCCGGCGGCGCGGCCGGCACCAACGGGCCCGAAATGATCCGGTGCCAGGAGTCCGTCGTGTGGCGCCTCTCCTGCACGTCGCGCTCACCGTCCGCCAGCATCGTCGGTTTGAAGCTGCCGGCGAAGACCTGAAAGGGGCTCGCGCCGGCCGGCCGGCGCGATACGGTCTTGGGCATGAAATTCAAGTTGAAGCAAGTTGCGCCACTCCAAGCCGGCAAGATGCTCGCGGCGCTATACGGGGCCATGTCGCTGATCTTCGTCCCCTTCATGCTCGTGTTCATGGCGCTGGGCAGCTTCGCGGCCCGGGCCCAAGGTGGGACCGGGGCGCCGCCCCTGCCGCTGATGTTCGGCATGGGGGTCGGCTTTATGGTATTGCTGCCGTTCTTCTACGCGGCGATGGGCTTCCTGGCCGGCATCATCGGCGCCTGGATCTACAATCTGCTGGCCAAGTGGGTGGGGGGCTTCGAATTCGAGTTCGAGCCCGCCGGGACGGTTCCGCCCACCCCGCCGCCGCTGTCATGAGAGCCCTGCGCCTGCTCCTGTTTTGTCTCGTGATGCCGTCACTGCCGGCGGCCGACCCTGCGCCGCCCAAGGCGGCGGCGGTGGCCATCAACCAGCTGGCCTGGCTCGCCGGGCACTGGCGGATGGAGAAAGCCGGCCGCGTGGTGGATGAGCATTGGATGGCCCCGGCGGGCGGTGTGATGCTGGGCATGGCCCGCACCGTGGCGAAGGGCAAGGTGGTGGAGCATGAGTTTACCCAGATCCGCGAGGGTCCCGGCGGCGCACTTTTTTATATCGCCATGCCGGCGGGCCGGAAGGAGACCGCCTTCCAGATCCTCACCCTGACCGACACCGAAGCCGTGTTCGAAAACCCGCAGCACGATTTCCCGCAGCGTGTCATCTACGCGCGGCAACCCGACGGCTCGCTGCTGGCGGCGATTGAAGGCCCGGGCAAGGACGGGCAGGTGAGGCGCATCGAGTATCCATTCCGGCGGGCGCAGCCCTGACCTTTTGGCCACGGATGGCACGAATGAACACGGATTAAGCGGAGATTTTTATCCGTGTCCATCTGTGTAATCCGTGGCTGACTTACTTTCATGAAAAAGATCAAGCAACGGGTCACTGGTCTCGGCGGGATTTTCTTCAAGGCGAAGAACCCGCCAAAGCTGGGCGCTTGGTATAAGAAACACCTCGGGCTGCCGGTGCAGGAGTGGGGCGGTTGCTCCTTTGCCTGGCGCGACGCCAAGAAACCGAAGAAAAAGGGCTCGACCGTCTGGAGTCCGTTCGAGGCCGACACAAAATACTTCGGTCCCGGCCAGCAGGGTCACATGGTCAACTACCGTGTCGCCAACCTGAAGAGGGTGATCGCGGTGCTGAAGAAAGAAAAGGTCTGGATCGACCCGAAGGGCATCGAGAAGTCGGACTTCGGCCAGTTCGCCTGGATCAAGGACGGCGAGGGCCACCGGATCGAGCTCTGGCAGCCGCCGAAGGGGATGTGAGGTCAATTGCGGAAACGCGAAGGAGGCTCATTACTGCAAGCCACCGGCTACGGAGCCCAATTGAAAGATGGGGAGAAACAGACTAACGATGATGACAAGCAGCAGCAGTATTTGGAAAGCTAGTGCTAGCCTTAGGCACTTTCGTGGTGCAACTCGCTTGGCGAAACAAATAGCAAGGATTGCCGCAAATGGACCTAGGACGGGATCTCCGCCCCACCACCAGCGATTGGGGAAGTCTGCCCAATCTATCAACAGTTGTGTGGGCATCGGCAGTTTTGCTCCGAAATCCGCAAACATTGCCGCGAATATTGGAGCGATTAAGACCAGGGCAAATTCAATTGATCCAAGCAAGAGCACGTTGACGATGATCAACTTGGTTAGTGGTTTCTGCACTGCATTCTCCATCGCATTGCTTCTGTCCATTACAGGAGGCGCGGATGCGGCTGGATCCTGTTTGATGTATATTGATTGACCACATTTATGGCAAAACCCAGCTGCTGCAGGGTTTTCCGCACCACATTTTATACAGAATGCCATTGGAGGTGCGCTTACGGAATGAGTCGCAACGCCGCGTAGCTCTTCTTGCCCTTGCGGAGGAGCAAGTATTTCCCAAACAGCAGGTCGGAGGCCGTGACGCTGCGCTTCAGGCCGGCGCGGGTGTTGTTGAGGTAGATACCGCCGGCTTCGATGTCCTTGCGCGCTGCGCCCTTCGACGTGGCAAGGCCGGAGAGGACCACGAGGTCCGCGATGGGCGCGCCGTCGCCTTCGAGCTTGGCCTTCTCCAGGTCCTTGGTCGGGACTTCGCCGACGACGTCGTTGAAGATCGCCTCGCTGACGCCGTCGAGCGTGCCGCCGAAGAGGATGTCGCTGGCCTTGAGCGCGGCGTCGAGGGCCTCCTGGCCGTGAACGAGCACGGTCATTTCCTTGGCGAGGGCTTTCTGCGCGGCGCGGGCGCCGGGGTCGTCCTTCAGCTTCGTCTCGAGCGCGGTGATCTGCTTCTGCGAGAGGAACGTGAGCGTATTGAGCAGCTTGATGACGTCGGCGTCGTCGCTGTTCACGAAGAACTGGTAGAAGCGGTAGGGACTGGTCTTCTTCGGGTCGAGCCACACGGTGCCGTCGGCGGTCTTGCCGTATTTGGCGCCGTCGGACTTGGTGAGGAGCGGGAAGACGAGGCCCCAGACGGTCGCGCCGAGTTTCTTGCGGGTCAGCTCGGTGCCGACGGTGATGTTGCCCCACTGGTCGGTGGCGCCGACTTGCAACTCGCAGTTGAAAGTCTTCTTCAGGTGGGAGAAATCGAAACCCTGCAGCAGCATGTAGGTGAACTCCGTGAAGCTGATGCCGCCGCTGCGCTCGTTCATGCGCGATTTGACGGAATCCTTCGCGACCATGGAGTTGACGGTGATGTGCTTGCCGGTGTCGCGGAGGAACTCGAGGAAGGTGAGGGCGCCGGTCCAGTCGTAGTTGTTGACGACGCGGGCGGGGTTCGACACGCCGTCGAAATCGAGGAACCGCGCGAGCTGCGGCTTGATGCAGGCGAGGTTGTGCTCGAGCTGGTCGGGCGTGAGCAGGTTGCGCTCGTCGGACTTGCCGGAGGGGTCGCCGACCATGCCGGTGGCGCCGCCGGCCAGGGCGATGGGAAAGTGGCCGTGCTGTTGGAAGCGGCGCAGGGCGAAGAGCGGCACGAGGTTGCCGACATGGAGGGAGTCGGCGGTGGGATCGAAGCCACAGTAAAGCGTGAGCGGGCCCTCGGCGAGGCGCCGGGCCAGGGCGTCGCGGTCGGTGCAGTCGGCGTAAAGGCCGCGCCATTCGAGTTCGGCAAGGATGTCGCTCATGGAACGGGGTGGTTATCAGGTCAGCGGGGGCGGGGAGGCAAGTTTGATAAGCGGGTGGTTGGTAAAGGTGGAACCCGGCCTCTGGACGGGTTGGCTTTCTTGATTGTGCAAAAACGCGTCCGGAGGCCGCGTTCCACCCAAGACCACGCGTCACCCCGTTGGCTAATAGCCGGAACGCCCAGCCCAGTAACTGGGCTGATACTCCCTGAAATGGGTTGCCGCGCGAACTGCGGAGGTTCTACTTACTGGGATTCCAGCGGGCAGTCCGCCGCCCAATCCATCCACCTCCAACCACATCCACGACATGCCTCTTGCCCCCGGTTCCAAAGCCCCTGATTTCACCCTCAAGACCAAGGCCGCCGACGGCCTCAAGGACGTCAAGCTGAGCGACAACTTCGGCAAGACCCAGACCGTCCTGCTGTTTTTCCCGGCGGCCTTTACGGGCGTCTGCACACAGGAGATGTGCGACACCACCGCCGGCCTCGGCGACTACGATAAGCTCGGCGCCACGGTCTACGGCATCAGCGTCGACGGCCCCTTCGCGCACGAAGCCTGGGCCAAGGCCAACCGTATCACGACCACGCTGCTCAGCGATCAGAACAAGACTGTCACCCGGGCCTACGACGTGGTGTTCCCGAATCTCGCCGGCCTCTACGAGACCTCGGCCCGCGCGGCGTTCGTCATCGGGAAGGACGGCGTGATCAAATACGCCGAGCAAACCCCGACACCGAAGGATCTGCCGAATTTTGAGCAGGTGAAGGCTGCGCTCGCCAGGTAACTTTTCGTCATTTCCGCATGTCACTCCCGAATCCGTTCAACACCCTGCAATCGTTCGAGGGGGGCAGGAAATTCTACTCGCTGCCGGAGCTGGCGAAGCAGTTCCCCGCGGTCGCCCGCCTGCCGGTGAGCATCCGCCTCGTGCTGGAGGCCGTGCTGCGCAATTGCGACGGCAAGCGGGTCATGGAGTCCAACATCCGCGAACTTGCGGCGTGGAAGCCCGCCGAAGCCCGCACGGCCGAGATCCCGTTCGTCGTCGCCCGCATCGTGCTGCAGGATTTCACCGGCGTGCCGCTGCTCGTCGACCTCGCCGCCATGCGTTCGGCCGCCGCCAAGCTCGGCAAGGATCCGAAGATCATCGAACCACTCGTGCCGGTGGACCTCGTGGTGGACCACTCGGTGCAGGTCGATTTCTCCGGCAATGCCGAAGCCCTCGCGAAGAACCTCGACCTGGAGTTCAAGCGCAACCGCGAACGCTACCAGTTCCTGAAGTGGGGCATGCAGGCATTTGACACCTTCAAGGTCGTCCCCCCGGGCATCGGCATCGTGCACCAGGTGAACCTGGAATACCTCGCCAAGGGTGTGTTGAACCAGGGCGACGTCTACTATCCCGACACTCTGGTCGGCACCGACTCGCACACGACGATGATCAACGGCCTCGGCATCGTGGGCTGGGGCGTCGGCGGCATCGAGGCCGAGGCCGGCATGCTCGGCCAGCCGGTCTATTTCCTTACGCCCGACGTCGTCGGCGTGCACCTGACCGGCGCGCTCCGCGAGGGCGTCACCGCCACCGATCTGGCGCTGACCGTCACGCAGATGATGCGCAAGGCCAAGGTCGTCGGCAAATTCGTCGAGTTCTTCGGCCCGGGCGCCACCGCCCTGCCGGTGGTGGACCGGGCAACCATCGCCAACATGGCGCCCGAATACGGCGCGACCATGGGTTTCTTCCCGATTGACGCCGAGTGTTCCGGCTATCTTCGCGCCACCGGCCGCGACGAAAAACACATCGCCACCTACGAGGCCTATTACAAGGCACAGGGTCTGTGGGGCATCCCACAGAAAGGCGCGATCGACTACTCCCAGGTCGTCGACCTCGACCTGACGACGGTCGTCCCGAGCGTCGCCGGCCCGAAGCGCCCGCAGGACCGCATCGAGCTGCCGAAGATGAAGGAGAGTTTTCTCGACGCGTTCTCGAAGCCAGTGGCCGAAAACGGCTTTGGCAAAAAGTCCGGGGAGTTTTCGACCGTCGGCGCGCAGGTGAACGGCACCCGAATCGGCCACGGCTCAGTCCTCATCGCCGCCATCACGAGTTGCACCAACACTTCCAATCCGAGTGTAATGCTTGCGGCCGGTCTGCTGGCCAAGAAGGCCGTCGAAAAGGGCCTGAAGGTGAACCCCGTCGTAAAGTCCTCGCTCGCACCCGGCTCGCGGGTCGTCACCGACTACCTCGACAAGACCGGCCTCTCGCCCTACCTCGACCAGCTTGGGTTCCAGACCGTCGGTTACGGCTGCACGACCTGCATAGGCAATTCAGGCCCGCTGCACCTTGCGATCGAGGAGGCCATCATAAAGCACGACCTCATTGCCGCCTCCGTCCTTTCGGGCAACCGCAACTTCGAGGCCCGCGTCCACCAGAACATCAAGGCCAACTTCCTGATGTCACCGCCGCTCGTCGTCGCCTTCGCGCTCGCCGGCCGGGTGGACATCGACCTGTCCAAGGAGCCCATCGGCAAGGACAAGGCCGGTGCGGACGTCTACCTGAAGGATCTCTGGCCGACGCTGCAGGAAGTCCGCGACCAGATGGCCGCGGCGCTCAAGCCCGGGGTGTTTCGCAAGCTCTACGCCGACTTTGCCGCGCAAAATCCGAAGTGGAACGAGATCCCGTCCTCGACGGGCAACACCTACGCCTTTGACGCGGAGTCCACCTACATCCAGGAGCCGCCGTTCTTCACCGGCTTCTCGCTCACGCCCGGCAGCATCCAACCGATCACCGGGGCCCGGGCGCTCGGCCTATTTGGCGACAGTGTGACGACCGACCACATCTCTCCCGCCGGGGCCATCAAGAAGACGTCGCCCGCCGGCCAATACCTGCTCGATAACCGCGTGGCTTTTGAGGATTTCAACTCCTACGGCTCCCGCCGCGGCAATGACCGCGTGATGACCCGCGGCACCTTTGCCAACGTCCGCATCAAGAACCTGATGCTCGGCGGCAAGGAAGGCGGCAACACCCTCGGGCCCGACGGAGCAGAGACCTCCATCTACGCCGCCGCGATGGCCTACCAGAAGTCCGGGGTGCCGCTCATTGTCCTGGCCGGTCAGGAATACGGCACGGGCTCGTCGCGGGACTGGGCGGCCAAGGGCACAAACCTCCTCGGGGTGAAAGTGGTCGTGGCGCAGAGCTACGAGCGCATCCACCGCTCCAACCTCGTCGGCATGGGCGTGCTGCCGCTCCAGTTCAAGGAAGGCACCACCGCGCAGACCTTGAAGCTCGACGGTTCGGAGACCTACGACGTCGTCGGCCTTACCGCCGCGATCAAGCCGCAGCAGGATCTCACGCTCAGGATCACCCGCCGGAGCGGCGCCGTCGAAAACGTGCCGGTGCGCTGCCGCATCGATACGCCCATCGAGATCGACTACTACCAGCACGGCGGCATCCTGCCCTACGTCCTCCGCCAGATTGTGGCGGCGAACTGAACTGTTACCGCTCTGTCCTGTCATTCTGAGCGAAGCGAAGAATCCAGCATAACGACCGCCACGCGTATCGTGCTGGATCCTTCACTTCGTTCAGGATGACAGGTTGTTGAAATCCGTCATCAGGTCTCAAGTTTCAGGTCCCTTCACCGCCATGTCCGAGCCGATCAAACCGACTTTTCTCGTCGATGCCTACGCCACCCCCGTGATGGTCCGGATCGACGGCCGGGCGTCGTTCGCCAACAGCGGCGGCCTGCGGGATTTCTTCTCCGCGATGTTCAAGCAGGGCCGCAAGAGCTATGTGATCGATTTCCTGAATTGCACCAGCATGGACAGCACCTTCCTCGGCGTGCTGGCCGGGGTGGCGCTGGAACTCCGCCGGCAGCACCCCCCGGGGACGCTGACCCTGGTGCGCGTCGCCGAGCGCAACCTTGAGTTGATCCGCAACCTCGGGCTGCACCGGCTGGCCACGGTGGACGCCGGTGATTTCCCGATGGAGTTCAGGGGAGGCGCGCAAGCCCTGGATACCAGGGCGAAAAGCGAGATCGAGCACGCCCGGCTGGTGCTGGAGGCGCATGAGAACCTCGTGACCGCCGACGCGGCGAACGCCGCCAAGTTCCAGGACGTGCTGGCCTTCTTGCGCAACCGCGTGGAAATGCGCTAGGATGCGGACATGATGTTCTTCGTCCTTGGCGGTTTCCTCGGTGCGGTGCTCGTTTACGCGCTTTACTGGCGGGCCCAGAAGGAGGTGGCCCGCCTGGAGGAGGAGAAGCAGGCCTTGATGGAAGAGCGACAAATCGTGCTCAACTACATGCACACCATGGTGGACGCCGTCGGCGAGCGGCTGCCGCGGGAAGAGCTGTTCCAGCGCATCGTGCATGCCGGCATCCTGAGCACGGGCGCACTCAGCGCCTGCATCTTCGAGAAGGGGGCGGACAACATGATGCGCGGAGTGGCGGTCGAGGGTTTGTTTCCCCCGCACCGGCCGATCCCCGATTCGCAACGCCTCAAGCTCGGTTCGCGGGCCAAGTTTATCGAGGAGGTGCTGAAGTCCGAGTCCTTTCCGGTGGGCGAGGGCGTGGTCGGGCGGGTGGCGGCAACCGGCCGCGGCGAGCTGATCGCCAGCGCCGCGGCTGATCCCCGGATTGTGAAGCACGAGGATGCCGCCCTGATGGTGCGTTCCGTCATCGCCGCGCCGATCACGGTGCGCCGGCGGCTCATCGGGGTGTTGTGTGTGTGCAACGCCTCCGACGGCCTGCCGTTTACGGAGACCGATTATTCCCTCGTCGAGGCGCTGGCCGAACAGGCCGGCCTGGCGGTGCACAATGCCGATTTCCTCGCGCTGCAAATGGACAAGCAGCGGTTCGACCTTGACCTGGCCCTGGCCAGCGACGTCCAGCTGATGCTGTTGCCGCGCTCCATGCCCTCCGTGCCGGGCCTGGACATCGATGCACGCTACCTCGCCGCGCAGAAAGTCAGCGGCGACCTCTACGATGTCTTCAAGCTCGGTTACGATCGGGTCGGGGTGGCCGTGGCCGACGTGGCGGGCAAAGGCATCTCCGCCTCGCTGCTCATGGCCATCTGCCGGACGACTCTGCGGCAGATCGCGCCGTTGCACAAGTCGCCGGCACGGGTGCTGGCGGAATTAAACCGTTCGCTCGCCGGCGACATGCGGGAAGGCCTGTATATCACCATGACCTACGCGGTGGTGGACTCGGGTCGGAATCAGGTGACGATCGCGCGGGCCGGGCATGAACTCTCGCTGCTCTCGCGGCGGGACCCGGGCACCGGCTCCTACGTCAGCGAGTTTGTCGGTTCGGAAGGGATGCCGGTCGGCTTGGTGGATGTGGAGCTGTTTGATTCCGTCATTGAGGACAAGACACTGGAATTTTTTCCCGGCTCCACCTTGGTGCTNNCGATTTGCCAGTCCGGCGGCGCTGCGGGATGACTACACGCTGTTGACCGTCAAGCGGGCGTAAGAAAACGCGTTTGCGTTTGGCGGTGCGCCGCCTAGCGATTAAGCGATGTCTGTCGCCGCCAAGCCCGTGCCCGTCACCGCCAACCAGTTGCCCGATGCCACCGGGCACTTTGGCCGTTACGGCGGGGTTTTCGTGCCCGAAACCCTGATGACCGCGCTCGCGGAGCTGACGGCCGCCTACGAGCAAGCGCGATCGGATGCGGCCTTCCAGCAGGAACTCCGCCACCACCTCAAGGAATTTGCCGGCCGGCCGACCGAGCTGTATTTCGCCGGGCGACTGACCCGGCACTGCGGCGGGGCAAAGATATATTTCAAGAGGGAGGACCTGCTCCACACCGGGGCCCATAAGATCAACAACGCCCTCGGACAGGCCCTGCTCGCCAAGCGCATGGGCAAGAAGCGGATTATAGCCGAGACGGGCGCCGGCCAGCACGGCGTGGCCACGGCGGCGGTCTGCGCGAAATTCGGCCTCGATTGCACCGTCTACATGGGCGCGGTGGACATGGAGCGCCAGGCGTTGAATGTATTCCGCATGCGCCTGATGGGTGCCAAGGTGGTCGCGGTGGAGGCCGGGCAGCAGACGCTCAAGGACGCGGTCAACGAGGCCATGCGCGACTGGGTGACAAATGTCCGCGGCACGCACTACATCCTCGGTTCGGCGCTCGGCGCGCACCCGTATCCGATGATGGTCCGGGATTTTCACCGGGTCATCGGGCAGGAGCTGCGGGAGCAGATCATGGCCCGGGAAGGCCGGCTGCCGGATGAGATCATCGCCTGTGTGGGCGGTGGCAGCAACGCCATCGGCTGTTTCCATGAATTCCTCGATGACAAAGGCGTGAAGCTCACCGGGGTCGAGGCCGGCGGGCGCGGCCTCACGCGGGGCGAGCATGCGGCCCGTTTCGAGGGGGGCAAACTCGGCGTGCTGCAGGGCAGCAAGACCTACATTCTCCAGAACGCGGACGGACAGATCGAACTGACCCACTCGGTGAGCGCCGGGCTCGACTACGCCGCCATCGGGCCGGAGCACGCCTATTATCGCGACACCGGACGGATTGATTACGCTTACGCCACGGACGACGAAGTGCTTGAGGCCTTCCAGTTATGCTCCCGCCAGGAGGGCATCATCCCCGCGCTCGAGTCCACCCATGCCATCGTGCATGGTCTGAAGCGCGCCAAGGCGCTGGCCAAGGACAAGATCGTCCTCATCAATCTCTCCGGCCGGGGCGACAAGGACGTGCAGCAAGTCGCGGCGATCCTCGCCACGACCAAGTGACAAGGAACAAGTGCCAAGAAATGATCGAGCAACCACGAGATTTGATAAAGCGGACCTTTGAGTTCGCTTTCAATGTCAGGACATTTGTCAACCAACTGCCCCAAAGCATAGCCAACTACGAGGACGCCAGGCAAGTTGTGCGTTCCTCCGGTTCGGTAGCGGCCAATTACTTGGAAGCGCAGGAAGGACTGAGCCGGAAAGATTTTTTTTACCGAATCAAAATATGCCGCAAGGAAGCACGTGAGACGGCCCTTTGGCTGCGTTTGATAAACTGCGGGACGGGTTCAGGCCTTCAAAAGGGAAGGGACCAACTGGTTGTGGAAGCCGAGGAGCTTAAGCGCATCCTGTCAGCTATCGCCGGCAAGGACGACACTACAGACTGAAAACGGCAATGCGTGTTCTTGCCACTTGTCCCCTGATCCTTGTTACTTCTGTTCAATGAACAGCATGACTGGCTACGGCCGCGCGACGGCTACCCTCGGCACGCAAACCCTGACCGTGCAGGTCAACTCAGTGAACCGCCGCGGGCTCGACCTGTCGATCTCCCTGCCCGACGAATGGCAGACCCACGAGTCCGCGGTGGGCGACGCCGTGCGCAAGCTCGTGCAGCGGGGCAAGGTGCATGTGGCGGTCGAAGTGGCGGGCCAGACGGCGGCGGCGATCGGCTGGGATCAAAACGCCCTGACGGCAACCCTCGACCACCTCACCAAATTTGCCCGCACGAAGCATATCAATTTCGAGGTGACGGGTGAACTGCTCTGGGCGATTGCCAGCGCCCAGCGCGGGGGCAACAAACTACCGGCCGACGCTGAGACCGGCGCACTCTTGCTGAAAACCCTCGGCCAGGCTTTGCGCGGTCTGGCGGCCATGCGGGCAAAGGAAGGCGAAGCCCTGCTGGTCGACTTCCTGGGGCGCTGGGAAAAACTGCACGGCGCCGTCGAGGCGATCGCGCATCGCGCGCCGCAGATCAGCGGGGTTTACAAGGAGCAGCTGCTGCAACGGTTGCGGGCGGCGGGACTGGAGCTGGATGTGCGCGACGAGCGGGTGCTGAAGGAGGTCGCGCTTTTCGCCGACCGCTGCGATGTGTCGGAGGAGATCACCCGGTTGCGCAGCCACCTGGGCCAGCTGAGGGAATTGCTGGGCACGGATGGCGAGGTGGGCCGCAAGGCGGAGTTCCTCCTGCAGGAAATTGGCCGGGAGATCCACACCATCGGCAGCAAGGCCAATGACCTGGCCATCGCGCAGCAGGTGATTGAGTTTAAGAACGAGCTTGAACGCATCCGCGAGCAAATCGCGAACGTCGAGTAGTTCACTCAGCCGGCCGGCTGGGGCGGTTGCCGCAGCGACCAGAGCACATACCAGAAGACACCCACGCAGATGCCGGAGTCCGCGACGTTAAAGGTCGGGTAGGTGTAGCTGCCAAAGTGAAGATCGAGGAAATCGATGACGTGGCCATGGGCCACCCGGTCCACCAGGTTGCCCACGATGCCGCCGCAGAGCAGCCCGAAGGCCGCCTGGGCGGCGGGGGATCGCAGCCCGAGCGGGCGGCGCCAGAGAAATATCGCCACGAGGGTGCCGGCGGCGAGCAGGGCCAGCCAGACACTGGCGCCCGAGAACATGCTCCAGGCCGCGCCGGTGTTGCCCACATGCACCAGGTAGAGAAAGCCGGGGAATATCTCGATGCCGGCGCTTGGTCCGTAGCTGCCGAACGGCAGCCGGGCATTGATCCAGTATTTGGTCAGTTGATCCAGGGCGAAGACCGCGAGACCGAGCAGCCAGAGCCGCCGGTAGGCGAGCAGGCGGTCAATTTTGGATTTTGGATTCTCGATTTTCGATTCCACGGGTGGGAGGGGTCGCTGGCGGCGGGAACAGCCGGCAATCGAAAATTAAAAATCGATGTTCGAAAATATCATCACTCGTCGTCGCCACTGTCCGCTATCTTGCCGCCTTCCTCCTCGGTGCCGTCCCCAAACAGGCCGCCGCGCTCGATGGAGCGGTGCGAGTGCCGCTCGACCTCTTTCTTGGCTTCCGTCGAGTAGCGGGTGAAAGGCACGGCCAACAGCCGCTCCCGGGCGATGGGCTTCTGCGTCGTCTCGCAGATGCCGTAGGTGCCGGCATGAACCCGCTTGATGGCGGCCTCGATCTCGGCGAGAGCCTCCTGCTCGTTCGAGACGAGGCTGAGGGCGAAGTCGCGGTCAAATGTGTCGGTGCCGGCATCGGCCATATGCTGGCCGTAGCCGGATAGGTCGCCGGAATCTTCCTTGGCGGACTTCAGCAGGGTCTCCTCGGTGTGCTCCCCGAGCTGGGTCAGCACGTGATGGCGCAGTTCGAGCAGCAGGCGGTAGTAGCGGCGGTATTTGTCAGGCACATCCGCCTCGTCAACCATGGCGGCCCGCGCTTTTTTGCCCTTGGTGGGGTTGAAACCGAGGATGTCGGCCAGTGATGCGGTCTTCACGTGGTGCGGCTTGTGGGGTTTGGCGAGATCGGATGGCAGAAGGGCCTGCTTGGCCCCGGCACCGGACTTGCCGTTCCGGCCGTTTTTGGCGGCAGCCTCGACCTGTTTTTCATTTTTCTTCGCGATCTCGCGAACCTCATCGAGGCTGAAGGCGATGGCGGCCTTGGGCGCTGACTTGCGCTCAAGCAACAGGCGCTTCAGGCCGGCGACGGACACCGCCTTGCCTTTGTCCGGCGCTGGCTTCGGGCTGCCAGCGGGCTTGGGTGCTGGTTTCGCGGCCGCAGACTTGGCGGCCGGCACAACCTTTTTGGCGACAGATTTTTTAGGCGCAGCCTTCTTGGCGGCAGGCTTGTGCTTCGCGCGGGACTTTTTCTTCGTGGCCATAGGGGATCGGATTAGGAGTTAAGGGCTTCTTGGCACCGAGGGCAAACTTCTCCGTGCGCGGTGTGAATAAATTTTGGCACCCAGCGCCAGCACCGCGGGCAGCGGAGGAAGCCGGTATCGCGGGCGTGTCGGGCGGAGATATCCTCGGCGGCGCCGGGTTTCGCCTCCAGGGTGACCTGCGAGACGATGAAGAGTTCGGGTAGAAATCCGTGGTGCCTTTCAAGGACGCCCATGGTGGCCCCCGCGATCAGCTCCTTCGGATCGCCGGTGATGCTGAGGGCGGCATCGAGAGACTTGCCGATGGTGCCCGCCTGTCGCAGCGGTTCGAGCTTCTCATTCACGGTGGAACGGAGCTTAAGCAGCTGGATCATGTCGCCGGCGATCTCCTCACTGGTCCATCCGGCTGGCACGACCGGCCAGTCCTGCAGGTGGATCGAATCATCGCTGTATTCCCGGCCTGTGGTGGCGTAGCTCCAGGCCTCGTCCGCCGTGAAGGTGATGATGGGGGCGAGGATCTTGGTCAGGGTGGTGAAAATATGGTGGATGGCGGTCTGCGACGAGCGGCGGAGCGGATTGGCTGCGCCGAGGGTGTAGAGCCGGTCCTTCAGGGTGTCATGATATACGGCCGAGAGCGTGACCGAGCAGAACTGGCTGCAGAGCTGGTAGACGCGGTGGAAATCATAGGCGTCATAGGCCTTGGTGCACTCCGTGATGAGCACGGCGGTCTGGTGCAGCGCCCAGCGGTCGAGCAGGTCCAGCTTCCCGACCGGCACGGCGTGNNTGGAGATCGGGATGTCGTCGCGGAAATCCTGCGAGGCGATCCAGAGGCGGATGACGTCGGCGCCATATTCGGCGACGTAGGCGTCGCTCGTCTGCGGCTTCTCGTAGGTGTTGCTCTTGGAGATCTTGTTGCGCTCGTGATCGACGATGAAACCGTGGGTGAGCACCGCCTTGTAGGGTGCGCCGCCAAAGGCGATGACGCTGCACCAGAGCGAGGACTGGAACCAGCCGCGGTGCTGGTCGCTGCCCTCAAGATAGAGATCGGCCGGCCACGACGTGCCGCCCTGGCCGGTTTTGAGCACCGCCGCCTGGGTCGAACCGGAATCGATCCACACATCCAGCGTGTCGCGCCCGCAGGTCAACATGGCGGGCGCGGGCCAACCGGCGGGGAGTTTCATGCCGTCGAGGATTTGCGCCGGTGTGC
>CXWL01017462.1_pt1 | contig 29020 bp, 24 predicted proteins | sample 590931 | NCBI WGS metagenome assembly CXWL01 (sample SAMEA3498368, study PRJEB10139) | groundwater metagenome | biome: water well; material: biofilm material | place: Germany | collected 2015-04-27 | reverse complement strand
TTGCGGCGCCCGCCGTGCGCTATGACACGCCGGGCCTGCAAGCCGGGCGCGAGAACTACACCAGCAACGATGAGTTGCGCGCGCTGCTGGCCGAATTGGCGGCCGGGCCTCGGGGGCCGCGGCGTGTGGCTGCCGGCCTGTCGCACAAGGGCGCGGCCATCGAGGCCCTGCACTTCTCGCGCGCGGCCGGCCGCCCGGCGGTGCTGCTGGTCGGCCAGCAGCATGGCGACGAGCCCGCCGGTGCCGAGGCGCTGCTGGCACTGGCGCGCCTGCTGGCGGCGCCGGGTGGCGAGCTGGCCGCGGTGCTGGAGCGCATCGATGTCATCGTCTTGCCGCGCGCCAACCCGGACGGCGCCGAGCTCGGCAGGCGTCGCGGCCTGCACGGTCTCGATATCAACCGCGACCACCTGCTGCTGCGCACACCCGAGGCGCAGGCGCAGGGCCTGCTGATGCGCGAGTTCAAGCCGCTGGTGGTGGTGGATGCGCACGAGCACACCGTGGTCGGCCGCTACCTGGAAAAGTTCAACGCCATCCAGCGCTACGACCTGCTGCTGCAATATGCGATGACGGCCAACCTGCCGGCGGCGATCACGCGCGCCAGCGAAGACTGGTTTCGCCAGCCGCTGCTGCAGGCGATGGCGGCCGCCGGGCTGAGCACCGAGTGGTACTACACCAACGCCACCCCGGCGGGCGACCTGCGGCTCTCGATGGGCGGTGTGCAGCCCGATACCGCGCGCAACGTGCATGGCCTGAAAAATACCATCAGCATCCTGCTGGAAAGCCGCGGCGTGGGCATCGGCAGGCTGCACCTGGAGCGGCGCGTGCACAGCCAGGTGGTGGCGATGACGAGCATCCTGAAGAGCGCCGCCGAGCACGCCGACGCGTTGGTGGCGCTGCAGCGCGAGGTGCAGGCCGACGTCAGCGCCAGCGCCTGCACAGGCCAGGCCGTGGTGCTGGCCGCGCAGACGCCGACCCGGCGCGAACTGCTGATGCTGGACCCCGCCACCGGCGCCGACAAGGCGGTGGCGGTGCAGTGGAACTCGTCGCTCGAACTGCGCACCGTGGTGGCGCGGCCGCGGCCCTGCGGCTACTGGCTGGCGGCCGACGCCGAAGAGGCCGTGCAGCGCCTGCAGGCGCTGGGGATCACCGTGCGGCGCCTGGCGGCGGCCACCGAGCTGGAGGCCGAAACCTGGCGCGAGACCTCGCGCATCGAAGGCGCCCGCCCCGATGTGCTGGGTACCATCGACGACGGCCGCCGCTCGCACCTGGTGCAGGTCAGCACCGAGCGCGTGCGCCTGCCGGTGCCGGCCGGCAGCTGGTATGTGCCGCTGGACCAGCCGCTGGCCAACCTGGTGATGGCGGCGCTGGAGCCCGATACCCCGAACAGCTGGTTTGCCAACCACCTGCTGCCCGCGCTGGCGAGCGCAGCGCGGGTGATGGCGCCGCTGCCTTAGGCGTCTTGGGAGCCAGGTTTGAACCGCATCAGGGCATGCGGTCCCAGGCGCGTGCGGCCACCGCCTGGCCCCACAGGTCGATCTGCGCCGGCGTGCCCTCGTGCGCGCGCTGCGCGGCAGCGCCGCGCACATAGCCCAGCGCGATGCAGGCGCCGGCCTTCAGGCCCCAACCGGCGGACGACAACTCGCCCACCGTCTGGCCGTCGATGACGATGGCCTCGCCGCCCCAGACCCAGTGCGCCGGGTCGTCGAGCACGAAGCCGAGCAGCTTCTTGCGCAAGGGCTGGCCCTGCTGCGCCTGCAGCGCAGCGCGGCCGATGAAAGGCGCGGGCTTGTCGAGCCGCACGCCGGCCCACAAGCCGGCCTCGGCGGGTGTCTCGTCGGGGCCCAGTTCGGCGCCCCAGGCGCGGCGGCCGGCCTCGATGCGCAGGGCATCCAGCGCGTAATAGCCGGCGTCCACCAGGCCCAGCCCGGCGCCGGCCTCGCGCAGCGCGATATCCACATGGCGCGCCACCTCGACCGGCACATACAGCTCGTAGCCCGGGCCGCCGACGTAGCTCATGCGCGCGGCGCGCACGCGCGCCAGGCCGAGATCGATTTCGCGCGTGTGCGAAAACTTCAGGCTCGTCAGATCGTCGGGCGAGAGCCGCGCCAGCAGCTCGCGCGTGCGCGGGCCCATCAGCGAGAGCACGCACCACTGCGCGCTCGCGTCGCTGAGCACGGCATATTCGCTGGCGCCGATGTGGCGGCCGATCCAGTCGGCATCGCGCGCCGCCTGCGCCGAGCCGGTGACGATGAGAAAGCGCTCGCGCGCGAGGCGGATCACGGTCAGGTCGCTCTCGAAACCGCCGCGCTCGTTGAGCAGCGCGGTATAGACCATGCGCTCGATCGGCACGTCCATCTCATTGGCACACAGGCGCTGCAGCACGGCCAGCGCATCGCGGCCCTGCAGCAGCAGCTTGGCGAACGAGCTCTGGTCGTACATCGCCACCGCCTCGCGCGTGGCGCGCATCTCGGCCTGCACCCAGGGCAGCCAGCCGGGCGTGCCCAGGCCGTGCGCCGGCGCGGCGGCGCCGGCGGGGCGGAAATAATTGGCCCGCTCCCAGCCGTATTTGCTGCCGAATTCAGCCCCGCGCTCGGCCAGCCGGTCATGCAGCGGCGAGGTGCGCAGCGGCCGCGCGCTGGCGATCTCCTGGCGCGGCCAGCGCATCGCATAGTGCAGGCCCAGGGTCTCGCTGGTGCGCTCGGCCAGCAGCTTGCGGTTGGCCATGAACGGGCCGAAGCGGCGCAGGTCCACATCCCACAGGTCCGAGGGCGCCTCGTCGCCGGCGATCCACTCGGCCAGCAGCCGCCCGGCACCGCCCGAATTGGCGATGCCCGCCGAGTTGAAGCCGGCGCAGACGTAGTAGCGGCGCAGGCCGGGCGCTTCACCGAGGATGAAATTGCCGTCGGGCGTAAAGCTCTCGGGGCCATTGAGCAGCATCTTGATCTCGGCCGTCTCCAGGCACGGCGTGCGGTGGATGGCGTTGACCATCAGCGGCTCGAACTGGTCCCAGTCCTCGTCGAGCAACTGGAACTGGAAGCTGCTGGGGATCGGGTCGACCCGCCACGGCTTGGCCACCGGCTCGAAGCCGCCCATCAAGAGGCCGCCGACCTCTTCCTTGTAGTAGATATAGCCGTCCGGGTCGCGCATCACCGGCAGCATCGGGTGCACGCCGGGGATGGCGCCGGTGACGATATAGAAGTGCTCGGCCGGGTACAGCGGCACCGTCACGCCGGCCTGCGCGCCGAACTGCCGCGCCCACTGGCCGGCGCAGTTGACGATGATCTCGCAGGCGATCGTGACCTCTTCGCCGCCCTCGGTGGGGCGCACGCGCACACCGCTGACGCGCGGCCCGCACGCGCCCTCGGCGCGCAGCACGGCGGTCACTTCCATGCCCTCGACCATCGCCGCCCCACGCTTGCGCGCGCCCTTGGCCAGCGACATGCACAGGTCGGTCGGGTTGGCCTTGCCATCGCCGGGGATCCAGATCGCGCCCTGCAGGTCGTCAGTGCGCATCACCGGATACAGGTCGCCGGCCTCGCGCGGGGTGATCACCTGCACCTCGACGCCGAAGCTGCGCGCCAGCGCGGCCTGCTTGTGCAGCACCTGCATGCGCTCGGGGGTGCGCGCCACGTTGACGCTGCCGCAGGCCTTCCAGCCGGTGGCCAGGCCGGTCTCGGCCTCGAGCGCGGCGTACAGCTCGATGCCGTATTTGCTCATGCGCGTCATATTGCGATTCGGCCGCATCTGGCCCACCAGGCCGGCGGCGTGCCAGGTGGTGCCGCTGGTGAGCCGGCCCTGCTCCAGCAGCAGCACGTCGGTGATGCCGAGCCGCGCGAGGTGGTAGGCCGTCGAGCAGCCCGCGATGCCGCCGCCGACGATGACGACGCGGGCCTGTGTGGGCAGCGTCATCGCCGGCGCGAGCCGCCCAGCAGCGAGCCCAGCACACCGCGGATGATCTCGCGGCCGACTGCCGAGCCGATGCTGCGCACCGCCGACGATGCCGCCTGTTCGGCCAGCCCGGCATGGCGCCCGCCGCGCGGGCCGGTGCTGCCGAAGAGCATGTCCTTGAGGCCCCCCATCAGGCCGCCGCCCGCTTCATCGGCCGGCGCCGCGGCGCCTGTCCCGCCGGCCCCGCCTGTCCCGTTAGGCAGCCGCGACGCGGCGGCGGCTGCATCGCCGCTAGGCAGCCGCGACGCGGCGGCGGCTGCATCGCCGCCGGCNNTGCCGAAGAGCATGTCCTTCAGGCCGCCCATCAGGCCGCCGCCCTCGGCACCGGCCGGCGCCGCGCTGCCGGTGCCGACGGGCAGCCGCGACGCGCCGACAGCGGCATCGCCGCCTGCTGCGGCTGCCGCCGCGGCCGTGCGGCCCTTGATGTTTTCGTACGCCGATTCGCGGTCCAGGTGTTTTTCATAGGCGCCCGCCACCAGCGAGCCGGCCAGCAGGGCTTGGCGCTGCCCGGGCGTGATCGGCCCGATCTGGCTGCCCGGCGGCAGCACGTAGACCCGCTCGGTGACGCTGGGCCGGCCTTTGGCGTCGAGAAAACTGATCAGCGCCTCACCCACCGCCAGCTCGGTGATGGCGCTGGCCATATCGCCGATCTTGGGGTTGGCGCGCATCGTCTCGGCGGCCGCCTTCACCGCCTTCTGGTCGCGCGGGGTAAAGGCGCGCAGTGCGTGCTGGACGCGGTTGCCCAGTTGCGCCAGCACGGTGTCGGGCACGTCGAGCGGGTTCTGCGTCACGAAGTACACGCCGACGCCCTTGCTGCGCACCAGCCGCACGACGAGTTCGATGCGCTCGGTCAGCGCGGCGGGCGCATCCTTGAACAGCAGGTGCGCCTCATCAAAGAAGAACACCAGCTTGGGCTGGTCCAGGTCGCCCACCTCGGGCAGCAGTTCAAACAGCTCCGACAACATCCACAGCAGGAAGGTGGCATACAGGCGCGGCGCATTCATCAGCTTGTCGGCGGCGAGGATATTGATGACCCCCATCGGCACCGAAGGGCCGCTCCCGAGGGCCGATGCGCCCCCCTGGGGGGCCGACGCCGAAGGCGTCTTGGGGGCCAATGGCATATCCACGGTCTGCATGAAGTCGCTGATATCGAGCATCGGCTCGCCGAAGAATTTGTCGCCGCCCTGTTCTTCGATCTGCAACAGCCCGCGCTGGATGGCGCCCACGCTGGCCGCGCTGACGTTGCCATACTGGGTGGTGAACTGGCTGGCGTTCTCGCCCACGTGCTGCAGCATGGCGCGCAGGTCTTTCATATCCAGCAGCAGCAGGCCGTTGTCGTCGGCGATCTTGAAGACCAGGTTGAGCACGCCGGCCTGCGTTTCGTTGAGCGCCAGCATGCGCGCCAGCAGCAGCGGCCCCATATCGGACACGGTGGCGCGCACCGGGTGGCCCTGCTCGCCAAAGACATCCCACAGCGTGGTTGGGCAGACGGTGCTTTGCGGCTCGGGCAGGCCACGCTCCTTCAGCACGGCGGCGAGCTTGGGGCTCAGCCTGCCGGCCTGGCTGATGCCGGTGAGATCGCCCTTGACGTCGGCCATGAAGACGGGAACACCGATCTTGCTGAAGCCTTCGGCCAGCGTCTGCAGCGAGATCGTCTTGCCGGTGCCGGTGGCGCCGGTGATCAGGCCGTGGCGGTTGGCCAGCGCGGGCAGCAGCAGGCACTCGATATCGCCCTGGCGGGCGAGCAGGATCGGGTCGGGCATGGCGTGAGGCTCCGGCGACTGAATGACTGCCGCAGTCTAGCCCGCCGTTCTACTGGATGAAGCGCCCGTCGCTGCCCACCAGCGCCAGGTCGACGAAGGCGCAGCCGGTATGTTCGCCCTTGCGCCAGCGCAGCGTGAGTCCGCCCAGATCGGCCTCGAAATCCTGCAACGCGGCCAGCATCCGTGCGCGGCTCGGCGGCGTGCCGGCGGCGCGCAGTGCGGCCACCAGCGCGCGCGCCGTCATATAGCCCTCGAGGCTGCCGTACGAAAACGGCGTGCCGGGCAGGGCCTTCGCGTAGTGCTCCTGGTAGTCACGCACCAGCGCGGTCTTGCGCGACCATGGGCTGGGCACGATCTGGCTGAAGACCATGCCGTGTGCCAGCGGCCCGAGGGCTGCCGCCAGCGGCGCCGAGCCTGAATTGATGCCCCAGAACTGCACGCGCGAGGCGGCGGCGCGGGCCCGCCGGATCAGGCGCTCGTAGATCGGCGCGGCGCCGTCATTGATGACCAGATCGGCCTGCCGCCGGGTCAGATCGGCCACCGTGGCATCGAGTTGGGCATCGGTGATATCCGGGCGGTATGCAAGCCCGCCGGCCCAGCCCACGCCCGCGGTGCCGGCCAGTTGTTGCACGGTGGCAAGGTGCTCGCGGCCCAGCGCGCTGTCGCCGTGGAACAGCGCCACGCGCTTGAGGCCGATGCTGCGGCCGTGTTCGATGAGGGCGCGGAACTCGTCGCGGTGCTCGGCCCGCACCGGAAAGACGAGTGGCTGGTGCGGCCGGCGCAGGCTGGGGGCGCCCGCCATCGGCCCGAAAAGGGGCACGCCCAGCTCGATGGCGGCGTGCATCACGGCCGCCGAGGCGCCGGCCTCGAGCGAGCCGAAGAGCGCAAAGGCGCCCTGCTGCACCAGCTGGCGCGCGTTGGCCTCGGCCTGCGCCGGCTCGTTGTTGTCGTCGAGCACGCGCAGCGCCAGGCGACGGCCGGCCAGGCCGCCACTGCGGTTGACATCGTCGAACAGCACCTTGACGCCGGAGAGTGTCTCCACGCCATACAGATGGCGGCCACCGAGCAGCGTGAGGCTCTGGCCGATGACGATTTCGCCGCCCGTCATGCCGGGCGTCGCGCCTGCGCCCGCGGCGGCTCCGGCGGCGCGGGCGAGGGCCGCGTGCGCCAGCAGTGCGGCGGGCGCCAGGCCCAGCAGGCGGCGGCGCCGGGCGTCGTGCAGGCGGCGCGCGGTGCCGGTCACGCGCCGCCGCTGGCCAGCTTGTCCAGGCTCGCCTGGCACCAGCTGCGGTCGCCCCCTTCAAGCGCTGCAAACGCGTCATGCGCCGCTGCCAGGGCCTGCTGGTGGTCAGCCGCGTTGCCGGCTGCATGCGCCACCCGGCCCAGTGCTTCCCAGGCAAAGAAGCGCTCCAGTGCCGGGCCATCGTGGGCTTGAACGATGTCCAGGCAATGCTGGGCATGCTCGCGAGCTTGCGCCTCATCGCCGGCCTGCAGCCAGGTCATCGCCAGCCGGTATTCGGCGCGCTCGGTCTCCAGCCAGGTGCCGGCCACCGCCCAGTAGCGGCGCGCGGTCTGCGCGGCCAGGATCATCAGCTCGCGCTCTGCGGGTGTGCGGGGTATCTTTTCTTCCAGGGTGCAGGCCAGGCCGTTGCCGGTGATGGCCAGCGCACGGTTCATCGGGTCGCTGCCGGGCAGACCGCAAGACTCGGCCTGCGCCAGCGCCTGCCTGAACAACGCCATGGCGCGCGCCACTTCGCTGCCGGCCAGGTTGGCCGCCGCCATCGCGGCCACGCGGATGCGGTCGGAGGCTGGCAGCGCGGCCAGATCGAGATCGCGGCCAGCGCACAGGTGCAGGCTGGCCGTGCAGCGCTGTACCGCCGCCACACCCGCACTGCCGCAAGCCGGCTGCGCGCCCAGGCGCTGCATGAAATCGACGCCGGCCTGCCACTGGCCCAGGTGTTCGCCCCAGACGTGGTGCGCCAGGTGCGCCAGGGCGGTGGCGTGCGCCTCGCTGGCGACGAGGCCGATGCCGCTGGCGGCCAGGCGCTGGGCGACCGCTGTCGCGTCCGCGGCATGGTCGGCCCAGGCCTGGTTCAAGAACGAGTCGAATTCGGTGCTGTGTTCCATCGGCCCAAGATTAGCGCGGCGAGCGGCGCGATGAAATTGGGGCCAGCCGCAATGCCGCGGCCACGATGGCCTGGGCCCAGCGCGGCGTGCACGTCAAGTCGGCCGGGCCGATGACGCGCCCGTGTTCCAAGTGCAGCAGCAGCACCGGCGTGGGCGCCTCGCCGGCAGCGGGGTCGGCCGCGGCGCTGTTGTCGTACAGCCGCAGCGCGGCCAGGCTGGGAAGCAACTGGATCAGGTTCAGGCGGCTGTGGTCGAAGCGCCGGCGGATATCGGCCTCGTCGATGTGGTGCCCGCCCCTGCGCACACGGTCCTGCACGCGCTGGATGTGCAGCTCGGGCGTCGCCAGCCCGGCGTACCAGATTCGAACCTTGAGCCCATGGCTGGCGGCCTCGGCCAGCAGGCGCGGCAACGTACTGGCGCCCAGCGTCGTCTCGAAGGCGTATGACGCTCGCTGCGCGATGGCCCGTTCGAGCAAGCGCCGGCCTTGCTGCCGGGCCCAGGCGTTGGCCTCGGCCTGGCCGGTCGCTGGATGGGCGCAGCGCAGCGCGCGTGCGGCCTCGTCGGGGTTGTAGTAGTCGCCGCCGCAGGCACGGAAGGCGGCCCCCGCGATGCTGCTCTTGCCGGCCCCATTGACGCCCGCCAGGACATAGATGCAGGGTGCCGCGGTGTCCTGCGTTGCTGCTGCCGCGGGCTTGCGGCGGGCCGGTCGCGTTGGCGGCGGGGCCCTGGTCATGCGCCGGGGTTCAACGCTTGCGTGACGCCGCGGCGGCCTTGACGGCGGCCCGGCCCAGCACCGCGGGCGTGGCGCCGAACGCCGCGGCCATGCCTCTGCGCGCCGCCGGTGTGGAGAGCTGGGTCAGCAGACCGTCGAACTGGGCTTCCAGCGCCTCCAGCCCGGGCGTGGCGGCATTGACCAGCGCCTTGAACTCGGCGTAGGACAGCAGCACCGCCTTGGGTGTTTCGTGCTTGGTGATGGCCACCGCGCCGCCCAGTGCCGCCTGCTCGAAGATGGCACCGAACTCGTTCCTGAATCGGCTCGCGGCCACGCTGGGAACGTCCATCAGATGGCCGTGGCTGTTGCGAAAAGTCAGTGGATGCATGGCAGGCCCATCGCGAGAATGGCCCATTATGTGCAATTGGCACAAACCGTGCAAATTGCAGCCTACGCCTCGGCCGACGCCCCCTGCGGGCGGCCTTCGGCCCAGGCCTCCAGCGCCGCCAGCGGCATGGCCTCGGCGAAGTGGTGACCCTGCAGCATGCCGCACCCGAGCCGCGCCAGCAGGCCCGCCTGCGCGGCGCTCTCCACGCCCTCGGCGACGAGCTCGAAACCCTGCGCCACGGCGATCGTGACGCAGGCCGACACCAGTGCGCGTGCGCGCGGGTCTTCTTCCAGCCGCGCGACGAAGCTGCGGTCGATCTTGACCACATCCAGCGGCATCTCGTGCAGGCAGGCGAGCGACGAGTAGCCGGTGCCGAAGTCATCGAGTGCGATGCCGATGCCCAGCGCCTTCAGCTCATGCAAGGCGGCCAGCGCACGTGGGTCGACCATCGCCAGCGTCTCGGTCACCTCGACGCGCAGGCACGCTGGCGGCAGGTGGTGGGCGTCGAGCAGGCCGGCCATGCGCGCTGCCAGCTCGTTGTTGGTCAACTGGGCGCGCGAGAGGTTGACGGCCACGTAGGCCGGTGCCTGCGCGCCCAGCCGCAGGCGCAGTTGCGCGAGATCGCCCAGCGCGCGCGCCAGCACCAGATCGCCGACGCTGCCGATCAGCCCGGTGCTCTCGGCCACCGGGATGACCTCGGCTGGCGCCACCATGCCGCGCTGCGGGTGGGCCCAGCGCAGCAGGGCCTCGACGCCGAGCAGGCGGTGGCTGTGGGCGTCCACGATGGGCTGGTAGTGCACGCTGAACTCGTCGCGCTGCAGCGCCTGGCGCAGGTCGCTTTCGGTCTGGGCGTCGGCGCACAGGCGCTCGCGGAAGGCGGGCTCGAAGACCACGCACTGCCCGCCGCCACCTCGTTTGGCTTCGTACATGGCGGTGTCGGCGTCGCGCAGCAGGCTGTCCACGTCGCTGGCCGGGTCGTGATAGACCGCCAACCCCATGCTCGCGTTGACCACCAGCTTGAGCGTGCCCACGACAAAGGGCTCGGCCAGCCCGGCCAGCAGGCGCTGCGCCGCCGCCTGGGCTTCGGCGGTCGTGCGCACGCCGTCGAGCAGCACCACGAATTCGTCGCCGCCGATGCGCGCGGCGGTCATGTCCACCGCGCGCAGCGTGCGCCGGATGCGCTGCGCCACCTCCAGCAGCAGGGCGTCGCCGGCGGGGTGGCCGTGCGTATCGTTGATGCGCTTGAAGTGGTCGATGTCCATGAACAGCACGGCGAAACCGTAGTCCGGCAGCCGGATCGCGCGCGACAACGCCTCTTGCACGCGCGAGCGCAACTCGTTGCGATTGACCAGCCCGGTAAGCGCGTCGGTGGTGGCCATGCTGCGCAGATGGGCCTCGAGCTGCTTGCGCGAGGTGATATCGGTGCGCGCGGCGATGTAGTGGCTGATCCGCCCGTTGGCGTTGTGCAGCGGCACGATGGTCGAATTCAGCCAGTATTTCGAGCCATCCTTGGCGCGGTTGCAGAGTTCACCGCGCCAGACCGAACCGGCGGCGATGGTGCGCCACATTTCGGCAAAGAATTCGGGCGGATGGGTGCCCGAATTGAGCATGCGGTGGGTCTGGCCCACCAGCTCGGCCGGGCTGTACTGGCTGATGCGGCAGAACAGTTCGTTGACGTAGGTGATGACGCCGCGCAGGTCGGTGATGGCCACGATGGCGTGGGCATCCAGCGCGGCCTGGTAGGCGCCCTGCGGCACGCCCGCCAGCGGCGCGGCAAGGCTGCCGGGGGTCGTCATGGCAGGCAGCGCGGCAGTCGCACCACCGCGGTGGTGCCCTCGCCAGGCTGGCTCGTGATCTGGATGCTGCCCTTCATGGCCTCGACCAGGCTGCGCGTCACGACCAGGCCGATGCCGGTGCCATCGACCCCCGTGCGGTCGCGGCCGAGCCGGTTGAAGGGCTCGAACAGGTGCGCGAGTTGCTGCTCGGTCATGCCGGCGCCGGTATCCTGCACGCACAGCACCAGGGCCTGCGCCTCGGCCACCACGCTCAATTGCACGCGGCCGCCGGTGCGGTTGTATTTGATCGCGTTGGACAGCAGGTTGAGCACCACCTGGCGCAGGTGCAGCATGTCCACCCAGGCGCGCGCCGCGGGCTCGTTGCTGCTGTCCTGCAAGACCGTCACCTGGTGCTTGTGGGCCAAGGTTTCGCACAGCGCGCGGGCTTCGACGACCACCGCGTCCACATCCACTGCCTCGGGCTTCAGCGCCAGATAGCCGGCCTCGATGCGCGACAGGTCCAGCGTCTCGTTGATCAGCGCCAGCAGGTGCCAACCGGCCTGCTCGATATTCTTGATGCGCACCGCCTGGTCGCCGGCCAGTGGCGTGCGCGTATCGCCCTGCATCAACTGCGCGAAGCCGAGCACGGCGTTGAGCGGCGTGCGCAGCTCATGGCTCATGCGCGAGAGGAATTTGCTCTTCGCCAGGTTGGCCGCCTCGGCCTGCGCCTGCGCCACCTGCGCCTGCTCGGTGGCGCGTTGCGGGCGGCTGTCGCGCAGCACCACCGTCAGCAGGGTGTGCTCGGCTTCGCCCGAGCGCGAGATCGCGGCCTCGACCTGGATCTCGCTGCCATCGGCGTGCAGAGCCGTCACGCTGGCCAGGTGGCCCATCGAGCGGCGGGTGGCGCCGTCGCGCGCAAAGCGCGCCACCTGCTGGGCGTGGCTGGCGCGAAACGCCTGCGGGATGAAGCGGTCCAGCGGCTGGCCGATGGCGGCGTCGGTGGCCACGCCCAGCAGCCGGCCGGCAGCGGCGTTGAAGTGCACGATGCGCTGGCGGGCATCGACGCTGATGATGGCGTCCATCGCGGCTTCAACCACCGCCTCCAGCCGCTGCCCGCATTGCGCCAGCGCACGCTGGTTTTCGCGCTTGTCGGTGATGTCCTGCATCACGCCGCCCAGGCCGATGACCTGGCCGTCGTGCGCGCGGATCACGTGCGTCCAGTCGTCCACCCAGCGCAGGCTGCCGTCGGCGCGCACGATGCGGTATTGGACGGTGATGCTGCCCGCCTGCTCGAGGCCGGCCAGGGCCGCTGACACGGCCTGCCGGTCGTCGGCGTGGATCAGCTCATGCCAGCGCCCCGGCATGCCGGCCAGCGCGTCGGGCGCACGGCCGTACAACTGCTCGAAGCGCGGGCTGATGTAGTGCAGCAGCGTGCCGTCGGGCGAGGCAAACCAGGCGGCACCTTGCAGGCTGTGCAGCAGGTGACGCAGGCGCGTCTCGGACTCGGCAGTCTGCTCGGTATGCCGGCGCACACGCCGTACGGTGCGGTCGAGCGCGACATACAGCGCCCCCGCGCTGGCCGCGACCAGCGCGGCCGCCTTCCACAAGGCGTATTCGCCCGAGACCTGCGGCAGCATCGCGCAGACCAGCATGACCCCGGCCGCGGCGAGCGTCACATAGGCGCCCACGCAGGCCCAGACCCACCTCTGCGGCTGCAGCAGCGGGCTGGGCAATTCCCCTACACCGTCGTGCGGAAGCGGCGCTGTCATGACTTTTGATTACCGGGTGTGCAACGCCGGCGGCGTGCGTCGTGGAAGGACCTTCGGCAGCGTATCGGGCGCCCTGTAGCCTCACCTCACCCGACACTGACCCAGATCAATCCTGGAACCTGAAACGTACTCGCTTCCGTGCACTCCTGCATGACGGAAATCAAGCCAGGCAATTCATTACGCGTACGCAACCGATACGGGTTGCGCCGCCGCATCAGACCGGGTCAGGGCGCCGTGGACCTGGCCCGCACGGGCGGGCGCGGTGCCGCGCTGGCCAGCACCTGGGCGACCATATCGTCGATGACGCGTCGCTTGAGTGCCGCCACGTCCGGCCACGGATACGTGACCACGCCGATCACGCCATGCAGGAAGCCCAGTGCCTGGCAGAACAGCATTTCCACCAACTCCTGCCTGGCCCTGGACTCGCGCCGTGGTGCGGCGCAGCCATCGAGCAGGGCGTACAGCGTGGCCAGCACCTGCTGCGGCGTCGGCCGCAGGGCGGGCGCGCTGCCGCCGATGGGCGCCTCGAACAGCGCATCGGCGATGGAAGATACGACGCGCCAGTGGCCCCGGTTGTCGAGCCAGTATTGCAGGAAGCCGTCGAGGTAGGCGCGCAGGTTTTGCTGGGCCTCGGCGCGCGCGCCGAGATCGCGCGTGGCGCGCGCATTGGCCATCTGCAGGATGTCGTCCCAGATGTGGCGCATCAGGTGCGACTTGCTCGGGAAGTAGCGGTACAGCCCCATCGCCGAGATATCGGCGCGCTGTGCGATGCGGCGCATCGAGACGGCTTCGAGCCCGCCTTCGTCGAACAGGCTCTGTGCGATCTGGATGATCTGCGCGTGCAGCGCCACCTGCTCGGCTCGCGTGCGCCGATGACGGACGTCTGGGGGGTGGGCGGCCATGGCGGCAGGAAATTCGCTGGTTGCGGGGCGCCGGCGGCCTGGCGCAGCGCCCACGGTGCAAATAGAAGCACCAAGTTTGCCCGATATCAACCCGCCGCGGGGCGCTTGGGCGCACACCCATGCCAGGGACGGAAATGGCGCGGATGGCGGTCGCTCATCGACTGATTAGCATACGCGTACGCACAGAGACTATGCTCTGCGTTAGAAGGGGTCCCATGCGTCTCAACGAACCCGTCACCCAGCGAGAGCATGTGCTGGACGACGACGTCACCTTGCTCTCCACCACCGATGCGCGCAGCCTCGCGCAGTCCGGTGCCGCCGAGGCCGGGCAGTCCGTGCACCTGGCGCACGCGATTGCCGTTTTCTCTGAAGCACGCGCGATTGAACGGCGCGCGCATGGCGCTGGCCACCGCGCCGCACCGGCATGACATGGCAATGAAGCCCGGCCAGCAAGAGCACATCCGGCGACTCGAGTTCATCGTCGCCAACACCACCAACATGGTGGTGGTGACGAATGGGCGGCGCGAGATCGAGTGGGTCAACCCGGCCTACACCCGGGTCACCGGCTGGACGCTGGGCGAAGTGAAGGGCAAGAACCCGGCCACCTTCCTGCACGGCCCCGAGACCAGCGCGGACGATGCGGCAAAGCTCAGCACGCTGCTCAACCAGGGCCAGGCGGCGAATGACTTCGAGCTGCTCAACTACAAGAAATCGGGCGAGCCGTACTGGGTTTCGCTGAATATCCAACCGGTGGTGGGCGCGGCCGGGCGGGTCGAGCAATATGTTTCGATCCAGAGCGATATCACCGCGCGCAAGCAGCATGAACAGGCGGTGCGCGACAAGGAACTGCTGGAGCGCACGCTGCAGACGCAGACCGAAGTCATGTCGCGCGTCAGCCATGAGCTGCGCACGCCGCTGCACGCCATCCTCGGGTTTTCCGAGCTGCTGGACCGCAACGCCAGCACCCTGCTGGAGGACCGGCCGCAGGCCTACCTGGCGCATATCCGCAATTCGGCCCAGCACCTGCTGAAGCTGGTCAACGATATCCTGGGCCTGACGCGCCTGACCTCCGAACAGATGTCGTACGAGATCGCGCCCGTCGATGCGCACCGCCTGGTGGTGGAGGTGGCGAGCATGCTCGAGCCGCTGGCCAGCGGCCGCGGCGTGCAGATCAACGTCGGGCCACCGGGGCCCGCCTCGCATGTGCTGGCCGACCCGCAGCGCCTGCGCCAGGTGCTGATCAACCTGATCGGCAATGCCATCAAATACAACCGGCCGCACGGGCGGGTGGACGTGCGCATCACGCTGATCGACAAGTCGGACGTGGCGATCGCTGTCTCCGACACCGGGCAGGGCATCGAGCAGGGCGCCATCGCCGGCCTGTTCGAGCCTTTTGCGCGCTCCAGCGCCGAGGCCCAGTCGGTCGAGGGCAGCGGGCTGGGCCTGGCGATCGCCCGCACCCTGGCTCGCGGCATGAACGGCGACGTGGTCGCCGCCAGTGCGGTGGGCGTGGGTTCGACTTTCGTCGTTTGCCTGCCTGCCGCGGCCGGCTTTGCGCTCGCGTCCTTGCAGGCCGGGGCTGAGCAGTCGCCGCGCGAGCCGGTGCCGGGAAGGGCCGAGGGCGCCGCGCAAGGGGTGGCGGGCAAGGTGCTGTATATCGAGGACAACGAGATCAACCGCATCCTCGTCGAAGCCTATGTCGAAGCGCGACCGGGGGTCGACCTGAGCTGCAGTGCCACCGGCATCGACGGCGTGGCGGCAGCGCGCCGCATCGCGCCCGACCTGATCCTGGTGGACTTGCAACTTCCCGATATCTCCGGCTTCGAAGTCATCAACCAGATCCGCGGCGACCCGGCCTTGCGGCACACCGCCTGCGTCGCGTTTTCGGCCAACGCGCAGGTGTCTGAAATCGAGGCCGCGATCAGCGCCGGCTTCCGCGACTACCTTGTCAAGCCGGCCTCGCAAGCCGAATTCCTGGTCATGCTCGACCGCTTCCTGGACGCCGCCGCGCGGCGCCGGCGCGCCGAGCCGCCCCAGCCCACAGCGGCTTGACGCCGCCGCCCGAGCCGCCACCGGCGGGGTGCGAAAACGAGGTTTCAGCGCGGACCGGCTTGTACGCAAGTGGGGCGCAACTAAAATCAGCGCTTCGTTTCCCGGGAGCAAGATACCTCATGGCCGGTCATTCCAAATGGGCCAACATCCAGCACCGCAAGGGCCGGCAGGATGAAAAGCGCGGCAAGGCGTGGACCCGCGTCATCCGCGAGATCATGGTCGCGGCGCGGCTGGGCGGCGGTGATGTCAGCGCCAACCCGCGCCTGCGCCTGGCCATCGAGAAGGCCAAGGCCGTCAACCTGCCGGTCGAAACCGTCAAGCGCAATATCGACAAGGCCACCGGCAACCTCGAAGGCGTGAACTACGAAGAGATCCGCTATGAGGGCTACGGCATTGCCGGCGCGGCCATCATCGTGGACTGCATGACCGACAACCGCGTGCGCACGGTGGCCGAGGTGCGGCATGCCTTCAGCAAATATGGCGGCAACATGGGCACCGCGGGCTCGGTGGCATTTCAGTTCAAGCACTGCGGCCAGTTGATCTTTGCGCCCGGCACCGATGAAGACAAGGTCATGGACGTGGCCCTGGAAGCGGGCGCCGAGGACGTCATCAGCGGCGACGACGGCTCGATCGAAGTGCTGACCGCGTATCCCGATTTCGAAGCCGTCAAGACCGCGCTCGAAGCGGCCGGCCTCAAGCCCGAGGTGGCCGAGGTGACGATGCGCGCCGAGAACTCGATCGAAATCGCCGGCGACGACGCCGTGCGCATGCAGAAGCTGCTCGATGTGATCGAGGATCTGGACGACGTGCAGGACGTCTATCACAACGCCCTGCTGGAAGCATGAAAGTCCTGGTCATCGGCGGCGGCGGCCGCGAACACGCGCTGGCCTGGAAGCTGGCCCAGGGGGCCCGCGTGCAGACCGTCTTCGTGGCGCCTGGCAACGGCGGCACGGCGGGCGACCCGGCGCTGCGCAATGTGCCGCTCACCGACCCCGCCGCGCTGGCCGACTTTGCCGCCGCCGAGAAGGTGGCGCTCACCGTGGTCGGCCCCGAGGCCCCGCTGGCCGCCGGCGTGGTGGACCTGTTTCGCGCCCGCGGCCTGCGCATCTTCGGCCCGACCCAGGCCGCCGCGCAGCTTGAGAGCTCCAAGGCCTACGCCAAGGCCTTCATGCAGCGCCACGGCATCCCGACGGCGCTCTACGCCACCTACACCGAGGCCGCGCCGGCGCATGCGCATGTCGACAAGCACGGCGCGCCCATCGTCATCAAGGCCGATGGCCTGGCGGCGGGCAAGGGCGTGGTGGTGGCCATGACCGTGGCCGAGGCGCACGCCGCCATCGACGACATGCTGGGCGGCCATGGCGATGCTCGCATCGTGATCGAGGAGTTCATGGCCGGCGAGGAGGCCAGCTTCATCGTCGTCTGCGATGGCAGGCACGTGCTCACGCTGGCCACCAGCCAGGACCACAAGCGCATCGGCGATGGCGATACCGGCCCCAATACCGGCGGCATGGGGGCCTATTCACCGGCGCCGGTGGTCACGCCCAATGTGCACGCGCGGGTGATGCACGAGATCATCAACCCGACCCTGGCCGGCATGGCCAGGGATGGCGTGCCGTATACCGGCTTTCTCTATGCCGGGCTGATGATCGACGCCCAGGGCCAGCCGCGCACGGTGGAGTTCAACTGCCGGCTCGGCGACCCCGAGGCGCAGGTCATCCTGATGCGCCTGAAGAGCGACTTGTTCGAAGTGCTGATGCACGCCACCGACGGCACGCTGGAGGCGGTGGAGTTGCAATGGGACCGCCGCTGCGCGCTGGGCGTGGTGATGGCCGCGCACGGCTATCCGGGCCTGCCCCGCCAGGGCGACGCGATCACCTTGCCGCCGCCCGCGCCGCCGTCCGGCGACAACCCCGACGGCGCCGATCTGCAGGTCTTCCACGCCGGCACGGCGGTCAGCGACGGCCAGCTCGTCACCGCCGGCGGCCGGGTGCTGTGCGTCACCGCGCTGGGCGATTCAGTGCGCCTGGCGCAGCAGCGCGCGCTGGAGGCGGTGGCGCAGGTCCACTTTGACGGTGCGCAGTGGCGCAGCGATATCGGCCACCGTGCGATCAGGCACTGAGCCGCACTTGAGCACCGTTGCCACCGAGATCCCGGCGCGCCCGCTGCAACTGCGCGGCAGCCGGCTCGCGCGTGCGCTGCTGCGGCTGGCCGGCTGGCGCGTGCAATTCGACGGCCTGCCAGCGGCGCAGGGTGTGGTCGTGGTCTATCCGCACACCTCCAACTGGGACTTCGTGGTCGGTGTGCTGGCCAAATGGGCGGTGGGCTTGCCGGTCACGTTCTGGGGCAAGGACACGCTGTTCGGCATTCCCGTATTCGGGCGCTGGCTGCGTTGGCTGGGTGGGCTGCCGGTGGCGCGCCACACGCCGCAAGGGGCGGTGGCGCAGATGGTGGACGCCATGCGCAGCGCGCGCGAGCAGGGCCGCTATATGTGGCTGGCGCTGTCGCCCGAAGGCACGCGTCGCCATACCGAGGGCTGGCGCTCGGGCTTCTACCGCGTGGCCACGGGTGCCGGCGTGCCGGTCGGGCTGGTGCGGCTGGATTACGGGCGCCGGTGCGTCGGCTTCGACAGCTTCTGGCGCCTGGGCGGCGACCCGCAGACCGACTTTGCGGTGCTGGCCCGGCGTTTTGCCGATTGCCGCGGCCACCGGCCGCACCTGGCCGCGCCGGTGCGGCCGCTGGAGCGCCAGACATGAGTGCCGCATGACCAATATCGCCGCCGTGCGCGACTATCTGCTCGGCCTGCAGGGCCGCATCGTCAGCGCATTCGCAGCCGAGGACGGCAGGCCTTTCCGCAGCGATGGCTGGACCCGGCCCGCCGGTGGAGTGCTGCAGGGCGACGGCCTGTCGCAGCTGATTGAAGACGGCGCCGTGCTCGAGCGCGGCGGCTGCAACTTCAGCCATGTCCGGGGCGCATCACTGCCGCCCTCGGCCACGGCGCACCGCGGCCAACTCGCGGGTGCGCCGTTCGAGGCCCTGGGCGTCTCGCTGGTGATGCACCCACGCAGCCCGTATGTGCCCACCGTGCACATGAATGTGCGGCTGCTGGCCGCCACGCCGCCGGGGCAGGCGCCGGTGGTGTGGTTTGGCGGCGGCATGGATCTGACGCCGTACTACGGCTTCGAAGACGATGCGCGCCACTTCCACCGCACCTGCCGCGACGCGCTGGCGCCGCACGGCGAGGGCCTGTACGCGCGCTTCAAGCCGGCGTGCGACGACTACTTCTTTCTCCCGCACCGCGGCGAGGCACGCGGCGTTGGCGGCATCTTCTTCGACGACCACAACGAAGGCGGCTTCGACGCCGGCTTTGCCTTGATGCGCGCCGTCGGCGACGCCTTCATCCCGGCCTATCTGCCCATCGTGCAGCGCCGCCGCGGCGCGCCCTACGGCGAACGCGAGCGCGATTTCCAGGCCTACCGGCGCGGCCGCTATGTCGAGTTCAACCTGGTCTGGGACCGCGGCACCCACTTCGGCCTGCACGGCGGCGGGCGCACCGAGAGCATCCTGATGAGCATGCCGCCGGTCGTGAAGTGGCGCTACGACTGGCACCCCGAGCCCGGCACGCCCGAGGCCCGGCTCTACAGTGATTTCTTGCCGCCGCGCGATTGGCTGGCGTGATGGGCCCGCGCGTGGGCATCTTCGGCGGCAGCTTCGACCCCGTGCACAACGCGCACGTGGCGCTGGCGCAGGCCGCGCTGGCCGAGCTGGCGCTGGACCAGGTGCGCTGGGTGCCCACCGGCCAGCCGTGGCAGAAGGAGCGCGTCATCTCGCCGGCGGTGCACCGCGTCGCGATGCTGCGGCTGGCGATCGGCGACGAGCCGCGTTTCGTGCTTGACCGCATCGAGCTCGACCGCCCGGGCCCGAGCTACATGCTGGACACGGTGCAGTCGCTGGCGGCCGCGCACCCGGGCACACGATGGATCCTGCTCATCGGGCAGGACCAGTACGCCGGCCTGCACACGTGGCATGGCTGGCAGGCCTTGCTCGGGCAGGTGGAGCTGGCGGTGGCCAACCGGCCTGGCCCGGTGCAGGCGCCGCACCCCGACGTGCAGCGGCTCGCGCACCGCACGGTGGCGCTGCCGATGCTGGACATTTCTGCCACCGAAATCCGTCGCCGCGTGGCGCGGGGCGCTGATATCTCGCCGCTGGTGCTGCCCGAAGTGGCGCGCTATATTGATTCCCACGGGCTCTACCGGGCCCAACCCAGGAGCTGAATGGACATCCGGAAACTGCAACGCGCCATCGTCGATGGCCTCGAGGACGTGAAGGCGCAGCACATCAGCGTCTTCAATACCGAACACCTGTCGTCGATGTTCGAGCGCGTGATCATCGCCTCGGGCAGCAGCAACCGGCAGACCAAGGCGCTGGCCGCCAGCGTGCGCGCCAGCGTCAAGCAGCGCGGCTTTCCGGTGCTGGCCACCGAGGGCGAGGACAACGGCGAGTGGATCATCGTGGACTGCGGCGCCGCCGTGGCGCACATCATGCAGCCCTCCATCCGCGAGTACTACCACCTCGAAGAAATCTGGGGCGGCAAGGGCGTGCGCATGAAGATGGGCGACGTCAAGACGACGCTGGTCAAAGCCAGCGAGCCCGAGGCGGTGGCGCGCGCCGCCGCACCCAAGAAGGCGCCCAGCAAGAAGGTGGTGGCCAAGAAGGCCGCCAACCGGTCTGCCGCCTACGACCGCGTGGCCGCTGCCAAGACGCCCGGCCGCAAGAACGCGCCGGCGCGCGCAGCGGCTGCCAAGGCCGCCGCGCCGCCCGCGCCAGCGCGCAAACCTGCGGCCGGCAAGACTGCCGTAGGCAACAAGGCACCGGCCCGCAAGACGGCCGCCGCCAAGGCGCCTGCTGGCAAGCCGCCCGCGCGCAAGGCCGTGGTCCGCAAGACCCCCACCCGCCGCACCTGAGCCGATGAAACTGCTGGTGGTGGCAGTGGGCCAGCGCCAGCCCGCCTGGGCAGATACCGCCTGGGGCGATTTTGCGAAGCGCTTCCCGCCCGAAATGAGGCTGGAGCTGAAGGCGCTGAAGGCCGAGCCGCGCAGCAGCGGCAAGACCGCCGCGCAATGCATGGCGGCGGAAGCCGCGCGCATCGACGCCGCGGTGCCCAAGGGCGCGCGCCGCGTCGTGCTGGACGAGCGCGGAGCGCGGCTGACCACGGCACTGCTCGCCGAGCGCATGCGCTTCTGGCGCGGCGATGGCCGCGATGTGGCGCTGCTCATCGGCGGCCCCGACGGCCTCGACCCCGCGCTCAAGGCGGGCGCCGACGAAACGCTGCGCCTGTCGGACCTGACGCTGCCGCACGCCTTTGCGCGCGTGCTGCTGGTCGAGGCGATATATCGCGCCTGGTCGGTGCTGGAGGGGCACCCGTACCACCGCGAGTGATGCCGCCGCCGGCGGCGCCGGCCCCAGTGGCGCGTGGACAATCCATGCATGCCGCTGCACCCGTATATCTATCTCGCCTCGGCCAGCCCGCGCCGCGGCCAGTTGCTCGATCAGTTGGGCGTGCCGCACCGCCCGCTGCTGGCCGACGCGACTGAAGACGCGGAACAACTCGAGGCCGAGCGCGTGGGCGAGCTGCCGCTGGACTACGTGCGTCGCGTCACCCTGGCCAAGCTGCATGCCGCACGCCAGCGTCTGGCGCACCGCCAGTTGCAGCCGGCCCCCATCCTCACCGCGGATACCACGGTGGCGCTGGGCCGGCGCATCCTGGGCAAGCCGCGCGATGCCGGCCATGCCGCGGAAATCCTGCGCCTGCTGTCGGGCCGCATCCACCGCGTGCTGACGGCGGTGGCGCTGAGCACAGGGCGCAAGGCGATGCTGGAGACGAGCGTGTCGCACGTGCGCTTCGCCCGCCTCACGCCACGCACCATCGACCTCTATATCGACAGCGGCGAGCCCTACGGCAAGGCCGGTGCCTATGCCGTGCAGGGCCGCATGGCGGGCTGGATCGAGCGCATCGATGGCAGCTACACCGGTATCATGGGTTTGCCCCTGTACGAGACCACCCAGTTGCTGTTGCGAGCCCGCGTGCAGCTGGATCTCTAGAGTGCCGGCGTAGAACAACCCATGCCGAGCCAGGACATCCTCATCAACTGGTCTCCGCAAGAGACCCGCGTGGCCGTGGTTGAAAACGGCGCCGTGCAAGAGCTGCACATCGAGCGCACGCTGGAGCGCGGACTGGTCGGCAACGTCTATCTCGGCAAGGTGGTGCGCGTGCTGCCGGGTATGCAAAGCGCGTTCATCGATATCGGCCTGGAGCGCGCCGCCTTCCTGCATGTGGCCGACCTGTACAACGGTTTGCCCAAGCCCGATGCGCCGATCGTGCCGATCGAACGCCAGGTGTTCGAAGGCCAGACCCTCACCGTGCAGGTGATCAAGGATGCCATCGGCAGCAAGGGCGCGCGGCTGTCCACGCAGGTGTCGATCGCCGGGCGCATGCTGGTCTTCCTGCCGCACGACAAGCATATCGGCATCTCGCAAAAGATCGGCTCGCACGAGCTGCGCGAGCAACTGCGTGCCCGCATGCAGGTGCTGGCCGGCGACGACGGCGGTGGCTTCATCCTGCGCACCAACGCCGAGGAAGCCAGCGACGCCGAGCTGGCCGACGATATCGCCTACCTGCGCCGCGCCTGGGCGCTGATCCGAGAGCGCGCGCAGGCCAAGCCGGCGGGCACGCTGCTGCACCAGGACCTGAGCCTGGCCGAGCGCGTGCTGCGCGACCTGAGCAACGACGCCACCCAGACCATCCGCATCGATTCACGCCTGCAGTGCGACGCGCTGCGCCTCTTTGGCGAGGTGTACATGCCCGGCTCGGTGGCCAAGCTCGACCTGTACAGCGGCGAGCGGCCGATCTTCGATCTCTTCGGCATCGAGGAAGAAATCGCGCGCGCTCTGGCGCGGCGGGTGGACCTGAAGAGCGGCGGCTACCTCATCATCGACCAGACCGAGGCGCTGACCACCATCGACGTCAATACCGGCGGCTTTGTCGGCGCGCGCAATTTCGAAGACACCATCTTCAAGACCAACCTCGAAGCTGCCGGCGCCATGGCCCGCCAACTTCGCCTGCGCAACCTGGGCGGCATCATCATTGCCGACTTCATCGATATGACGCGTGAAGACCACCAGCAGGCCGTGCTGGCCGAGTTGCGCAAGCAGCTCGCGCGCGACCGTACACGCACGACGGTGAGCGGCTTCACCCAGCTCGGGCTGCTGGAGCTGACGCGCAAGCGCACCCGCGAAAGCCTGGCCCACATGCTGTGCGAACCCTGCCCCACCTGCCAGGGCCGTGGCCAGGTCAAGACCGCGCGCAGCGTGTGCTACGACGTGCTGCGCGAGATCTTGCGCGAGGCACGCCAGTTCAGCCCGCGCGAATTTCGCGTCGTGGCCAGCGCCGGCGTGGTGGAGATGCTGCTCGACGAAGAGAGCGTGCACCTGGCCGGGCTGAGCGAGTTCATCGGCAAGCCGATCTCGCTGAGCGTGGAGCCGACGATGAACCCGGAGCAGTACGACATCGTGCTGATGTAGGGGTTCGGGGCGTCTCACGCGCCACCGCCGGCCTGGCGCACCAGGCCCACGAAGTCGACCCGGCATCGATTCGATGGCCGCCTGGAATGGGTGCAAATGGGCGTCGAAATGGCGTACCATGCCGCACGATGATCGAGTCGGCCACCATACAGATCACCCCCGAATTCCTGGGCCTCGTTGCCGGCATCGACGAGTTCAAGGGTGCCTGGCGAGCGCTGGGCACGCTGGCGCCGGATCGGCTGTCCGCACTGCTGCGGGTGGCCACCATCGAGAGTATCGGCTCATCCACCCGCATCGAGGGTAGCAGGCTGTCCGACCGCGACGTCGAGCGCCTGCTGTCCAACCTGCAGATCCAGAAGTTCAGCACCCGCGACGAGCAGGAGGTGGCGGGCTACGCCAAGGTCATGGAGATGGTGTTCACGTCATGGCAGGACATCGCCCTGACCGAGAACCACATCAAGCAACTGCACCGCGACCTGCTGATCCACAGCGAGAAGGACGCCTGGCATCGCGGCCACTACAAGGCCTCGACCAACAGCGTGGTCGCGTTCGACGAGAACGGCAAGCAGCTCGGCGTGGTCTTCGAGACGGCCACGCCCTTCGACACCCCACGGCTGATGACCGAGCTCGTGACCTGGTTCGTCGAGGAGCGCAGTGCCGCGCGTGTGCATCCGTTGTTGCTGATCGGCCTGTGGGTGGTGGTGTTCCTGGAGATCCACCCGTTCCAAGATGGCAACGGGCGCCTGAGCCGGGTGCTGACCACCTTGCTGCTGCTGCAAGCCGGCTATGCCTACGTGCCCTACAGCTCCTTGGAGAGCGTGGTGGAGCAAAGCAAGGAGGCCTACTACCTCGCCCTCCGTCAAACCCAAGGCACCATCCGCAGTGAGGCGCCGAACTGGCAACCTTGGTTGATCTTCTTCCTGCGGTCGCTGGCCGAGCAGGTCAGGCGCCTGAACCGGAAGATCGAGCGCGAGAAGCGGGTGCTCGCGGCGCTGCCAGGGTTGTCGCTGCAGATCGTGGAGTTCGCGCGTGAGCACGGGCGCGTGACGATGGCCGATGCCATCCGGCTCACCGGCAGCAGTCGCAATACGCTGAAGCAGCACTTTCGCGCATTGGTCGAGCGTGGGCATCTCAGTCAACGTGGTGCGGGGCGAGGCGCCTGGTACGAGATTCGATAGAAGGCCAGCGCCGCAGGTGCGCAAACGAGACTACGACCCAGGGGAGAGAACCAGAGATGGCAAGACGCGGAAGAACCAGTCCCGCCGAGGACCTCATGGACATCGTGGCGATGCTGCCGTGGTGGGTCGGCGTCATGCTGGCGCTGCTGAGCTACTTGCTGCTGCACAGCGTCGCATCTCAGCAGGTGGTCGCCACCGCCCAGCCAGGCCAAGTTGGCGCGATGGTCACGCAAACCCTTTGGAAGACGCTGGCCAGCGTCGGCCAGTACATCCTGCCCATCCTCTGCCTTGGCGGCGCCGGGATGTCGGCCTGGCGACGCAGGGTCAGGCAGAACCTGGTCGCCGACGTGGCGCAGAGCAAAGCGACCGATGCACTCGATGGCATGAATTGGCGCGAGTTCGAGATGCTCGTCGGCGAGGGTTTCCGGTTGCAGGGCTACCAGGTGGTCGAAACCGGTGGCGGCGGTGCCGATGGCGGCGTCGATCTCGTGCTCACGAAACCTGGCAAGAACGGCGGCGAGAAGTTTCTCGTGCAGTGCAAGCAGTGGCGCGCCTTCAAGGTCGGCGTGGACGTGGTCCGCGAGTTGTACGGCGTGATGGCCGCCAGAGGAGCCACGGGTGGCTTCGTGGTCACCTCGGGCCGATTCACCGACGACGCCATCAGCTTTGCGAGCGGCCGCAATGTGAACCTGGTCGATGGGCCGAAGCTCCACGGACTCATTCGCCAGGCCAAGGCCGGGATCGATCGGTCGCCGGCCCGATCTGCGTCAAACACTTCGGCCGCGGCTGCCCCAGCGGCCCCGTCCAACCCGGCGCAGATACAGGCGGCAAGCTGCCCCCTCTGCTCGAAGCCGATGGTGCGGCGGACGGCCAAGCGTGGCGCCAATGCCGGCAGCGAGTTCTGGGGCTGCACGGGCTACCCGGCATGCCGTGGCACGCGGCCGATCGCCTAACACCAGGGACCACGATGGCATTGCCCGATGGCCTCTACGACCTGTTGCTGACCGAGGGCCTGGCCCGATCACTTTCGGCGCTCGACCCGATCAGCGCCGACGTGCTGGCGCTCAAGGGCGGCGCCGCCGAGTTCCTGGCCGAGGTCATCACGCGGCAGCTCGGTGCCATCCTCGACGATGTTGCCGGTGACGATGCCGACAAACCCAGGCGCCAGCTCGAACTGGTCAACGACCTGCTGGTGACGCTGCGCCAGCGGCTCAGCGAGGGCGGCAGCTCGGCTGCGGCTATGGCGTCTGCCGACGTTGTTGATCTGGTGGAATGGCCGCTGCGCGTACTCAGGGCCGTCAAGCGTGATCAGCAGTTCCCGGCCTCGCCCGAGATCGGCCTGGCAGTGCCCTGGCTGTTCACAGCCGGCAAGGGCTCGCCTTCGCTGTTGCAGGAAATCCGCCGTGAGCTGGCCTCGAGCGACCAGGTGGACATCCTGGTCAGCTTCATCACGGTGTCTGGCGTGCGCAAGCTGCAGGACGTGCTGCAGCAGATCACCGCCACGGGTGGTCAATCACAAGGCAAGGGCCAAAGTGCCACACGCCTGCGCATCCTCACCACCACCTACACCGGCGCGACCGAGGCGCGCGCGCTGGACGAGCTGGCGCGCCTGCCAGGGTGCGAAGTTCGCGTGTCGCTCGATGGCCGGCGCACGCGCCTGCATGCCAAGGCCTGGCTGTTCCAGCGCAAGTCCGGCTTCGGCTCCGCCTATGTCGGCAGCGCCAACCTGTCGGGCGCGGCGCTGACCGGCGGGCTGGAGTGGACCGTCAAGCTCACGCAGCGCGCGCAAGAGGCGCTGTTCGCAAGGGCCGTGGCCCACTTCGAGACGCTGTGGGCCGACAGCGAGTTCCAGCGCTATGACCCGGACAACGTCGATCATCGACAGGCGCTCGCCGCCGCGCTCGGCCGAGAGTCCTTCGGCGGTGAGCCCACGGGCGCGATCAGCTTCTTCGACCTGCAGCCCAAGACCTATCAGCAGGAGATGCTGGAGCAATTGGTCGCCGAGCGTGCCCATGGTCGCAGCCGCAACCTGCTGGTGGCGGCCACTGGCACTGGCAAGACGGTGGTGGCGGCATTCGACTATCGCAACACCTGCCATCTCGAAGGTGGGCGCCCGCGCCTGCTGTTCGTGGCCCATCGCGAGGAGATCCTGCGCCAGGCCCTGCGCACCTACCGCGAGGTGCTGCGTGACCCCGAGTTCGGCGATCTGCTCACCGGCAGCCACCAGCCCGAACGCTGGGACCACCTCTTCGCCACCATCGACAGCGTGACCAGCCGTGACCTGGTGGCGACCGTGGGTGCCGATCACTGGCACACCGTCGTGGTCGATGAATGCCACCGGCTGGCGGCCGACCGCTTCGATACCTTCGTCAAGGCGGTCCGCCCCAGCGTTCTGCTCGGCCTGACCGCAACGCCTGAGCGCAGCGACGGCCAACCCATCTCGCAGTACTTCGATGCGCGCCCGGATGGCAGCCCGGCGGTTGAGCTGCGGCTGTGGCATGCACTGGACCTGCAACTGCTGGCGCCCTTCGAGTACTACGCCTGCGACGACGCCACCGACTTCTCGGCCGTGCCCTGGGACAGGCCGGGTGAACGTGAGGCGGTGGACAAACTGGTCACAGGCAATGACGTGCGCGCCCGGCTCGTGGTCAATGAATGGCGCAGGCTGGCGTCCGACGCAGTACGGTCACGCGCCATCGTCTTCTGCGTGTCGGTCGCGCACGCCGAGTTCATGACGGACTGGCTCAACCGCGCCGGCCTGCCGGCCGCATGCGTGGTCGGTACGACGGCGAGCGACGAGCGGCGCCGGGCACCGCAGCGCTTGCTCAGCGGCGAGTTGTGCGCGCTGGTGACGGTCGATCTCTACAACGAGGGCATCGACCTGCCGATGGTCGACACGCTGTTGCTGTTGCGGCCCACGCAGAGCCCGGTGCTCTTCCAGCAGCAGATCGGCCGAGGCCTGCGCCTGGCGCCCGGCAAAGAGAGCTGCCTGGTGCTCGACTTCGTCGGCCAGCACCGCACCGAGTTCCGGTTCGATCGCCTGTTGTCCAGCCTGACCGGCTTGTCGCGCCGCGAGCTGGTGGACGGCGTCGAGAGCGGTTTCGGCAGCTTGCCTCCAGGCTGCCACATCCACCTGCAACGCCAGACACGAGAGCAGGTGCTGCAGGGCCTGCGCGCGTTGACGACGCAGAACTGGCGCCGGCTGAAGACCGAGCTGCAGACCTATGCAGCCCTGCGCGGCCGCGCCTCGGTGCGCCTGGCCGACTTTCTGCACGACCAGGCGCTGGAGCTCGAAGACGTCTACCGCGCTGGCACGGGCCAGGGCCGCAGCGGCTGGACGGCACTGAAGCGCGATGCCGGCTTGATCGTTGCGGAGCCCGGCCCCGAAGAGGACTACTTCAGCCGCCGCTTCGGTGACCTGCTGCATGTGGACGATCCGCAGCGGCAGGGCGTGATGGCCGTGGTCGGTGCGCACCAGGGCCAGCCGCCGGCGCTCGATGCGAATGATGCGTTGGGCGTGCAGATGCTGGCCTACCAGATCGATGGTCGGCACGAACAGGCTGCCGGCCACGAGGCCTTCATTGAGCGCATCGAGCGTCACCCTGCCATCGCCGCCGAGCTGGTCGAGTTGTCGGGCCTGCTTCAGTCCCGAAGCACGTTGAGCGCCAAGGCCGTGCCTGGGCTCGAAGACGCGCCACTGTGCCTGCACGCCGCCTACGGTGCGCGCGAGGTGCTCACGGCGGTAGGCTGGCTGACGGCGGCGCGCCGCGCGCCGTTCCAGGCAGGGGTGCTGCCGCTGACCAGCCGCAAGACCGAGCTGCTGTTCGTCACGCTCGACAAGAGCGAGGGCTACCACGACCGCATCGCGTACCACGACTACGCGATCAGCGCCGAGCGCTTCCACTGGCAGACGCAGAACAGCGCCGGCCCTGACACACCCGGTGGCCGGCGCTATCTGGAAAGTTCGACCACCGGCTGGCAGTTCCAGCTCTTCGTGCGGGCACGCAAGGGTGATGCGTACCGCACCTGCGGGCGCGTGACGCTGGAGTCGGCCGAGGGCGACCGGCCCATGAGCATCGTCTGGAACTTGCAAACGCCGCTCCCTGCGCGGTTGTTCAGGGAGTTCAGCGTGCTGCGCGGGGTTTGAGGCCAGCAAGCCGAGGTCATTCGCCGCCGCGCCAACACGAAGGGGAGCGGTTAAGCTGTCAGCAATCTGGTCACCGATAGGGCGCTTCGCCCTGAACTGCGCCCCTTCATCGAGAGGGAGGCTGTCCATGTCTGACGCCGCCGCGCGTGAGTGGCGCGTCTACATCGACGACATGATCGCGTTCGCTGAGAAGGTCATCGCATATACCGATGGATTTGATCGGGATCGCTTCATTGCGAGCGGTCTCAACTACGACGCGACATTGCGCAACTTGGCAGGTCTTGGTGGTTTGTCGGGAGCCTATGGTTCTGCCAAGCTCTCCAACAGGGATCGCAGGCACGAAACCGAGGCCGTCAACGCGGCATGTTTGCTGGGCGCGGTCTTGGGCAGAGGCGCGCGCACTTCATGGTTCGAGCCGATTTATTGTTTTACGAAAACGATGCATTCTAAAATAGCGTCGACTGCTATTTTGGGTTCGCAAATCCTATGAAGCGCTCGCAGCAGGGCCGTTACCTCAAGGTCGCCACCGCCGGAGAGTCGTTCAAGGCCTTCGTCCCGGCGCCGTTGCCACCGCGTCCGGCCATCGAGTGGTCGCCGGCACTGCGCGGTCGTTTCGACGCCGCGCTGCTCGCTCTTGGAAGGCTCGACGCGGTCACCGACCTGCTGCCCAACGCAGCG